>Ga0193706_1001225_pt1 | contig 11830 bp, 7 predicted proteins | sample U3c1metaG_FD_160130 | JGI IMG/M metagenome (GOLD analysis project Ga0193706, IMG submission 160130) | Soil microbial communities from a riparian zone of the East river system, Colorado, United States - U3c1 | ecosystem: Environmental > Terrestrial > Soil > Riparian zone | place: USA: East River... | reverse complement strand
GGACGAGGTCGCCAAGCTCGCTCAAAGCGGTGTGAGCGAGGAGGTGATTCTCACTTACGTTGAGAGATACCCCGAACGCTTCAACGTCACGGCGGACCAAATCGTTTATCTGAATGATCTTGGCGTCTCCACCACGGTCGTTACCGCGATGCTGAAGCATGATGGTGCAGAAGCTCCGCTCGCCACGACAGCGCCGCCGACCAATGCGACGCCAGCACAGAACGTTTCAAACGCTCCAGCGATGCCCGTAACCCCACCGACTCAAACCGACGTGCAGGTGGGCGGCAATGCTCCGATCGCCACTGCGCCCGCGGCTCCTTCCACAGATGTGGCTTATTTCTATGACACGCTCTCGCCTTACGGAAGTTGGGTGAACGTGTCTGGTTACGGTTGGTGCTGGCAGCCGACCGTGGGCGTGCGCGTCTCCAGTTGGCAGCCGTATAGCGACGCTGGGCGTTGGTATTGGTCGGACTCAGGATGGTACTGGCAGTCGGACTACAGTTGGGGCTGGGCGCCATTCCATTATGGCCGCTGGTATCGACACGCCACGTGCGGCTGGATCTGGAATCCCGGCAGGGTGTGGGGTCCGGCCTGGGTGAGTTGGCGTTATTCGGAAGGATATTGCGGTTGGGCTCCGCTTCCGCCTGCGGCCATCTGGGTTCCGGGCGTGGGCTTCTCGTATCGCGGACGACATGTCGGTGCGAGCTTTGACTTCGGGCTCGGTTTTCATCACTACTCGTTCGTGTCGGTGAATCGCTTTTGCGACCCGCATCCCTATCGCTACCGGGTGCCACGCGCGCAGGTCGTAAACGTTTATAGAAACACCACCGTGATCAACAACTACCGCGTGCATAACGGTGCCGTGGTGAACAATGGCGTGGGTCGCGAAACCATCGCCCGCCGGAACCCGAACGATTTTCGTCAGGTCAAAGTGCAGCAGGCAAATTTCGCAGGCAGCGGCGGCGAACGTCTGAACCGTGTCGATAAACGCGGCAACGACCTCGTCGTGTATCGAACGCAATTACCGAAAGACCCGCCCGTAAAGCCGTCAGTGGTTCAAAACCGCATGGCAAATCAGGCGCGTGTGGCTCGGACGGAAATCAACAACCCTGCTGGCAGTGGAGCAACCCCACGCACTGGCCGCAACAACTTGTCCAACCCTGGACGTGATACGACGCCGGCACCGACCACTCCACGCGCCAATGTCGGTGGCAATGAGGCACGCAATCCACGAGCAGGCCAGGCTCCCCGGGAGAGCGCTCAGCCGGCGCCACGCTCCGCGCCGCAACGCGTTCCGCAGGAGCGTAATCGTTCGGAAGCCGCGCCCGTCGAAAGTGGCCGCAGCGTCGCGCGAATGAACGAAGCACCAACAGCGCGCACGCCACAGGCCCAGACACCGGCGCCGCGAGCGCAATCGCCGTCGCCACGCGTTCAACAGCCCCGTGCCGAAACGCGCTCAGCTCCGCAGTTAAATCGCGTGAGTCCAGAAACACGCTCGCCTGCCGTCACAGCGCCGAGCATTCCGCGTTCTGCGCCCAATATGTCCCCTCGCTACAACGAGCAACACAACGCGGGACGTTCCCAAAGCTACGCCGCGCCGGGAAATAGTGGCCGATCGGCACCCGTTTACTCAGCTCCGTCCGCGCCGGCTGCGCCGCGCTCAGTGGCTCCCGCTCGCAACAGCGGTGGAGGCGGTGGCGGTGGCGCGGTTCAGCGCGGCGGTGGCGGAGGCGGTGGAAGTCCTGGCCGCGGTGAAGGAGGCGGCGGCCGCGAAGGTCGCGGCCGATAGAACAGAATTCTCAAGCAAAACTCCGGGCTGAAAACGGCCCGGAGTTTTTTATTGCCGACGTTGAGCGTGTGAAAACTTGTTCCGCATGTCGCGGCTGTGATTGAATCCCCGCGTGGCTATCACCTCTCGCCAGTTCGAGCAGTTGCAAAACCGGACGCGCCGCTCGGCTGTGCCGGTGCTCGCGCCGACGATACCGGCTCGGCGACATCAGGTGATTCTCGGCATCGATCCCTCGTTGCGCGGCACTGGCTTTGGCATTCTCGTCATTGAAAAGCCCATCTCGCGCGCGCTCGTCTGCGGCACGATTCGTTGCCCCGCCACATGGGAACGATCGCGATGCCTCGCCCGCATCGCGGAAGTCTTGCGCGATGTCATCCGCCAACATTCACCCACCGTCTGTGCGATCGAAGGATTGTACTTCGCCCAAAATATCCAGACCGCCCTTATCATGGGCGAAGCGCGCGGCGCCAGTCTTGTGTCCGCGGCTGAGGCAGGTCTGGAAATTTACGAAGTCGCCCCGCGCAAAATGAAGCAGGCGATCGTCGGCTACGGCGCGGCGCAGAAAGATGCCGTCGCGAAAATGGTGCAGCGCATGTTGAACCTCGCTGAAATTCCCGACCCTGATGCCGCCGACGCGCTTGCGCTCGCGCTCACTTACGCGCAGACAAATTCATCCATCCAGACGACTTCCGCGCGCCGTATCTGATGATCACTTTTCTTCGAGGCAAACTCGTTGAGGCACACCCGACGCTCGTCATTGTCGAAGTCAGCGGTGTCGGCTACGAAGTTCTCATTCCACTTTCGTCGTTCGACAAACTTCCTGGGGTGGGCAACGAGTTGTTCATTCTGACGCACCTCACGATTCGCGAAGACGCTCATCTTCTCTACGGCTTCATGACGGCCGGCGAACGCGACTTGTTCCGCTTGCTGATCAACTCCGTCAGCGGCATCGGCCCGAAGATCGCGCTCAATATTTTGAGCGGGATGAACGTGGGCACGTTGCGCGGCGCTGTCGCGGCCGGCGATGTGAAGATGCTTTCGCAAATCAATGGCGTCGGGAAAAAAACTGCCGAACGCATCGTCGTGGAACTCAGGGACAAGCTCGGCCAGGCCGCGGCGCTCGAAGCCGCCGGTGCCCAACGCGCGGTTTCTGCCGAAGACCAGAAAACCCATGACGCAGTGCTTGCACTGGTGGCGCTCGGCTTCAAACAACCCGAAGCGTTTGACGCCATTCGCGCCGTGCTGGCGCTGCTCGGATCGCAGGCCAGCGTGGAGCAACTCGTGCGCGCCGCGCTCAAGAAAGCTTCCTAGCCGTGGCCGACCGAACCGCCGCGAAGAATCCACGCGCTCGCAAGAGCGGCATCGTCATCCCGCGAAAGCTTAAGTGGCATCACTACGTCCTGGCGTGGCTGATCCAGGCGGGTGCCAAGCTCATCTCGTGGACATGGCGCTGCACATTTGTTGATCCACATCGGATCTACGATTCCGGGCGCGGCCCGATGATCTTTTGTCTCTGGCACAACCGCCTCGCGCTCTCGATGAAAGCATGGGAGCACTGGCGCAAAGAAAAAACTCCCACCGCCGGTCTCGTCGCACTGATCAGCGCCAGTCACGACGGCGGATTGCTGGCTCGCGTGCTGCGATACTTCGATGTGCAACCCGTGCGCGGTTCATCGAGCCGGCGCGGTGCTCAAGCGATGCTCGAACTCACGACTTACATCCAGCGCGGCTATCACGTCGCGATCACGCCGGATGGTCCGCGCGGGCCTTGCTACGTGGTGCAGGATGGCGTCATCAGCCTGGCGCAAATCAGCGGACGCCCGATCATTCCCGTGTCGGTACATATCCGCGGAAAGTTGACGATGAAAAGCTGGGATCGATTTCAGATTCCCCTTCTCTTCGCACGGTGTGAACTGAGGCACGGCGAACTCCTCCATGTCCCCAGCGATGCGAGCGAATCGCAGCGTGAAGAACTCAAGCGGGAGTTGCAGCGCCGCTTGATGGCCCTGACAACCGACTGAGTTGAGCTTCGTGATTTACATCACGCTGTTCACGCGCCACTTTGGCGCGACTTGTTTTGAAAAGTTTTGTGACCATGACACCAACTCGCCACGACTGGACCCGCGAAGAAATTCGCGCCATTCACGACACTCCGGTGCTTGACCTCGTTTTTCGCGCCGCGACCGTTCATCGCCAGTTTCACAACGCGCGAGAGATGCAGGTGTGCAAGCTCGTCTCCATCAAGACGGGCGCGTGTCCCGAGGATTGCTCCTATTGCGCGCAGTCTTCGCGTTACGAGACGGACGTGGAGCCCGAGTCGCTGATGAAGAAGGAGAACGTCATCGAGATCGCCACGCGCGCCAAAGCGAATGGCATCTCGCGCGTCTGCATGGGGGCGGCGTGGCGTGAAGCCAAAGACAACGCGCAGTTCGATCGCGTACTGGACATGGTGAAGGACGTAACGGCGATGGGCATGGAAGTCTGTTGCACGCTCGGCATGCTCACGGAATCGCAGGCCAAGCGCCTCGATGAAGCCGGCCTTTACGCGTACAACCACAATGTCGATACGTCACCGGAGTTTTACGAAACGATCATCACCACGCGCACATACGCCGATCGCTTGCGCACCATTGAGAATGTTCGCAAGACCAACGTGACGGTGTGCTGCGGCGGGATCATTGGACTTGGTGAAAGCATCGATGACCGCATCGGTATGTTGCAAACGCTGGCCACCATGCAGCCACAGCCGGAGTCGGTGCCGATCAACATCCTCGCCAAAGTTCCGGGCACACCGATGGCCGAGAATCCCGACGTGCCGTTCTGGGAAGTGCTGCGGGTGATTGCAACCGCGCGCATTCTCTTACCGAAGGCGGATGTTCGTCTCACCGCGGGTCGCGCGAAACTGTCGCAGGTGGAACAAGCGTTCTGTTTCTTCGCCGGCGCGAATTCGATTTTCTCCAGCGAGACGCAAACGATGCTGACCAAAGCCGTGCCGTCACCGAGCTACGACGCCGACAAGGTGTTGCTCGACCTGCTCGGAATGAAGATGCGCGAGCCGTTCGCGGAGAAAGCCGAATCGGCCTGCGCGGTGTGAAACGCACGCTCATCCAGAACAAGAGTTTCGCCGAGAAGAAGAAATGGGTTCACCTCGATGCAGATTCCGCCTTGGTGCTGGACTGCGCTTTCACGCGCTGCGAACTCGCAGGAGCGATCCTCAGCGATGCACTTCTGGTTCAGTGCGAGTTCACGGATGTGAGCTTTTACTGGGCGCAAATGTTTCGGACGGTCTTTCTGGACTGTTCTTTCTCTGGCGTAGATTTCCGAGGCGCGAACATGGAAGAGTGCATGTTTGTTCGTTGCTCTCTGACCAAATGCGACTTCTCTCGCGACAATCTCGGTACCGAAACAGATTTATCGAACGTTTCGTTTAGTGAATCAGAACAGCACGATTGTAAGCATAGCGCAGCTTGACCGAGTTGCATTCCATTCCCCATTAACGGCAAATCCGACTTCCGATTGGCAACGACCGTGAACCGTGGCTAACTCTCCGGCGCGGTTATGGAATACGAAGCAGTCATCGGGCTGGAAACACACGTTCAGCTCAAAACGAAATCGAAGATGTGGTGCGGGTGCGCCAATCAATTTGGCGCGGAGCCGAACACGAACGTCTGCCCAATCTGCCTCGGCTTTCCCGGCGTGCTGCCGGTGGCAAACGAAGAGGCGCTGAAGCTCACGGTGCTTACCGGCTTGCTTCTCAACTGCGAGATTCCGCGCTTCGCGAAGTTCGATCGCAAGAATTACTTCTATCCCGACGTCGCGAAGAATTATCAGGTCACGCAATACGACAAGCCGAGCACGCGCGATGGAATTCTTAATTTCGAACTGCACGGCAGCACCGCGAAGGTGCGCATCACTCGCGCGCATCTCGAAGAAGACGTGGCGAAGAATTTCCATTTCGAACGCAACAGCGGCGTGGACTTCAATCGCGCGGGCGTGCCGTTGCTTGAGATCGTTTCTGAGCCGGACATCACCAACGCCGACATGGCGCACGCGTATCTCAACGCGTTGACCGATGTTCTCGTTCACGCTGGCATCAGCGATTGCGACATGGAAAAAGGGATGGTGCGTTGCGACGTGAACGTGAGCGTGCGGCCCAAGGGCACGAAGGAACTCGGCGCCAAGATCGAGATCAAGAACATGAACACGTTCAGCGGTGTGCGTCGCGCGATCGATTATGAGATCCCGCGGCAGATCGAAGTCGTGTCGCGCGGCGGAAAACTCATTCAGTCCACGCGCCGCTGGGATGACGCGGCAGGCATCACCGAAGAGATGCGCACGAAAGAACACGCGCATGACTATCGCTACTTTCCCGAGCCCGATCTGATGCCGTTCGAGCCGACAGATGAGTGGATCAGTGAGGTGCGTTCGCGTCTGGTCGAGCTGCCGCTGGTGCGTAAGCAGCGCTTCATGCGCGATTACGGTTTGCCGGCGAGCGATGCGGAAATGTTCAAGAACGACATCGCGCTGGGAGATTACTTCGAGGTCATCGCCAAACGGTCGAAGAACGCGAAAGCCATTGCAAACTGGGTGTTGAACAACTTGCGCGCGAAGCTTTCGGAAGCGAACGAGCGCGAGCGTTCTGAACAGGCGGGCATGGGGATTGAGGCTGTCGACATCGCGCTGACGACGTTGCGCGATCTGAAGTTCAAGCCTGAGTCATTGCTCGAATTGATCGCGCTTGTTGAGAGCAAAGCCATCAGCAGCGCGGCGGCCCAACAGGTCTTCAGCGAGATGTTCGAGAGCGGCAAAGCGCCCGCCGCGATTGTGCAGGAAAAAGGACTCGCCCAGGTCAGCGACACTGGCGCGATCGAAACATTTTGCGACGAAGTTATCGCGGCCAATCCCGGTCCCGCCGCTGATTTTCGCGCGGGGAAAGTGGCCGCACTCAATTTCCTCAAAGGCCAGGTGATGAAGCTGAGCAAAGGCAAAGCGAATCCATCCATCGTCGGCGAGATCCTCGAGCGCAAGCTGAAGGTGTAAGCGCTCGCTCCCATCGGAGATTACAAGCTGAGTGCGGGACATCCGCGCTGGGTTTATTGTCTTGCCGCATTTTTCGATCGGACTAACGTGGCAAGCGACATCGGGACGGCTGCGGCCGGAATCGGTCGTAGCTCAAAAACCAAATCCGGCTTATGAGCAACGAAGCGAATCGTTTTCCCTTCCCAGGAATTCCCACAACTTCAGACGGCGCAGGCGCTGTCACCTGGGTCGAAACCAACATCACTCAAGGTGCGTGCGCGTATCCCATCACGTCGTCCACCACGATGGGCACCGGCTACCAGACCGAAGTATCGAACGGGAAAAAGAATCTGTGGGGTGATGTGCTGTCGTTTGTGCAGCCCGAGTCGGAACACTCGGCAGCCTCCACGTGCGAAGGCTTCGCTCTCGCTGGCGGACGCGTCACGAATTTCACGTCCGGCCAGGGACTCGTCTTGATGAAGGAAGTGCTCTTCACGATCGCGGGAAAGCGTCTTCCCGTCGTGTTCCACATCGGCGCACGCGCGCTCACCAGCCAATCGCTCAATGTTCACGCCGGTCACGATGATGTGATGGCGTGCTCGGATTGCGGCTGGGGAATTTTGTTCGGACGCAATGCGCAAGAGGCGGGTGATCTCGCACTCATCGCGCGGCGAGCGGCGGAGAATTCCGAAACGCCGTTCATGAACGTGCAGGATGGTTTCCTCACCACACACACGATCGAGAATGTGCGACTGCCCGAACTCGACATGATGAAGGAGTTCATGGGCGATCCGACCGAGAAACTGCGCAACCTGATGGACCCGCGACATCCCGTGATGTCCGGCGTGGTGCAGAATCAGGATGCCTACATGAAGGGCAAAATTTCGCAGCGCGATTTCTACGACGCCGTGCCCGGAGCGGTGCAGGAGGCGATGGACGAGTTCTACCGCAACACCGGCCGGCGCTACAACATGGTGGATTCCTATCGCATGGACGACGCGGAATACGCGTTCGTGGGCATGGGCGGCATGATGGAAACCGCGCAGGTCTCGGTGGATTACATCCGCGAGCACCTCGGCATTCGCGTCGGCGCGATTCATGTCACGTGCTTCGCTCCGTTTCCTGCGGTGCAACTGGTGAATGCGTTGAGGAATGTGAAAGCCCTCACAGTTTTGGAGCGCATGGACAATCCGCTCGCGCATTCGAATCCGCTCGTGCAGGGAATTCGCGCGGCGTTCTGCGACGCGTTCACGGGAATTCCGTACGGGTCGAATGGCGAATACAGCTATCCGAAGATCATCAGCGTCCCGAAAATTGTTGCGTGCTCGGCTGGTCTTGGTTCTCGCGACATTCGCGGCTGCCATTTCATTTCGCTCGTGAAGAATATGATGATGGAAACGCCGCGCGCGTATTCCGTCGTGGGCATCAAGCACAAGCTGGCGTTGCCGGACAGTGAAGATCCTGATCTGCGTCCGACTGGCGCGTTCTCGATGCGCGGACATTCGGTCGGCGGCTTCGGTTCCGTGACCACGAACAAACTGATCGCGTCGTTCGTCGGCGAGTTGTTCAACCTGCACGTGCAGGCGTATCCGAAATACGGCTCTGAGAAAAAGGGGTTGCCCACCACGTACTACCTGACCGTCGCTCAGGAACACATCCGCACGCACAGCGAGTTGGAACATGTGGAGTTCATTCCGCTGAACGACGTCAATGCGTTCAATCTCGGCAATCCGCTCGGAGGCATTGCGCTGGGTGGCGCGTGTTTCATCCAAAGCCATGAACTCGATCCGCAACGCGTGTGGAACGACATTCCGGCTTACGGCCAGAAAATCATTCGCAACAAACGCATCCGCGTTTTCTATCTCGACACCGTGAAGATCGCGAAGGAGATCGCGACCGATGCCGACCTTCAGCAACGCATGCAAGACGTGGCGCTCGTCGGCATTTTCATCAAGGTCACGCCGTTCGCGAAGAACTCCGGCATGAGCGACGACGAGGTCCTCGGCTCGGTCGAGAAATACATTCGTAAATATTTCGGCAAGCGCGGCGAGAAGGTGGTGCAGGAAAACCTGGCGTGCGTGCGTCATGGCTTGAAGGACGTGCAGGAAATCCCGCGCGAGATCATCGACGCAGCGACGTTGGTGAGCAAAGACGAGATCGCGATGGCGAAGTGAGGAAATGAACGGGAACGCGCAAGTCTTGAATCAGCACGCTCGCAAGTATGACGCGTCGTTCCCCCTCACCCTAACCCTCTCCCTTGAGGAGAGGGAACAGCCACAGCGCCCCTCGCTAACCCGAACGCCTCAATCGAAGTCGCAGCAGAATAACTTTCTCCCTCTCCCCAGAGGAGAGGGCCGGGGTGATGGGGAAGCAGGCGTCCGCACTTCAACTCGTTCCAAATTTTCAAAACACGTGGGCAGTTAACTCGAAAGGCAATCTCATGTCAGACACAGCCATACTCGAAACACCGATCGTCGATCGAACGAACAGCCGCCCGATCACGGACGATGTTCTGAACGTCGCCGATTTCAACGAACGCATCGTCGCCGCGTACAATGACGGCACCGCCGAGATGGGGTTGGAGGCTGATCACAGTCTCGCGCGCTCGCTGATCCCCGCAGGCACCGGCATTCTCCGCGACTTCTCGTACATTGCACCCGAGATTCCGTTGCTCAACAGCGAGAACTGCGTGGCTTGCATGGAATGCGTCACCGAGTGCCCGGACACGGCGATCCTTGGCAAGGTCGTGCCCAAGTCTCAACTCGATGCCGAGTTAGCGAAGATCACTGACGAAACCGAGCGCACCACGTACGCGAAGCAGTTCGCCAAGACGACGAAGTTCTGGAGCGTGTACGAGAAGAAGGGACAGGAGCCCGGTTACTTCGGCATCTTCATCGACCCGACCAAGTGCAAAGGCTGCGCGGAGTGCGTGGACGCCTGCGGCAATCACGGCGCGCTCAGCATGTTGAAAAAGGAGAACGGCGTGCTGCCGAGCTTCCAGCGGCAATGGAATTTTTATCGCAAGCTTCCCGAGACGCCGAAGCAGTACATCAACGAGAAGCTGCTCAGCGACATGATGCTAGCCGAGCGCTCGATGCTTTACGTCGGCGGCGCAGGTTCATGCATGGGCTGCGGCGAAGCGACCGCGCTGCGCATGATGCTCGCGGCGACGGGATTCGTTTACGGCAAGGAGAATATCGGCCTTGTGAACTCGACGGGTTGCTCGACCGTTTATGCCTCCACGTATCCTTACAATCCATACCTCGTGCCGTGGTCCAATTCTCTCTTCGAGAATGGCCCGACGTACGCCATGGGCGTCCGCGCACGCTGGGACCAGATGGGCTGGGGCGACAAGAAACTCTGGGTCATCGGCGGCGATGGCGCGATGCTGGACATCGGTTTTCAGGCGCTCAGCCGCATGCTGCTCTCAGGCATGAACATCAAGGTGTTGATCCTCGACACGCAGGTTTACTCGAATACTGGCGGCCAATCATCGACCGGTTCGTTCAAGGGACAAAACACAAAATTCTCGGTGCATGGCAAAGTGATCCAGGGCAAGACCGAGCGGCGCAAAGAGATTGCCCAGATCGCGATGATGCATCCGAACGTGTTCGTCGCGCAAACGAGTTGCGCGATGCCAGGGCATTTCTACAAGTCGATCGTTGCGGCCAACGAGTTCGATGGCCCGGCGGTCATCTCGGTTTACACAACGTGCCAGCCTGAGCACGGCGTCGGCGACAACATGGCGGCTGAACAATCCAAGCTTGCTGTCGAGACGCGCACGTTTCCCGTGCTGATGTACGATCCGCGCAAGGGATCGAGGATTTCTGAGCGGCTTAGCCTGCAAGGCAATCCCGCGCCCAAGGATGATTGGTTCGTCGAGCCGAAGACCGGCGAGGTTTACGACTTCGTAAAATTCGCAAAGACGGAAGGACGATTCTCGAAACATTTCGATAAGGACGGCAATCCTTCGCCGCTATTGCTGGAAGCGAAGCAGGACCGCCTCGAAAACTGGAAGGTGTTGCAGGAGCTGGCAGGCGTGATTTGAACGTGCCTCTGGCATCTTGCCGGATTCGCGCTTCAACCAACACAAGCAGCGCTTCGTTCGCCTAAACACTCGGGCCTGGCAAGATGCCGGGGGGGCGCGTTAGGGCAGCCGCACGCGCACTCGAAAAAACTTCGACTGCGACGCGTCGTTCGTGATGCTGAAACTCCCGCTGCTCGACGAGAGTGATTGCGGTGTGCTGGCCATCGTGCCCCAAATCGTGTTAGTCCCCACCACACTGGATGATTGCAGTTCGTAAACACGGCCGCCGTGGAACGGCGCGAAGCTGACCCGCACGACGTCGTTGGAACGATCCAGAATGCTGAACGTGAATCTTGATCCCGTACGCAACGGATCAGTGCCCGCGAGATACTCGTCCGCTGCTGTTGATTCATCGCCATCTACGTCGCTTGCTGCCGTTACTCCCGAATAAAACTCACTCCACCAGAGCGGCACTGCGCCCGGCACGGAAGGTTCCTGGTTCGTCACGTAGCTGAACCGCACTGCATCCGCGAGGACGACCTTACCTGCTTCCGCGCCGGTCGTTTGCCATTGGAAATATCCATCCATGCCGCGCGCGAACGGCTGGCCCGATGCTACTGATCGCCAACCACCGCCATTCGCCGTCTGGTTCATCGTGCCGCCGACACCGCCACCGTCGAACGCGACAGTGTAAGGCGCGTTCGTCGAGCGATTGCCGCCTTGCGGATACCAGACGTGAACGTCGTACAAGCCGGGCGTGGAAATGACGGGGCGAAACGTCGCGGTTGCGCCACTGCCACTCGCGGCGAACAGATAATTGCTCCCGAACTTATCGAGCGAGGACGTGCCAGTGCTCCACGACCCACTGAAAAACGCGTCGGCATTGTCGATCACGATTTCGCCTGCGGTCGAAAACATCGCGAGCGCGGAAGAGAACATGTTCGTTCCTGCGCGCGAGATCGCCTGCGCGAAGTAGTTGATGTTCGGCAACAGGC
>Ga0193706_1001224_pt1 | contig 11834 bp, 11 predicted proteins | sample U3c1metaG_FD_160130 | JGI IMG/M metagenome (GOLD analysis project Ga0193706, IMG submission 160130) | Soil microbial communities from a riparian zone of the East river system, Colorado, United States - U3c1 | ecosystem: Environmental > Terrestrial > Soil > Riparian zone | place: USA: East River... | reverse complement strand
AGTTCACCTCCTCCCGGCGTGAGTTCACCTCCTCCCGGCGTGAGTTCACCTCCTCCCGGCGTGAGTTCACCTCCTCCGGGCGTGAGTTCACCTCCTCTGGGCGTCAGTTCACGTGCTCCCGGCGCGGGAGGAGCTCCTCCGCGCGCAGGAGGAAGGGCGTTTTTCGCGAAAAATGGCGTTTTTTGGCGGTTCGGCGGTGTGTGGCTGTGAATAGCGGTGGATAACTCGTGCGAAATACCAGTTGCGGCGCTCTGCACGAAGGTTCCTTCTCAAGGCGAACCAAAAACAGGCTGGGAAGCACCCCAGATCGCAGCCTCGCTTTCATTCCAAGGTATCGCGTCGATACCGGCGACTGCGACGGGATTCGGTAACCGACCAGCCCACATGAAAGGTAGATCCATGGCAGACTTCATCCCAAAAAATTGGCCGGCCTATCGTGCCTGGCTGTTCAACCTGAAAACCGAAATCGCCACCATCGGACCCGCGATCGGGCTGACCGCGCCGCAGGTCACCGCCGTGCAAACGAGTTGCCAAACGCAGATCGATTTGATCGATGCGCTGACCGCCGCCGAGGCGGCCTTCAACATGGCGAAGTTCCAGGCGCGCACCGGCAAGGCGGGCACGGATACGAGCCTGCGCGAAGCCATCCGCCAATGGAAAGTCGCCACGGGCTGGACGGAGGCCATGGCCGCCACGCTCGCCGTGCTGAGCGGCAGCACGGAGTTCGATCCGGACACATATAAGCCGGAGTTCACGGTGAAGGTCATCGGTGGCGAGATTCGCATCGATTGGATACGCAAAGGGGTGCAGGCGGTGCATATCTATTGTCGCCTGCGCGGCACCACCGGCTGGACCAAGCTGGCGCTGGACACCAACTCACCCTACGTGGACGGCGCACCCCTGGCGCAACCCGGCGTGCCCGAAACGCGCGAGTACATGTTGCGCGGCGTGATGGATGACCAGGAGATCGGCCTGGACAGCGACATCCAAAGCGTGACGTGGGGCGGGAATTAAATCGGCAAGAGCGCCGGAATCGTTCACCACAGAGAGACACCGAGGGCACGGAGTTCGGAAACGGATTCCGTGCCTTTTTGGTTTCACCACAGGGTGAAAATCTCGGCAGCAGCTACAGCCGACGCGTGGATGACCACGATACACCAGAGGACAATTCGGAAGTGCCGTCCACCGGCGCACAGGCTCAAGATCAGTCCGAATAACGGAAGCGGCGCGAGGCCCAAGACGAAGCGGATGAGGAGGTCGAGTGATTCGGGGGAGCGATGGTGATAGAGCGGATTCCAGTCAGACCACAAATGAGCGTAGGGAAAGAAGAGTAGAGGCAGGAATTGTTCGAACAGCGTTTCATTGCCGTCCGTGTGCGCAGGCATGAAGCACAATCCCAAGATCGTCAGACCAACACCCGTCACGAGCCATTGCCAAACCCAAGGGCGTCGGGATGAGGAATTCACAATTCAACGTCGAGCCAAGGTGGACTCAGCACAAGAGAGCGCGCGCGTTACCGAGGATTCACAGCTTCCTCCCCGTCAGCCGCGTGTAAGCCTCCATGTATTTCTCCTGCGTGCGTTGGATCACGAAGTCGGGGAGCTCGGGCGCGGGCGGTTGTTTGTTCCAATTGATGCGTTCGAGGTAATCGCGCAGGAATTGTTTGTCGAAGCTGGGCTGGCTACATCCGGCTTCGTATTGATCGGCGGGCCAGAAGCGCGAGGAGTCGGGCGTGAGCACTTCATCGATGAGGATCAGCTTCCCATCGAACACGCCGAACTCGAACTTCGTGTCGGCGATAATGATTCCGCGGTCGCGCGCGTAGGCACGGGCAGCGCTGTAAATCTGGAGGCTCAAGCTGCGCGCCCTACCGGCGATTTCCGCGCCCACAATCTCGACGGCGCGTTCGAAGGGAATGTTTTCGTCGTGGCCGGTTTCGGCTTTCGTCGCAGGCGTGAAGATCGGCTCCGGCAACTGCGCGCATTCGGTGAGTCCTTCAGGAAGCTTGATGCCGCAGACGGTTTGCGACTGTTGATATTCCTTCCAGCCTGAGCCGGAGAGATAGCCGCGCACGACGCATTCGATGGCGAGCGGCTTGGCCTTCTTCACGATCATGCTGCGGCGATCGAGCACGGAGCTGAACTGGCGCAGGCGTTCGGGGAGCGGATCGTTGGCCTTCGCAAGAAGATGGTTGGGCACGAGCTTGGCAAACATTTCAAACCAGAAGTGCGAGATCTGCGTGAGCACTTCGCCTTTGCGCGGGATGCCGTTGGGCATGATGCAGTCGAAGGCGGAGATGCGATCGGTGGCGACCATGAGGAAGGCGTCGCCGAGGTCGAACAACTCGCGCACCTTGCCGCTGCGCACTTTGGGAATGCCAGGCAACTCGATCTGCAACACAGGCTCAGCCATGAGCGGAGGATGAAAGGAAACAGGAATGAGTAAAACAGTAATCAGTGAATCAGTGGTCAGTCCTGGGCTTACTACGCTGCACTGTTTCAACTGATTTCTGATTCACTGACAACTGGCCCCTTCGCGTGCGTCGCGAGACTGCACTCCTGCACTTCGTCCGAGCGTTCGACCTTCGGCTCTGGGCGTTCGACCAAAAGCATTGCACTCGCGTTTGGCTCCGCAATAATCCGCGAGGATGAACGAGTGGAATATTCAGTCGCGCGGACACGCCTGCCAGTCGTGCCAGAACACGTTCGAGGACAAGCAGGTTTATCACACCATTCTCTTCGACGAGAAACGTGACTTCCTCCGCACCGACGTCTGCCAGAAATGCTGGAACGAGCAGTATCAGGAAGCGCGCGATCGCAAAGGTTTCATCTCCCACTGGCACGGTGAATATCAGGCGCCGCCCGCCGCGCCCGTCGAGGCGATCGGGAAGTCGGATGCCGAATCGCTGTTGCGCAAACTCGTCGAACTGAACGATCCGCGTCACGCCGCCGCGAGCTTCATTCTTGCCGTGATGCTCGAACGCAAGCGACTGCTCAAGGTGAAGGAACATCTCAAGGTCGATGGCAAACGCATCTTCGTTTACGAGCACCCGAAGACGGGCGATGTCTTCACCATTCCCGATCCCGAATTACAATTGAACCAGCTCGAAGCGGTGCAGCACGATGTCGCGAACCTGCTCGAGCATGGGTTGCCAGGGGATGCTCCGGCCCTGTCTCCGATCGACGCCATCACGACCCCAAAAACCGCATCTGCGGAAGCCCCTGCCGTTGTTGCTGAACCTGCGGCGAGCTGAACTGTGGGCGATCTCAAGGGGCTTCAGGAGCGGCTGGGCTATCAGTTTCGCGATGTCGCATTGCTGGAGCTGGCGCTGACGCATCCATCCATCGCGCACGAGCAGGAAGTCGTGGTCGCAACAAATCAACGGCTCGAATTCCTTGGCGATGCCGTCCTCGGCCTCGTGCTCACGCGCGAGCTTTACGAAAAATTTCCGACGCTCGATGAAGGGCCGCTCACGAAAGCCCGTGCGCAACTCGTGAACCAGGCAACGCTTTGCGAACAGGCGCGCTCGCTCGGCCTCGGTGAACACCTCATCATGAGCCGCGGCGAGCTCAGCAGCGGCGGACGTGATCGCGCATCATCGCTCGCGGATGCATTCGAAGCGGTGCTCGGCGCGATGTTTATGGATGGCGGGTACGTACCCGCGTGCGAGTTCGTGCTGCGCTGTTTTCGTGACTCATTCGATGGCTTTCGCATCCTGCCAAATCTTTCGAATCCGAAAGGCGAGCTTCAGGAGTTTCTGCAGAGCCGCTCGCCTGAGCCCCCGCGCTACACCGTCACTTCATCGAGCGGCCCAGATCATGACCGGCGCTTCGAGTGCGCGGTGTCGCATGACGGACGCGAGCTCGGCCGCGGCAACGGCAAGAGCAAGCGCGAAGCGGAAAGCGCAGCCGCCTTCGCCGCGCTCGTACAATTGAAAAGCGAAGAGCCGGAGCGAAAGGAATAGCCGTGCAACGGCACAGCGAGCATTGGCGGGCCTGTTTCTGGCTGCTCATCGCGACTGTCACGTGGGGGCTCAGCTTTCCGCTCGTGAAGACGTTGCTCGCGAAGCAGGAGCTGCTAGTGCCCAACGGTGGGAGTGTTTTCTTCGCTTCCCTCGCTGGCACGGTTCGCTTCGGTGTTGCAGGGGTCGTGGTCGCGCTGTTGGCGGTACGAACGCTCTCCCGAATCACTCGATCGGAAATCACGCAAGGGCTGTGGCTCGCGTTGTTCGGCGGGCTCGGGATTGTTTTCCAGATGGACGGGCTGGCTTACACGTCGGCATCCACCTCGGCGTTTCTCACGCAGTTTTATTGTTTGCTCATTCCCGTATGGGCGGCGTGGAGGATGCGCGAGATCCCGCGCATCGCCGTGATCGCAAGTTCAGTTATGGTTCTGGCCGGCTGCGGTGTGCTCGCGAATTTTCATTGGTCCGAGCTGAAGATCGGCCGCGGCGAAGGCGAAACCATTCTCGCCGCCATCTTTTTCGCCGGCCAAATTCTGCTGCTGGAACGTCCGCGCTACGCCGCCAATAACGTAATGCATTTCACCGCGGTAATGTTCCTCGGCATCGCGGTGCTGCTCGTGCCGTGCGCGCTCTTCACGGCTCCCACGACCGCCGATATTGCTCGCGCTTACAACTCCAGCGCGGTGTGGCTCGTGATGGGATCGATCATCCTGTTCTGCACGCTGGGCGCTTACCTGCTGATGAATCGCTGGCAACGTTACGTCACCGCGACCGAGGCAGGCTTGATCTACTGCGTGGAACCGGTCGTCGCGTCGCTGTTCGCGTTGTTCCTTCCCGCGCTGCTTTCGAAGCTGGCCGGTGTGAACTACGCGAACGAAGTCGTGACTTGGCGGCTCATCGTGGGCGGCGCGCTGATCACCGCAGCGAATGTGTTGATCCAGTTCGAAGCGATGACCTGCAAACCGGCGGTGAAGCAGACGTGAGTCACGCGAAGAGTGCCAAGGAGGCGAAGAAAATCAGGCAGGCTGTGGAAAAGAGTTGTCCGACTTCGTCCTCTTCGCGTCCTTTGCGAGACTCCTGCTAAAACAGCCCCGCCCGGTTTCCGCTGAGCGGTTTCAAGCCGAGCTTGCGATAGCTCAGCTCCGTCGCCACGCGGCCTTGCGCGGTGCGTTTCAGGAAACCCTCCATGATCAGGTAAGGCTCATAAACTTCCTCGATCGTGTCGGGTTCCTCGCCGACCGCGACCGCGAGAGAATTCACGCCCACGGGTCCGCCACTGAATTTTACGATCACCGCTTCGAGGATGCGCTTGTCCATTTCGTCGAGGCCGTTCTCGTCGATCTCCAGCATGACCAGCGCGCGATCGGCAATGTCTGCCGTGATCCGGCCATCGCCGCGAACCTGCGCGTAGTCACGCACGCGGCGCAGCAGATTGTTGACGATACGCGGCGTGCCGCGGCTGCGACGCGCGATCTGCGTCGCGCCATGTTCATCGATGTCGATGTTCAACAAGTGCGCGGACCGAATAACAATTTTGCGCAACTGTTCGGCGTCGTAATAATCCAGTCGTTCGCGAATGGGAAATCGCGTGAGTAACGGAGCGGTGAGCAAGCCGCTGCGCGTCGTCGCTCCAATCAGCGTGAAGCGTGGGAGATTCAGACGGACGCTGCGCGCGTTCGGCCCCTGGTCGATGATGATGTCGAGTTTGAAATCCTCCATCGCGGGATAGAGATATTCCTCGATCGTTTTTTGAAGGCGATGGATCTCGTCGATGAACAGCACATCACCCTCTTCAAGATTGGTGAGCAATCCCGCGAGGTCACCGGCCTTCTCGATGGTGGGACCGCTCGTGGATTTGAGGCTCGTGCCCATCGCCTTCGCGATGATGTTCGCGAGCGTCGTTTTGCCGAGGCCGGGGGGGCCGTTGAGGAGCACGTGATCTAGCGGTTCCTTGCGCCGTTGCGCGGCTTCAACGGCGATCTCGAGACGTTCCTTGACCTTGGGCTGGCCGGTGAAGTCCGAGAACAAAGACGGACGCAGCGTCATCTCGAGCGCGGCATCGGGCTTCGTCAGCACGTCGGAAATTATTCGGTCGGCCATTTCTGAGCGGAGAGTAATCAGTAATCAGTGAAACAGTAATCAAGTAATCAGTGCTCCGGTGTCAGGTCCTTCAGCGCACGGTGGAATGGCGGAAACTGATTACTGATTTACTGATCACGATTACTTTTTTCAGTAAGCCGAAGTGCCCGCGACCCCCTTCACGATCGCCACACCCGAAGACGTCCCCAACCGCGTCGCACCAGCCTCGATCATCGCCAACGCGATCTTCGCTTCCTTGATTCCGCCGCTGGCCTTCACGCCAAAATCTCCACCGACCAGTTGCCGCATGAGTTGCACGTCATGAGTCGTTGCGCCGCTCGTGCTGAAACCCGTCGAGGTCTTCACGAAGTGCGCACCCGATTCCACGACCAGTTTGCACGCGCGAATCTTTTCGTCTCGCGACAACAGGCAGGTTTCGAAAATGACCTTCACCGTTCGCTCGTCCGCCGCTTCAGCGACGTCACGCAACTCTCGCAGTACGTACGCGTCATCGCCGTCCTTGAGCTTTCCAATGTTCAGTACGACATCGATTTCCTGCGCGCCGTCGTCGATCGCAGCCTCGACTTCGTAGCGCTTCACGTCCGCGCTCATGGCGCCGAGCGGGAAGCCCACGGTGCAGGCGACTTTCACGTTGGTGTTCTCGACCAACGCGTACGCCTGCGCCACGCGCGATCCGTTCACGCACACGCTCCAGAAACCGTGCTCGATCGCCTCACGGCAAAGCTGGTCGATGTCTGCGGCAGTGGCGTCAGGTTTGAGCAATGTGTGATCGATGTATTGCGCGAGTTGTTTCGGCGTCAGCGGCTGCATCATGGCGGCGTTGTAACGCGTCACTGTGTTGATGTCGAATGCGCACACCCTCTCCTGAAGGAGGAACATCTTCAGATGACGCGGATTTAACAGATCAAAACTTCCGTTCTGCGCCATCTGCGGATAACCTTCGGGTCCCAACCCGGCGAGCGTGATCGCGTTGACTTTGCGCATCTCTGTCCTATGGAGATGTGTGGATGTGCCGTGGGAATTGAAGGTGGCGGGCGAAGTCGCATTCGCGATGGTACTCGGGGGAGTGATCGGCTTGGAACGGGAGGTGGCGCACAAGCCCGCCGGCATGCGCACGCACATGTTGGTTGCCGGCGCGGCGTCGTTGCTGGTGGGATTGGGTCACGCGTTGATTCAGGAGTTCACCTTTCACGGGACGGACAGCAGCAGCCTGCGCTTGCAAACCGATCCGATTCGTATCGTTGAGGCAATCGTCACCGGCGTCAGTTTTCTCGGCGCAGGAACAATCTTCCGCCGCAACCAGGCTGAAACAGTGGAAGGCCTGACGACGGCAGCGTGCCTGTTGCTGTCCGCAGCGGTGGGAGTATCCGTCGCCGTCGAACGCTTCCTGCTCGCGGCATGTGTCACGGCGCTGGCGCTGATTGTCTTGCGCGGAGTGAAAGCGGCTGAGCTATGGCTGGAGCGCCGACGGAACAGTTCCCGGCGATTAAAGTGACTGCCGAAATTGAGTTCCGAAAAGGTGGGGCAAACCTGCGCGGTCGCCGCAACGCTCGGCAGCGCGTCGCCCCTCGTTTTGGAAATCAAACGCTATAGCTACACAAACTGCAGCTTCGTCGTCGGCGCTTCTGCGTCCCAACCGCGCGGCGGCTTTGAATTCACGGCGGCGACTTCCTTGATCGAGATTTGCCGGCCGCGCGTCTTCGCGCTTTTCACTTCGACCTCGTTTGGATCGCAGGTCTGCTGATTGATCTTCTGATAAGGCGCCGCTTTGTAGCGGATGAAAATTTCCTTCGGCGTTTCCGGCTCGAAGAAAAGGATGCGCGACTTCTCTGGGATGCAGAAATATTCCCGGTTCGTGATGATGCCGCCGAACGTGAAGCGCTTGATGTAAGTCGCATCGCGATTCGTGTAAACAAGCGTGAACACACGATCGCGTTCCGGCAGTCCGCAGTAATAAAGGTCCGGCCCCACGAACAATTTCTCCGGCAACTCGGTCAGCTTGTAGTGCCCGTCTTTAAACACCATCAGCAGCTTGTCAAACTTGGTGCAGTCCACGCGAAATTCCTCGCCGGAAACCTTGTGGCCCACATATCCGCTCTCGCGATCATAGGCGACCTTGAACGCCTTGAACGCCACTTCCTTCGCGTCCACTTCGTCATAGCGACTGCTCTTGGTTAGCCGTGGATAGATCGGTCCATACTTCGCGATCAATCCTTCGAGATGCGCGATGACGTGCTTGATCAGGTTCTTGAGATGTTTTCGGGTTTCGGCGAGATCGCCTTTGATCCGCTCGGTCTCTTCGCGGTGTTTGTTGATGTCGAAGAGCGAGATGCGGCGGATGCGAACCGCCAGCAACTTCTCGACATCGGCGTCAGTCACGTCGCGCAGTAATTCCTTGCGAAACGGCTTCAAGCCTTCATGCACTGCGGCGTAAACCGCTTCGTTGCTCTTGCACTGCTCGATCTTTTTATAGATGCGCTCCTCGATGAAAATCCGTTCGAGCGTGCGCGCGTGCAGTTCCTCCTGGAGCTTCCGTTCCTTTAGCTCCAACTCGCGCTTCATCACGTCCACGAGTTGGTCCGTGTTCGCGCGCAATACTTCGCTCACGGTCATCTCCACGGGACGGTTGTTGCGGATCACCGTAATGCGGCTGGAGATGGAAACTTCGCAATCCGTGAACGCGTAGAGCGCATCGATCAACTGCTCCGCGCTCAAGCCCGCCGGCGCTTTCACCTCAATCTCCACGTCCTCGGAAGTGAAGTCGTTGACGGATTTGACCTTCAGCTTGCCTTTGCGCGACGCATCTTCGATCGACGCGATCAACGAATCCGTCGTGGTCGTGGGCGGAATTTCTTTGATGACGACGGTGCTCTCGTCCTTCGCTTTGATTTTCGCGCGAACCTTGATCGAACCTTTGCCATCAGCGTATTCGCGCGCATCCATCAGGCCGCCGGTCTGAAAATCCGGCAGACATTTGAAGTTCTCTTTCTTGAGGATCGCGATCTGGGCCTCAAGAAGTTCGATGAAATTGTGTGACAGGATTCGACACGACATTCCCACAGCGATGCCTTCCGTCCCGAGCATGAGCAGCATGGGGAGCTTCGATGGCAACGCGATGGGTTCTCGTTTGCGCCCGTCGTAACTCGGGACGAACTCAGTCAACTCATCATTGAAGATCTCAGCGCGGGCAAGTTCGCTAAGACGACATTCGATGTAGCGCGGCGCGGCGGCGGGATCGCCCGTGAAGATGTTTCCGTAGTTCCCCTGCCGATCGATCAAGTAGCGTTTGTTCGCTAAAACAACGAGCGCATCACCGATGGCTGCTTCGCCATGCGGATGATACTTCGTTGCATCCCCAATGACGTTTGCGACTTTCGTGAACCGGCCATCGTCCGTCTCGTGCATCGCCCAGAGAATCCGGCGCTGCACCGGCTTCAATCCATCCGAGAGATTCGGAATGGCGCGGTCGCGAATCACGTAGCTGGCGTAATCGAGAAAGTTGCGATCCACCCGCTTGTGCAGCGGTTGATCGTGATTCCCGGGCTTGAACGGCCGATGATCGAGTTCAGTGCTCGCCACCGGCTCGACTTCCACGTGGGCACGACCGATTTCGGCGTGGGTTTTGCGTCACCGTTCGGATCGGAAGATTTTTTTGCGTCACTCATCTGAGAAAATCAGGGCGGCAAGGTGCAGAAAGAATATCGGAAGCGCAAGATTGTGACGCGCCGCATTGTCATTTGAATGCTGCGCTGCGCACGTATTTGTTGCGCGTCTGGGCGGCTCAAAGCCACGCGTAATTGTAACGCGCCTTCTCGATCGTCATGCCGCGCACATCGATCTTGGCGAGGTCGGCGATGCCGAGGCCCGCTTGCTCCGCCATGAGCAGATGATTGTCACAAAAGTGAAATGGCTTCGTGCCGCGCAGTGCCCGCGGATCTTTGTATCCCATCACCGCCGTGCCCACCGCGTCGGTCGATACCGGGTTCAACCCCACGATGATTACCCCCGGGTTCGTAAAGTTCAGCGGGCCGGCGTTCGAGCACCATGGGCCCTCACCGCCGCTGATCGACGTAATGCCGTCAATCACCGCGATGTCAATCGGCCGCGCGGCAATCTCATCCACGATGATTCGCGGCACGCGCCAGGTCGCTTCGTTGGAGGTGATGCCTTCTTTAATTCCCGGCAGCTTTACCTTGTCGTTGCGGTTGTGGAGCGGGCCGCGTCCGGCAGTGGCGTCCTCGTTGCCAGCCTGGTCGCCATAAAGCGAATTCGGCGTCAGGCCGAACATGTTCTTCATCGAGAGCGTCACACCGGCGGTGATGTGATTCTTCAACTTGCAGAGCGAGACCATTACATCGGTGTCCGCGTACGAATGGTTCACGTCGATGGACGAGAAAAACATCCCGCCTGTCGGCACCTTGAGCGTGGAATATTTTTTGCCGAGCCCGAGATTGCGCGTGTTCTCGAACTCAACCGTTCCCAGCGAGGTCAGCGCCTTCACGTTCCACCCCGCGAGATCCAGCGTATCTTCCAGCGTTGCCCGGCTCTGCGTGGATTCCAGAAAGCGCACTCGCTTTGCTCCCGCCTTGAAGAGAGCCGCCGCCAGCGCGTGCGCCGTCGCCTCGTGCGTCATGTAAGTCTCGCCGACGGACCGAGCCATGTAGGGCGAAAAGTTCGTGCCCGTCAGATTGAGTTTGATCGCGACCGTCCTGCCTTTCACGACCGAGCCGATTCCGCCGACCAGATCGAACGCCTGGTCGAGAGACGTGCGCACCTCCGGCCCGTAGCCTTTGCACGAGACGATGGCGACATTGGCTTGGGCACGGTTGGTCGGGCTGGCACCGAAAACACTTTCAGTGAAAGCGCCGGTCAACGGCGCCGCGAAGGCAGCAGCGGTGGTGACGCGCAAAAAATTTCGGCGAGAGCAGGCGTGATGTTTCATACGTTGTTCCGGGGCGCAGTGGTATCAAACACCGAAACGAACGTGGATTCAATGGGCAGGATGCGTCGACTCCCGCGGTTTATAGCGGTTGCAAAAAGTAATTGCCGTTTGGCGAGTTTGGAGCGCTGTTCCCCTCACCCCGGCCCTCTCCCAGAGGAGAGGGAGAATCATCCTCCGGCTGTCCGTTGTCACGACGTGCGCTCAAACGGCCCCAGAAGGCGGAATGCGATGCTCCCTCTCCCCGAGGGAGAGGATTGAGGTGAGGGGAACGCGACGCGAAGACCGCTCAAGTAACGCAAAGGAATTGGAAGTGACTTTCAGCAACCACTCTAGAAATGCAGGGCAGCGGCGCCGTTTGGCGACGAGTGGCCAAACGAAAAAGCGGTGACGAGTCACCGCACTCCAGAGTATGTCACTGCTCGATGCCTGCGCACTTCGATAACGAAACCGATTGCTGAACAACTCGCCCGCCGCTCAGAGCATTCCAATTGCGCTGTCCATCGCCGCGAACAGCGTGTTCATCGAGGACTCGGTCTCGTCGCCCATGTTGGAAATGCGGAACGTGGTGCCCTTGATTTTTCCGTAGCCGCCATCGATCAGGAAACCCTGGTCTTTCACGAGCTTCTGAAACTTCGACACGTCGATTGCCCGACCACCGAGTTTCGCGCCGTTGTTCACGCAAGTGAGGGTCACTGATTCAAAACCGCTCTCGGGGAAGAACTTGAAACCATGTTTCGCGGCCCACGCGCGCGTTGCTTCCGCGAGCTTCTTGTGTCGCGCGAAACGGGCGTCGAGTCCTTCGGCAAAGAAATCATCGAGTTTCGATGC
>Ga0193706_1001223_pt1 | contig 11835 bp, 15 predicted proteins | sample U3c1metaG_FD_160130 | JGI IMG/M metagenome (GOLD analysis project Ga0193706, IMG submission 160130) | Soil microbial communities from a riparian zone of the East river system, Colorado, United States - U3c1 | ecosystem: Environmental > Terrestrial > Soil > Riparian zone | place: USA: East River... | reverse complement strand
ATTGATGCCGAAAAAATTGTTCCCAACGTGGTACCTGATGCAGACAAAGGGACGGTTGACATCAACTGGGCTATTGAAGAAAAATCTGCGGACCAGTTAGAACTTTCTGCCGGTTTTGGTGGTGGTATCGGGTTGACCGGAACACTGGGCGTTACCTTTAATAATTTTTCCATAAAGAATATAACAAAGAGATCAACATGGGATCCGCTGCCTTCCGGAGATGGCCAGAAATTAAGCGCAAGGATCCAATCAAATGGTAAAGCCTTCCGTTCTTATAATTTCTCTTTTACCGAACCATGGCTTGGTGGAAAAAAACGTAACTCATTCACCATCGGGTATTCCAATACAAAATATGCAAATGCATATGACGGGTTTGGCAGCTATTGTAAATCATGCGGCGATACTTCGTATATTAAGACAAGCAGCATAAATATTTCTCTTGGTAAACAATTGAAATGGCCTGATGACTTTTTTAATCTTATCTATTCGCTTAACATACAGCAATACACGCTCAGGAATTATTCAAATATATTCCAGGGCCTTAGTAACGGAAAATCTACCAATATAAGTTTACGGATCGCCCTGGTGCGTAGTTCAGCAGGTCCAAACCCGATATTCCCTACAAACGGGTCTAACTTCCAGTTAAGCGGCCAGTTTACCCTGCCATATACGGCACTGGGAATAACATCCGGTGCTGCTAACAGCTACAAACTTCCCGAGTTTCACAAATGGCGCATGAATGCAGAATGGTTTGTGCCGATCGGAACAGCAAGGGGTGCAGAAAAAAACAGGCAGTTCATTTTAAAAGTTGCTGCCAAGTATGGTTTCATAGGCAAGTACAACAAGAACCTGGAGATATCACCTTTCGAGCGTTTTCAACTGGGGGATGCAGGTCTTAGTAATAACTTTGCCCTTTTGGGTTATGATATCATTGCGCATCGTGGTTATCCTGTTTATGATAAATCTGATCCCAAAATAAACCCGGATGGAATAACGCCGTCTCAATTCTTTACTATTTTCAATAAGTATACAATGGAATTGCGCTACCCGTTCAGTACAAGCGCAAGCAGTACTATTTATGGGCTGGCATTTTTTGAAGCAGCAAATGGCTGGTATAATTTTAAAGAGTACAATCCTTTCAAATTACGCCGTTCTGCCGGGGTAGGTGTACGTTTCTTCCTCCCCATGTTTGGTTTGCTGGGCTTTGATTACGGTATTGGCTTTGACAGGTACAACAAAACCAGCGGGCTTAAGGGAGCAGCTAAGTTTACATTTATGTTAGGACAGGAACCTGAATAAGAATTATGTTTAAAAGTTTAAAACATACACATATGAAAAAGCTTTTTTTACTTGCCGCCTGCTTCCTGTTATTTGTTGCAGCCGGTGAAGCACAGCGTTATGCCGTCATCGATTCTAAATACATTTTAGACAAGCTACCCGAATATAAAGACGCTCAAAAAACACTGGACCAGTTCAGTATGCAATGGCAACAGGAAGTGGATCAGAAACAGGCCCTTGTAGATAAGATGTTTAAAGACTATGATGCTGAACAGGTGATGCTGAGTGATGTTTTGAAAAAGAAAAGGGAAGATGAATTATATAATAAAGAGAAAGAGTTACGTGACCTGCAGAAACAACGCTTTGGTTTTGAAGGCGACCTGTTCAGGAAAAGGCAGGAGCTGATAAAACCCATACAGGACAGGGTTTATAATGCAGTTCAGCGGCTGGCTGTTGAAAAACAATATGATTTTATATTGGATAAAAGTGAAGGAATTACCGTTATCTTTGCCGACCCAAAACTGGACAGGAGTGCAGATGTGTTGAGGAACCTGGGTGTTAAATAAACTATAAATGACAGGCTGCCATGCAGCTAAACAAATAAAAAACAAACCAATAAACATTAAAACAACAATGAAAAAGTTAATCGTAGGAGCTGTGATGGCGTTAGGATTTTTTACTGCCTCAGCACAAACAAAGATCGGGCATATTAATACTGATGAACTGATCAGTTTAATGCCTGAAGCAGCAATAGCAGATGCTGAATTAAAAGCTTACCAGGATGCATTGGGATTGCAGGGCCAGGATATCGGTAAAGAAGCTGATGCAAAAGCCGCTCAATATGTGAAAGATTCTGCCACGCTTAATGCAAGCATGAAAGAGATCAAAAGGAATGAAATAATTGAATTGTATCAGAAAGTGCAGAACTGGAACCAGATCGCACAAGACAGGTATAATCAAAAAGCACAGGAGAAAATAGCTCCTATCCGTACGAAGGCATTTGAAGCGATCAAAGCTGTGGCAAAAGAAAAAGGCTACGGTTATGTATTGGATGCTTCTACAGGAGCCATTTTGGTATCGCCTCCGGGGGATGACCTTTTACCTTTGGTTAAAACAAAGCTTGGTATTAAAGACCCTGTTCCGGCAAAACCGGCCGCTAAAACAGGCAATTAATAAAATTATTGTAAAGAAAAGCCTCCCGGTACTTCGGGAGGCTTTGTTATTTTTGATAAAATGAAGCAACAACCCATTGGTATATTTGACAGCGGTTACGGCGGCTTAACTGTTTTAAAAGAAATAGAGGCCCGGCTTCCGCAATATGATTATATCTACCTGGGAGATAATGCAAGGTCGCCTTATGGTACCCGTAGTTTTGAAACAGTTTATCAATACACATTGGAATGTGTAAAATGGCTTTTTGAACAGGGTTGCCCGCTGGTGATACTTGCCTGCAATACGGCTTCTGCAAAAGCACTTCGTACCATCCAGCAGAACGACCTTTCAAAGATCGGGGCTGGGAAAAGCGTATTGGGTGTTATCCGGCCAACGACAGAGATCATCGGGCAATACTCAAAAACCGGCGAAGTGGGGATACTGGCCACAACAGGAACAGTTTTGTCAAATTCCTACCAGATTGAGATACAAAAATTCTACCCGGAAATTAAGGTCTTACAGGAGGCATGCCCGATGTGGGTTCCGCTCGTGGAGAATAATGAGTACAATTCGCCGGGCGCAGATCATTTTATAAGGAAGAATATCAATAACCTTTTGAGCAGGTCCCCAAATATTGATACCATACTGCTGGCCTGTACACATTATCCCTTATTAATGGAAAAGATAAGGGAAAATGTACCTGCGGCTGTTACCATATTATCCCAGGGCGAAATTGTAGCTGATAGCCTCCGCGTGTACCTGGAAAAGCACCCGGAGCTCGAAGAAAAATGCAGTAAAAACGGGAAAATCACCTTTTTCACCACTGATTCACCCACAGATTTCGATGATCATGCCGCTGTTTTTTACGGCAAGCCGGTAAAATCAGTCCATTTGTCGCTTTAATTCTCAAAAACTTCCATTTTCCTAAGCCATGATACCCGTTTTACCCTTACCTTTGCCGTCCTTTCACAAACAGCAGGGATGGTGCCCTGGTGAGTGTAACAAAACGGATCAGGTAATTAATTTGTAAAAGGAAAAAATTTAATAAAATGCCAGGTAAAAAAAGAACGTATCAACCGCACAAACGCCGCAGAAAATCAGTACATGGATTTCGTCAGCGTATGCAAACCGCTAATGGCCGTAAGGTATTAGCAAGCCGCAGGAAAAAAGGACGTCATAAACTGACCGTTTCCAGCGAACATGGTGATAAAAAATAAGATCGCCTGATCTCTCAACCGGAGATCCGGTTAAAATAATCCAGTCCTGCTTATCGGCAGGACTTTTTTATTTATACTACACAACTCAATTACCGCTTCATTGATAAAAGAATTAATTACTCCCTGCATAATGAGCGAAGTAGTAATTTTGAACGTGGTACCTAAACAACGATATACATTCACAAAAGAGGAACGGCTCAAGAGCCGCAAAACAATTGAACAACTGTTTGCGCAGGGGAAATCATTTTCCATTTTTCCTTTCAGGGTTATATGGAAGTGGGAAGAAAGTGCAGGGACTGGTCTGCAGGCAGGTTTTACAGCAGGAAGTAAGCATTTTAAAAAAGCAGTTGACAGGAACAGGATCCGGAGGTTGATGAGAGAAGCCTATCGTCTTCAAAAGACAGAATTGAGAGATCAATTAAAAAAACAGCAAAAGAGCCTCTCTGTTTTTTTTATCTATTCAGGAAATGAATTGCCGCAATATCAACTGGCCTTCGATAAAATGGGTGCTGCGTTAACGCGATTAATAAAAATTGTACATGAAAACGATCTGGCAGATACTTAGTTTCCCTTTCATCATGCTTATAAAGCTTTACCAGTGGATCATCTCCCCCTGGCTGGGATCAAAATGCCGCTACACGCCAAGCTGTTCACACTATGGCATTGAGGCATTAAAAAAGTACGGACCGGTAAAAGGGATTTGGCTCACAGTAAAACGTATCAGCCGTTGCCACCCCTGGGGAGGACATGGCTATGACCCTGTGCCATAATAACCCCCTCCGCCCCCTGAAGGGGGAACTACCTTAAATTTTTAGCTGCAATCTTAAATGGTCATAGCTTTTTTATTAGATCATAAAAAACAAGCCTCCTGATTTTCAGGAGCTCTTATATATCTCAGAGACCCAGTTCCCCCTTCAGGGGGCGGAGGGGGTGTATTAAAATCGCTCAGCTACCTTATTCCAGTTAACAACATTCCAGAATGCGGCCAAATAATCAGCACGACGGTTTTGATAATTCAGGTAATAAGCATGCTCCCAAACGTCACATCCTAAAATCGGAGTACCTTTTACTTCGGCAACATCCATCAAGGGGTTATCCTGGTTAGGGGTTGAAGAAACTTCCAGCTTTCCGTCTTTAAGGATCAGCCATGCCCAGCCACTTCCAAACCTTGTCATTCCTGCATTTGCAAATTTTTCCTTGAATGCATCAAAAGAACCAAACGCTGAGTTGATCGCATCAGCCACTTTGCCGGTTGGCGTTCCCCCGGCATTTGCAGCCAGGCTTTCCCAAAAAAAACTATGGTTCCAATGTCCGCCGCCGTTATTGCGTACTGCCGGGCTAATGGTTCCTGCGGCTGCCACCAGTTGTTCAATGGTCTTATTTTCATGTTCTGTGCCTGCGATCGCTTTATTCAGGTTATCTACATAGGCCTGGTGGTGTTTGCCATGGTGTATTTTCATTGTTGCTGCGTCAATATGTGGCTCTAATGCTTCAAAGGCATAAGGTAAAGCCGGTAATGTAAATGCCATAATGTATCTGTTTTAAATTTTAAGAAATCGTTGTGAAAGATGGACCACAAATTTACGTTATCTATTCCCTTATCCGGGTCAAAATGAAAAAAATCCTAATCCTTTTTTTTACGTTTTTGGGAATTTGTAAAGGTTTTGCGCAGAAACCCGCGGAAATTATTATGCGGGATAGTTCGGTAAAAACCATAGCCGTAACAGATCGTCCGCAGAAAAAAGATTCACTGCCGGACAAAGAAAAACCATCAGCAAGACTATTCCCCAACCCTGCTGCAAACAAAGTGGAAATTGAAATAAAAGGCTTTGACCCGGGTTTTGTTCAGGTGCAGATCATAGATAATAACCGCACCCTGGTTAGAGAAGACAAAAGACTTTTACTCAGCGGTAACGAGATCATTATGGTCATGTTCTCCCTGCAGCCGGGACTTTATTATGTTACTATAAAGCAAAGCGAAAAGATATGCAAAAGAAAACTGATCATTCAATAGATCATCTCCTTGCTCTAAAAAAATCTTTCATCAGTTGGGCGCATTCCATTTTTAAAATGCCATTTGTAAGTTGTGTTTTTGGATGGAAGGGGTTGTTGTTCCCGCAGGTTTTTTTGTACCCGTTCTTTTCATCATCAGCGCCATAAACGATCCTGCTGATCTTGCTCCAGTATAATGCCCCGCTGCACATGAGGCATGGCTCTACAGTTATATAAAGAGTAGCTTCAGGCAAATACTTGCTGCTTAAAAAATTGAAAGCAGTGGTCAAGGAAAGGATCTCTGCATGCGCTGTACTGTCATTCAGCAGTTCAACCTGGTTATGTGAGCGGGCTATGATCCTGTTGTTCATTACCATGATCGCACCAATGGGTATCTCGCCGCTGTTAAATGCTTTTTGGGCTTCCTGCAGGGCCAGCTGCATATATTGTTCGTCTGTCATACATTCTATTTTGCTTTGTACTACCCAGCTTATAGTAAGCGAATTGATAACCGTAAAATAATGAGCGAAGTAGTACCTTTCCGCAAATTTAATTGTAATGCCAGACTTAATGCAAATGCAGCGCTATTATAATAGTGGCAGTACAAGGTCTTATGTTTTTAGGAAACAGCAATTGATAAAATTACGGGAGGCGGTTAAAAAATATGAATTGCCATTACACGAGGCTTTATACACCGATCTTAAAAAGAGCCCGGAAGAATGTTGGGTAACAGAAACCGGGTTTTTAATATCCGAGATCAACAACACGATCAAAAACCTGAAAAGATGGATGCACCCTGACCTGGTACCGACTAATTTGCTCAACCTGCCATCCCAAAGTTTTATTATGAAAGAGCCGCTTGGTGTTGTGCTCATCATTGGGCCCTGGAATTACCCGCTGCAATTATTATTTACTCCCCTGGTTGGTGCTATGGCCGCAGGAAATTGCGTGGTGCTTAAAGCCTCGGAATTTGCACCTGCAACAGCGGCAGTCATGAAGAAACTGGTTGCAGAAACTTTTTCACCCGAATACATTTTATATACAGAAGGTGACGGTGCGGCAGTGATACCGGCAATGATGAACAATTTTACATTTGATCATGTTTTTTATACAGGCAGTACAACGGTAGGTAAGATCATTTATAAAATGGCGGCAGAAAAACTGGTGCCCGTTACACTGGAGCTTGGTGGAAAAAGCCCCTGTGTTGTAGAAAGCGATGCAAATATAAAAGTAGCAGCAAAGCGCATTGCTTTGGCAAAGTTCAGCAATGCAGGGCAAATGTGCGTGGCGCCTGATTATGTACTTGTGCAGGAAAATAAAAAAGAGGAATTTATCGGAGCTTTAAAAAATGCCATACAGAAATTCTTTGGCGAAAAATCGGAAGACAGCAATAACTACGGTAAGATCGTCAATGAAAAACAATTTGACCGGCTGGTAAATTATTTGCAGGATGCACATATTATTCATGGAGGAAGGCATGATAAGGCAAAGCTTTTCATTGAGCCAACCATTATCCACAATGTGAATCCCGGATCAGCTCTGATGAAGGAGGAAATATTCGGGCCGCTGCTTCCCGTTATCTCATTCCGCACTAAAGAAGAGGCATTGAACATTATCGGGCAAAATAAAAATCCACTGGCGTTTTACGTATTTACATCGGCCAGTGCAAAAGAAAAAGACTGGCTTAACAGTGTGCCTTTTGGCGGCGGCTGTGTAAATAACGCAAGCTGGCATTTGACCAATCACCATTTACCCTTTGGTGGCCGTGGTTTCAGCGGTACGGGCCAATACCATGGCCATAATTCTTTTGATACGTTCAGTCACAAAAAGTCGATCATGAAAACACCAACCTGGTTTGACCCGGCAGTAAAATATCCACCGTTCAAAGGGAAACTGAAATTATTTAAATGGGTGATCAGGTAATAGATGCAATTTTGCAAAAGACAACAAAATACAAGCGTTTTAAAAAAGCCTTCATCGTATTGTTATTATTGCTGATCGCTTTTTGGGGCTATGTTGAGATCGCTAACCGAAATTCAAAAAATATGACTGGCAGGCAAAAATTTTTAAAAGCTGTTTACCCCGCGTGGATATGGTGGCTTAATATCAATAGTAAAAATGCAAAAGTACTTTCAAATAAAAGCACAACGCCACCCGTACCTTTCTATTCTTTAAAGGATACGCTCATTAACGGAACGGCGTTTGATTTTTTACAGCTGAAGGGCAAAAAGGTCATGCTGGTAAATACCGCATCTGATTGTGGCTATACCGGCCAATATGATGACCTGCAAAAACTAAGCGAAAAGTATAAAGGCAAACTGGTGGTGATCGGTTTTCCCGCAAACGATTATAAAGAACAGGAAAAAGGAACAGATGAAGAGATCGCTTCCTTTTGCAAATTGAATTTCGGCGTAAGTTTTCCATTGATGAAAAAAAGCAGCGTAAAGAAAGGTGAAGGTCAAAATCAAGTATTCCAATGGCTTTCTGATCCGGCAAAGAACGGCTGGAGCAAGCAACAGCCTTCCTGGAATTTTTGTAAGTATATCGTGGATGAACAGGGCAGGCTCACACATTATTTCGCCTCAACGATCGAACCCATGAGTAAAACGGTCACAACAGTACTGGACGAATAACTTTATTATATGCAATTACCAGACTTCAGTTTTATTTACAAATACTTCAGCGGCGAAAAACAGGAAAGCCTTTTGTTTCTTATTGTGGGCATTGTAGCCATTCTGCTTGCTGTCATTTGCTGGTTCTTCATAAAAGCCAATCCATCTTTTTTTAAAGGAGCCGCAATTCCCTTGCTGGCCATCGGTATTATACAGGTTGCCGTAGGATATACTGTGTATACCAGGTGTGATAAACAGGCTAAAGACATTGCTTATGATATGGGCCTGGAGACGGTTGGCTATACAAAACAGGTGGAACTTCCCCGCATGGAAAAAGTGATGAAGAACTTTATCATTTACCGCTGGGTAGAAATAGCTTTTATTCTTACCGGAATTGCTTTGATCTTTCTCTATCGGTCAAATCCGGATAATACCTTTTGGTATGGCCTGGGTATTACACTGGCTATCCAGGCTACCCTAATGTTAGGAGCTGATTATTTTGCGGAAAAAAGAGGGGCTGTTTATAAGAAAGAACTCATGGAACTTGTATAGGGTCGGGACGCTTCAAGCGGCCTGAACACTTAACTAATAGAACTTCTCAATGATACTTTCTGTAAGCTCGGGGGTCGATCTGGTAAGAATATCAGTGACCGTTAATCCGGTAAGATCCAGGAATATCTGTTTATTACACAGATTATCCTTCCTTAACCCTGCATAATCAGGAAAAGAGGAGTAAGGCCATTCGCTAAGATTTTTCACTAACCCTGCTTTAAAAGGATTGTTGTGTAAGTAAAAGAAACAGTTTTCCAGGTAATCTTCTTTCCCTCCATTAAGTTCTTCGCACAATATCTTTGCTTTTGTTTTTTGCTGGAATAAAGAGCCTGTTGTTGCATTTTGCTTATTTATTGCCTGCGTGTAGCTGCTCAAAAGAATGCCGATTCTATAAGCAAATTCCTGCATGGGTTTGCCTCCAAACGATTTTCTTTCGACAACACTTTTTTCATTTGCCTGTATGATCAGGTGGAAATGATTTGGCATAAGACAATAAGAAATAATATTTGAACAAGGTGCCAGTTGTTCCTTTATTTTTTTTAGAAAGAAAATATAATTATCATGATTGAAGAAAATAGGTTGTTTATTATTGCCCCTGTTGTAAATGTGATAAAATTCATTTTGTATGAGATACATGCTTTGGCACTTACGATCGGGACGCTTAAAGCGACCTGAACCCTAAGGTACACATTCAATGAAATGTAGTTCTGGCTTTTTTCACTTAATATTAGGCGTATTTAATCACGGTTCAGACCGCTCCTTCGCTTCGCTCGGTTAGCGTCCCGACCCTGGCTAAGCCGGGCATTTCTCGTGATAATTGATCAGCTCAATCGGTGTTTTTTCAAATTCATAACCAGCGTAATTAATAAGGATCTCATCCAGCACGGCATCAATTTCTTCTACCGTTTCAAGTGTTACCAGTCTCAGCCGGTAATCTTTTATGCCAGGCATTCCTTTTAAATAGTTGGTATAGTGTCTTCGCATTTCGAAAATGCCGACCTTGGGTCCCTTCCACTCAAAAGATTTGTACAGGTGTTTTTTGCAAACAGCAACACGGTCTTCAATTGTTGGTGCCGGCAGGTGTTGCCCCGTTTTTAAAAAATGCTTTATCTCGTTGAATATCCATGGATATCCAATGGCGGCACGGCCGATCATGATACCGTCAACACCATACTTGTTTTTGTATTCCAGTGCTTTTTCGGGGCTGTCAATGTCACCATTACCAAAAATGGGAATTTTGATGCGTGGGTTATTTTTTACTTTCCCGATCAGTTCCCAATCTGCATTGCCCTTATACATTTGCGTCCTTGTTCTTCCGTGTATCGCCAAAGCTTTTATACCAACATCCTGTAAGCGTTCTGCAACCTCTTCAATATTCTTCGTGTTATCATCCCAGCCCAACCTTGTTTTTACAGTAACGGGCAGGGACGTAGATTTAACCACAGCATTCGTTAACCTGGTCATCAGGTCGAGGTCTTTTAAAACCCCGGCGCCCGCACCCTTAAGTGCTACTTTTTTTACAGGGCATCCAAAATTGATGTCCAGCAGGTCGGGGTTGGTCACATCAACGATCTTCGCAGCCAGTGCCAGGCTTTCCTCATCACCACCGAATATCTGTATACCTACGGGCTTTTCGTAATCAAAAATGTCTAATTTCTGGCGGCTCTTGATGGCATCACGAATAAGCCCCTCGCTGCTGATGAATTCTGTGTACATTAGGTCGGCCCCATGATCCTTACAAACGGCACGGAAGGGGGGGTCGCTTACATCCTCCATTGGAGCAAGTAAGAGCGGGAAATCAGGAAGTTGTATGGGACCTATGTTGGGCATTTTATTTTTTAAACCTTTTAGTCAGTGTATATTGCGAGGGCAAATTTACAACTAATCAGCCAAGCTATGCATTACAGGAGTGTTAAAGGGTTTACGGGATGGGGCCAATTAGGGATCCTGATCCTTTTTTTAGGCGTAGGCTTCGTAATAGCAGGCATTATACAATTGGGAATAGGGATGCAGATGATCCCGGCGGGGGTAACGCTGGACCAAATGACAGAAGCCGTAACAAAGGCCATGGTCGATCCGGCCAATGTTGGTTATGCAAGGCTCTCACAGGTATTAGGTACGCTATGTATCATGTTCATTCCTGCGGTATTATACCTTATCGTATGCCATGGAAAAAATCCTTTCTGGCTGGGGTTCAATAAACACATCAATGCAAAGCAGGTCATCCTTGGTTTCTTCCTCATCTTTTTAGCTAATATAATTGCTGCGCCACTGGCAGATCTTAGTAAAATGATCCTGTCTAATTTTCCTGACTGGAATTTAAAGGCGCAACGCATGGAAGATGCTTACAGTAAATTAGCTGTGGCGCTGAGTAATTTAAAAAGCTGGCCTGAATTTTTTATGGCCATTTTCATCATGGCTTTTTTCCCTGCTCTTTTTGAGGAGATCTTTTTCAGGGGAGCGCTGCAGAATTTATTCGAACGCTGGTGGAAAGCGCCTATGCTTGCGGTCATTATCACTTCGCTGCTGTTTAGCCTGATCCATATGTCCCTTTACCTTTTTTTAAGCAGGGCCTTGCTCGGATTTGTTTTGGGCCTGATGTACCAACGGAGCAGGAATATATGGGTAAATGTGGTGGCTCATTTTTTAAACAATGTGGTTGCGGTGATACAATTGTTCTGGATATCACGGAATAAAGAAAGTATCGAACTGGATAAACTGGATGTGAAGGCCCCTTTATGGGTGGCACTGATAGCCGTTGCCATTACCATTGGCCTGTTTATTTTGTTCGAAAGGGTATCAGCAAAGAACCGGAAACAAATCGCATTTGAAGAACAGGACCTGCTGGAGAACAGCGATATCTTAAACCCCTTCCCGGGAAAAAATGTATAAACTTGGCACTTAATATCCAAACATTCAAGACCCGTGCATTAACGGCATTACTTTTTGTGATAGTGATGCTGGTGGGGTTGTTGTGGAACTACTGGAGCTTTGTCATATTATTTACTATTATCCATTTTGGCTGCTGGTTT
>Ga0193706_1001222_pt1 | contig 11840 bp, 8 predicted proteins | sample U3c1metaG_FD_160130 | JGI IMG/M metagenome (GOLD analysis project Ga0193706, IMG submission 160130) | Soil microbial communities from a riparian zone of the East river system, Colorado, United States - U3c1 | ecosystem: Environmental > Terrestrial > Soil > Riparian zone | place: USA: East River... | reverse complement strand
GGCCTTACGCACTGAGCCTCGAGCTTCTGCATGTTTGGACCAAGAACTACGCCGCGGCGACGAACACGATCGCGACGCTGGAAGGCAACCAGCCGACGCTGACCGCGATCTATTTCTTTTGAGCAAGAACGGCCGCCTCGCGGTCGTAGTCGGGCTCGGACCGCGACCGTCACGCGTGATGCGCCAGGGCGACGAACGTGGCGCGCGACCTTCTGACGTTATCCGCATCAATCGAGAGCGTCTTAGTTACTTCGATAGCGACGGAAGTCGATTGGGGAGGTGCTAGGCGGGCTCGCGGCATACGGTCAAGGCCGGATGTCACACCTGCGGCGCATTCGCCGCAGGGCGCGGTTCTTGCGACGCCGCCTCCTCCATCGCAGCTCTGCTGCGAGGACGGGAAAAAGCAAGCGTCGGGATCACATTTTCGATCCGCCGCGGTCAACCATGTAAACATGAGAGCTCGGCTGACCAATCTCATTTCGGCAAGGCCGGAAATGCATGACAATGCATGGCGCGGCTGGGCGCAGATGACGGATTGAATATGGGGGGTGATGTCCAACAGGCTGGCAGATCTTTTGATGCCGATGTGCGCGTGCTCGTCGACGCAGGCCGCCCTCGCGACGCCGCCAATCTTCTCGTTGCGCGGCTTTCTTCCGAGCTTCGGCCGTTTCTTCATCGGCTTCTCGGGGACGTCGCCCTCGCCGACGAAGCGCACAGCGCTACTTGCGAGCGGCTATGGCGCGGACTCGCAAACTTTCGATGGGAGTCGTCGCTGCGATCTTGGACCTACATCATCGCCAGGCGAGAAGCGAGCCGATGTCGGGCCCGTTACGCACGAAGTGACTGGCATACGACCCTTAGCGCCGCCGAAGCGGTTGCGATCCAGGCGACTTCACGAAGTCTTTCGACGACGCAACAAGACATCGTAGAAAGCTTACGTCTGTCACTGTCCCCGGAGGACCGCGACCTGCTTGTCTTACGCATCGAGCGTGGTCTTTCCTGGAAAGAGATAGCAGCAGCGTTCTTGGAAGACGACGAGACCGATGCAGGCGTCCTCGATCGCGAGGCTGCGCGTCTTCGCCAACGCTTCCGATCGATTCGGACCAACCTCAAAGCCGCCTTGGTCAAAAGAAATACGCCTGGCTCGGAGACCCGAGGTTCATGAACCAAACGGAAGATCAGGACGACCACGACTCTTCGCTCGGCCAGACCGAGATGCAAGGGCTTCGGCGTCTGGCTGAGCCGCCCGCGCCGCGCGTTCTTCCCGAGCCGGCGGAGATCTGGGCATCTCGGTACCGCATTCTGGAGCCACTCGGCCACGGGGGCATGGGAGACGTCTTTCTGGTGCGTGATGTCGTCCTCGATCGATTGGTAGCGCTCAAGGTTCTTCGAAGGACGAGCGACGAGAGCTTTCTCGACGAGCGGCGGCTGCTGCGCGAAGCACGGGCCGCCGCCCGCGCCGAGCACGAGAGCATCGCCCGCGTGTACGACGCCGGCACGTACAACGATCAGGCCTTCATCGCCATGGAGTACGTGCGCGGGCGGACGCTCCGCGCGTGGATGAAGACGCACCGGCCGACGCCGGACGAGGTCTTCGCCATCGTGCAGCAGTTGCTCGAAGGTTTACATGCGCTGCATGAGCGTGGCCTCGTGCACCGCGATCTCAAGCCCGAAAACGTCATGGTAACGCCCGAGGGCAAGCTGCGCATTCTCGATCTCGGCATCGCGCGTCGTGTCGCCCTCGCCAATCCCGATCAGCCGACTGGCGAGCCGTTGGCGAATGACTCGCTCGGTTTTGGCGTGGGTACGCCCGGCTATATGGCGCCGGAGCAATGGCGCCATGCGGACATCGACGCGCGTGCGGACCTGTTCGCGCTCGGGGTCATCATCTACGAGCTCATCGCCGGACGAACGCCGTTCCGCGGGGCCACCAATCTCGAGGTCCGGTTGCAGACGGTCAATGGCGAGCCTGCTTTCGACGAAAGCGTCTGGCAAAAGACGCCCGCGGTTCTGAATACGGTGCTCCGACGCGCGCTCGAGCGCGAGCGAACGAAGAGATGGCCCAACGTCGAAGCAATGGCCGACGCGCTTGCCTCGCTGTTTCCTCCTCCGTCGCGCCCTCTATCCGGGCCGCGCGTTCCCACCATCCGGCCGCCCGCCGAGGACGACCCGCACCTCGAGTCCCTGCGCGGCAGTGCACTCGGTCTTTCCATTCGCCCCGAGGCGCTGCGTCCTTTCTGGCGCCCCCTGCTCGATGCACTAGTGGGGGGCGCCATTCTCCTCGCGGTCGTGCAATTCCGCCAGCGCCCGACGACTGCTGCTACCGCCACACCGAGCATGGCGCAGTTCCGCGGCGGCCTCTATACGATGGGCCTCGATAAGCGCGAGCTCGCCAGCATGTGTGCAACATACCCCCGCGGCTGTCCGCGGCAGGTGCAAAACGAAGTCCCGCCGAGGCCAGCCGTCATCGCCCCGTTCGAGCTCGACGTGCATGAGGTGACCAACGAGGACTTCGCGACCTTTCTCACCAAGATCGGCCCGTCGATCCGCGTGTACGACGACGATGACTATCACTACCCCCGATTCGTTCGCTACTCCCTCCGGCCGGGGGAGGACTTTTTGTTGTACGATATGTGGAACAAGGGCGCTGGTCTCGAGCTCGAGGAGCGACACGCGTTCCACGCTCGCCCCGGATTCGAAAAGCTTCCGGTGACACTCGTCACGTGGCTTGCAGCGCGTCTCTACTGTCGCAGCGAAGGCAAACGCTTGCCTACGGAGGCGGAGTGGGAGCTCGCGGCAAGGGGTTTCAAGAAGCGCCTCTACCCATGGGGAAACGACCTTGCTGCATGTGGAAAGGTTCACATTCCCAGCAACGGCACTCTACCCGTTCAGAATCTGTCGGATTGCGAAAACGAACGCATCATTCCGTTTCCCATCATGTCAGCCTCACAAGACGTCACGCCGGACGGCGTATTCGATATGGGCGGCAATGTCCTGGAGTGGGTTGACGACAACACAGGCGTCGACGACGACGATGCAACGTATACGAGCCGGCTCAAAGCCGAAACCGCCAGGCCGGTACGCGGCGGCGGGTTCGACACGTCGTTCTACACGCGCACGACTGCGCGCGGACTGTGGCTCACTTTTGACGTCGGACATGACCTAGGTTTCCGCTGTGCCAAAACCATTGCCCCAACACCGTGAGGGAAAAATGCGCAACAGGCGTGTCGTCACCATGTACGGAATTACTCACGAAGTCGACGTTGAATTCCTCGCAAGCGCTCCGGATTTCGTTACGGCGTCGTCAAAACGGAACAACGCCACGCCGATTGCTGGAACCACGGTCGTCCTCTTCCGCCTGTATCGAGATAAGGCAAGCAAACCACCTTCTTTCGTTCTTTGGCAACACGAACCCGATTTTTCTGAGCAAATCAAAGCCAAGTTTGCTCCGGCCGAGTTAGAGGTGCCTCAGGGCCGGCCCATAGGGTACGACCTCTTCCGCGTTCGGACCGACATGCTCTCGGACGTGGGTTTGTACAATGTAATGCGCGAGCGAATTAGCACCATACTCAACAATTATGGTCAACAAAATGATCCGAGCGGCGTTCCGCCGAAATAGGAGATGGCATGAGATACCATCTATTGAACCTCAGCTTCGGTAAGCAACGGCTGAGTGCCGAGCCGCTTCTGGGCGAGCCCGTGCCGGTGGCGGCAATCGATGATTTTCCAGAGCCGTCCGCAGAGCCTCTCATTCTTTACATTCTCGGCCACGCCGCGCCGGACGAGCTGCTGGAGGGCGATGTGGCGCGTCCGGACCACTCGATTGCAACGGCGATAGAGAGTTGGCGAGGAAACGCGAGCACGCTCCTGATCTGGGACGTATGTTTCGCAAAAAGCTTTCTCAATATCGAACGCGATGAGCCATGGAATACCAACTACGTTCATGTCTTCGCCTGTCAACGCTACGAGCGAGCATGGCATCACGGCGGACAACAGAACCACACGATCTTTTCGACGGCGCTTCACAACGCACTCGAGCAGTTCCGGAATGAACCAAACCACCTGAGCTGGGACGGTCTTACTTTGCTCCTCAACGCGAACTTGGGTGGCCTTCAGACGGCCGAAATCGAGCACTGGGGCGGGTTGACTGCGAACGACTTTCTTGACCAGCTGTTAGCATGAGGGCCAATGAGCCAGTGGCCTGATGTTCGTCACTTGCCGTCTCTCGAGTTAACGTAAGTCGCGTCTGCGGTTAAGGTCCGGCGTCGACCCTCGGTCGAACCTCGTCGTAGCGACTACGTCACGTTTCGGTTGACTGCTCGGCGTTTTTGGTCGGGCGGGCCAAATGTTTCACTACGCAGCCTTGCTCCTCACAAAACCACGGGACGATGATTTTTGATTCGGGATCGACGGTGATCTGCGTTCGCTTGACTATCCGACGGCTCATCGAGGGAGGACCCAGGTGATCGATAAGATCAGCGCCCTGCTCGCGGCGCTCTTTGCGTGCCTGCTCGTTTCGGGTCGTGTGTGCGCCAAGGACGAGGCCCCGCCCATTTCGATCGTCTCGGACCCCACGACGATCATCGTGCCGTACCGCGAGCACCAGGGAGCCGGTCGGATTCGAGTGGTGGTGCAAAGCGCCATGTCGTCCATCACGCTGCGAAGCCGACCGTGCAAGCTCGGGGACCGCTATGCCACGGTCGCTTTTGAGGCAAACTCCAAGGATTGGTTCGATCTCGACGCGACGACCGCACGCACGGTCGAGATCCCCATCGTCATCCATGATCTGGCGGGCGTCGGACTTTACGAGGGAGCCATCGAGGCGCTGTTGCCGTCAGGCTCCGTCGTGTCCGCGAAGCTAGTGGTGGTTCGAACGGATGCTGGGTTCTCGCCCGTGATCGTGAGCGACGCACTCAAGAACGGGCGCATCGAGTTTACGGGCAAGAACGAGGACCAATTCGTCCTGGGAATTCAGAATCCGACAACCGCCATCGAGCGAACGTTCATGATCTCGGTCTTGGGTCCACACGTCGACGCCATTTCAGAGAAGGAAAGCGAATCGTCTACCCCTGGCACGATCGCCATCAAGCCGGACTCCGTTCATCTGCTGCCGGGCCAGGAGCAGCCAGTTTTCGCCACACTCCGCGGCGCCGCGGGTGTCGGTACTCCTTATCAAGCCATTCGAGTCGCCGCGAAGGACGACCCCACGTTGTTCAAGGACACGCTGGTAGCGATCAAGGATGCCGGCGCAGATGACCGCCGGTTGTTACACCTGCTCTTCATCGTGCTTATCGGCGCGGTGCTCTCTCTCGTGATCAGCAACGTGTTCCCGTCGACGTTTGCCAAGGCCAAACATCGCATGACGCTCACTCAGGCCGAAGCGGCCATTCGGAGCTGCGTCAATATCAGCGGGTTCGCGCAGGCATCGCTGCTGGCCGAGGCGGGCAGTCTCCGTTTGGCGGTCGGTGAGATCAAATGGTATCAGCCGTCCAAAACCGAGCAGTTGCCGCACGTCGATCGCGCCATCGGTGTCTTGAAGTGCCGACTGGAGTGCGCGCAGGCCATCAACTCGCTGCGCACGCAGGTACAGCAGGCCAATCTATTGCCCATTACGGCCGAATATCAGATCGAGGAGAAGCTATACCAAGCCGAAGAGGCCATGGTCGATGGTCAACTCGACGCCGCCAAGGGGCGGCGCGATGAAGCCATTCAGCTACGGGCGGGCAGCACCGCGCCCACCGCGATTGCGGCGCTCAGAACGAAGCTCGCCAACGACATCGCTGCGCTGCTCAAGCGCCCCGCACCGTCTGGGCGCGACGCGCAGGCGACGGTGCGCATCGATCAACTGCGCACCGCAGCAGCGGACATCCCCACGACGGCGGAAGCAACGTTGCTCGAGACGGAACGTGATTACAACGTTATTTGGACCTACATCAACGTCGGCGAGAGCGCGCTCGAACGCAATGCCGGCCGGCCCGACATCGCACAATCGGCGGCGCAGCTCTTCGAGCTCTTGAAGGCGAATCCCGCGTCGGCGCGTGTGGGGTGGCTCTGCAAACTGATCGACGCCGACGTCTCGCTCCAGCAGATTGCAACGGCGGTGGGTGCCAAGCAGGGAACGATCGTCTGCAACCCCAATCCGCGGCTTTGCGAGCTGTGCGACTACCGCTTCGAGTTCACAGATCCGCGCCTAGCAGCGGTGTCAGCGACATTGCGGCTGACGAAGTTTCGCTGGAATTTTAAGGACGGAACGACACCCGCGGATTACGATCGTTGCAAGCACTTCTACACGAAAAACGCGCTCCGATCGGACAGCGCGACGAGGGTCCGATGGTGGTCGGAGCGCCCATTCCGAAGGGATGTCGATGTTGAGGTGCAGGTCACGCCGCTGGTCGGAGAAGGCGACGTGACTTTCTCCCAAAAGGTCTTCGTGACGAAGCCGAGGGACCGAGGATGGGGTCTGATTGGCATGCAGGTCATCAGCTTTCTCGTAACCTCGCTCGTCGCCGTCTTGGCCGCATTCGGCGCGCAGTATGTCAACATTCCGGCAGCGTTGACCGTCTCTTCGGGCACCACGGCCTTTCTCTTCGGTTTCAGTCTCGACCAGTTGCGCAGCAAGACGACCGGGTGAAACGTCGCGCGCGCTGCGCAGCAAGGACGAGGGCGCTGTACTCGATGAAGCTGGCGGGGCCGACGAGGTCGCCGACATTCGCGCGCGGTGCGCTGGCCGGTTTCCTTTGTAGCGCGAGCGCATCGGGCCTCGCCTCCTCGGTGGTGGCATGCAATCGAGCGCGAAGGTCGGCATGGCGGGGCGTTCGGAGCTCGTGTGGTCACGTCGACGCCATCGCCCGCTTCTACGCCACCGTTGTCCAAGGTCTGTCCGTTCAGGCCCGCGACGGCGCCAGCCGCACCGAGCTCGAAGCCGTCATCATGTGCGCGATGGCGGCCTGGGACACGCTAACGAGCGGCGGACGGCGAACGGGAAAAAGAGTGTCGCGAAGATCCTCCGCGCCCTAGTCGCTTTCGCGCGGATGGCGTCGAGCCCATCATCGTACCTCCCGAGGCGCGCATAGCGCTCGAGCGCGGCGGACGTGGAGAAGCCCGTACTGCAGGTGTTCGAGCACACAGTCATGTCCTCGGCACCATCGATTCGATGAGCTTGATCAAAGATTCGATGCCGAACTCGAACGCGGGGCCAAAATCGCAGAGCGAGAGATGGGGCGCGCTCGCGGCCAAGCGCGGGTAGCGCATTGCGATCTCGGGCATCGAGGGAGCTCGCGGCGGCGTGGGATCGGGACCCGCGTCGGTCCCTGCGATCTCCGCGAGCAAGGCGCCATTGCACCAGCAGCCGACCAGCAAAACCAAGCGGCCGATGGTCACCGGATCGAACCCTGCGCTGTGGAAGATCGCACAACAGCTCTCGAGCATTTCCAACCCCATCGCCGCGTTGATGGGGCGAGACGCAAGCAATCGGAAGGCGCGAGGATGGCGAGTAGCGACCGCGCGATAAGAACGAACGAACTCCCGTAGGCGCTCCTTCCACGATCCCTCCGGCGGAAGGAGAACCTCGGACATGAGCAGGCCCGCCACGGCGTCGAGCACCTCGCCGCGCCCGTGGAAATGGTGGTAGAGCGACATGGCTTCACAGCCGAGCGCCGTTCCCAGCTTGTGCATGCTGAACGACTCGAGGCCACGGCGGTCAATGAGCTTCAGCGCAGCGTGGGCGATGCGATGGGGATTGAGAGAACGCCGACGAGAGGCGCCTTTCGACGAAGGCATGTTGAGATCTTACGTCGTAAGGTGCTAGGGTGTCGATCTGCCTTACGACGTAAGGTTTGGCAATCATCTCTTTCTGCGCGGAAAACGAGCCATGAAAAGCACTGCCGCCCGTGTGGCCAGCTACTATCTGACGACCTTTTTCATCACCCACGCCTTGGCCGCCGCGTACCTCGTGACCGGCGGCTCGTGGCGTCGCCTCGATTCTTTCGTCTTTGCGAACGTGCTCATGCTCGTTCCTGGCGCCGTCGCGGCGGGAATGACGCGATGGATCTACCATGAGCCCGTTCGCGAAGTTCTCGGTCTGTCCTTCCGCTTCAATCGCTGGTTCGTCGCGGCGTGGCTACTTCCAGCGTTCCTGTCAGGTGTGGCGCTCGTCATCGGACTGACGATGCCGCAAACGTCGTACGCGCCGGATCTCGCCGGGCTCTCGGCGCGTTTTGATCTCACGCCTGACCAAGTTCGAGAGATCGCGCACCCGATCGGACACTGGCCAGCCGTGTACACGTTGGTTGTGCAGGGACTCGTCATCGGTCCGACGCTTTCGGCCATCGTCGGCCTGGGAGAAGAGGCTGGTTGGCGAGGCCTGCTCCATCACGAGCTCGAGTTCCTCGGCTTCTGGCGCGAGTCGTGGGCAATCGGTTTTTTGTGGGGCGTGTGGCATCTTCCGCTGGTGTTCGAGGGGTATGGTTATCCCGACCATCCGTTTCTCGGAGTGCTCGTCCTCGTCACGTTCGCGATATTGGCGTCGCCTCTTTATGTTTTTCTACGCATTCGATCGGGCTCGACGCTCGCCGCCGCCGTGTGTCACGGCTCGTTCAGCGCCACGATGCTGCTCACCTTCGCTCCCATCGCGGGAGGCAGCACGCTCACCGTCGGACTGATGGGTGCAGCGGGCATCATCACCATGGCCATCGTCAATATCGTGCTTCTCTTCTTGCCCCGTGAGCCCCGTCACGGGACTTCGGCGGAGCTCACGTCGAAGGGCTTGCCGCTGAGCTCGACGCTGCCGGTGAACTCGAACGTTGCCGCGCCGTCGGCGCCGAGGCCGCCGAAAATCGCCGCGCCCCAGGCGTCGACCGGCGCGGTCAGGTAGTTCAGCACTCGGCGGCTCGAGAAATTTGCGACCGACACGACGCTCGCGCCGCGCGAGTCGCCGAGGCTCACGGCCACGGGATCGTCGAGCCGGCTGTCCTCGAGCGCTCGTTCACTGGTCCCGCCACCATCGACGAAGACGATTTTGCGGTCGCCCCGGCACGCGAACGCCAGGCCGTCGCGCGATTTGCCGCCGCGTCCGTAGTCGACGCGCGTCGGGTTCTTGCAAAGGGAGCGCATTTCGATCGGCTTGAGTGGCGTCGCCGGACCCTCGCTCGCGAGCCCGCCGGCATCGTAGGCACGAAGCTCCCCGTCCACGCTGGCGACGTACGCCTTCACGGCGAATTTGGCGTCCGTGTACGAACGATCGCCGATCGGAAAGCCGGTAACCACGACGCTCGGCCGCGAGACATGCACCACCTCCTCTACTTTCGGCTTCGCCGCCTCGGCCATTGCGAAGGAGAACGGCCACTCGTTCGCGGCGGGACCGGGCTTGGTCGTCTGGTCGTAGTTTGGCTGCGTGCCGAAGTACATGGAGCGGTAGTAGGCAATCAGCGGCTCGAGATCGATCACGGCCACCTGGTTTTCATCGCGCGAAGCGACCAGGGCCAACCCAGCTTTGGCCGCCGAGTGCACGTCGTCGGTTCCGGCAGCCCAAGCGTTCCGCCCGTTCTGGGTCGCGAGCTCGGCCTGCGCGTCCTTGCTCGGTGAGCTCATCCACTGGGCGAAGTCCACCGACGCCGAGATGCGGGTCGGCGCCCCGAAGGGAAGCTCGACGTAGCCGAGGAGCTTGAGCGCGCCGAAAAAACCTGCGTTCGGCAGACCGGGCAAGAACCCGTCTCGCTGAGTCGGTACGAACACTGCGACGCGTCCCGCACACGCCGCGGTGTCCCAGATCGTCACGAAAGCGAATTCGCTGTTGTTGGTCACGGCAACGTCGGTTGGCACCTCGTTCGGTCCGAGCTTCGCGAACGGAAACTGATCGCTGCTGTTGCCGCTGCCGACGGCGCCGACCAGACCGCCGTGGAACGCGAGAATGCCGTTGTTCGACCAGGTGACGCGCCCGCGACCGATGGCGACCGGTTTCGAGAGCGACGCGCTGCCGTTCGCGGCTTTCCAGGCGGGAGCGTCGACGCTCGGATCGACGACGCTCGTGTACCAGGCGTCGGAATCGGCGCCCATCGGACTATTCACCGGAGCGAGATAGTAGAGGTGGGCGAACTGTGTTCCCCCGTGCCCGGTGTGCTTCGACCAGATGAACCGCGTGCGGCTGACACCCGGCCCGTCCTCGAGGTGCAACACCTGCCCGCTGTAGCCGGTCCAATCCACCGCTTTCGCCTCGCAGTCCGCGAAGCAATAGCGTCCACTGTTGGCCCGATCGAAAACCGTCGGCGTCGCTACGTCTGCTGGATGAAATGCCGCGTAAGCCGGACCATTCAGGTAGTCGATGAGCGCAGGGTAGTCCGCGGCGAGCTTGCGGTAAGCCGTGCAGTTGAGCCGCCCGTTGTCATCGACCACCGTCCCCGGCACCAACGTCCCGGCGTCGCCGTTTGCACCGGTCCCGCCGGTCCCGCTGGTGCCACCGGTCCCGCTGGTACCACCGGTCCCGCTGGTACCACCGGTCCCGCTGGTGCCACCGGTTCCAGCACCCGCGGCCGCACCGGTCGCGCCGGCCGAGCCCACGCCGGCTGAACCCCCGAGCGCCCCGGAATGCCCCCCGTCGTCGTTGCAGCCGCCAAGCGCAACGACCACGGCGACCGCGCCGAGGATCTGTTTCGAACGGCTGCGCGAGGGATGGAATGGTCTCATCCCACAAGAAATAACAGCAACGGGTATGAAGTGCACCTTCCGCTGATGCTCGGCCCGCTTCCATCCCGCCCTCGATTTCCTGTAGGCGCAACGCCGTCGAGGTCGCCAAACTTCTGGCTGCCGCGCTCGAACGGGCTGCAAATCGCCCTTATGCCACGTGAGCAAAAAAAGTCGGGGACGCGCGGGCCGTGCTAGGCAAGTGCCCCATGCAGAGAAACGGCTGGATTTCGCTCTGCGGCATCCTCGCCCTCCTTGGATGTCCGTCTCCCACCCCCCAAGCAAAACCAGTGACGGGCTCGTTGCGCGCGGCCACCGAAATCGTGGCCAACGCTCGCGAGATCGCGGGCCCGCAAGGCGTCCGTGCCCTCGAGACGGTCGAGATCGGCGGGATCCCACAATGGATCTCCGTGCGCGGGCGGGACCGACGGAATCCTTTGCTGTTGTTTTTGCACGGAGGCCCCGGCTATCCCATGATGCCGGCCAGTTATAGCTTCCAAGCACCGTGGGAAGAGTACTTCACCGTGGTTCAATGGGACCAGCGCGGCGCCGGCAAAACCTACGTCGCCAATGACCCCGCCACGATCGCGCCCACGCTGACGCCCGCCAGGATGATCGCCGACGCCGAGGAGATGGTGCAAGTTCTGCGACAGCGTTATGGCAAAGACAAGATCATTCTCTTGGGCCACTCATGGGGGACGGTTCTCGGCGTCGAGCTCGCCAAGAGGCATCCTGGCTGGTTTTACGCCTATGTCGGCGTGGGGCAAACCGTCGACACACCGGAAAGCGAGCGCTTGGCTTACCTGGCGCTCCTCGACACCGCCTCCCGCGCCGGCAACGCGCAGGCTTTGGCCGAGCTGCGCGGGATCGCTCCCTATCCGGAGGCGAATGGCGCCATTCTTTCCGCCAAGTTGAAGGTGCAGCGCAAGTGGCAGACTTTCTACGGAGGCTATGTTTTCGGCAAGGCCGACGATCACTATGCCGACATCGTCAAGCTCAGCCCCGACTACACGGAGCATGAGCTGCAAGCGTTCGGAGCCGGCATTTCCTTCAGCTTCGACAGGCTATTGCCTCAGATCTCGAGCACGAGCTTTCGGGAGGTGCGCGAATTGAACTGCCCGGTGGTGCTATTCCACGGTCGGCATGACCTGACCTCCGCAACG
>Ga0193706_1001221_pt1 | contig 11843 bp, 3 predicted proteins | sample U3c1metaG_FD_160130 | JGI IMG/M metagenome (GOLD analysis project Ga0193706, IMG submission 160130) | Soil microbial communities from a riparian zone of the East river system, Colorado, United States - U3c1 | ecosystem: Environmental > Terrestrial > Soil > Riparian zone | place: USA: East River... | reverse complement strand
ACGGTGGCATTGGGCCTCACGTTCGTTGCCGTAATCGGCATCGTCATCTTTTCAGGCCGCGCCCCCACAGAAAAGCCAAAAGCGAGCGCCGTCTCCGCAGCCAAGCCCAAGGTGGCTCCGCCCCCCGCGAGCGCTACGGCCGCCGCGGCGGCCGACGCGGGCCAGAGTGGGGAACAAAGCGCATTCGACACGCTGCCGAGCGGCGCGCCCGTGCCCGAGCTGCCCGCGACCGCGCCGAAGACCGTCAGCTTCGGCGTGGTCCTCTTTTCCTACCAAGGCGCGCAGATGGCCGCCAAGGACGCACCCTCGAAGACCGACGCGCTCGCACGAGCCAAAGCCCTGATTCCGGAGGCTCAGAAGGACTTCGTGGAAGCCGCAAAAAAGGGTGATCGCGGCTCCGCTGCGGATGCCGGGCGGATTCCGCGCGGCGTTCTGGAGCCCGCTGTCGAGTATCTACTTTTCTCGCTCGAAAAGGGTGCAGTGCACAGCGAGCCGATCGATACTCCGCGCGGTTTTTGGGTGATCAAGCGAACCAACTAATACACGCGACGCGTGTTTTTCCCGTAGTGCTAGGCATGAGCACGAAGGAAGCATAGAGTCGCGGAGATCCCGTCGTGCAGCGATGTCGAGCGCTTCTCGCCCGCCCAGTTTGAACTCGCAAGCGAGCCCGATCGATCCGGGCCTTTTGACACAAACAATCGCGAGACTTCGCGGCGAGTACGAGCAGCAGCAAGCGTCCTCCGGACGAGCGCTTCTGCTTCACGAGATTGGCGTCCTAGAGGAGGCGCTCGGCGACGAAGCCTCCGCCGCGCGCGATCAACTCGGCGCCGTGAACACCGAGCCCGAATTCCGCGAGCCGCTCGAGCGACTGATCGCAATCATCGAGCGGCGGCAATCGTTCAAGAATCTCGGCAAGCTGCTGGAACGTCTCGTGCGTGTGTCCGACACACCGGAGGAACGCGCGCGTGCCCTCGCCCTGCGCGCGGCTTATCTCGCCGATCACGAGAGCGACGTCCCGCAGGCCCGCGAAGCCCTGGAGCGCGCGCTGGCCGAGCGACCGGATGACTGCGCGCTGTGGCTGATGCTCGAAGTGCTGGCCGGGCGAGCGGGGGACGATGCCCTGAGAGCACGAGCCCTGGCCGCGCGGGCTCGGCTGACCCAGCACCCAACCTGGCGGGCTCTACTCTGGATCGATCACGCGGAGAGTCAGGCCGAAGCCGGCAACGCGGATGGCGCGATCGAGGCCCTGGATCACGCCGTCGAACAGACCAGCAGCGCGTCGTTCATCGCCCTGCTCGCGCTCGAGGAGCTCGGACAAAGACAGCAGCGAGACGACTGGGTTGCGCGCGCCCTGGAAGCTCAAGCCAAGCTGATCTTGCAAGCTATCGAAGACGCGCAGAGCGGCAACGCCCATGGCGTTCCGCACTATCGGCGCACGGCGGCCTATGCCGCCGACACCTTCATGAGAGCCGCCGATGCTCAGCGGCGGCGAGGCGACTGGGCTGCTGCCACCGGCTTGCTCGACCAAGCACTGGCTCGCTTGCCGGACGAGCCCGCGCTCTTGCATGCGCGCCTGAGCGCTGCAGAGAGCAGCGGGGATACCGCTACCGCAGCGCGCCTGGCGGAAGCGGAAATTGCCCGCGGTGCAACGGGACCGCTCGCGGCCGCGCTGCACCTGCGCGTGGCCGAGGCTGCTGCGGAAAAGGCGGATGGCAGCGCCGCGCTGGCCGCCGTGCAGCGCGCCCTGCACGCCGACAGCGCTTGCATCCCGGCGCGCGCTCTCGAGCTCGATCTGCTCAGCTCCGGCCACGATCCGCAGGGGCTCGCCGGCGCGCTGGAGCAAGCCGCCGAGGGGCTCGAGACGGACGAAGCGAAAGCACGTTTTTACCTGCTGAGCGCCGACGTTTGGGCCAGGCTGTGCGGCGACACGCAAGGTGCCAAGGCCGCGCTTTCGCAAGCGGGCATGTTCGGCGCGGCGCCTGGCACGGTGGCGCGCGTGGCGCGCATGCTCGCCGGCTTGATGCGCGACGGCAGCTGGTACGAAGAAGCCACTCGGCGTTTGCTCGCGGCAGGAGCCGCGGAGGCCGAAGAATCGGGCTTGTGGTTCGAGCTGGTGCGCGCGCGGCTTTTGCGCGGAGAGGCCGGCTCGGCGGAGCAGGCTTTGCAGGCGCTGTGCGATGCACGCGCCGGATCCTGGCTGGGTCACGCGCTGCGCGCCTATGCGCGCCCGTTCGCCAAGCCGCCCGTTCACGGCTCGTCCCCGCCGCGCGCAAGCCTACCGCCGCTGCCCCCCACGTCCGCTTTGAAACTGCTCGCGCAGGCTGAAAACAACGCGGAGTGGTCGCGCGCGCTGCGCACCGTAGTGAGCGTGCGAGCGCTGCTCGATGGCCAGATCGACACGGCCCTCGAAGAACTCTCCGATCTGCACGCCGCGGAGCCGGGTGACACGCTCGTCAGCGCCGCACTCGCGGCGCTGTTGCGATCGCGCAACGAGGGCGAAAAGGCCGCCAGTGTCCTTTTCGCGTGCGCCGGAGCCGCGGAGAACGACGACGCGCTCGCCGCGGCGCTGGAGATAGAAGCCGGCATTCTCTACTGGCAGGCGGGCGCCAAGAGCGCGAGCGTCGAGACGTTCAAATCCGCCGCGCTACGTTCGTCCAAGGCGGCGGACGACATCCTCGGTTGGGCGCTGCGTGCTCACGAACCGAACGGCCTAGAGGCACGCCGACAAGCTCTCGACAGCGCAGCCGAGGGTCACGACGCTCCCAATCTCGCACTCGAGCGCTTTGCTCTCGAGGTGGGCCGAGAGGGCGACGGCGCACGCGCCGCCGAAGCGCTCCGGACCGCGTGCGAGGCTCGCGGAGAGATCGGAACCGCGCGTCATCTCGCGCGCGCGCTGTGGTCGCATCCGCAGAGCGACGACCTGCAGGCACGCCTCGCGGCGCTCGATGAGCTCTCGCAGCACAGCCCCGAAGCCTCCGCCATGGCGCGCGCGGCCGCGTATCAGTTGCGACTCGCGCAGGCCTCCGGCGGAGATCCGGATGCGCACGAGCTCGAAGCCAGCGCCCTCGCATGGGCGGAAGCCGACGGCTCCGCGGCCGCAGCGCTCGAGTGGTTGGCTCACGCCTCCCATGCTGGCAACGTGGTGGCAGAAGTGCGCGCACGGCGTGCTCTGGCCGAGCGCCTCGACGGCGAGGCGCGAGCGCCGCTCGAGGCCAGCGCTGCTCTCGTAGCGCTGCTCGGCGGTGAACATCCCCCGGGTCTCATCCAGGACGCAAGCTCCCTGTACGCTCGTTTCACGAACTTGGAGCTCGCTCCGCCGGGCAGCGATCCACGCCGGCGCAGCCAGGCTCTGCTGAGCGCGCCGGTCGAGATAGAACACGACAACCCTGCGCTATTGCGCGCGCTCGCCGGCTGGAACCAGCTCGCGGAGCTCGATGTGGCGGGTGCGCTCGCGTCATTTCGCGCCGTCTGCGAGGAATACCCCGAGGAGACCATCGGCTGGGAAGGTCTGCGCGCAGCCGCGGAGCAAGCCAAGGACTACCGCACGCTGGCCGAAGCCTGTGCGGCCCTGGGTGACGCGGTCAGCGATCCCGCGCGCGGCGCCGAGCTGTGGGAGGAAGCAGCGAACGTGTTGCTCGAGAAACTCGCTGACGAAGAACGCGGCGAATTCGCCCTGACCCGCGCCGTCACCCGCGACATCCAACGTTTCTCGAGCTTCGATCGTCTGTTCCGGCGCGTGCGCAGCCGGCGCGACGGCGCTCGGCTCTTGGAGTTGATTTCCCAGCGACTCGAGGTCGCCGACGACTCGGAAGAGATCGCCAAGATGTTCTGGGAACGCGCGCGCGTCCTGCGCGAATCGGGCGATCGGCAAGGCGCGCTGTCCGCGCTGGAGAACGTCACATTTCTGGAACCGGACCACGTCGGAGCGCTGGCGTTGTCCGGCGAGATCTACATCAAGAACGGCCAGTTCGCGGAGGCAGCGGAGAACCTCGGACGGCTGGCTGCGCTGTCCGACGCTCCTACCAAGCAGCGCTTGATGAGCGGCGTCGCTGCCGTAGATCTCTACGAAAACAAGCTGCATGACATCGACAAGGCATTCGAAGTGTTGCTCGGGCTGTACCGCTCCGGCCTCAGCACGCTGCCCGTGCGTGAACGACTCGCGCGCGTTGCTGCCAAAGCCTCCGCCTGGCACGAAGCCACACAGGCGCTCGAACACCTGATGCAGGAGCGCGAATCACGCGAGGGGCGCATGGAGGCGGCGCGGTTGGCCCTCGCCATCTACCGAGATCGGCTCGACGACGCGAGCGGCGCTGCGCTCGCGTCGGAGAAGCTCCTGGCCGAATCACCGGAAGACGGCGAAGCGCTGGATCTCGTCTTGACCGGCGCCGTCTCGCTACCCGTGGCGACACGCATGTTGACCCGCGGGCGCGATGCGCTGGTCTCGAACCTGTTGAACAACCCGATCGACGCGGAGCGCGTCGATCGTCTGGCACGTATCGCCGCACATCTCGAAGACGCGCCGCTGCGGCAGGCTGCGCTCGGCGTGCTGCTTGCGCTCGGCGAAGGGTCGCACGAGATGGATCACGAATTGTCGATCCTGGATCGCCGCGTCGCGCACATTCCTCAAATCGCCATCGACGAGCGCGCCGTGCCGGAGCTCTGCGACGACGAAGAACGGGGCCCGCTGGGCGAGCTCATGCGCGAGCTCGCAGCGACCTTCGCGCTCGCGCTCGGACCGAGCTTGGCCGCCCTGGGTGTCGGCAAGAAGGACCGCGTGGACCCGCGCGCTGGGCTGCCACTCCGCAACGAAGTCGCAGCCTGGGCGGGCGCGCTCGGCATCGGCGACTTCGAGCTGTACATCGGCGGCCGCGAGGCCCACGGCGTCTATGCGATCGCCACGGAAATGCCGGCAATCGTGCTTGGTCCCGTGATTTCCGCTCCGCTCTCTGCGGCCCACAGACAAGCCGTCGCACGCGAGCTGTTCGCCCTCAAACGCGGCACGACGATCTTGCGTCACCGCGACCTCAACGACATCTCCGCGCTACTCGTCGCGGCTTGTCGCCTGGCGGGGCTGAACCCACCCTCACCGGAGTACGCCATGCTCGGTGAGTTCCAGCGCTTGCTCGGCAAAGAAATGTCGCGGCGCGTGCGGCGTGTTCTCCCCGAGCTTGCCGCGCGGGCGCTCGCCGCTCGGCAGGACCCCGGAACCTGGGCTCGCGCGGCCATCGCCAGCCTGGATCGCATGGCGAGCATCGCGGCGGGCGACGTCTCGTGGGTGCTCTGCGGAGGCAATCCAGAAACGCGCGGTCAGCTCGGGGCTTCACGTGAAGCCGAAACGCGAGCGCGGCGCGTCTTTCGTTTCGTGTTGTCACCGACTTACCTCACCTTGCGTGAAAAGCTCGGCATGGGGGTGCGGTGAGCAATCAGCGAAGCCGAACGGGACCGCCTGAGCCGGCGCAGAGCCAGCACCCGAGCGGACGTCCCAGCCAAGCTGCGCCGGGTGCGCCGCCGGATGGGTTCGATTACGAGTCGGACGCGCTACTCGACTCACTGTTCGATGACGATCCGAAGCGGCCTCCTCCAGCCGTAACGAGCCGCTCCACGCGTCCCCCTCCTGGCGTCGAAGAGGAAGCCGAGAGCCTCTCTGACGAGGAATTCGAGGAGTTGCCCGCGGGCACGCCCTCGGAATCTGCGGTGGAGCTCGAGAGTCAAAGACCTCCGCCGGCCGGTGAGGACGACATCGACGCGCTGCTCGCGCAATCCGCTCCGGACTCCGAGCCACTTCACGGCGATTGGGATCCCCCGACCTCGCCCGCGCTGTCGCCGCTGCCTTCTGCGCGGGTAGCTCCCGCGGAACCTGGCGCGCGGCTCATGCCTTCCCGCTCACCGTCGATCACGCGAACGGCGCCGTTCGCCACCCGGCTCGACCATCGCCCTGTTTCCGCGCCTTCGGAACCGCCGGCCCAGGCCACGGCAGCGTCGCTCGAAGCGCGCACGCTGCCGCCGGAGCCGGTCTTCGACGAAGACACTATTTCGCGTAAGGTCAGCTTATCCGACAGCGATCTCGATGCTCCAACCCGCGTGGAGGCGCGCCCGAACGCGCTTTCGGCAGCGCCGAACCGCGAGAGCGTCGTGGAGCTTCAGGCCGACAGCTTTGCCAGCATTCCCGGTTTCGGTCACGGTGACAGCTTCGCGAGCATTCAAGATTACGAGCTGGAGGAAGCGGACAGCAGAGTCTCCGGCGCAACCTTCCCGGCGACCGAGCTTCGCCAAACGGCGCGCCCCGCCCCCGGCGAATGGTCCAATGAACGGCCGGCCGCCGCTCACCTCGCCGAGCAAGGGACCGATCAGCTCTGGCGCAAGCGCGCCGAGCTCATGACGCAGGAGGCGCAGGCCCGAAAAGATCCACAAGCCAAGGCGCGTGCTTGGCTCGTCGCGAGCGAGCTCTGGGCGATGGCCGGAGACTTCGAGCGCTCGCGCGAAACCGCCCGCTCCGCAGCACAAGCCGCTCGCGGAATGGCGCTCGCGCTGCGCCAAACGCGCGGGCTGGCAGCCGCCGAGGGCGACTGGAAATCGGTGCTGCAGGCGCTGGACGTGGAAGCCCGCACCGGCCAGAGCAGCAAAGCACGCGCGCACTCGGCATACTTTGCCGCAGAGGTGCAGCGGGTCGCGCTCGGTGACGAAGCAGGCGGGCTGCGAAAGCTCGATGGGGCGCTCCGCGCCGATCCGAACGATCCGCGTGCGCACGTGAGCAAGCTCCTGAACCAGTTGGCGACCACACAGAGTCCCCCGCGCGGGCGGCTGCCCGCTGAGCCTGTTTTCAGCGCACTCAACGCGGCCACCGACGAGATCGTGAAACTGCGCGGCGGCCCGAGTGGGGCCGAGCTCGGAGAAAACCCGAAGGTTTTGTTCCAGGCCGCACGCCGTGCCCTGGCACTCGGCGACCGCACGGCGGCTGCCACGGCGATCGCGGCGCTCACGGCGCTGAAGGGCTTGGAGCGGCCATGCCTGTGGCTGGCCGCTGCCTTGTTTGCACCGGGCCCCGAGCTCCGCAGCCGCGCGCTCGAGCTGCTCAGAAAGCTTCTGAACGGCCCTGACTCCGCAAGTGCGCGCCGGGCTCTGGCCGCGCGCGCCATCGAGCAGGGCGATCAATCAGCGCTGAGCGAAGCGCTCGGCGGAGGCGCGCAAACCGGCGCCGCCGAAAGCTCGTTCAGTGCCGGCGATCGGATTGCACTGGCTGCGCTGGCCGGCTCTGGTGCCGCTCAATCGCCGGCGCTGGAACCTTGGCTACACGACATCGCCATGGACGAGCAGCAACGGCCGCTCGCCGCGGCCGCGCTCGCCGCGGCTCATGCTCCGGGTTCACAGCTGGAAATCCTGGCCGGCAGCGAGCGTTCGCGCAGCGAGCTCGGCCTCGGACGCGCTCTGTCGCATGCGGCGCTGCATGGAGCCGGCGAGGCGGTCACGCGCGCTTCGCTGGAAGCCTTCACCGGCACTCATCGCAATGACGCCCTCGGACGAGTTTTGGAGCTCGAGCTGTCGTTGAAACGACTCGATGCCGAAAGCGTCGCAAGCGCGCTCGCAGCCTGGCCCAAAGACGAGAGCGATGACCGCGACGCAGACCGCGATCGGCACTGGGCGGCGGCGCTCGTGTACGAGCTGGCCGGCAACTCCGCCGCCGCAGACCGCGAATATGCGCGTTCGCTCGCCGCCGACCCGGGCGCGGAAGCCAGCGTGCGTGCCCTGATCGCGCGCGCGCCCGCGGAGCGCTCGCGGGACATGCTCACCGGACTCGCCGAGCTCTGCACCGACAACACGCAGGCCGCGCTCTGGCTGGTCGAGGCCGCGCTGCGCTTGGGCAGTGATCACGACGCATACGCCGACCTGCTCGGACGTGCCGCGGACGCGCAGCCACAGTTGCCCTTCGCCCTGCGCCTCAGCGAACAACTCGCGCGCAGCCGGGGCGACGCTGAAGGCGTACTGCGCTGCCTACGCCAGCGGCGCGAGACCTCGAGCGACGCCGTAGAGCGGGCGCTGGATCTCGTGCGCGAAGCGCTGCTCGTCGCAGATGACGACATGACACGCGCCGCCACGCTGCTCGAAGAGGCGCTCAAAGCCCGTCCGGCGGACGTTGCGCTGCACGAGCTCTTCGAACGATTGTCGACCGACGTGAGCTCCGAGCGCGGCCGCTGGCGCGAGCAAGTAGCCGAGCACGTCGAAGGAGCGCTCAAGCTGCGCATGCTGCTCGAGGCGGCCCTGGAGTACGAACGGGCCGGAGACAGCGAGAGCGCTGCACGAGCCGCACTGCTCGCGGCTGAAGCCAAGGACAGTGAGTTTGCGCGCGTGATCGCCGAACGCGCGGCCAGCTCGGGTGCGGGTGCGTCCCGGCTTTCCGAGCGTCTCTTCGCGCAGGCTCGCGCCGAGCAGGACCCGCGCGCCCAGCGCGAATTCTACGAGCGGCTGAGCACGCTGGATCGCGTGCGCGGCGACACCTCGAGCGCACTCCTCTGGCACAGCGCCATCCTCGAACGCACGCCCGACCACTTGCCAGCCCTGCGCCGCTTGGAACACGCCTACATCGCTTCTGGACGCGATGAAGACCTGGAGCAGATCGCCGTGACTCTCGCCGCACTGCTCGATGCCAACGAAGGCAATGCGCACGCGGTCCTGGCCGCGCGCTTGCGCACCCGCGCCGGTTCTTGGACGGCGGCACGCGACATGGCCGACCTTGCCGCGAAGCTCTCGCCCGCTCCGCTTTGGGCGCTGCGTGCGCTCACCGCGCACGCGCGCGCCTCGGCGGATGACACGACCACGCTCGACGTGAACCGCAGACTCGCCGAACACGCCAAGGGAACACTCGACGGCGCGACCCTGGGATTGCGCGCTGCCGAGGCGGCTTTCCGGCTCGGCAAATGGGCCGACGCCGACAAGCTGCTCACGCGAGTCATCGAGCTCACTCCCGGCCACTGGGTAGCGCTCGTGACTCAAGCGCACGTGCTGCTCGAAGCCGGCGACTTCAGCGGAGCGGCCAGCGCATTCGAAGCCGTGGCGCGTTCGAGCAGCGTTGCCGCGCATCGGCTCGACGCCTGGTACCGCGCCGCCGTCATCTGGCTCGATCGCTTGAATGACTTGGACCGCGCGCAAACGGCCCTGGAGAACGCCTGCCAGACGGAGCCCGTCCCCGACGACGTCATCGCCCGCCTGCAAGCGGTGTACGTCGCCAAGAACGATCGGCCGCGGCTGGCCGCGTTGCTCGAGAAACGTCTACAAAACACCACGGATCCCGAGCAGCGCATTGCGATCGAAGTGACGCGCGGCCGCGCGCTCGCCGAGATTGGCGACAACGACGCCGCCAAACAGGCCCTCCGCGCTGCGCTGGATGCAAACCCCGACCATGCAGGAGCGCTCGCGGCGTTCGCGGACCTGTGTGCGACCCAAAAGGACTACGCCAGCGCCGAGCAGGCGTGGATCCGCCTGGTCCGCCATGCGCCGAGCGCGGACGAGCAGACGGAGATCTACCGCAAGCTCGGCAGTCTGTACGAACGCGAGCTACCGAACCCCGAGCGCGCCGAGCTCGCGTACAAAGAAGTCCTCAAACGCAAGCCCGCCGACACGGAAGCCACCGAGCGCCTGGTCCACGTCTATGGTCGCATGGGCGACACCGCACGCTCGCTCGAGCTGCAAAACGAGCTCGTTCAACGTGCGGAAACGCCCGAACAAAAGCGCGATGCCACGCTCGGGCTCGCCGGCGTCTACGAGCACATCGTCGGCGACCGCCGCAAGGCCGAAGCGACGCTCGACAAAGCACGCAAGACCTGGAGTCAGGACAGCAGCGTGCTGCGCGCGCTCGCCGAGTTTCACCAGCGTGCCGGCGAACAAGCTGCCTTCGGTGTGCTGCTCGATCGCAGCGCCGCGGACGCACGCCGCGCGCTGCAGACCGGACGCTTCGATCCAGCGTTTTTCGATATCCTGGCCACCGTCGCCGAGCTGCGCGGAGACAAAGGCTCCGCGATGATCGCGCGCGCCACGCTGGCCGCGCTCACCGGACGCGATGTCTCGGTGAACGGCGCGGGCAGCAAGGCGTCAGCGCCGGATCTCGATGAGCTACTCTCGCCAGAGCTGATGTCGCCCCCGCTGCGCGCGCTGCTACGCCGCTGCGGCAGTGCTTTGGACGCCGCCTATCCGTTGGATCTCCGCGCGCTGCGCGCGGCGCCCGCCCCTGCCTCGACGACATTGCTGAGCAGCACGCAACGTCTGGCCTCGAGCTTCGGTCTGAGCCAGTGCGAGCTGTACGTGTCACCGGTACTCGGTTCGAATTGCTTACCTGCGAGCACGGAACCTGCTCGGCTCATCGTTGGCAACGCGCTCTTGGAAAGCGCCGATGAGGGTGCACGGTACTTCCTGATCGTGCGCGCGCTGAAAATTCTCCAGGGCCGCGCGGGCGCCCTTTCGCGCACTGCACCCATCGAGCTGTGGCCCGTGCTGGCGGGATTCTTGAGTCTGTTCGCACCGGAGTGGCAACCCCAGGGCGTGGACGCCCGGCGCCTCTTGGACGCGCAACAGCGTTTGCGCGAAGCCTTGCCCGCCACACAAGACGACGAGCTTCGGAGCATGGCGCTCGAGGTCATCGGCTCGATCGGAAACCGCGCCAGTCAGCTCGCAACCGTGGTGTATCAGTGGGGCAATCGCAGCGGCCTGCTCGCGGTCGGCGATCCGGCGGCGGCGCTGCGCGGCGTTGCTTCCGCTGCAGGTCAGCTCACAGCCTTGCCGGCCGAGGGCAGCGAGCGCGTCAAATGGATCGTGCGCAACCCAGAGGCACGTGATGTCTGCGTGTTCAGCGTGAGCGAGCAATACGCGGCGCTGCGAGCACGGCTCGGACTCGATCACTGAGCGCCGTCTCCTCGCTTCCGAAGCGGCAACGGCGCTCAAGGCTGGTTCGCGACGGCCGGGAAGCGCCAGCGGCGCTCGCTCCCGGCCCGTCACTTACGCTCGCAATGATCTCAGTTGGCCACGCCACCCGAGCCGGCGATTCCACCGCCACCAGCGACTCCACCGCCGCCAGCCGCGCCACCGCCACCACCCGTGCCGCCCGTACCCGTGCCGCTGCAGCGGCTGGTGTCGAAGGTGCAGCGACGCGTGCACTTCAACTTGCCCTCGGGTCGCGCGCCCATCGTCACGCTCCCGCAGGTCTCTCCGCCCAGGCGATTGCCGTCGCACTGCTCACCCGGGTTGATGCGGTGGTTGCCGCAGCGCTTCTTGTGCCAGCGCCACTTTCCAAAGCGAAAGGATTCAGCGGCCTCGCCCGTTGCGTCATCCTCAGCGCCGCAAGCGCCGAGAAAAGACGCCATCAACAGTACAGAAAGGCCAGTTGCTACGATTCGCATAGTGTTCCTCCATCTTGCCAAACGCCGCCGAACGAGTGCCCCCGAGCAACGGCAAGAACGCGCGCCCGCGTCAAATCAACGCTGCAAATGCACCGCCCCGAATCGTTGAATCACGAAGAAGACGCGATTCTTTCGAGCAGAAGAGCGACCGCACCCCCAGACGTCTAGCCGCGCGCCAAGCGGATGTCGACCCTTTGGTGTGTCGAGGTACTCGACGCGCACACATGATTCATGCTTGTGCTCACGATTGCAGCGAGCGCAAGCCGAAATGATCAACAAACGGGCGGAATATCCATGTTTCCGGCAACGTGCTTTCGCTCGCTCGCGGAAACGATCCGTTCAACAGTAACGCGAGATCGATCGCCGTCCGAACGTTGCCACGCCTCGCGACGCCGCTTTGACCTCACCCATTTCGGGGTGAGAAGTGACGGCGCGAAGCGCGCAACGTTTCCATTCGTA
>Ga0193706_1001220_pt1 | contig 11847 bp, 7 predicted proteins | sample U3c1metaG_FD_160130 | JGI IMG/M metagenome (GOLD analysis project Ga0193706, IMG submission 160130) | Soil microbial communities from a riparian zone of the East river system, Colorado, United States - U3c1 | ecosystem: Environmental > Terrestrial > Soil > Riparian zone | place: USA: East River... | reverse complement strand
AACGACGTAATTGACGCGGACCACGTCGCGCATGCGCGCGCCGGCTTCGGTCAGTGCGGCTTCGATGTTTCGCAAACATTGTTCGGTTTGCTCCGCGATGTCGTTGGAGATTGTCATCGACTTGTAATCGAAGCCGGTCGTCCCAGAGACGAAGACCCATTCTCCGTCGACGACTGCCCGCGAATAGCCGATCTCTCTTTCGAAGGTGGACCCCGAGCTGATGAGTTTGCGCGCCATGCTGCCCTCCTTGCCTCGACCCGGCACGGGACTGATGATACGGCTCCTCGGCCCATGAGCTCGACCTTTTCCTGGCCGAGGACGACGACGCCTACCCAGCGCGGCGATCTGCGCCGCGAGGCCAAGGCGCTCGGGCGGCTCGCGCTGCCGCTCATCCTCGTTTACGCCGGCTACAACGTCATGGGGCTCGTCGACACGGTGATCGTGGGGCGCCTCAAGGCGTCGGCCCTCGGCGCGGTGGGGATCGGGAACGGCATTTTCAACGCGCTCGCGCTGGTTGGCCTGGGTGCGGTGCTGGGCGTCGATCCCATCGCAGCGCAAGCGATGGGCGCAGGGGATGAAGCCGGCGCGCGCCAAGCACTCCGCGCCGGGCTGCGCGTGGCATGGCTGGTGGGCATTCCCATCACCCTCCTCGTGATCGGCACGTCATTCATGCTCGCGCCGCTAGGCGTCGAACCCGTCACGGCCCACGACGCCATGTTGTTCTTACTGGCCCGCGTCACCAACCCCATGAGTTTCGCGCTTTTCGGTGCGTACCGCAGCTTCTTGCAAGTCAAAGGGGTGACGCGACCCGTCGTCATCGGCATGGTCCTGTCCAATGTCACCAACGTGATCGGCAACCTTCTCTTCATCTACGGCGATGAAGGGCTCACCGCCGTCGGCCTTCCTGCGGTGGGATTGCCGCCGCTCGGCGTTTTCGGCTGCGGGCTGTCGACCGCGCTGTCATCGCTTCTTTCGGTTGCCATCGTGGGCGCCGCGGCGCGACGGCTGATGCCGCACGCGGCGCAGCCGAAAGGCTCTTCCTCGTCGCGCGAACCGCCCCCTTCGCGCGAGCTCGTCGTCAAAGTGTTGAAGCTAGGACTGCCGATGGGCTTGCAGAACCTGGCCGAAGTCGGGTTGTTCGCCTTGGTCGCCGTGCTCGCCGGACGCATCAGTGCCGAAGCGGCGGCCGCGCATCAGATCGCCATTGCTCTCGCGTCGTTCACCTTTTGCGTGACGGCGGGAATCGGAGCCGCCACCAGCGTGCGCGTCGGCCATCACGTGGGAGCGGGAAATACGGCGGGCGCGCGCCGCGCGGGTTTCTTGGGCATCGCGCTGGCGGCGATCATCATGGGCAGCTTTGGGACCGCGTTTTTGCTCGCACCGGGGCTCTTCACGCGGATGCTCACCTCCGATCCCGCCGTCATACCGCTGGGGATGGCGCTTCTCTACGTGGCCGCGCTCTTTCAGGTTTCGGACGGCATCCAAGCGGTGGCGCTCGGAGCGCTGCGCGGCGCCGGCGATACGCGCGTCGGTCTCATCGCCAATCTCATTGGTTACTACCTGCTCGGACTTCCGGTGGCTTACTACTGGGGGGTGGTCCGCGGAGGCGGCGTGATCGGGCTATGGTGGGGGCTCTCGGCGGGACTGACCGGCGTTGCCGTGGGGCTCAGTTACCGATTCCACAGCATCAGTCGCCGTCAGCTGCAGCGCGTCTGATTGCCGCGCTGCCGCGGCACTTCGCGCGCGGCTTCATGGCGCTGCATCGCCCGGACTGTCTTGCGACGCCTCGATCGGCAAGCGAACGCAAAACGTCGTGCCTCGGCCGATCTCGGTGGAAAAGGTGAGCGAACCGCCGTGCTTTTCGGTGACGAGGGCCCGCGCGATGGGAAGACCGAGACCGGTGCCCTTGCCGACCTCTTTGGTGGTGAAGAACGGCTCGAAGATGCGCTCTCGGATCTCGACGGGAATGCCGTTGCCGGTATCGGCAATGGTGACGAGAACGTGATGTTCGCCGTCGGGCTCCGTCTTGACAGTGATGGTGCCTTTGCCTCCGTCCTTGACCGTCTGGGTGTCGGCGATGGCGTGCGCGGCGTTGACGATGAGGACCAGGAACACCTGACCAATTTCTCCCGCGTGACAGGTGACGAGCGGGACGTCGCCGAGCTCGGTCACCATTTCGGCGACATACTTGCACTCGGTGCGCGCGACGGTGAGCGTATTGACGAGAACTTCGTTCACGCTGGTTTGCGCTTTGTCCTTGCGATCGGGGTGCGCAAAGGCCTTCATGGCCCGCACGATTTCGGCGACGCGCGCCACGCCCTCGAGCGTGCGGTTGACCGCCAGCGGCATTTCTTCGATGTCGTAGGCGATGTCGAGCTCGACCTCCATGGCCTTGATCTCGCCGACCAAGGGAGCGAGATCCGAAATCGCCGCCGCGGCGTCGACGAGCTCGTTGCACTTGGCGAAGAGGGCGGTGAGGTTGGCGATCGCACGCTTGAGAAAGGTGACGCTGTCACCGATGAATTGAATGGGCGTATTGATCTCGTGGGTGATGCCCGCCGCCAGCTGACCGACCGCGGCCAGCTTTTCGCCGGTGAGGTTCTGCCGTACGAGGCGGGTGGTCTCGAGCGAAAGCAGCACTTGCGAGGCGAGAACCCCCGCCTTTTCCAGATCATGGTGGCGATAGGGACGCGCCGCGTTGAGCCGGTTGAACGTCAGCATCCCCACGAGACGTTGATCGGAAACGAGCGGATAGACGATGCTCGATTTGGCGCCGTTGGAGTTGGTGACGCCCTGGAATCCGGCTTGCTGGCGCACGTCTCCCTGGATGATCATCGGCGTGCGCGATTCCGCGACGCGGCCGGCCACCCCTTTGCCGACGGTGACGCGCACCGCCTTGGCGACCTCCGGGTCGAGCCCATAAGAATGGGCGATGTAGAGTTGGTCACCCACACCGGGCAGAAGGAGCGAGACCGTGTCGGCCGCCATGACGCGCATCGCCACTTCGACGATGACCTCGGGAAGCTTTTCGATTTGGCCCGTCGCGAAGATGGCGTGGCTGGCGCGATAGAGCGCGGTGACGTCCTGCAGCTTGCGCCGCTCGAGCAGCCGCGCCAGCGAGCGTTCGAGCTGCTCGAGCACGAACGGCTTGGGAATGAAATCGAACGCGCCGCTTCGGATGGCCTCCAGCGCGACTTCCAGCGATCCGCTGCCCGTGAGCATGATCGCTTCTGACTCCGGAGACTTCTCCTTGAACGCGATCAGCAGATCGCGTCCCGAGGCATCGGGAAGATGCAGATCGAAGAGCCCCACGTCGAACTCGCCACTCTGCATGCATTGCCCGCCGTCCCGTCCAGTGTGCGCGGTGACGACTTCGTACCCCATTCGCACGAGAAAGCGCGCCATCGTCGTGCAGAGCGCCACGTCATCGTCGACGATGAGCGCTCGCCCCAATTTCGTTTGCGAATCGGGACCGACGGATCCGGCAGCGGCGGTCACGTAGCGGCCTCGGTGTTGCGCAGCGTTTGCACCAGCTGCCGCCACTCGCCGAGCATGCCTTCTACGCCGAGGTGGGCGAGATGCGATCGATCCAAGCGATCGGGCGCGTCAGAGTCGACCGCGGGGCCTTCTTGAGCGAGCAGATTGGCGACGTACACCGCGTCGACGACGTCGAAGTTTTTGTGACGAACAGCGAGCGGGTTGTGATGATAGGCAACGGATTCGACCACCGAATAGGGCAGACCCCAGATGCCGAGCAGGTACGCCCCCACCTCGGCGTGCGTCACCCCGCTCTGCTCATTTTCACCAGGCGACACGCTCGTCGTCGTTGCCGGCGTCGCCGACCGAATGGCGGGCCGTGAATTGGCGGCGGAGGGGCCCATGGCCAGGATCAGTTTGCCGATATCGTGCAAGATGCCGCCCGTGAACGCATCTTCCGATTCGCGTTTGGTCTTGAACATGCGACTGGCAATCATCGCGGTGAGGTGCGAGTGCTTCTGCAGCTCTTCCATCGAAAAACCAGGCACGCTGGGGCGCTCGAAACTCGTGAAGGCTTGTACCGACAAGAGCACGCGCCGCAGCATGTTGATCCCGATGAAAGTCACGGCCGCATGTACGCTGGTGACGCGCTTGGGCAGCCCGAAAAAGCCGGAATTGACGACCTGTAAGATCTTGGCCGAGACCGCCATGTCCTGTTCGATGAGCGCCGCCACGTCCTTCAGCGAGGTGTTCGTTTTCTCGAGGGACTCGTTGATCTTCATGTAGAGCTTGGGCACCGAAGGGAGGCGGCCGATGCCGCCCACCACGGACCGAAGCGCCGGATCGGTGAGCAGACTCTGCAGACTGCAGGCCCGATCGATGGTCGCTTCGAGCGTCGCCGCGTCGCAAGGCTTGCTCAAGAACTGGTGCGCCACGGGGATCGTTCGCAGCGCCATGTCCGTCTCGGTGTGCCCGGTGAGCACGATGCGAACGGCGTTGGGTTGCGTCATCTGCACGTGCTTCAAAAGCGCTGCCCCGTCCACGCGCGGCATGCGCATGTCGCTCACGACGACGTCGAACTCGCGCTTGCCGATCTCTTCGAGGGCTTCCGGCCCGCCGGTGACGAAGGTCATGTCCCAATGACGCTGCTTTGGCCGCAACATGTTGCGCAGCCCGTCGAGCACCAGTCGCTCGTCGTCGACGAAGAGCAGTCGCCGCATCTATCTTTCCTCCCCGCGGACTGGCCGCACCGCCGCCACGCGGGCGCGGCCCATCCCCGTCGGGTCCCCACCTTCCCCCATGACAACGACTCTACCGCAAGAACTCCGCCATAATGCGATGAAAGTTGGGGAGCAAATGCCGCTAGGCCCTTGGATGCACGGCGTGCGCACCTTAGCCCATATGGACGGCGATTTTCGTGGCCGGCTCTACCGGGTCAGGCTCGCGCGCTGCACCGAGGGGGCCATCTCCCAGCCCCCGCCCGACTGGCGACGGCGGTATTGCGCTTTCAGCTCGCTGCGCGCGTTCGCGCTCAAGAGCTCGCAGGGGTCGAACCAGTGTGCCGTCGTCGCCCGTCCCAGGATCGGAGGCAGCACGCCGGCGAATTCTCGCACGCGTGGACAGCGCCAATGCCAGAGGGCGGAGCGCTCGGGGATCTCGCCGAAGCAGAGCACCTCTTTGACGCCGCCGTTGCAATTCGTTGCGATCGCAATGATGTTGCCCGGCAATGCCTTACGGTCGTCGACGCGCACGATGACGTCGTGGTGAAACTCGCCCTGTCGCCAGTGGTCGACGAGCTCATAAGAACCGAATCGCCTGCGCAGCGACTCGAGCAACTTTCCGAGCACCAACGTATCCGCAAGGGCTTGAACAGCTAACTGCGACATCGCGCGGGGTGTAGCACATCCGCCCCGCTTGCGACATGAGTATCCTGTACGCCGTGGTCTCGCGAGAAGAAGAGTGGCTGTGGGGATGGGACGATACGCCCGGAATCGTTTCGGTATGGGCCGAAACCGACGGGCGGGCGCACGTTTGGCGGCGGCTCCCGAGCACCCGCGCGCTGGTGCGCGAAGAAGCGCGGTTTCGGCCATGGTTCGTCCTTTCTGCTCTCGACGATCTCGCTCACCTGGGTAGACGCCTCCGACCCGAGGAGAGCGGCGCGGCGGTCGCAGGCTACGTCACTTACGAAGAGCTCGCAGGACCTGGCGCGCTGCGCTATCTGGTTCGCGCCGATGACGCGCGCGCGCTGGCTACGGCCATCATGCGCGGCGCGAGCCGGCGACTGCGCCGCCCTTTTTCGCACCTGCGCGAGCTCGGCAAGGGCTCGGTCATCGCGCTCGCCCCGGAAGAACAATACCTGGTTGCTTCGGGTCGAACGTACTTTCGCGATCTCGGATTCGACGAGCTCGTGCGAGCGCAGTTCGATCTCGAGACCACCGGGCTCGATCCCGAGCGCGAGCGCATCTTCCTCGTCGCGCTGCGCGATGCAGAGGGCCGCGCCGAGACACTGACGGTCGCGGGCCCCACCGATGAAGACGAGGCCGATCTCGTGCGCCGGCTGTTGGCGCGCATACGAGCGATCGATCCCGACGTCATCGAGAATCACAACCTGCACGGTTTCGATCTTCCCTTTCTCGTGCGAAGAGCGCAGCTCCTCCGGGTGCCGTTCGACATGGGTCGCACCGGGGTCGCCGCCCTTCGCCGCCGGCCCGCCGCCCGCTCGCACCCTTCCCTGCCCCGCGCTCGCTACACCGTGCCGGGACGGGAGCTCATCGACACGCTCGATGCCGTCATACGTCACGACTTTTCGGCCCGCGATCTGCCCGGTCGCGGGCTGAAAGCGGTGGCCCGCCATTTCGGGGTGGCGCGCGCGGAGCGCGAACACATCGCCGGCAGCCGCGTGTTCGAAGTGTTCGGTCGCGATCCCGAGCGCGTGCGGCGCTATGCCTGCGACGATGTCAACGAAGCGGCTTCCGTCGGCCGTCTTCTCGGGGGCGCGGCTTTCGCGCTGGCAAGGATGGCACCGCGCCGTTACGAAAGGCTCGCCGATGCGGGGCCCGCAACGGGCGTGCTCGATCCGTTGCTCGTTCGAGCCTATCTGCGTGCCGGCGCCGCTTTGCCGGCCCACGAGGGCGGTGATGGCACATCGCACAGCGGCGCCGCCCTGCATCTCTTTGCGACCGGCGTCGCGCGGCGCATCGTGAAAGCGGACGTGGCCAGTCTCTATCCTTCGCTGATGCGGCAGTACCGCATCGGGCCGGTGCGCGATCGACTCGGCGCGCTCGTGGCGATCGTGGAGCGCTTGGTCGATCAGCGCTTGGCGGCCAAAGCTGCGGCACGCGCGGCACCCACCGGATCGCCGGAGCGCCATACCCACGACGCCATGTCGGCGGCCATGAAGATCGTGGTCAACTCCGCTTACGGATACCTCGGCGCAGTGGGACTCACGCGTTTTGCAGACGTGCATGCCGCCAACGAGGTGACGCGTCACGGGCGCGAGGTTCTCGATCTCATCTGTCGCGAGCTCGCGCGCCGCGACGTCACCCTGCTCGAAGCGGACACCGACGGCGTGTATTTCGCCGTGCCCGAACATTTCGCGGAAGCCGACGAGCGTCGCGTGGTCAGCGAAGTGGCCGCGCTCCTGCCCCCCCAAGTCAAACTCGAGTTCGATGGGCGTTACGCGGCCATGCTGTCCCACGAACCCAAGAACTATGCCCTCCTGCCCTACGCCGGACCCGTGGTGCTACGAGGCGTGGCGTTTCGATCGAGTCGCGCCGAGCCGTTCGGTGAATCGTTTTTGCGCCGGGCACTGACGTGCCTTCTCACCGACGACTTGGTGGGCGTCCGCCGAGCGTATGCCGACACCATCGTCGCCTTGCGTCGGCGAGCCGTCGCCACCTTCGACGTTTCCGCGCGCGTCCGCCTCACCAAAACGCCGGCGGCGTACCTCGCTACGCGCAAAGAGCGCCGCGAGCTACCCTATGAAGCCATGCTTCGCAGCGGGCGCACGACATGGACGGCCGGCGAGCGCGTGCGCGTCTACCGTACCGCGGGCGGCAAAGCTGGTCTCTTGCCCGAGATCGACACCGACGACGATCCCGTGGAGGGCCGCGGCCAAGCTTCGAGCGACCCGCGCGACTACGACGTCGAGTATTACACGCGTGTACTGCGTGAAACCTTCGCCGCCCGATTCGCTCGCGCGCTGACGCCCGAAGCTTTTTCGAGCCTCTTTGCAGACCCCGACCAGCCGTCGCTTTTCGACGTCCCAGCAGGCAGCCTGAAATCCATTCTCACCGTGCAGGGTCAGCCCGGCACGCCCTCCATCAAGCCGCCTTGAGGACGACCTTTTCGCAGTTGTCGTGCTTGTTGAGGAACATCTCGAATCCGCGCGCCGCCTCGGCAAGAGGCAGGCGATGGGTGACGACGAAGCTCGGATCGATTTGCCCACTTTCGATGCGCTGCAAGAGTGGCCGCATGTACCGCTGGACGTGACACTGGCCGGACCTGATGGTGAGCGATCGATTCACGATCGTCCCCATCGGGAACTTGTCGATGAAGCCTCCGTAGACGCCGATGACCGACACCACGCCTCCGTTCTTGCATGCCATGATGGCTTGGCGCAGCGCAGTGGGCCGGTCGGGCTGAAGCATGAGCGCTTGCTTCGTACGATCATAGGCGAACATCGGACCGTGTCCGTGCGCTTCGAGCCCGACGGCGTCGATGCACGCGTCGGGACCTCGGCCGCCGGTGAGCGCGTTCAGCGTTTCTTGCACGTCTTCCTTTTCGTAGTTGATGGTTTCCGTCGCGCCGGCGCGTTCGGTCGCCATTCGGAGCCGATAGGGCAACCGATCGATGGCGATCACGCGTTCTGCACCGAGCATGCGCGCGCTGGCGATCGCGAACTGTCCGACAGGGCCCGCGCCCCATACGGCGATCACGTCGCCCGGTTTGATGTTGCACATCTCCGCGCCCATGTACCCCGTCGGAAAGATGTCCGACAAGAAGAGCACCTGCTCATCGGTGAGCCCTGCCGGAATCTTCAGCGGCCCGACGTCGGCGAAGGGAACACGCACATACTCGGCCTGCCCGCCGGCGAAACCACCGAGCAAGTGCGAGTAGCCGAAAATTCCCGCCGGCGATCGCCCCCACATCGTCGAGGCCATCCATGCATTCGGGTTCGAGTTCTCGCAGAGGGAATAATTTCCCTCCTGGCACGCTAGGCAACTACCGCACGCGATGGGGAATGGGACCACCACGCGATCGCCAACCGACAGATTGGTGACCCCGGGCCCCACCTCCATCACTTCGCCCATGAATTCGTGGCCGAGGACATCCCCGCGTTCCATGGTCGGCACGAAGCCGTTGTAAAGGTGCAGATCCGATCCGCAGATGGCGGTGCTCGTGACGCGCACGATGGCGTCGCGGGCATTGAGGATCTGCGGCTCGGGGACGTCCTGAACCTCGACGGTCTTCTTCTTCATCCAGCAATTGGCTTTCATCGCGTGACCTGCCCTTCTTGGCGTGAGCCGCTCCGCTCCGATCCCGTTGATTCGTTTCGGGTGGCGCTCGTGCTGGAGGTGGACGTCGACATGGGAGTGGACGAGCGGGAGGGGCGCGCCGGGTGCATGCCCTTATGGATGCTCGCGTCCGAGTGCAGCACCTCGCCGGTCTCGATGACCTGCTTGAAACGGCGCAGATCGCCGGCAATTCCCTGAGCGGGCTCGGCGCCGAACAGCTTGGCCACCGCTGCGCCGAGTGCACCCGCCGGCGGATCGTACGCCAGCTCGACTCGGACTTCCGTTCCCCGGCCGCCAGGAGCGTCGAGGAAGCGAACCGATCCTTGGTTCGGGACGTCGGAGCCTTCGCACGATCGCCAGGCGAGGTTCTCATTCGGTTGATCGGCGACGATCTCCGCTTCCCACTCGATGGGCAGGCCCATGGGCCCGTTGGCGACCCACTTGGAACGGCCGTTCTCTTGCATGGTGACCGACTCGAGGTGCGCCATGAACGTCGGCAGGTGCTCGAGGTCGCGCCAGTAGCGGTACACCTCTTCACGGGGGCGGTTCACGGTGATGGCGCTGAGCACGTGGATGCCGTCCGGTTCGGCCAAGCCGCGCTCCTCCCGACTGCACTCGATGGCGCTCCAGACGTCGAGCGCGGTGACGCCCAGCACCGACGCGATGGACGTCATCGTGCGAGCGTGCTCGCTCTTGGGCGAAGCCAGCGTTTTGCCGAGCAGGGCGAGGTCCATGGCATCGCCCGCGACACGTGACCAGAGCCACACGTCGGGTCGAGTCTTGGAAAGAATTCCGAGACCACTCACCAGCTCGCGCACTCCGAGGAGACGCAACGTGCTCAGAGTCTGCGGACGAATGCGGGCACCAGCGATGGCAGCGACGGCCGCGGGCGCAACGATCTCGGCCAAGCCGAGCGCCACGCTGAACCATCCCAGCCCCATCGCACGACGCACCGCGCGACTCTCGCGCTGTGCCAGCCCTACGCCGCGAGCGTCCTCGAGTGTATCGACTGCCTGACCGGCCATTTGCCGGCGCTCATCTGGGTATCCCGACATTCCCTGCGTCTGCATGTTCGCTCCTGCGCTGCGTTCCTCGTCGGCGAAGTCCGCCAGCCGTTTCTGCGATCACATTCGAAATCGGCACCATGCCGAGCGGGCACGTGGCTGCAAGCTCCGAACCACCAACAAGTGTGCGGCTTGCGTCCACTCGCCGCGCTGCGATGCCCGTCGTTGTTGGCAAAGCAAGCGACACGCCGAGTCACGGAGCGGGCGCAGTCGCACCGTGATGGTCACAAGGTCGTAGGGAGCGCTTCTGACGACGTATGTCCTATCGTCGCCGTGCGGCGGCGCGCGCCGCGCTTCGCCTGCGTCAGGCGTGCACCGTCACCGAAGAAAGCGCACTGGCGTCTTCGTGCTCCACGGCGGCGAGCACCTGTCGCCATTCCACCGGTTTCACCAGATGCTCGGCAAAACCAGCATCGAGACAGCGCTGCCGATCGTGCTCTTGTCCGTACCCGGTGATGGCGACGAGACGAATGGGCTTGGGCAGGAGAGTTCGCAGCTTGCGAGCGAGCTCGTAGCCATCCATGACCGGAAGACCAATGTCGAGGAGCGCCACCTCGGGGCTGAAAGCAGCCGCCTGCGCGAGCGCCGCTGGGCCGTCGAGCGTGACCAGTACTTCGTGATCGGAACTGCGGAGCAGATCCGCCAATGTTTCGACGGCATCGGCGTTGTCGTCGACGAGCAGAACGCGTCGTCGGTTGGCGGTCGATTGCAAGGGCGTAGTGACGGGAACGACGGACGCTGGTTCGGCGAGAGCCGCGACGGGAAGCGTCACCGTGAAGCGACTGCCCTGTCCCGGCCCATCGCTGTACGCAGCAACGGTTCCCCCGTGGAGGGCGACCAGGCTGTTCACCAAGGCCAGCCCCAATCCGAGACCGCCTTGGGAGCGATCGACGCTGCGCTCCCCTTGTACGAACGGTTCGAAGATCGAGGGCAAAAGCTCGGCCGGAATGCCATCTCCGTTGTCTTGCACTTCGACGATCGACGCGCCGTCACCCGACAAGAGGCGCAGCGCAATCTGCCCTCCGACGGGCGTGTACTTGGCAGCATTGGTCAGCAGATTATGAAAGACCTGTGCCAGGCGCGACTCGTCGCCATCGACAAAGTGAACGTTGCGCGCCGCCTCGATGCGAAAATGATGGTTTCGCTGCTCGAGGATGGGACTCGCCATCTCCACTGCTTTGGCGAGAACGTTGGCGAGATCGCTGCGCGCGCGCCGCAGCTCGACCTTTCCGCGAGTGATGCGGGATATGTCGAGAAGGTCGTCGACGAGCCGGACCAAATGCCGCGTTTGCCGTTCGATGATCTCGCGTTCTCGTTCGCCGCCCGAGACACCTTTCAGCATCATCATCTGCAAGGCAGTCAGAATGGGCGCGAGGGGATTGCGTAGCTCGTGGCCGAGCATCGCCAAAAATTCGTCTTTGCGCCTGTCGGCGATGCGAGCGGCTTCGAAGAGACGCGCTCGAACGATCGTTTGCGTGCACTGCTGCGCGATCGTGCGGAGAAAAGCATCGTCGGCCGCGCCGAAAACGCGTTCTTCCGCAAATGACAACACGAAACCACCGAAGATCTCGTCTTCGGTCGCGAGCGGGATCGCCGCCCAAGCGCAAAACTTAGTGCCGGCTCCGCTGCCACTCACGGGAAACGCCTGCTCTCGCGCCTGCGGGCTGCCGAGAAAAACGATTTGGCGCCGCCGAAGGGCCTCGGCGATTCCGACCGGCGCGTCGAGCGCAATCGTGAGATAGGGCTCGAGCTCGGGGCCCTGGTAGCCGACGGACGAGACGAGCTCGAGC
>Ga0193706_1001219_pt1 | contig 11847 bp, 11 predicted proteins | sample U3c1metaG_FD_160130 | JGI IMG/M metagenome (GOLD analysis project Ga0193706, IMG submission 160130) | Soil microbial communities from a riparian zone of the East river system, Colorado, United States - U3c1 | ecosystem: Environmental > Terrestrial > Soil > Riparian zone | place: USA: East River... | reverse complement strand
TGAGGTCAAATATTTCATCAAATCTTTCTTGAGTAATGGGCAAATAGCGATTCCTATCTTTGATAAAATATAGGTATGCAATTAATTGATAGGATAATCCCAATGTAAGGAACTCATCAAAGACTTGACTGTCCTTTGTTTTGTTTTTATAGAAATTGAAGAGAGTGTTCTCAAGAGAGTTGCTGATAGGGATTTTTGAAAAATCATCTCTTTTGCGCCAGTCTACAAGATTATTATTGTGGTATTGGTATTTGTAGACAAGTTTAGTTTTAATGGCATTCTTCACCCTCTCCTGTATTTTACCTGTACCAATATCTGAAGGTTTCCACCATTGCTGCTCTAGGCTTTCTTTCGCCTCTGTATAAACTGCATATTTATAATTCTCTTCCCTCTCCACAAAAGGAGATGATTGAAAACTTTTGAAGTCTTCATCATTTGTCTTGAGGAAGTAAACGAAGTCATTGTAAAGACTTTCCAGTATGTATGTTTCAACAATCATTAGGAGTGTAATTATTTTACAAAAGTATTAATTATCAAGACAGCAATTTTACAACAGTTGCTCCCGGTAGTAAAGCCACCAGCACCACAAAAAATATCAATAATAGTACAAGTATTATGATTGCCTTTATTGTTGGGTTGGTACATTCAAACCTCAACCCCAAAAAACTAATTTTTACATTTTCATCTTTTGCCATAACCATGATTTGTGCATAGATAAATAAAATTTAAACAGTTCCTTAAACAACATAGCAACATTTCACTTACTATAGAGCTATTTTCCTTTTACTGTTATCATTACAAAGTTATTTAAGTGTTTTGACCTCAAAAAGGACACTTTGAAAAACCGACCTCTGGAACCCGTTTCTGTAAAGGGTTTCAAAAAACTTTTACGCAAAGTGTCCCATTGATGGATTTTTTATAGATTGTACTATGGAAATAATAGGAACTATTGATAAGTGGGGATGCCCAATATTTCAGTGTGATATAGCAAATACTGGTACCTTTCAAAAAACAACAGTTAAGGCTGTCATTGATACTGGTGCGTTTGATTACTGCTTAAAGCAGATATACATAGAGGCTTTACAGTTACCTATTATATCTGAAATAGAAATCAACCATCCTACAGAAGGTAAGAGAAATGCATATAAGTATAAAGGGGCAATTTTATTCGGTGAGAACGTCTTACCTGATATTGAGATTCAACCTCTAATTTTGGAAAATTATGAACATGATTTCATTATAGGTACAAGGTTTCTTCTAGGCAAATCTTTCAAGTATGAAAGCCTTAATGATCAATGGATGATATATTGGTGACCACAATTTGAAAGGTATAGGTAGAACTGCTTTAAACAAATCACATGATTGAAAAGAAAATACGAATTAGAGTTCCTAAAGAAAGTAAGGTCAGGGCTGAATTACAAATGGAAATTGATTCCTGCTGTCCTTTTTGCAAAAGCTCTGATGTTGGGCATTTTGAAATACATCATATTGATGATAACCCAGCTAACAACTATAAAATCAACTTAATTTTAGTTTGCCCTACCTGCCATTCTAAAATTACCAAAGGTGATATTAATCCAATAGATGTTATGGAGAAGAAAATTGCTCTTATGACTAATACTCCAAAGACAGCCAGCAACGCCACAAAAATTATAAACTTCAATTCAAGAATTAAGAATGCAGTCATAGGGGATAATAATAATGTTTCTATTAAAGAGATAAGAAAAACTATAAAACAAAAGTATCCAGAAGGATCTATTGGATTTGATACAGTAAAGGCAAACTACATTGGACACCTGATTAATCGCTATAATGAATATAAAGAGTATGAGGTCGGAAAAGAAGCAATGAACTATGGCCGTTTTGGAGCATCTTTAAAAAGCATCTTTAGAATTGCTCCAACAAGAACAATTTATAACGTACCAATTAATAGATTTGAGGAACTTGTTAGTATAATTCAATCTCATATTAGCAAGACAAAACTTGCAAGGGTTAAGGGTAAAAATCATAAGAATTATTCAACCTATGAAGAATATAAAAATCAAGCTGGATAGATAATTGTTGCAGTGTTACCTTTAAGTGAGTTTAGAAAAATTGACTATATATATCAAAAAGAGAAACATGAAAAGTATTGTGAATTTTTATAACCAACAGAGAGGAATGTTTTCAGTTTTATTAGAGAACGGGGAATATTCAGTAATTGAGTTACTGGATAGTAATGAAATTACCATAGGTGATGAAGTGGCTGGTGAACTTGATGTCGCTGGTTCAGCATACCTTGAAAATATTACTACGGGAGACACATTTTCAGTCATTATCCAGAACGTTCATTGTAATGAACAACAAGCTCAGAATAGAGTGTTACTTCTATAAGAGATAATATCTCCGATAAAAAATCAATTGAGAATATCCAGCGGCAGCCTTTCTTTAATTTGTGCCATGTCAATATTTATTCTGCCATTTTTAAAGAATGTAACAGAACGATTTTCTTCGGTACCATCAGAAACAATTTTTAATACTGCTTGTAATGATTTTTTTGGATTAAACACAGACACTCCAGTGAACCATATTGGTGCATCATAAGAAATTCTTTTAATTTTACTGGAGTCAAAAGTTAACATTGAATCGTTAAGTGGAGTTAGTAAATGATAATCGGTGTTCTTAGCCTCATATCCTGTATTTGAGGCATTGGGGCCAATATGACTTATCTGCATTACAGAATATGTATCAAAGTTCTTGTAAACGGCTTGAATAGGGCTCAAAGCATATTGGAAACTATTATCCTCATTTATTAGGATGTTCCAAAATGCATAGGCTATTTTGTCAACGTAAGAAAACCTGGCCCCATCCCAAAGAACTAGTTCACCACCAAATCCATAAGCATAATGTAGATTCTTTGCAGCCATTAATTCAGATAGCAATATTTTTCCTACTTGAGCAACTGCTATATAAGTGGCTCTTTCCAATTCGACATTAAAGGCATCAGAAATACCGGAAGCATCAGAGGGCATAATCTCTTCATAAAAATGCTTTCCACCAGAACCGGAATATGTATAGTCAACAATCTTGATTTCCTTATCCACTCCATTCCATTCAAAACATAGTGGCCGGTTATCACAATACCATCCAACTAATTTTATTTTATGCTTATTTGGAATAGATATTCCAGAAAGAAAACTATCTAAATCTTTTTTCGTTGGTTCCTTAGTAGAAAATTCTCTTACTAAAGCCTTTATTAGAATTTCACAGGGTAATAGATCGCCGGTAAATCCAACCACTAAGCGATCATTAATTTTGTGAATCTTCTTTCTTAACCCTGCAATTCGGCGGAAATTTACATTAGACTTAGTTTTTTGAATTCCCGGTCTTGTAGAAAGGGAATCATGCGCTTTGTTAACCTGATTGTCAGTCAATAAAAAATCACCTACTAGTACCGGAATACCTCTTAATGGAAATGCTGCAACAAGTGTCATAAGTATACTTGATTAGTTAACTTGGAATTTGGGATTTATACAATTATCAAAGTACAGATAATTTTTGAGTGAATTAGGTGTTCATTTAAAAGGTTGAATTTTAGAGTGTACCCCAAAATGTGAAAACTAATTTCATCATTTTCTTAGTATTTAGTTTGTTTACTAACAATTAATTCCTATTTTTAGGGTATATTACTAGTTAACCTAAAATTGTGAATTATGAAAGTCCTTTATTGCAGAGTAAGTACACTGGATCAAAAAACTGACAGACAAAGAGTAACTGAGAAAGATTTCAAGCTGGTGATTGAAGATAAGTGTAGTGGAGCGGTACCGTTCTTTGATCGGGAAGGGGGCAAGGAAATCAAAAATCTCATTGACAGGGAAGTTAAGATATCCCTTTCAGTGTTATCCATTGACAGGTTAGGCAGGGATTTGAGGGATATCATAAACACTATTCACTTCTTTACAGAACATGGTATCACTATTCATTTCATCTCACAAGGCTTATCAACTCTAGGTGAGAACGGGAAGGAAAACCCAATATCCAAAATGATGATCTCAATACTAGGTATTGTTGGGGAAATGGAGAGAAGCCAAATAAAAGAAAGGCAGGCTGAGGGTATTAGAATAGCCAAAATGAAGGGCACTTATAAAGGAAGGGTTGAAGGCAGCAAAGAAGATACGTTGTCATTCTTAGGCAAAGAGAAGAACAAAAAAGCACTGGAGTACTTAAAGAAGGGATATAAGGCTGTAGAGATTTCTAAGTTAACAGGAGTTCATATCAATACCATTACTAAGATTAAGCGAATAGGATTACAGGAGAAAGTAATTCAGTAATTCATATTTTATTCTTAGTATTTACCAGAACTACTAAGGCAATAAGAATTTTCAAGTATACGTGCTGAAAGCAAATCCAATAAAATGAGACAATACATATATCTTTACGGTCTCTTCAGAGGATCGCAAATTAAAATCGTAGTAGCATTCAATTAATACCATTACAAACGTAATGATGTTGAATCCTCATTATTGCCTATAGATAAATTCTATCTAAGTAAGAATTGTTAGTATAAAAATTGAGCGGAGCCATTGCTTTTATGGCTAATATCTTATTCACATCATATTGTGTGGATTGGGTGCAATTTTTTAACGAAATGCTAAGTATTGGACAATGTAAAAAAGTTTTAAATAAAACCGGAAAACAGTTTAAAGAAGAAGAAATAGCAAAATTAAGAGAAGTGCTGTATCAAATTGCACAAATGGATTACAATCAATTTAAAAAACAAAACGAAAATGACAAAGAACGTAATTATTTATACCAGAGTCTCAACTGATGAGCAAGCTGACAGAGGTAATAGCTTAACTAATCAGGAGATGGTTATAACTCAATACTGTAAAATAAAAGGATATAATATCCTTAAACACTTTAAAGAAGACTATTCAGCAAAAACATTTAACAGACCTGAATGGATAGAATTATTGAAATATGTAAATTCAAACAAAAAGTTAGTTGACTCAATTTTAATATTAAGATGGGACAGATTTTCACGCAACCAAAAAGAGGCTACTAACCAAATTGATAACCTAAATAAAATGGGTATTAAGGTTGAATCAATAGAACAGCCCTTAGATCTAGATATTCCTGAAAGTCAATTATTATTGAATATTTATCTCACAATACCGGAAATAGAAAATAAGAAAAACTCTATCCGGACAATTGAATGTTCAAGGGCTGCAAGGATAGCTGGATGTTGGACAGGTACTGCTCCAGTTGGTTATAATAATTGTAGAGACTCTAATAATAAATCTACCTTAATTAGAAATGAAAAAGCAGAACTTGTATTAGAAGCATTTCAAGAAGTAGCAAACAATCAAAAGTCTGTTGATAAGATAAGAAAAGAGTTCTCTAAAAAGGGATTGAGACTTAGTAAGCAGTCTTTTTTAGACATGTTAAGAAATATTGCATATACCGGACGGATTGTTGTAAAAGCATTTAAAAAGGAAGATGCCAAAACAGTTGATGGCCTTCATGAAGCTATAATTTCTGATGGTCTTTTTCAAACCGTAAAAAACGTATTAGCTGGTAAAAAGAATGTTCATCAAAAGAGCCGTAAAGAAGATGAGAACTTTCCGTTAAGAGGGCATTTGTTATGCCCATTATGTAACGGATCTTTGACAGGAGGAAAATCAAAAGGAAGTACTAAATATTATAATTATTATAAGTGTCAGCAGAATTGCATACCAAATATTAGAGCTGAAGAAGCTAATGATCAATTTGTAAATTTTTTGGCAACATTAAATATATCATATGAAGTAAGTGTTCTTTATCAACAGGTGATAGAAGATGTTTTTAAAACGAATGAGGGGGATAACAGGATCAAGGCACAGAGCATATCTAAAAAAATTGAGGATATTAATGCTGGCCTTGAAAAAGCTAATGAGAAGTATTTTGTAAGCGGTGTTATTGATGACGATACATACAAAACGGCAATAAAGCAGTTAAATAAAACTAAGGCTGATTTGAATTGTGAGTTATCTGAGCTTCAAATTAAAGATGATATATTATTAAAATATACCAGATTTGCCTTTCCTTTCCTTAATAATTTGGATATGTATTATCAAAGCTCTACCCTTCATACAAGGAAATTTATAGTTAGTTCGATATTTCCTGAAAAATTGTATTATTCTGAAAAAAGTTATCGAACCACAAAACTGAATGAGGTCTTAGCTCTGATATGTAATACAGGCAATCCTTTTCAAACAAAAGAAAATAGAAAAGCCTTGAAAAATCAAGGCTTGTCTACTATGGCTCCCCCTTCAGGACTTGAACCTGAGACCCTCTGATTAACAGTCAGATGCTCTAACCAACTGAGCTAAGGAGGAGTGTCCGTTTCAAACGGGAGGCAAAAATAAGGTTTTTTAAGTTTTGTATGAAATAATGGGTTGAAAACTTTGGGTAATGTACATCCCGGGAATAAAAAAGATCCCGCATTACACGGGATCTGGGGCTATACTCCTATAAAAAATATTGGCTATACTTTTATATATGGAATTAAATGTAAAAGTTTCTCCTGCTCACCATGGTCCTGCTCCTGCGCTGGATGTTCCACAAGTCAGCTGTGCTGAAGGTCCTGGGCCTTGCAATGGCAAGGCTTTCCTTTACTACCTTGGTTAAGGTCTCCACGTCTTTCCTGGTTAAGATGTTGATCGTGTTCTCGTTTTGCTTTTTCATGACTATACTTTTTTGCTTTATTTACTTTTTATACTTTATTTACTTTCCTATGCTGTTATGGCCGCGAATGTCAGGGCTATCATGGCAAGGAGGAAAAGGTAAAATTTCATGGCTATACTTTTTACTTTATATACTTTATTTACTTCCTTACGCATACCTGCGGCTTACCATTGTCCTGCTCCTGCGCTGGATGTTCCATAATTCGGCGCTGCTGAAGGTCCTTGGCTTTGCCAGGGTTTCGGGAGTTACAGTAGTTAATTCTTTCATTTCTTCCTTACTGATCGGGCTGAAGGTTGTTGTTTGCTTTTTCATGACTTTAATTTTTTATTGTTTTAATAGTTGGTTGCTTTTTTTATCTCCTTTACCTCTTTTTCTCTTTTTGCTCTTAGTTTCTCTTTATTTCCCCTTTGATAACACAAAGATAGGGTTATATTTGGTACTATGCAACACAAAGTACCAAGTATTTTTTAGTAGTAGGTGTGCTTATAGGCCTATCCCTTTATTGAAATGTTTAACGATCAATGGGTTAGATAAGTTACAAACCAGAAAAAATATTTTTTGTATTGGTAAGATTGGTAATGGATATGGATAAATGGTAGAATTTTGAGGGAGAACGGGGGAGGATTGGGATGACTTTTGGATGACAATTCTAAGGGAGGTGTAATTTAATTAGGAATAGACATGGATTTACCACGGAGACACGGAGAGAAGACAACACAGAGGCCACGGAGAATCCTTAGTGACCTCTGTGCCCATCTTTGTGTCTTTGGGGTAAATTCATCTTTGTTTTATATTTAATATACAAACCGCGGCAGTAGTTCAGTTGGTAGCCCGCCATTTGCGGATCCCAAGCTAAGGGCCGGGGGTTCCCTTTTGCCGCTCAATGGCTAGGTCATAGTTCATGGCGTATGGTTCATGTTAGTCTCTAATGATATAAAGGCAATTATTTGATACGACACTCAATAAATAGACGGGCACTACTATGAACCATCAACTATGAACCATGAACTTACTTGATCTCCAAATCCTTCACGTTCCTGTTATGCAGTTTCCCGATCTTCATCCAATCCAACATAGAGCCCATTACGAAGTTTAAAAAAATACGGCTGTAAGTACGGTAAACTGCCTCACCGCTGAAGATCCTGGTGAGGTGCCGTTGCATATGCGGGCCAATGAACCTTCCGAATGCGGTATCCAGCCTGTCTTGTCCTACTTTGAATAAGGTAAACAGGCGGCCGCTGTACCAGGTATCTACCAGTTTTTGCCAGATCCTGAGTTCGTAAAGCTGCTCTTTCTGGTATCGTTTAAAAGCGGCATCGGTTCCCTCTTCAATGGCGCCGGCTGCACGGAAAGCTCCTTTAATAGCAAGAAATAATCCTGATGAAAAAATGGGATCCAGGAATCCCCCGGCATCACCGGTGAGTAACCAGTTCTTTCCATACATGCATTGAGAGATGAGCTGGTAATTATTATACTGAACAACGCCGGTTTCTCTTTTGGCGTTTTTGGTGAACTTACTTAATACTTCATCTGCTTTTAATATATTGTCATACTGCTCTTCCTTTGTTGCCCCGAATTTCTTTAAATGTTCGGGATCTATTACCACGCCAACCGATACACGGTCGGGTAAGGGTATCCTCCATGTCCAGCCTTTTTGTAAACGGTGCAGGTGAATATTATAGGGTTCGATCTTTTCTGCATTGCTTAAATGGGCAAACACCGCAACGTCTTTACGGTACCCTTCCTTTGCAGGAATATTCAGCATGCGGGAGATCATACGTGAACGACCCGTGGCGTCTACAATAAGATCGGGCTGACCGTTGAAATGATCGCCGGTAGCAGCAATGGTATCCTCGCTTATCTTTATTTCATCGGTATCCCCTACCCGCTCAAGCTTTGCGGCCTGGTTAAAAAAGGTTACGCCTTCACGAACGGCAAGGTCAAAAATGGTCTTATCAAATTTTGTACGCGGAACATTATAGGCATAGGGTGGAAGCCCGCCGCCGCCGAAACTAAAGGGCGATGAAGCTTCTTCATCCTTGCTTACCCATACCGAAGCGCCGGGTTTATAGGTGCTGTAGGTCTTTATCTCGTCTTCCACGCCCAGCTCACGCAGCATGGGGATGATGGCGGGGACCAGTGATTCGCCGACGATTATCTCCGGGCGCTTTTCCAGGTAAAATACGGCGACCTTGAAGCCTTTTCTTTTTAATAAGGTTGCCAGGGCGCAACCGGAAGGGCCACCGCCAATGATTGCAACTGTTCTGATTTTCTTTTTCATAATTAAAATGCGTAGGCAAATTAATAAAGAAATTAGTTTGAACCACATAGAAGGATAGAAAACATTAGAAGATGTCCTTTAGCACAACTTTATACCGGTAGATGAAGTTCAGTGTTCTTAGGGGTTAATTTTTTTTACCACGGAGTCACAAAGATGGGCACGGAGGACACAGAGAGGATCCTGATTATACCCTCTCTGTGTTCTTGGTGAAAGACCTCCGTGTCTCCGTGGTAAAAATGATCTAACCTGTATAGCTCAATAAAAAACCTCCGGAAGGGGGAGGCTTTACAATATTTATTAAAAAACATTTATCAAAAATTAAACGCCCCCGCAATCCCAAACACATTCGGCTTATTATCATTCATTCCTTTCATATAAGAAAGCCGTATCTCAATATTCTTATGCTGTCGCCCCACCCCGATCCTCACACCGCCATTCGCAGCCGGTCCAAAAGTATTGGACGAATAACTGTCTACATAGGAACCCGAATAGGGGTCATAAGTATCGGTCAAAAAATCACCGTGGTGATAACCAAAACCGGCACCAACAAACCAGCCGAATTTTTGGGTATTTTCTTTTGTTGAGCCACGACCCATATTTAAGTTAATGATCAGCGGCGCCTGGAAAACAAAACCTACGGAACTGTTACCATAGGTATCCCCATAGATATCGGTTGATGTGGAAGTACTCGCAGAGATACCCAACACCAGCGGCACACCGGCCGAAACAGAAAGGCTTCCGGTTTCTACAAAATTGATACGGGGGAAATACGTAAAGCCTTCGCCGAACCCGATGTCGCTGTTACTGCCCCGGGCAGTGGTGCTGCCGATAACAGTGATACCAACACCATGCATGAAGGTTTGGGAATAAGAACTGCTGAAGCACAGGAATAATGCAACAGCCAGGATGAGCTTTTTCATAATTTGTTTTAGTTTAAAATAAGGGTTAAGGAATGTTATCCTTCTACGGAGCAAAAATAGAAAAAGGGAATTAAAAATTAAGAATTAAGAATTAAAAATTCCTTCTAGGTCAAGGGTATTTAATAGTGTAAGCATTAAAATTTAATTGGCAACAACAAAGGCTTCGGGCATTTAAAAAATTCTTAATTCTTAATTGATGTAATATCCTTAATTAAAAAAGCTACCCGGTTTTTACACCAGGTAGCCTTTGCATGTTTTACAGTAGAACTGTAATTATTTTTTGAATACTATTTTAGTCATTCATGATATAGGATAAAATATTGTCTTAGCTAAATAAACCACCTTTCTTTAATTCACGTGTGCCTTGTCCGATCAGGAATCCGTTTTGATAGATCTGGACAGTGTAACTTCCCTGTAAGAAATTAGCACCCGGAACGAAAGCGAATTCTACATTTTTCATTTTAGCTGTTTCCAGGTCAACCGGTACTTTAGCTGTAAATGCTTTATCACCTTCTTCACGTGTAGTGAAAGTTTCTGATCCTGTATTGATCGGCTTGCCATCAGGTCCGATAACCAATACATAAACATCGGTCATACCTGGTTGAGCAATACGGTTCATTACGTCAAAGCTAACAACGAACTTGTCAACACGCTTTGCTGTAGTTGAAACTTTTTCTTTACCGTTATTTTTTACATTGATCGGTGTAATTACAATGTTAGAAGCATTTAATGTAGAAGCTACATCAACTTTCTTCTCCAGTTCAACCTTTGCTGTTGTAGTAGTGGTCAGGTCTGTAGTTAATTTTTCTTTTTCCTGTGTCAATACTACTTTGTCGTTGGTTAAAGTCTGGTTGTCCTGTGTTAAACGGGCAACTTCTGCTTCCATTGAAGTGATCTTCTCATTCAAAGAAGCGATCAGTGTTTTTGCTCTTGACAATTCAGCCGCTGTAGCATTCCTTTTATTTAAGATGCTGCGGATCTCTGCTTTTGTCTTGGTAATTTCACTGTTCTTTTCTGTCAACTGGCTTTGTAAGCCTGTATTGATACTTGACATAGAATCAAGACGGGCAAGTGATGCATCAAAACTGTTTTGAACGTCACTCTTTTCAGTACTTACTTTAGCGATTTGAGTCTCTTGTTGCTGGATGGTATCTGAAGATTGATTCTTTGCATAGATCAAATAACCTGATACAGCAATAAGGGCTGCAGCCAAAACACCGATGATAGCATTCTTAGAATTGTTATTCTTAGTTACTACTTTAGTGTGTCCTGAAGGGGTTGGAAAATTTGTTTCGGTCATAATATTGAGATTTAAAGTTGAAAAATCGTGTTCTGGTTAAAAGTCTATTTCCTGACTTCTGTCCGCCTGAAATCCAAAACCGTGCCATAAACAAAAAACGTTTAAAAACAGGCGATAAAAGTTAAATTCATTAACAAGTAGAGGGGTTTAAGGCTAATTGAGCGCAGTTGAAGGCTTACCGGAGACGCAGAGATGTGCACAGAGAGGACCTTTATAATGAGCAAAGCGTAATAGTTTATATACCCTCATTGTGTTCTCCGTGAAAGATCTCCGTGTCTCCGTGGTAAAAAATATTTCGTGCTTCCATGGTAAAAATATTCTTCTCACATCCCTGAAAGCGTGAATGATAATCATCTTTATTAAAATGGCTATCTTCGATACCAATAAGTTACAATGAATGAATTTGATACCATAATAATAGGATCAGGTGCGGGAGGGTTATCTGCGGCGATATGCCTGGCCAGGGCAGGACAAAAAGTAGCCGTTATCGAACAACATTATGTACCGGGAGGATGGTGCCATAGCTTTTATGTTGACGGGCACAGGTTCAGCCCGGGGGTACATTATATAGGCCTGGTTGATAAGGGCCAGTCAACAAGCAAACTTTATGAAGGCCTCGGCATTGCGAATGACCTTGTTTT
>Ga0193706_1001218_pt1 | contig 11847 bp, 15 predicted proteins | sample U3c1metaG_FD_160130 | JGI IMG/M metagenome (GOLD analysis project Ga0193706, IMG submission 160130) | Soil microbial communities from a riparian zone of the East river system, Colorado, United States - U3c1 | ecosystem: Environmental > Terrestrial > Soil > Riparian zone | place: USA: East River... | reverse complement strand
CGCTCGGCCGGCCTGTTGTGATGCCGTCCCACAGACCCCTTTCGGGGAAAGGAATCGGTATGCGTATTCAAAACAGGATCTTCGGATCCGCCGCGATCGCGGCTCTTCTCGCCACAAGTGCCTGCGTCACGGACCCGGAAACGGGCAACAAGAAAATCTCCCGAGCGGCGATCGGCGGGGTCGCCGGCGCCGTGGTCGGCTATTTCGCCGGAGACCTGATCGGCGGGCGGCGGGACCGGACCGAGAAGGTGGTCGGCGCCGGAGTCGGAGCGCTCGCGGGCGCGGCGGTCGGAGTCTATATGGACCGGCAGGAGCGCGAGCTTCGCGACAAGACCGCCGGCACGGGAGTCGAGGTCGAGCGGCAGGGCAATGAGCTGCTTTTGACCATGCCCTCGGGGATCACCTTCCCGATCAACAGCTATCAGGTTCAGCCGCAATTCCAGGATACTCTGGACCAGGTCGCCCAGACCCTGATCTCCTATCCGTCGACCCTGATCGACGTTTACGGCCACACCGACCCGTCGGGCGGCGATTCGATCAATATCCCGCTCTCGCGAAACCGCGCCCAGTCGGTCGCCAACTATCTGTCGGCAAAGGGCGTCCAGCCGGCGCGGATCGCCACCCAGGGCTTCGGATCGTCGCAGCCGCTTGCCGGAAACGACAACAGCACCGAGACCGAACGAGCGGCGAATCGGCGGGTCGAGATCAGGATCGTGCCGGTCGAGCAGGAGAATAGCTGATCAGATCCTCCCCTGCTTTTGCAGGGGAGGGGGACCATGCGCAGCATGGTGGAGGGGCTTCTCAGCGTCGAGGAGGCCCCTCCACCGCACTTCGTGCGGTCCCCCTCCCCTCGAAATCGAGGGGAGGAACTTAGGGCCGCCGCGCCTCGAAAAATTGCCTGAGCAAAGCGCCGGCCTCCTCTTCTCCCATGCCCGAATAAACTTCGGGCGCATGGTGGCAGGTGGGCTGGCCGAACAGGCGCGGGCCGTTGATCACGGCTCCGCCTTTGGGGTCGGCCGCGGCGAAATAGAGGCGGGAGATACGGGCGATGGCGATGGCGCCGGCGCACATGGCGCAGGGCTCCAGGGTCACCCACAGGTCGCAGCCGTCGAGGCGCGAGGTGCCGAGCGCGGCCGCCGCGGAGCGAAGGGCGACCATCTCGGCATGGGCGGTGGGATCGCCGTCGGTGCGCATCCGGTTGCGGGACCTCGCGACCAGCTCGCCGCCGCGGGTGACGACCGCGCCAACCGGGACCTCGCCCGCCGCCGCCGCGGCACGCGCTTCCTCGAGCGCGAGGCGCATCGGATCGGTGAACGGGGCGACCATGAGGCGGGAGTCCTGAGACCCGCCGCCTTTGCCGTCAAATCCTATTGGCTGTTGGCCTGGTTGGAGTCGCCGACGGTCACCGTGGGGATCTCGACCTGCTTGGTCTCGGTGGTCCCGGTCGGGACGGTCACGTTCGTCGTGGTCGTGCCGATTCCGATATCCTTCACCTCGACCTCATATTTGGGCAGCTGCGCCTGCTGAGTCTGGCGCGGATTGATCCACCCCATATAGACCGCGCCGATGGCGAGGAGGATGAGAAGTGCAATGAGAAGAAGCAGGGTACGGATCATGAAGGGCCCCCTCGGCTGGATTGGCTGACGCTTAACAGGAGAAGGATGCCGCGCGCAATCATTAGGGTCCCCGCCCCGGGACCTCCGGAACGATCCGCCGGGCGCCGGCGGCTTGTGTCGGGTTGACGAAAGCGGGCTCCGCCGCTATCCGCCCCGTCTTTCCGGGGACTTGAGCCCCGCATCATTCAGGACGAGATACGATGTCGCGCATTTGCGAGCTGACCGGCAAGGGCCGGCAGGTGGGTCACAACGTTTCCCACGCCAACAACAAGACCAAGCGGACCTTCCTTCCGAATCTGCAGAACGTCACCTTGATGTCCGACGCCTTGGGGCGCGGGATCAGGCTTCGGGTCTCGATGAACGGCCTTCGCTCGGTCGAGCATGTCGGCGGCCTCGACAATTGGCTGGCCAAGACCTCGGACGACAGTCTGAGCCTCAAGGCCCGCCGCCTGAAGCGCGAGATCGCCAAGAAGGGCGCGGAAGCGGCCACGGCTTAAGCCCGCGTTCGTCCCTTAAAGGGCGAATTTCAGAAGAAGAGTCCGCTGGAGCGGATTGAAATTGTCGTCCGAGGCGATCCAGACGATCGTCCGGCCGTGTTCACTCGTCACGCTCAGCCCTTCCATATTGTCGACCGCCACGGGCGTCCGGAGCACGGCGATCTCCCGGCCCGAGATCAATGCTCCGGCCGCCAGGCTGGGCAGCCGGGCGATGGTCAGCTTGGCGGACACGCCCTCGGTCATGCGCACCCGGCGGTGGAGCAGGAGCAGCCGCCCGTCCGGGAGCAAAGCCGCGTCGGTGATCCGATAGCCCAAAGGGGGCAGATAGCGCATCGTTTCCGCCCGGGTGCCGGGCCGCGCCGGATCGCCGTGGAACAGGATGACCGGGCTCTCTCCGCCGCCGCCTTCCGAAAAAACGAGGAAGCGGCCGCCGGGCAGTCGGACCATCGCCTCGGCCCCGCGGTTCGACCGCCAGCGCCGCATCGCCTGCGGCCGAGCCGAGCCCTGAGGCCGCCAATCCTTCAGATCGTAGCGCCAGATCGCATTGCTGCGCTCGAACCCGACCCAGAGACGGCCGCCTTGAACCGCCATGGATTCGGCATCGCGGTCGCCCTTGATGTCCGCCGAGCCCGGTCCGGCCGAGAGCGGCCTGATGTCCATGTCAGGAATCGCGCTGGAAAAGCCGAAACGGATCACCATACCGGTATCGCTTAGTGCGGTGACCTGATCGCCATCGACATGGAGTGCCGAGATTCCGCCGAAGCGCGGATCGTTGCTTTGGATGGCCCAGCCGCCGAGCCAGGTCAGGGCTCCCACAGTGGCACGCTTTGGCCTGCGCCAATCGAGAGGGACCCTTTCGAAGATCGTGATCACGTGCCGCGGCGGCGACTTGGGCCGATAGCGAGCCGGCGGCGCGAATGTGCCGAGCAGAAGCAGGATCAGGAAGGCGGCGAGGACGCGCATCGGACCCCGTTTAGCCATGCCTTGCGCCATAACCAGCCCATTAACCTTGGCTGACAGGGACATTCAGGGCCGGCTCAACCGAATCGGCCGATAGGAGCGCAATGGACGCGCCGGGAGTCGGCGGCGCCGGGTCAATTTGAAGGAGTAGAGAGATGTTCACCAAGCTTACGCTCACCGCCGCTGCGGCCGCGGTCGCCGCCACCACAGTCGCCGCGGCGCCGGCCGAGGCGCGCCACCGCGACTATCGCTACGAGAACAATGTTCGGAGCGACCGCTATTATCGCGGCGACAATTACTACAACCGCAACGCCTATTACGGCCGCAACAGCCAGACCTATTACGGCCGGAACAGCCAGGCCTATTACGGCAACAGCTATTATAACGGCCAGCGCTGCAGCGGAACGACCGGGACCGTGATCGGCGGAGTCGCCGGCGCGCTGCTCGGCCGCGAGGTCGCCCGCGGCGGAAGCCGCTACTCGCGCCGCGGCAGCGGAACGACCGGAGCCATCATCGGCGGCGCGATCGGCGCCCTCGCCGGCCGCTCGATCGACAAGAGCAGCTGCGGCAACAACCGCCGCTACCGCGGCTACGGCTATTAAAGCTTACCCTCGGGTCGCGTAACGAGGGCGGGGCCGGGCGGCTGGGAAACCAGCTTCCCAGCCCCAACTGTTTCCACGGCAGGGCGGCCCTTTGCCGCTAATGCATCCTGGCCCTTCGACGCCGCCTGCGGCGGCGCTCAGGATAAACTGCGGCCGGGATCCAGTCCTGCGAAGGCCCCTCCACCGCGCTACGCGCGGTCCCCCTCCCCTGGAAATCCAGGGGAGGAATTAGTCGGCGTCGAAGAGGCCGGCGAGCTGCTCGATCATGGTGCCGCCCAATTGCTCGGCGTCCATGATGGTGACGGCCCGGGCGTAATAGCGGGTGACGTCGTGGCCGATTCCGATTGCGACGAGCTCGACCGGCGAGCGCGCCTCGATCCAGCCGATCACCTGGCGGAGGTGACGCTCGAGATAGGTTCCGCTGTTCACCGACAGGGTCGAATCGTCGACCGGCGCTCCGTCGGAAATGACCATCAGGATCCGCCGCTCCTCCGGCCGCGCGATCAGTCGGGCATGGGCCCAGAGCAGGGCCTCGCCGTCGATATTCTCCTTGAGCAGGCCTTCGCGCATCATCAGGCCCAGATTCCTGCGCGCACGGCGCCAGGGCTCGTCGGCCTTCTTGTAGACGATGTGGCGGAGATCGTTGAGCCGGCCCGGATGCGGCGGCCGCCCTTCGCCGAGCCACTTCTCCCGGGCCTGACCGCCCTTCCAGGCGCGGGTCGTGAAGCCCAGTATCTCGACCTTGACCCCACAGCGCTCGAGAGTCCGTGCCAATATGTCGGCCGAGATCGCGGCGATCGAGATCGGCCGGCCGCGCATCGAGCCCGAATTGTCGATCAGCAAGGTGACGACCGTGTCGCGAAACTCGGTGTCGCGCTCGACCTTGTAGGACAGGCTGTGGGCCGGATTGACGACGACCCGGGCCAGCCGGGCGGCGTCGAGAAGCCCCTCCTCCTGGTCGAAATCCCATGAGCGCGACTGCTGCGCCATCAGCCGGCGCTGGAGGCGGTTGGCGAGCTTGGTGACCGCGCCCTGGAGATGGACGAGCTGCTGGTCGAGATAGGCGCGGAGCCGCCCCAATTCCTCCTCGTCGCACAGCTCGGGCGCCTCGACCGTCTCGTCGAACCGGGTGGTGAAGATTCGATAATCGAATGAGGGCGGAAGATCGGAGAGCGGGCGGTTCGGACGGACCGGGAGGACTCCCTCCTCGGCTTCGTCGCCGAGCCCCTCCTCGCCCTCGGACATCTCGTCCTCGGACAAGTCGGTGTCGTTCTCCTCGTCGGCATTCTCGCCCTGCTCGACCCGCATCTCGGCCTCGCCCTCGCCGCCGCCCTGGTCGTCATCCTCCTCGTCACTGTCGCCGCCTTCCTTGTCCTCGTCGCCGCCATCCTCGTCGCCCTCGGGATCCCGGTCGCGATCGGCATCGGATTCGACGAGCTCGAGATCCTGGAGAAGGCGGGTGGCGAGCGAGGCGAAGGCGGACTGGTCGTCGAGAACCAGCTCGAGCCCGTCGAGATCGCGGCCGGCTTTCTCTTCGATCCAGTCGGAGACCAGCTTCAGCCCTTCGCGGACGCCCTCGGGCGGCGCTTCGCCGGTCAGCCGCTCGCGGATCATCAGGCCGATCGCGGTCGAGAGCGGGACCTCGGCCCGGTTGCGGGCGCGGACGATCGGATCGGTGCGCATGCGCATCTCGGTCGCGCGGGCAAGGTTGGCCCTCACGCCCTCCATTCCGCGCGCGCCGAGAGCCTCGACCCGCGCCTGCTCTGCCGAGTCGAATACCGAGCGGGCGATCTCGTCGGCGGGCGCCGCGCGATTATGCATCCCGGCATTGTGATGGCGAAGCTTCAAAGCGGCGGCATCGGCGAATCCCCGCGCCTCGGCCACCTCGCGCTCGGGCAGTGTACGGCCCGGCATCGGCACCTTGAGCGACTTGCCGGCGGAGGACGGGACGTCGGCGGTGAAGCCGAGCTCGAGCTCGGGCTCGCGCGCGATCGCCCGGGAGGCGCCGGTCAGGACTTGGCGGAAGGATTCGAGGGGATTGTCCTGGCTGGGCATCTGCCCTCACCCTCCCAACCCGGCTGACGCCGGGCCGGGCCCCTCCCTCTCCCCAAAAGGAGAGGGGCGGATCATGCCTTGCCGACCACGCTCTCGGGCAGATCCTTGCCGAACACGCGCTGATAATATTCGGCGACGAGCGGACGCTCGGCCTCGTCGCATTTATTGAGGAAGGTCAGGCGAAAGGCGAAGCCGACATCGTCGAAGATGAGCGCGTTCTGGGCCCAGCTGATCACTGTGCGCGGGCTCATCACCGTCGAGATGTCGCCGTTAATGAAGCCCTGGCGGGTGAGGTCGGCGACCTTGATCATGTCGTCGACCACCTTCTTTCCGCCCTCATGATCATATTCGCCGGACTTGGCGAGGACGATCCGGGCTTCGGTCGCGGCGGGCAGATAGTTGAGGGTGACGACGATGTTCCAGCGGTCCATCTGGCCCTGATTGATCTGCTGGGTGCCGTGATAGAGGCCGGTCGTATCGCCGAGGCCGACCGTGTTGGTGGTCGCGAACAGCCGGAAATAGGGATTGGGCCGGATCACCCGATTCTGGTCGAGAAGGGTCAATTTGCCCTCGGTCTCGAGGACTCGCTGGATCACGAACATGACGTCGGGCCGGCCCGCATCATATTCGTCGAACACGAGGGCGGTCGGGGTCTGGAGCGCCCAGGGCAGCAGCCCCTCGCGGAACTCGGTGACCTGCTGACCGTCGCGAAGGACGATCGCGTCGCGGCCGATCAGGTCGATCCGGCTGATATGGGCGTCGAGATTGATCCGGATGGTCGGCCAGTTGAGGCGCGCCGCGACCTGCTCGATATGGGTCGACTTGCCGGTACCGTGATAGCCCTGGACCATGACCCGGCGGTTCTTGGCGAAGCCGGCGCAGATGGCGAGGGTGGTGTCCGGATCGAAGACATAGGCCGGATCGAGATCGGGCACCCGCTCGTCGGCCTCGCTGAACACGGGCACTTCCATGTCGCTGTCGATCCCGAACAGGTCGCGCACGCTCGCGATCTTGTCGGGCGCGTCCATGACGGGCGTCGAGCGGCTGGCGGGGTTGGCGTTGGCGAGGTCGGCCATCTTTATCTCTTCAAGGTCGGGCGAAAGCGGGGCGGGACTTGAGCTGCGTATAGGCCTGAATCACGGCCTGCAACGCTTTCTCATGGCCCCGATTGCCGCCATTATGATCGGGATGGTAGCGGCGCAACAGCTCGGCGTAGCGCTGCCTGAGCTTGCGGCGGTCCGCATCGAGCTCAAGCCCCAATATGCGCAGGGATTCGACATCCTGTCCACTGAGCTGGCGACCGTCCTTGCGTCCCACCGGCCCGGGATCTCGGCGGAAGCGGGCGCCGATCGCGTCGAGCGGGTCGATGAAATCGGACCATTTGGGCGACGGCGTGCCGTTTGCGGCGAAGGCGCGGGTCTCGCGGTCCCAGCCGCCATAGGGGGTCTGGGCGGCCTCGATCTCCTCGGTGCTCATGCCGGTGAAGAAATTGTAGCCGAGGTTGAACTCGCGGACATGGTCGAGGCAGAGCCAGCGCCATTCGCCGGGCCCGTCGAAATCGGGCCGCCGGCCGGCCGAGGGCGCTCGGAACTCGCCCGGCTCGGCGCAGCCGGGATGGGCGCAGGCCTGCTCGGCGCCCTCGATCCGTCCGTGAAACCGACCCTGCTTTCTTTCCGCGCTCGCCACGCCGACTCCCTTCTTCGTCCAGCCCCTCTATATAGTCCGGCATGTCCCAGGCTTTAACCGGCGTCATGGCCGCCGAAATCACCAGACGGCTCGAGGAAGCGCTCGCTCCGTCGCACCTCGAAGTCATCAACGACAGCGCGCGCCATCGCGGCCATTCCGGCGACGACGGCAGCGGCGAGAGCCATTTCAGCGTCGAGATCGTGTCGGAGCGCTTCGCGGGGATGAGCCGGCTCGAGCGGCAGCGGGCGGTGAACGCGGCGCTCGGAGATCTGATGCGCGAGCGGATCCATGCTCTTTCGATAAAGGCGCGTACGCCCGGGGAGTGACCGGCCGCCGCCGCTCCGATAAAGCCGGTTCATGGCCGATCCCTTCCTTCAAACCCTTCTGCCCACGACCCACGATCTCGGCGGGTTCAAGGTGCATCGTACCCTGCCCCACAAAGAGCGGACCATGGTGGGCCCGTTCATCTTCTTCGACCAGATGGGCCCGGCGCATCTGCCGCCCGGACAGGGGATCGACGTTCGGCCGCACCCGCACATCAACCTCGCCACAGTCACTTACCTGTTCGCCGGAGCGATCGTCCATCGCGATTCGCTCGGCACCTTCGCCCGCATCGAGCCGGGCGCGGTCAATCTGATGACGGCCGGGCGGGGCATCTCCCACAGCGAGCGATCGCCCGCCGAGCTTCGCCCGGACGGGCCCGAGCTGAGCGGTATCCAGACCTGGATCGCGCTTCCGCAGGCGAAGGAGGAGGTCGACCCGGCCTTCGAGCATGTCGCGAAGAAGGATCTGCCGATCGTGAGCGGCGCGGGCGCCGAGGCGCGGGTGGTGATGGGAAGCCTGTGGGGCGAGACATCGCCGGTCACCTGCCACAGCGAGACGATCTACGCGGACATCGCGCTGGAGGCGGGCGGCTCGATGCCGATCGACCCGGAGGCGGACGAGCGGGCGATCTACTTGGCCGAGGGCGAGGCGAGCCTGGACGGGCTCAGGCTCGAACGGCAGAGCCTTTACGTGCTGAAGCCCGGAATCGCTGCGACTTTGCGGTCGGACTCCGGCGCCCACGTCATGCTGTGCGGCGGAGCGGCGATGGATGGGCCCCGCCACGTCTGGTGGAACTTCGTCTCGTCGCGGCGGGAACGGATCCAGCAGGCCAAGGAGGACTGGCGCTCGGGCCGCTTCGCTTTGCCGCCCGACGACCATGACGAGCATATACCGCTTCCCGAAATCGCCAAGACGGTGAGCTACCCATGAACCTGAAGACCGAGCGAATCGCGCTTTCGACCGGCATCACCCTGAACGTCCGCCACGGCGGCGCGGAGAGCGGCGAGCCGATCGTCCTCCTTCACGGATTCCCCGAATCGCACCGGACCTGGCGGCATCAGCTCGAGGCGCTGGCCGGCGAATATCGGGTCGCGGCGCCCGACCAGCGCGGCTTCGCGGCGTCGGACAAGCCCGAAGGCGTCGAGAATTACGAGACCGACAAGGTGGTCGCGGACCTGATCGCTTTGGCCGACGCGCTCGGCATCGGGGACTTCACTTTGGCCGGTCACGATTGGGGCGGCGCCGCGGCCTGGCTCGCCGCCCTCACGCATCCCAATCGCGTGAAGCGGCTGATCATCGTCAACGCGCCCCACCCGCTCATATTCACTCGAAGCCTGGTCGAGGACGATGAGCAGCGCGCCGCCTCGCAATATATCAACCTGTTCCGCAATCCGGCGATGGAGGCCGGGATCGCGGCGATGGGCTATGAGACTTTCTACGAGAAGACGTTCGGAAGCCACACCGATCTTTCGAAGGTGCCCGAGGAGGAGAAGCGCGCCTACATCGAGGACTGGAGCCGGCCCGGCGCGATGACGGCGATGCTGAACTGGTATCGCGCCTCCAGGATCGAGGTGCCGCTGCCGGGCGAGGATGCCGAGGTTCCGGCCTGGGCGAAGGGACCCTTCCCAACTCTGACGATGCCGACGCTCGTCATCTGGGGCCTGAAGGACAAGGCGTTGCTTCCGGTCCAGCTCGGCGGGCTCGATTCGCTCGTGAAGGATCTGCGAATCGCCACCTCCTCCACGGCCGGGCATTTCATTCCCTGGGAGGAGCCGGAGACGGTGACGAGCGCGATCCGAGATTTCATGGCGGAGACGCGGGACGATTAATCCCTGTGGGAAGAGATGACGATCCCCATGTCGGGCACGACGTAGAGGGCATGGTCGCCGCTGCGCGCCCAGTATGAGCCCGGCATCTTCAAAGCTTGCCGGACGGCGCGGCCGAGATCCGCGTCGATATCGGGTGCGCATTCGAGCGGGGGCACGCCCCGCTCATTCGGAATCGGGCTTTCCGACCAGATATAGACTCTTGGGATTTCCGGATCCCGGGGTCTCTCCGCGCCCTTGAAGTAAACAAGCCCGTTCCGGCGGATCGCCTGGACCGTCGCGGCGCGGAGGCCATAGACCGACGTTCCGCAATAAGAGAGGACATCGTCCTGCCCTTCACGCCGATAGCTGTCCGACAGCTCCAATTTGGCCGGAAGCCAGGGGCCCTGGCGGTCCTGATGATCGATATAGGCGCAGACGCCGAGAATCAGCGCCGTGGGCAGGAGAAGCACGGCAACGCAGATCCGCAGGACCCAATTGGGTCGTGGCCGATCTTGCTCTTGCTCATCCATACGTGCCGCCCTCTCGTCCCATTGTGTCGACCAGCTCGGCGCTCAAGCGCAACCTTGGCGTTGCGGATGCGTCCGATTACGGCTTGGGCGGATGGACGCGGCCCGCTATGGCCCCGCTTCCATGGCCGCCACCCGACGCAGAAACCGCCGCTCCGGCGAACGCTCCACGTCCCGCTCCGCGGCGCGGCTGGCCGCCGTCCAGGCGCTCTATCAGCAGGAAATGGAGAAGGTGCCGCTCGCCAGGCTGCTCCATGAATTTCATCAGCATCGGCTCGGAGCGACGATCGAAGGGGTCGAATATGCCGAGGCCGAGGTCGATTTCTTCGACGATCTGGTCAGTGGGGTCGATGCACGCTCCGAGGAGCTGGACGGGCTGATCGCCGCCCGCCTTCCCGAGGAATGGCCGCTTCAGCGGCTCGACAAGCCGATGCGGCAGATATTGCGCGCGGGGACGTTCGAGCTTGTCGCCCGCGTCGACGTGCCGACCGGCACGGTCATCTCCGAATATGTCGAGGTGGCCAAGGGCTTCTACGACAAGCGCGAGACCAGCTTCATCAACGCCGTGCTCGACGGAGTCGCCAGGGAAGCGCGGAAGTGACCCCGATCCTCCCCGGTACGGGGAGGGGAACCATCGCTGAAAGCGATGGTGGAGGGGGTTCACCCGCCGCCGCGCCGCCCCCTCCACCGCGCTGCGCGCGGTCCCCCTCCCCGTCCCGGAGAGGATCATGACCGAATCCGAGTTCATCGCGCTGATGCGCGGCATTGCGGGCGATCCGGCGGCGCGGGGGCTCGAGGACGATGCGGCGGTGATGGAATTTGGGGACAGGACGCTCGTCCTTACCCACGACATGATCGTGGAGGGCGTCCATTTCCTCGGCAAGGACCCGCCGGGCGACGTTGCCTGGAAGCTGCTGGCGGTGAACCTTTCGGACCTCGCGGCCAAGGGCGCCCGGCCGGTCGGGGCCCTGCTCGGCTACACGCTCGGCGAGGCGGATTGGGACCGGGCCTTTGCGGAGGGGCTGAAGAGCGCCGCTTCGGCTTTCGGCATCGCGTTGCTGGGCGGAGACACGGTGAGCGCGCCGACGGGAAGCGCGAGAACGTTCGGACTGACCGCGATCGGCGAGGCGGCGGGCGCGGTGCCGTCGCGGGCGGGGGCGCGGGCCGGCGACCATCTCTGGGTAAGCGGCACGATCGGCGATTCCGGCGCCGGCCTCAAATTGCTGAAGGCGGGAATCGCAGGCGGCCGCTCACTGGTCGAGAGATATCGCAATCCGCGGCCGCGTCTGGAAGCGGGCCAGCGATTGGCGCCGCTGGTCGGCGCGATGATGGACGTCTCGGACGGGCTGCTGATCGATTCCGGTCGAATGGCCGCGGCGAGCAAGGCGGCGATCAGGATCGATATCGGGCTCATCCCGCTGTCGGAAGCATTTCTCGGCGCGATGGGAGAAGCGCGCGAGGCCCGGCTGTTCGCGGCGAGCGCCGGCGACGATTATGAGCTGCTTTTCGCGGCGGCGCCGGAGCGCTCGCCGGAGATAAACGGGCTCGCCGACGAGATCGGCCTGCCGTTGAGCAGGATCGGCGAAATCGAGGCGGGCGAGGGCCTCAGCCTGTGCGACGGCGACGAGCCGATCGCGCTTCCCGACAGGCTCGGCTGGGAGCATCGCTGAGCGGGTTGGAACTTCACCGATTCTGCCCGGTTGAATCCTTGCCAGTAGACCACCGGAGGGCCCAAACCCGGCTCTGACCGGGCCGGGATGGTATCAGAGCGG
>Ga0193706_1001217_pt1 | contig 11855 bp, 9 predicted proteins | sample U3c1metaG_FD_160130 | JGI IMG/M metagenome (GOLD analysis project Ga0193706, IMG submission 160130) | Soil microbial communities from a riparian zone of the East river system, Colorado, United States - U3c1 | ecosystem: Environmental > Terrestrial > Soil > Riparian zone | place: USA: East River... | reverse complement strand
TCCGATCACGCCCGCTAGCGACATCTTGCACGAGCTCAGCAAGTACAAGCATTTCGGCGTGACCACCATCCAGGCCGAAGACGAGATCGCAGCCGTGTGCACCGCGATCGGCGCCTCGTACGCCGGCAATCTCGGCGTCACCACCTCGAGCGGCCCGGGCATCGCCTTGAAAATGGAAGGCATTGGTCTGGCGATCGCAACGGAGCTCCCGCTGGTCGTCATCGACATCCAGCGCGGCGGGCCGAGCACTGGGCTTCCCACGAAGACGGAGCAGGCCGATCTGCTGCAGGCGCTGTTCGGGCGAAACAGCGAGGCGCCGCTCTGCGTGATGGCAGCCTCGACGCCCGGCAACTGCTTCTACATGGCAATCGAGGCCGTACGCATCGCCACCCGCTACATGACGCCGGTGATGCTCCTGACCGACGGCTATCTCGCCAATGGCGCCGAGCCCTGGCGCATTCCGCGGGCCGAGGACCTTCCGAAGTTCAAACCCGAATTTCGCACTGACCCCGAGGGCTTTCATCCGTTCCTGCGCGATCCGGAGACCCTCGCCCGCGTCTGGGCGATCCCCGGAACCAAGGGGCTCACGCATCGCATCGGCGGTCTCGAGAAAGACTACGACTCGGGTCACATTTCCTACGATTCGGACAACCACGAGCGCATGTGCCTCACACGCGCCGCCAAGATCGCCGGCATTGCCGCGGACATTCCGGATCAAAAGATCGAAGTCGGCGCCGATCAGGGCAAGCTGCTGGTGCTGGGCTGGGGTTCGACGTACGGCGCGATTCGCGAGGCCGTGCAGCGCTGCCGCGAACGCGGCCTCGACGTCTCCCACGCGCACGTTCACTACTTGAATCCGTTCCCCAAGAATCTCGGCGAAGTTCTGGCGCGCTTCGAGCGCGTGCTCGTGCCCGAGCTGAACCTGGGTCAGCTCGTGAAGGTAATTCGCGCCCAGTATCTGGTGCCCGCGCAGAGCTACTCTAAAGTCAAAGGGCAGCCCTTCAAGATCGAAGAGTTGGAAAGCCGTATCCGCCAAGCTTTGGAAAGTTGAGCCGCCATGTCATCGCTCGTCGAACCAAGTCAACTCACCCGCAAGGACTACGCCACCGATCAAGAAGTGCGCTGGTGCCCCGGCTGCGGTGATTACTCCATTCTTGCGAACGTGCAGAAGGTGATGCCGGAGCTCGGCATTCCTCTCGAGCGCATGGTTTGGGTAAGCGGCATCGGCTGCTCCAGCCGTTTTCCGTACTACATGAACACGTACGGCTTCCACACCATCCACGGGCGCGCGCCGGCCGTCGCGATGGGCATCAAGGCCGCCAATCCCGATCTCAGCGTGTGGATCGCCACCGGTGACGGTGACGGCCTCAGCATCGGTGGCAATCACCTGCTTCACTGCCTGCGGCGTAACCTCGACGTGAAGGTTCTGCTCTTCAACAACCGTATTTACGGCCTGACCAAAGGCCAATACTCGCCCACCAGCGAGTTCGGCAAAGTCACCAAGAGCACGCCCTCCGGCAGCGCCGATCAACCCGTGGACCCGGCAAGTTTCGCGATCGGCTGCGGCGGAACGTTCATCGCGCGATCGATCGACACGGAGGCCACGCACCTCGGAGACATGCTGCGGCGCGCGGCGCACCACAAGGGCACGGCGTTCATCGAGATTTACCAGAATTGCAACGTGTTCAACGACGGCGCTTTCGATTCCTTCACGGACAAGGACAACAAGGCGGACCGCCAGCTGCGCGTGGAGCACGGCAAGCCGCTCTTGTTCGGCGCCAACCACGACAAGGGCCTCTGCATCAACCCGAAGAACCTTTCAATCGAGGTGGTCACGCTCGGACAGAACGGCGCCACGGTCGACGACGTGATCGTGCACGATGAAACCAGCGCGACGCTCGCGTACATGCTCGCGCGCATGCCCTACCCCGAGTACCCGGTAGCCGTGGGTGTGCTGTACGCCGTCACGCGCCCCACCTACGACGAAACCCTGCGCCAACAGCAGCGCGTGGCCCGCGAGAAACTCGGCGCCGGCGATCTGAACCAGCTGCTGAACGCCGGCAACACCTGGCAGGTCTGAAGCGACCGCGTCTGCGCGAGCCGACCACTACTCACCGCGCTGGCGCAGCGCCGCGTCTTCGTCGCTCTCCGGCGAACGCCACACCTCCAGGCGGCGCGGGCGACCGGCTTCGCTCTCGAGGATCGGTGAGAAGAAGTTGTCTTTTTTGACGTACTCGTCCGGACTGAAGGCAAACTTGTAGCTCGGTGCGGCGCGCTGATTGCAGTCCGTGCGCTCGCAGAAACGGCAAGTCACGCCCGCGGGCACCGCGATCTTGTCAGCGCGGTCCGGCGCCCACCGGGGGTGGTCGTCCGCGTAAGCCAGATGATGCGCGTCCTCGGCGTGAGTACCGAGTCCGATCGAATACACGGTGCCTTTCACGAGCGAACCGTGGATGGGAAAGCTCGCGATCTTCGCGAAGCAGAAGAAGGCCGTATTGTCGGGCAGCACGCTGAACTGCTTCGAGATCACGCTGGGCGTGAGAAACGCCGTGTGCGCGACCCACTTGGAGCAGGAGCCGATACCACTCGGAAAGCTCAGGCCCGTGGCCGAATAGCGTTTGGAGATGTTGCCCGCCACGTCGACGCGCAAGAAATGCATCGGTACCCCGCGGCGCCGCGCGTCGCTCAAATTCGTGATGCGGTGCGCGGCCGCCTCGTAGTTCATCTCGAACAGGTCGCTCAACCGATCGACGTCGTAGCGGGTGCGCTGCGCTTCATGGAAGAAGTCGTCGTACGGCATGAGCAGCGCGCCGGCGAAGTAGTTCGCCAGGTGCACCTTGATGAGCTTCACGGTCTCGGGATGCCGCGCGCGGTAATCGGCCGTGATCGCCGCGTGCAGACCGCGCTCCTCCAACAAACGCAGGCCGATCACGTGCGCAAGGTCGAACTTGCGCCGCGCTTCGCTGAGCTCGGGTGAGATCTCCAGGGTGCTCGTGGCCGGATCGTAGCGTCGCACCACGCTCGTACCAGAACCGCTGGGTCGTCCGGAGACGTTCACGCCAATGCCCGTCAGCACGCGCGCCAGCTGATCGGACAGCACCCGCCGTTCGAGCGCGAAATCCCGACGCACGGCCAGGCTCACCTCTTCGAGCTCTGGAAAATGGTTGTGCCTGTCTTGGAGAAAATCTGCGACCTCGTCCATCGGCGAATAGTCGAAGCGCAGCGTGGAGTCGGCGATCTCGCTGCTGTCGTCGAACGAAGCGCGCACCTTTTGATCGGCCTCGCGGCGCGCCAACAGTTGGATCATGTTGTCGAGCTGCGTGCGCGTGTTCTTGTAAAGGTTGAAGAGCGCGGTGATGGTCGTCACCGCGCGCGGCTCGGCGCTCAGCGAAGCCACGGCGTCCTTGTCCAGGTTGAGCGAACGCAGCAGGGGTTCGTCGAGCAGCTGCGCCAGGCTCTGTTCCACGTGCTGTTCGCCAAGGCTCGAGATGAACGGCTCGGGCTCCAGACCGAGCAGCTCGAGTGCACGCCACAAGAGCGGCAGCTGTACGGTGCGGCGCCCCTTTTCGATCAGGTTCAGATAGGCCGGCGAGATGTTCAGCCGCCGCGCGAAGTCGGCCTGGGAAAAGCCCTGCTCGAGCCGTAGTTCGCGCAGTCGCCGGCCTACGGTCGCGTTCAGGGCAGGATAGCTGCTGGTCGGCGTTGGCATCGTTTACAGTTTACAAGTCAACGCGCCTCGAGGACTCGGTAAACGACCTGCTCGGCGGCACATCGCCGATTTGCGAGGATTATCCGCGACAACCCCGACGATGTGCGCTAATGAGGCGCTCGCCATGGGAACACCCCAAGACCCACGCGCTCGTCGCCGCGAGCGAAAGCGCCGCGCCAAGAAGAACCAAGAGTGGGAGCTCAAGCGCGCCCGCGAGAACGCGGAAGCGGCCAAGCCGAAGACGCCGGCAAAAACAGCTACTTGAGCCTCTGACTAGCCAGCCACGGACTGGCTCAGCTCGTCGAGTAGCGAGCTCACGCGTTCATCGCCGATGTTCAGCCCCTCGGCCAGCACCTGAAACACGCGCTGTTCCTCGGGGGTGATGCGGTTGTCTGCGGCGGCCACGGCCGCTGCCAGGACCAGTGTCGTCTCGGCTCGAACCGGGTCCGCAGCCAGGACGTCGATGACCTTCTGTAAACGCTGATCCTCGCCCTCTTCGGCGGCACGGCGCGCAGCTGCGTCGATCATCGCCTCCATGTGAGCCGTGCGCACGAGGCCATTCGAGAGCACGTCCAGTGCTCCGCGCATCACCTCGCGTTCGACGTTCAGGACCCGGCGATCGGCGGCCATCATCAGGTACAGCGCTTCACACATCGCGCCATACTGCTGCATGATCTCGATAGCCTCGGCGAGATCGGGACGCCCCGCAGGGAACAGCATCGAGGGCCGCCGGCCGCGCCTCTGGAGCTTGTCCCGCAGGTCTTCCAGTCGTTCTCGAGAAAGGCGCATGCGCGTAAGCTTCGACTTTTAACGCATAAGCTAGGGGCCAGCAACGCGCGGCCGCGCTCGCGCGACGACTTCGACTGCCGTGGCCCCGCCGGTCACCCAGCTCGAGAACTGCTGGAGCAGCGCGCTCGAGCCGCCCGCCTGCTCGACGCCGAACTCGCCGTAACGCTGCAGAAATAGTCGTAGTGCCCACGCCGCGGCGGAGCGGGTCCGGCGCGCCGCGAGCTCGCCGCTCTCCTCCAGAGCGAGGCGGTGTGCATCCGCGGCGGCGAGCAGCTCTTCGATGCCGCGCCCAGCGGTGGCGCTGGTGTGCAGGATCGGCGGCATCCAGCGCGGCTTGTAGCCCGCATAGACGGCTGTAAGCGCGGCCCGCAGCTCCGCGCCGGCTCGCTCCGCCACGGCTCCGAGGTCCGCCTTGTTGATGACGAACACGTCAGGCACCTCGATAATGCCGGCTTTGAGAAACTGCAGCATGTCGCCCGACGCCGGCTGAATCACCAGCAGCACGCTGTCGGTCACATGCTCGACGTCGGTCTCACTCTGCCCTACCCCGGTCGTCTCGACGACCACCAGCTCGAACGCGGCGCTGAGCACGTCCACGGCCGCACCCGCCGCGCGCGAGAGGCCTCCGAGGTCACCGCCGGAAGCCATCGAGCGCACGAACAGCGCCGTGTCGTCCGGATCGAGCTCGATGCGCGCCCGGTCACCGAGCAATGCTCCGCCGCTGCGCGGGCTCGAAGGATCGACGGCCAGCACACCTACGCTGCGCCCCGCACGGCGCGCGCTCCGAACCAGCGCCGACACCAGCGAGCTCTTGCCGACTCCGGGCGGACCCGTGATTCCGACCCGGTGGCAGCGCTCGCGCGGCGCCTTACCGAGCGCGCACAGGAGCTCCACGATGCGCGGTTCGGCCGCGGCGCGGCGATCTTCGACGACGGAAATCGCGCGCGCCACCGCCGCCGGCTCGTGCGCGAGGACGCGCCGAGCCAGCTCGGGCACGTCGAGCGGCGCTTTCACGCGTGGGCCTGACGCACGAATCCGATGAGCTCGTCCAGGATGCGGCTGATCTCGTAGTCTTTGGGTGTGTACACGGCGCGCACCCCGGCTTCGCGCAACGCCGCGGCGTCCACCTCGGGAATGATGCCGCCTGCCACCACTGGCAAATCACCGAGCCCCTGCTCCTTCAAACGCGCGAGCACGTCGCGCACGAGCTCCAGATGCGCGCCGCTCAGCACGCTCAAGCCCACGAGATGTACGCCTTCGTCCGCCGCGGCGCGTGCCAGCTGCTGCGGCGTCGCGCGGATGCCTTCGTATACGACCTCGAAGCCAGCGTCGCGGGCGCGCAGCGCAATCTGCTCCGCACCGTTCGAATGTCCGTCGAGGCCGGGTTTGCCCACCAGCAGCTTGGGACGGCGTCCGAGCTCACGCGTCAACTCGCCGACCTTCTTGCGCAGCAGCTCGAGCTTGTCAGATTGTGTTTCGGGCGTGCGTGCGCCGGCCACGCCCGTGGGCGCTCGGTACTCCCCGAATACGCGGCGCAGCGTGTCGCCCCATTCACCGGTTGTCACCCCCACCTTGGCCGCCGCGATCGAGGCGGCCATCAGATTTTCACCCGTTTCCGCCGCTCGCGCGAGCTCAGCCAGAGCGTGTTTCACCGCGCTCGCGTCGCGGCCCTCGCGAAAGCGCTTCAGGGCTTCGACCTGCTCGCGCTCGGCGTGCGGATCGAGACGCAAGATGGCATCCGCGCCCTTGTCGGACAGAAGCGGACTCGGCGCAGTCTCCTTGAATTTGTTGACGCCGACCACGATCTGCTCGCCGGCCTCGATGGCCGCGATGCGCGCGGCGTTGGCGCTCACCAGCTGCTCCTTGATGTAGCCGCTTTCCACCGCGGCAACCGCGCCACCGCGCGCGAGCACGGCCTCCACCTCGGCCCAGGCTGCGTCTGCAATTTCGTTCGTGCGGCGTTCGATCACGAGCGAGCCGTCGAAGATGTCGGGGTACTCGAGCAAATCGGTTTCGAGCGCCAGGATCTGCTGAGTGCGGAGCGAGAGCTGCTGATCCCAGGGCCGCGGTAGGCCGAGCGCCTCGTTCCACGCCGGCAGCTGGATGGCGCGCGCGCGGGCGTTCTTGCTGAGCGACACGCCGAGCGTCTCGAACGCAATGCGCACGATGTTGTTTTCCGGCTGCGCTTCCGTGAGGCCCAGTGAGTTCACCTGCACGCCGTAACGAAAGCGCCGCAGCTTGGCGTCCTTGACGCCGTAGCGTTCGGTCCCCAGCCGATCCCAGAGCTTTACGAAAGCGCGCTGTTTGCAAACCTCCTCGATGAAACGAATGCTCGAGTTGACGAAGAAGCTGAGGCGCCCGAATACCTGATCGAGCTCGCTCTGCTCGATGCCGCGCTCGCGCACCGTGTCCAGCACGGCGATCGCCGTGCACAGCGCGTAGGCCACTTCTTGCTCGGGCGTGGCTCCGGCCTCTTGCAGGTGATAGCTGCAAATATTGGTCGCGTTCCACTCCGGCACGTTGCGCACCGTGTAGAGAATCGTGTCCGCAATCAGGCGCAGACTCGGGGCGGGGGGGAAGACGTACGTCCCGCGCGACAGGTACTCCTTGATGATGTCGTTCTGCGTCGTACCGCGCAGCTTACGCACGTCAGCGCCCTGCTCCTCGGCGACGGCAATGTAGAGCGCCAAGAGCCACGCCGCGGTGGCGTTGATGGTCATCGACGTGTTCATGCGCTCGAGCTCGATGCCGTCGAACAGCTCACGCATGTCGCGGAGATGGCCGATCGGTACGCCCGTTCGACCCACCTCACCGCGCGCGAGCACGTGGTCCGAGTCGTACCCAGTTTGCGTGGGCAAGTCGAAAGCGACGCTCAGGCCCGTCTGTCCCTTGGCGAGGTTCTGCCGGTAGAGGTCGTTCGACGCTTTCGGACTCGAGTGCCCCGAATACGTTCTCATGATCCATGCAGAGTCTTTTTTAGGCATCGATTGCTCCAGAACAGGGCTCGCGAACTCGCGGCATATACCTCCGCTGCCGGGCACCCTCAACGGCATTGCGGCGCCGGGGAGCGGAGTCGAGTGCGAAGGTTCTTCGGAACGTCAAGCGAAAACGCGGGACCCGAGATTATAGCTCAGCGCTGCCGCTTGCCCTCGGAAGCCTGGCGGGGAGCCGGAAAGTCCGGGAAACTGAGGCGGCCGAACGCCGCCCTAAACCAGGCTGGCGACGCGTCGTCAAAGGAAAGCCGTGAGTATGGACAAGGCGCGCAGCTACCAATGTTCGGAATGCGGCGGCGAAGTGGACTCGCGCGCCAGGACCTGCCGCTACTGTTCCGCGCCCGTAGCGACCGTGCGCTGCGCTCACTGCTACGAAATGAACGTACCGGACGCGCTGCATTGTTCCGGGTGCGGCAGAGAGCTCGGCCTCGAACCCGTGGGCAGCGCGGGTTCCTGCGTTTGCCCGACGTGCTCTGCACCTCTCGAGAAATTTCAGTCGGGGCCGGGCAGCCTTCACGACTGCGGGCGCTGTGGAGGGCAATTCGTGGAGCATGCGCTCCTGCGCGAGCTCCTCGAACGACGCCAGCTCTATGGGGAGACTTTGCGCCAGCGGCACGTGGCGCAAAACCCTCTGAAGCAGCCGCTTCGCTACGTGAAATGCCCCGAATGTTCCGAGCTGATGAACCGCCGCAACTTCGGGCGCACGAGCGGCGTCATCATCGACATCTGTCACCGTCACGGAATTTGGTTCGATGCCGGCGAGCTGCCCCGCATTCTCGCCTTCGTGGAAGCGGGCGGTCTGGCGCTGGCGCGCCAGCGTGAGCTGGAAGAGCTGCAGCGCAACCAGGCCTTCTACAAGTCTTCGAACCCCGCTTCCATAGACCGCGCAAGCGTGGACGCGAGCCGCATCAGCGGCGCGACCTCACTCGTTGACGATTTGGGAGAAGCGACGCTCGCCCTGCTCGCATACGTGAAAGAAAAAATCTTCCACGGCTGATATCACGCCGCTCGTGCCGCGCGCGCTGCGCTCGAGAGATCGGTGACGAGCTCGCGGAACAGACGCTCGCGTGCGGTAGCATCCGGTGCGCGGAGAATTGCGGACGGATGCCAGGTGGCGATCGCGGGTATCCCGAGCAGTGTGCTCACGACTTTGCCGCGTTGTTTGGTCACCCGAAAAGCCGCGCCGAGCAGCGCCTGCGCGGCGGTGGATCCGAGCAGAACGAGCATTCCGGGCTTTATCACGGCTAGCTCCGCCTCGAGCCAGGGGCGGCACGCGCGCACTTCGCCAGGCTTGGGCTTTTTGTGTAGCCGCGCCTTGCCGCGCGGCTCGAAGCTGAAATGTTTGACGGCGTTGGTGACGTACACGGCGCTGCGCTCGAGGCCCACCTCGACGAGCGCGCGATCGAGCACGCCTCCAGCGGGGCCCACGAAAGGACGCCCCGCCCGATCCTCTTGATCCCCCGGCTGTTCACCGATCAGCACCAGCCCTGCGGATTTTGGACCTTCGCCGAACACGGTTTGGGTTGCTGCTCGGTACAAATCGCATCCCTCGCAGCCCGCGGCGGCGGCCCTCAGCGCGGGCAAGCTCGAGCGGTGCAGCAGAAACGGCGCAGCAGTGCGGGCCTGCGAGGCTGCCATCGTCCTTTTTCTCGGTGCTCGGGCTCAGGACGGTTGCGAAATGCCCTCGAGCGCGTCTCCTGCGGTGCGGTCGTCGCTGTGTCGCGCGATGTCCGCGAGCGAAACTATGCCTACGAGATTCTTTTCGTGGTCGACCACCGGCATGCGACGAATCTGACGATCGCGCATGGTTTTGGCGACGACCTTCACGTCGTCGTCCTCGAAGCAGTAACAGACGTTTCCAGACGACATGACGTCGCCAACGCTGGTTTGCTTCGGATCCTTGCCCTCGGCGGTGGCTCGGACCGTGATGTCCCGATCCGTTACAGTCCCTAGAATTTTGGAACCATCACAAACCGGGAGCATGCCGATGTCATGCCGGCGCATGCGCTCGGCGGCCTGTTGAATGCTCGTGTCGGGCGCGAGGACCTCGACTTCCGTCGACATGATGCGTGCGAGTTGCAGGGCCATAGTGTCTCCTTTCGACCTTCTCACCATGCGTGATCCATGCCGGACGCGAGCGCGAGTTTTCCCCCGCATGCGTGGGCGCTTTGCGGGCAGCGTGCGGCGGACGCATGCTGCAGCGCAGCGCCATCTCGTCACGCTCCTCGAGACGCCCCGTGGCAAATTGGTGATCGCGCCGCGCGCCCAAGAGGGGCTCGGACGAGCGCGCGAGTCACCGACCCGCCAAGCATTTTATCGCGCCGGCCAACGCGCGCTGCGTCTCGCCGAGTGACCACATCGAGACACGAAACTCCCGATGAATCCGACAAACCTGCTTGTCTGAAATGCGGCCTGGCCTTATTCTCGTTCTCAATTCACGTGGGATTTGCTAGCCCTATCAGCGCGACGCCGCACGTCGCACTCAACCTCGACCAGGTGACGAAAGCGGTCGATCGCCTCGCTGCCTGCGAGGAGAGCGGCTTTCTGTGCAAATGGCTGTCGTCTCTCGACTCGGGAACGCCCGCCCTGGCCGTGCGTCACGCGTACTCGCTGCGCGCCGCAGGCCGGCTCGACGAAGCCTTGGCGCTGCTCGAACAGCTGCCGGAATCACCGAGCGAATGGACACCGCGCGACTACGCGCGGCTGTTGCACGAGCGTGCCTGGTTCGCGTCGTCTGCAGGCAAGTTCAGTGAGGCGCGCAGCCTGCTCAGCCGCGGCGTGTCGGCGCTCGTCAACAACGGACGCGGCGGAGCCACCCCCGAGCTGATCGATCTGTTCCTGTCCGAGGCACGGCTCGAGCTGGCGACCGGCAACTGGCGTGCGGCTCAGCGCGCCTTGTCGCACGCCTCGCAGACCGCCTCACAGCTTCCCCCGGGTCACTGGCGAGCACAACTCGAGATCACCAGCGGCTACGCGCAAATGCAACTCGCGCGACCCCAGGCCGCGTACGAAGCTTTCGAGCGCGCGCGCGGCGTTGCCCGCCCGTCTAGCGTCTCCTACGTGACCGCCGTTACTTGGAGCTCGATCGCGCTGGCCGCGATGGGCCGCTTCGACGAGGCCCGGCAGCACACCGCGCTCGCTCTGTCCGCAGTCGAAACGCGCGGCGCACCTTGGTACGTGGCGCAGGTATGTCATGCGCTGGCGCTCGCCGAGCGCATGGCGGATCGCGCCTATGCCGCTCTGCGCGCCATCGAACGGGCCGAAGAGCACATGGATCCGGCGATGCCCGACATGTTGCGGTTCGCCATCGCAACCCAGCGCGCGATCGCGTTGGCGCGCGTGGGACGCTTGCGCGCCGCTGACGAAGCGCTGCAGACCGCAGACACGATCCGTAATCGCATGGGCCACGTCGAGCGCGTGTTCGAGCACGCCTGGCTGCTCGCAGCCGCGCGCATCGCCGAATCCCGCAATCAGCCCACGCAGGTGCTTCGCCTGCTCACGCCGATCCTCGGGAACTCTCGCTATTACCATCTCGGCGATGCCTTACTCGGCTGCGCGCGTGCCGCGCTCGAGCTCGGCCGCGAGCAAGACGCCAAGAGCTACGCTGAAGAGGCCTGCGTTTTCGGCCTCGAGAGTGGTTTCGTGTTCGCCGAGCGGCGCTTGAACGCCAGTGTCTGGCGTCTGGCGCTGACCTGCGCCGACAGCCGCGCGGTGCGCTTCGCCGACGCCATGTTGCGCAGCTTGGCCGTCGAGCCCGCGACCGAGAGCATGGTGCCCGCCAGCCGCGAGCAGGAAGAACCTGCCGAAGTTCTGCCGAGCTCACCCGGGGCGAAGACGGTTTGGCTGACGACTCGCTCGGGCGTGCGCGAAATGGCACTCGAAGAAGCGCTGTCCGAGTCGGCTCGCTACCCGCTCGCCGTTGACTTGCTCACTCACCGAGCCCGGATTGGCACCCGCCTGATCAGCCTGAGCCGGCACCGTGCGCTCGAGCCCCTGCTCGTTCAGATGCTGCGGCGCGCGGACAGCGGGCTGACCGGGGAGCAAGTGCTGGCAGCTGCGGGTGGTCCCGGTCCCGAATCTGCCGATTCGGAGCACCGGATTCGCGTGCTGATCTCGCGCCTGCGCGCTTTGCTCGGACGCTCGGTGCTGATCCTCACCGAGCGCGCCGAAGGGGAACGTGCGGGAACACTCTACCGCCTGGCTCCGGAGCTGCCGATCGGCCTGATCGAACCGACGGATTCGCGCGATGAAGCCCTCGGTTCGAGCCCGAGTAGCAGCTTACACCCGGCGCCGCGCAGCTCGCCCCGCAGCCAGCCGCCGCGTTCGGACATTCACGAGCTGCGCCCGCGCCGCAGCTGACGGGG
>Ga0193706_1001216_pt1 | contig 11860 bp, 7 predicted proteins | sample U3c1metaG_FD_160130 | JGI IMG/M metagenome (GOLD analysis project Ga0193706, IMG submission 160130) | Soil microbial communities from a riparian zone of the East river system, Colorado, United States - U3c1 | ecosystem: Environmental > Terrestrial > Soil > Riparian zone | place: USA: East River... | reverse complement strand
TGGCTTGTTTCGACCTGGCGGCCTGTCTCGTCGTGGTGGCGTGGGCGCGGCGGCTCTACGCCGGAAACCCGTATCTCCAAGCGCAATCACTGGCCGTCTACCTGCTCATGACCGCCGCGCTCTACCCCGTTCTTTACACCAGGTTCGATCTGGCGCCGGCCGCCATCGCGATGGGAGGCCTCTATCTCATCTATGTCAACCGCTGGCGGACGGGGCTCGTTTTGCTGGGATTCGCCGGCGCGGTGAAGCTTTGGCCGTTCGCGCTCTTGCCCATACCGCTTTTGATTTGTTACCGCCGCGGCCGATGGGGACGGCTCTTCGAAGCCGGCGCGTGGGCTTCGGTCGGCGTTCTTCTTCCCGTCGCGCCGATCCTTCAGCGCGCAGGGTGGAGTGTGCTGAGTTTTCTCCAGTACCACGCCGCTCGTGGGATCGAGATCGGAGCCACCTGGTCGACGGCCGCTTTGGCGCTCAATCTGCTCGGCATCGTGCCCGCCCACGCCGAGCATGACTTCGGCGCGTTCCATGTCAAAGGGGCGGCGGCGGCCATCTTTGCCACTGTGTCGATGCCGGCGCTCGTTCTCTTGGCCATGGCTCCGCAAGTACGGGCTGCGTGGCGCGTGGGTCGCGCTGACGACAGCGCGGGGTCGGTGGGGCTCGCCGCGGCGTCGGCTTCGGTTCTCGGCTTCATGATCGCGGGCAAGGTTCTCTCGCCGCAATTCGCGTTGTGGCTCGTTCCGTTTCTGCCGCTCGTCATGAACCGACCGCTGACCGCCGTGGTCGCGGTGGTATCCGCCGCGCTCACGACGGCGGAGTATCCGTTCCTCGCTGCACCTCTCGAGATGCTCGAACCGGGTCACGCGAGAGCGGTCATCGTCGTGGGCATTCGCAACGCGCTTTTCATCGTGCTCTACGTGGTCGCGTGGCGCCGCATCACGCAAAAACCGCGAGAAAGTCCGGTCTCCGGCAACGCAACGAGGCTTGCGCCTAGGGGGGTCCTGCTCTAGATTCTCGCGCCCATGAAGCCCCAGCTGTTTGCTCTCGGCGTCGCGTTGGCCAGTTTCGCGACCATCGCGCTGGAGCTGATGCTCACGCGAATTTACAGCGTGACCATGTACTATCACTTTGCGTACATGGTGATATCGCTGGCCCTGCTCGGGCTGGCCGTTTCCGGAGTCGCCATCTATCTCTTGCCTCGCGTCTTCGCCGACAAGCGAGTGCCCATCCTGGCGGCGGGCTTCATGCTCCTCTTCGCGCTGTGCACGAGGTGGGCCCTCGACGGAGCCGTCGCCAACCCGATCAGCCTCACCAACTGGCAGGCCAACACCGACAAGCTACTCGCCATCTTCCTCCCGGCGGGGCTGCCGTTTCTCGCCTCCGGATTCGCATTGTCGATGGCGATCACTTCCGCACGCGACAATATCGGACGGATCTACGCCTACGACCTCATCGGGGCGGCAGCGGGCTGTTTGTTCGTGATCCCGGCGCTGCCGAGTCTCGGCGGGCCCGGAGCCATCTTGATGGTCGGTGGCGTCGCCGCCGCTTCGGCGGTCCTCTTCGCCTTGTCATCGACTCCCACGACGACGGGCGCTGTGTCTTACGCGGGGGCCGGACTAGGCGTGGTGCTCTGTCTGTGGATGGTCTTCTCCGCGGTGACCGAAAAAGCGGAGCACCGTTTCGGGTTTGCGCGCAACCCCGAAAAGTTCCTCGGCAACCGCGAGGTCCTTTTCGAAGAGTGGAACGCGCTCTCTCAAATCACGGTCGGGCGCGGCGGGGGCGACCATTACTGGATCTTCATCGACGCCGACGCGGCGACGCGCCTCTGGTCCGGCGAAATCAAGAAAGCGGGATACGAATCCACGCGACAGGTGAGCGAGGTGCGGGTGGCCTCGCTCGTCTACTCGCTGCGTCACGACGGGACGGCGCTCATCATCGGCCCCGGCGGCGGCACCGATGTCATCTCCGCGCTCTACCACGGTGTGCCGCGCGTCGTCGGCGTGGAGGTCAATCCCATCATCGTCGACTCCATCATGAAAGGCCGGTTCGCCGACTACTCGGGAGATCTCTACCGCGACCCACGCGTCGAGGTGTTGGTGGACGAAGGAAGGAGTTACATCCGCCGCGCGACCGAGCCTTTTGCCACCATTCAGGCAACGCTGGTCGACACCTGGGCCGCGTCATCGTCGGGTGCATTCACGCTCTCCGAAAACAACCTCTACACGGTCGAAGCGTTCAACGAGTTTCTCGACCACCTCCGGCCGGACGGCGTCGTGACCGTGACGCGCTGGTACGACGCCGGATCGCCGAAGGAGTTTCTGCGGCTTATCTCGCTGGCGCGGGCCTCGCTCGAGCACCGCGGCGTAGCTCCGGCCGACGTTCGCAAGCACATCGCGCTCGCCACCGACAACGATCGCCGGGCGAGCCTTCTTCTCGGCCGTTCCGAGCTCACGCAGCAAGACATCGCCACGCTCACGGCGGCGGCCGGCGCGCAGCAGTTACGCCTGCTCTATCTCCCCGGTCCCGCAGCGGCGAACCCCGGTCGCGATCCATTTTTGGCGTCGTTCATCGAGGCCCCCTCGGCCCCGGAATTCTTGAACGCCTTGGCGTACAACGCCAAAGCGCCCACCGACGACAAGCCGTTCTACTTCTACACCCTCCGGCCCGACGAGATGCTCGGCGTGCTCACGAAGATGACGGGCCTCGAGCGCAACAATCTCGGCGTGGCCATCCTCCTCCTCCTGCTCGGCGTATCGACGCTCTTGACCGTGATCCTCGTCGTTTTGCCGCTGGCCCTTTTCCGGCGCGACGTGCTGCGCGTCGAAAGAGGCGCGAAAGTGCGGGTCCTCGCTTACTTTCTCATGCTGGGATTCGGGTTCATCCTCGTCGAGCTGGGCTTCATGCAAGAGTTCGTCTTGTTTCTCGGGCACCCCATCTACGCGCTCGCCGTCGTTCTCTCCATGCTGCTGCTCGCCTCGGGGTTGGGCAGCGCGCTGTCTGGGCGCGGCATGGCCGTGTGGGGGTTGGTCGGCTTCGTGCGAAGAGCGATCGCCGCGCTGGCCGGCATTCTCTTGCTCTACGCCCTCGGCTTGAGCCACTTGTTTCACGCGCTGATCGGGCTGGTCCTCCCCGTTCGTATCGTCATCGCAGCGGTGCTCGTGGTCGTACCCGGTCTGTTCATGGGCGCGCTTCTGCCGAGCGGGGTTCGGCGCGCCAACGCGCTAAGCCCGGACCTCGTCCCGTGGGCGTGGGGGCTGAACGGCGCGGCGAGTGTGGTCGGGTCGATTCTGGCCATGACCGTCTCGATGAACTTCGGGTTCACGATGGCGCTTCTCATCGGCATCGCCATCTACCTGCTCGGTTTGGTCGCGCTCCCCGCCACCAAGGAAGTAAGCCTACCCGACACGTCAGCCCCGCTGGCGCGCGCCACCACCTGATCTCCGACGGGTCGCCTCCGCGCCGCGGCGATAGGGCGTCAGAGGTTTCCGTTGCAAAGCGAGCGCGTTGCAATCGTCCGCTCGCGGCACGTCCCCGCCGCGCAGGTGTCGGTAACGGCGCATTCGGCGGCGCTCGAGCAGGGGTCGCCGATCGATTTACGCAGCGCGCATTGCCGCGTGGTTAAATCACAATAGGCCGTCACGGCACAGCCGTCGTTGAGCTCCCCGCACGGTCCGGAGGTTCGTTTGGGGACGCACACTCCGTTATCGCAGAAGGCTTCGCCCGCGCACGTCGTGGTGAAGGTGCAGGGTTGGTCGAGCGCCGGTTGCCTCGCGCAGGCATGCGCTCCGTCGCAGTAGAGCCCATCATTCGTGTAGCAGGTGGCCGTTCCCGGCGCGCCCGCGTCTCCCGGCGCGCCCGCGTCTCCCGGCCCGGTAGAGCCGCCGCTCCCGCACGACGTACCATTTTCGGCTTCCGTGCAGGTCGCGTGACAGCCGTCGCCGAGCTTTCCGCGCACCTCTGGCCAGCCGGTGCACTGCTTGGCGCCGCCGTCCGGGGAGGGCGAGCAGCTCATCCCTGGGACGCACTCTTGGCTGCTCGTACATGGCTGACCGGGCTGCAGTGTGCCGGCAAAAACGAACCGGCAAACGGCGTTGACCTGGCGCTGGGGGTCACGACAAGCCCTGATCGTGGCGGTGTACACATCGACGCATTTGCGTGCGGCGTCTGCGTCGTAGGTGACGTTGGGGGATCGATTTTCGTCGATGAACGATCGCAACTCATTCTGCGCGGTGCTTTGGCACTGAGCAGGATCGTGCGGGAACCCGGCTTCCTGACAACAAGGGCCGATGTTGCTGCAGATGGCATCCACCAGAAGCCGCCCGAAATCGTCGAGGGGAATGGGAGGTCCACCATCCGACGATCCGCAAGCCGCGAAGAACGCTACGACGGTAGCCGCGACGGTCGTCGAGCGCACCATCGCGCGCCCTATGGCGCCGCGCGCCGGCGCGCGCAAGACGCTGGAATTCTTCGGACGGGTCAATTCTTCGCCGCGCTCTTGCTCCGCGGGCACGGCGTTGAACACGGTGGATCTCGTCACGTCGCACCTCGCAAAGGGGTGTTCGAAGAAGGAACGCAGGCTTCGTTTTTCTACGCGATAGCGTAGGCGCCGTTCGCAGCGTCGCCTAGCTGCTTCGCGTAACGCCTCTCCGACCGCTCGCGTTCGCCTACTCCGCACCTAAAACCCCCACAAGTATTCGACCCTGAGGAAGGTCGTCGCGTAGGCGAGTGTCCCGGCATCCGCGGTGAAGATCGTGTGCAGACGAATCTGGGCCCCCACCGCCCAGTTTCGCTCGAGCTGATAGTCGAGACCGAGCGCCAGCTGGCCGCCCGGAGAAAACGCCGAAAGCGTGCCGACCCTGTATCCTGCGGCCAGTACGCCGACGTAAGGGACGGCTCGCGCCACGTCGATCGTATAGGCGACGCCGGCGGCGGCGCTCGCCATCGTTTCCAGCGAGAAGTCCTTGACGACGTCGCCGGTTGCGACCTTCACCGCGGCCCCGGCCTGGCGAGTGACGGCGAGCTCGAGCATCGCGTTGAACGAATCGGAGAGACCATAGGCGCCATGCGCTCCGCCGCCGAAGCCGCTCACTCCTTCGTCGAGGATCATCGCGTACCCGGCGTCGATGCCGACGTGCCATTGGCGTTCGAACGCTTGCGCTTCGCCCTCTCGCAGCATCGATACGCCGAGAAGCGTCGATAGAATGCCGAACCCCCGGAGCTCGGGTGAAATGCGCACCGGGCCACCCTACATCATCTTGACGGGGTCGACGTCGATCACCATGCGGTTACCAGCTCCCAATGGTTCGCGCATCCGCAAGAGAGCGAAGAGAGCCGCGCGCAGCGGCCGCCGGTCCTTCGAGCGCAAGAGCACCTGAAATCGGTAGCGACCTTGCAGCCGCGCGAGCGGCGCGGGACGCGGTCCGCGCACTTCGACTTCTCCCGAAAGGACGGTGCGGGTTTGCGAAGCGGCGTCGGCGATTCGCTGCCCTGCGTCGCGCGCGCGCGCTTCGTCCGGTCCATCGACTCTGATCATCGCCCAGCGGGCGAAAGGTGGGTAGTCGAGCTCTTCGCGGTCGGCGATCTCACGCGCGAGAAACCCGGGCACGTCGTGCCGCGAAGCAAAGACGATGGCCGGGTGCTCGGGATCGCGCGTCTGGATGATCACCGTGCCCGGCCGGTCACTTCGTCCGGCGCGCCCCGCGACTTGCACGAGAACTTGGAACGCGCGTTCGGCGGCGCGGTAGTCGGGCATCGAGAGCGCGGCATCGGCGTTGATGACGCCCACCAAGGTGACGCGCGGTAAATCGTGCCCTTTGGTCACCATCTGGGTGCCGACGAGGATGTCCACCTCGCCCGAGCGAACGCGGTCGAGGATAGCCTCGGCCTTGGCACCGGCCGCCACGTCACGGTCGAGGCGCGCTACGTTCGCCGAAGGAAATGCGGCGATGATGGCGGCCTCGAGCTTCTCGGTGCCGAGCCCTTCCAGTTCCAGGCGTTTCGCCGAGCAATCGGGACACGCTTCGGGCAGCGGCGCGGAATAGTCGCAGTAGTGGCAGAGGAGCCTGCCGCCCTTACCGCGATGAAACGTGAGCGCCACCGAGCAGAGCTTGCAGCGCACGATGGTGCCGCAGCCGCCGCAGATGACGCTCGGAGCAAAGCCACGGCGGTTCAAAAAGAGAATGATCTGCTCGCGCGCGGCCAGCGTCTTGTCGATGGCGCGGTGCAGGGGCAAGGACAAGAGCGGATGGCCGGAAGGTCCCGGGCCGATGCGCTTCAAATCCACGAGCTCGACCTTGGGCAACATGGCGGCCGCGTGGGCGCGCTCGGGGAGCTCGAGTTTCGTGAGCTTGCCGAGGCGGCACAGCACTTCCGTTTCGACCGACGGCGTGGCCGAGCCGAGCACCGCGACGGCGCCGGCGCGGTGAGCGCGCAAGATGGCCATGTCACGAGCGTGGTAGCGCGCCCCCTCCTCCTGTTTGAAGGACGAATCGTGCTCCTCGTCGACCACGATGAGACCGAGCTTCTGCACCGGCGCAAAGAGCGCAGAGCGAGCTCCGATGGCGACCTGCACGGCTCCACTGCGCAATCGGAGCCACATCAAGTGGCGCTCCTTTTCCTTGAGACCGCTGTGGATCACGCCGACGTCGTCGCCGAACCGGGCACGGAAGCGACCGACGAGCTGCGGCGTCAACGCGATTTCCGGAACGAGCACGAGGGCACCCTTGCCGACGCCGAGACACGCCTCGATCGCCCGCAAGTAGATCTCGGTCTTGCCCGAACCCGTGACCCCGAAGAGCAAGAAGGACTGCGCCCGAGCAGCGACGATCGCCTCGCGGAGAGCCGTCGTGGCAAGGTGTTGCGACGGGGTCAGCGCGGGGGGGACATCGCGCGCGATGGGCAGCGCAAAGAATGGCCCCGCGGGCACTTCTTGCTGACTCAGCTCGACCAAGCCGAGCTCGGCCAACCTTTTGACGGCGGCGCGAGCGCCCTTGCATTGCTGCTCGAGCTCGAGAACCGAGATCGTCTGCCCCGCGCGCAGATGGTCGAGTACCTCGCGCGGCCTGCCGCGAAGTTTTTTCTGGGCGGCCCCGTTGGGTGCGGGGGATCCGTTCTCGCCGGGCGGCTCCGCCGTCGCGAGGCGAACCATGGTGATGGCGCGGCTTCCCACCGTGCGACCCTTCAAGCTCTTGCCGGTAGGGTCCACCTCCGCGAGAGCGCGCACCTGCGTACGCTCGAGCGCCGGCAACGCCATACGCAACACTTCCCCGATGGGCGCAAGGTAGTAGGCAGCGAGCTCCTTGAGAAAGGCGAGCAGCTCTGGGGCGAGCACCGGCTCGTCGTCGATGATCGCCGAGAGCGCCCGCAGCTTGCTGCGATCGAACCCGGGCTCGCCGCCCGAAACGCCGAGCACCACGCCGAGCGTCTTGCGCGGACCGAAAGGGCAGAGCACGCGCATTCCGGGGCTTATCCGGTTTTCCCATGAGGCGGGCACTTCGTAGGAAAACGAGTGCGCGAGCGGCACCGGGACCGCCACGTCAGCGATCAGCATCAGCGCAGCGAGAGTAGAAGATACGCGACGGCGACGATAGCGACGCTGATCCAGACCATCTTGCCGATCACCGAAACGCGCGGCGCAGCGATGGGCGCGATGATCGAGGTCTCACCGCGCCGGTCCGACGGCGGCACGATGGGGATCTCGTAAGGCGGTGCGGGTGGTTCGTCTTGGGTCGACTCCGCCGCGACGGTCCATCGCCCGCTCGACGGCGGCGCCGCCGCTGCTGCTGCAGCTTGCGCAGCCGACTCGGCGGCCGGCAGGCCCGCCTCGAGTGCTTGCCCGGCGCGCTCATGGGCGCGCCGCTGCTGGATGAGGTCTTCTCCGAAGCGGTTGATGAGCCATTCGCCGAATCGGATGGGGCTCGCGATGAGCTTCGATTCGGCGACGTAGTCCTCGAGGTCGCGCAAGAGCTCGCGCGCGCTCTGGTAGCGTTCGTCGCGGTTCGAAGCGAGCGCCTTTTGCACGATGGCGAAGAGTGTTTCTTCGAGCGGCAGACCGCGCGATACAAGCTGGGGGACGCGCGCGGCCTTGGCTTGATCGAGGAGCGTGGGGCCCCCTTCGGCCGCGACGCGATAGAGGCGCCGGCCCGCGAGCAGCTCCCACAGCACGATGCCCACCGAAAAGACATCGGCGCGCGCGTCGATCGGTTCGCCGCGCGCTTGCTCGGGACTCATGTACCCGGCTTTGCCTTTGATGACGTCCTCGGGGTGCGGCGCGGCGTCGTTGGCGTGCGCGATGCCGAAATCGCAGAGCTTCACCTCCCCTTCCAAGCTGATGAGAATGTTGGAAGGCGACACGTCACGATGCACGATGCCGAGCGGCGAGCCATCCTCGCTGGTGCGCCGGTGCGCGTAGTCGAGCCCGCGCAATGCCTCGATGACGATGAGCAGCGAATACTGCACGGGCAGCGCCGTCTTCGTGCGCGAGCAGCGGCGGAGCAGCTCGATCAGGTCGAACCCCTCTACGTACTGCATGGCGATGTAGAGCACGCCGTCCACCTTGCCGAGGTCGTGCACCTGGACGACGTTGGCGTGGTCGAGACGCGCCGCCAGCTTGGCCTCGGTGATGAGAAGGTCCGAAAACTCGGGGCTCTCCGCCAAGCGCGGCAAGATCTGTTTCACCACCACGAGCCTCGTCGCGCCGAGCTCGGTTTGTGCGCGCGCCAGAAAGATGTCCGCCATGCCGCCCTGGCCGATCTTGTCGAACAGCGTGTAGCGGCCGAGAGGGCGCGGAAGCGGAAGGTCGACGGAGGCGGCGGGCACGGACATTTAGGCGAAAATCGTGGTGAGGCTCATTGGCTGGGATTCGGCGCCGGAATGATCGGAGGCGGAAGGTGCTGGATGATTCCACCGACGACGCTGCTAGCAAGTCCGGGGAGCGCCGACGGGGGGGGAAGCGCAATGGTGGGGATACCAGGGGGCAGGCCCACCACCACCGGTGGAGGCGCGGCGTCGACGCGCGCAACGACGACCGCGGCGTCGCTCTTCGCTCCGGCGGTGACACCCGCGTCGGTACGCGGGCCGATCGTCTTGAGGAGCGGGATGGTGGGCTGGGTCGGCAAGAGTGGCGTCGCCGAGGGGGCTGCGGTCGCCGGAGGCGCGACGACGGCAGCCGTCGCGCTCGGTGCGGGCGGCGTGTCCTCCTTCTTGTTGCATCCGAAGGAGCACAGAACGGCGGGCAGCACGGCCACGGTGACGACGGCAACGACGAGCGGAGCGGTCTTCATGAGCAGCGAGTCTATCCCTAGCCCCTTCCGTTCGGCCAGGCTCTCAGGGTAGCCCCGTTCGAGCGGCAAGGATCGGGCTCCGCTCCGCTCGGGTCCTGCTGCCTCCGATTTTTGGTCCCCGATCGACGTAAAGCGCGCCCCGCGATCGCCCAAGTGTCCGACCAGCCGGCGGAATTCGTTGTAGTACACCGTCACACCGAAAAATCTCTCGGCGTTTCCCTCTGATGCGTTCCTTCGGCGGCCGCTCCGCGTTCTCACATCGCGGCAGGGGTGAACTGCGCGATGGTGCGTCGACCTTGAGCGTGGTTCAGGCACTCGATGCTGCGCGAGACGCACGAAGCGCGGCGAAGCGCATTCGCACCGCGAAGAACTGCCGCGGCCCGAACGCGCTCGTAGCCCGATGGCGTGAGCTTTCCTGCGCGTCGCCAGCGCGCGCTCCCCGCCCGTTCGGTACGGAACTCGGCGTTGCCGCCGGTGGGCTCACCGCGAAAAATGCTAGAAACCACCCTACGCATGGCGAAAGGTCCCGAAAGTAAGCCGCCCCCCGCGCCGCCGGCAGCCCCTTCCGCCCAACCGCGATCGAAACCGCCCACGTCGAGACTCGGAAGGTTGGCGCGACTCGGCGCGCTCTCCACCCACGCGCTGCCCATTGCCATCGAAGGCGCGAAGCGCGCTCTCGGCACGAAACGGACCGAAGAAGACGCCAAGAAGGCCCGCGAACGGATGCTCGCGGACGCGCGCAAAGCCGCCCACGCCATGTTGAAGACCCTCGGCGAAATGAAAGGCGTGCCGCTCAAGCTCGGCCAAATGGCAAGCTACATCGACGGCCTCGCTCCGCCCGGGTACGAGGAAAAATTCCAGCGCATTCTCACCAGTCTGCAGGAAAAGGCTCCTCCGCTATCGGCCGAGGCGGCCGCACGCGTGGTGCGCGAGGACTTGGGTGCTGCCCCGGAGCAGATTTTCGCGTCATGGACGCGACAACCGTTCGCTGCGGCGAGCATCGGCCAGGTGCATCGCGCCGTCACCCAAGGCGGCGAGACGGTCGCCGTGAAAGTGCAGTACCCCGGCATCGACAAGGCCATCGAGAACGATCTGAAGAGCCTCTCGCTTCTCGAAGCATTTTCGTCGCCCGTTTTGCGCAAGTACCACACGAAAGAAACGCTCGAAGACGTCAAAGACGTCTTTCTCGCCGAGCTCGACTACGGCCGCGAAGCGGCCATGGCCGATACGTTTCGCCGCATGAACGCCGATGTCCCCGGCGTGGTCATCCCGCGCATCTACCACTCGCTCTCGACCAAACGCGTACTCACGGCCGAACTCATCGGCGGGCTGCCCTACAAAGAGTTCTGCGAGACCGCGTCGCAGGAAGAAAGAAACCAGGCCGGCGTTACCATTTGGCAGTTCATGTTCCGCTCGATGCTCCGGCACGGCATCCTCTATGCCGATCCCCACCCCGGCAACTACCGCTTTCTTGGCGGGGGCAATGTCGCATTTCTCGATTTCGGCTGCGTGAAAGTGCTGCCCGACCAGCTGCTCGACGGCATGAAACGCTACATGCGCGCCGCACTCGACGGCGACTGGGGGGCCTTCGACCAGGCCTGCGCCGAGGTGCTCGGCTACGACCCGGATGACCAGGAGGGCTGGGCGCTTTACCGCTCCTACACCATCGAGCTTCTCAAGCCGATCACCTCCGACGCGCTCTTTCAATGGTCTCCCGAGGTGGCGCGCGAAGCCATCGCGTTTCTCGTGCGCGGGCACAAGAAGCTCATTTTCAAGGAGGGCAACGCGCTGCCCAAGCTGCCGAAGCCGATTCGCCCGCCGCCCGAGTCGACCTTCGTCAATCGGCTCCAATGGGGGCTCGCGTCGATCATGGGAGGGCTTCGCGCCCAGGCGCACTTTCGGCCGCTCACCGAATCGTGGGTGCGCGAAGGGCGACAGCCGGTGCCGAGTTGACGGTGAGAACGCTTCTCGCTCTGCTCGCGGCTTCGCAGCTCGGAACGCTGGGATGCTCGAAGCATCCGCCCAACGACGTGACAGAGTCCGCGAGCTCGAGCGCCACTCCCGCTGCAGCGTCCGTCGAGGTGGCCAAAATCTTGAGCCGCGAGCTGCCCGCCGAAGACGAGACGGAAGCGGGGGACGCCGAAAAGACGGTGATCGATTTCGTTCGCCGCGAATCGTGGGACGACGCGTGGACGGCGATCGACGCCCTTCCCGAGGCGAAGAAGACGCGGCCCACCATGCGTCTTTTGCGGGGACGCATCGCCGTGGCGCGCGGCGACCACGCAGCCGCGGTGACGGCGCTCGCCGGGCTCGAGAACGAGCTGGCTCCCCTCGCCAGCGACATCGAGCGTTGGCGGGCGGAATCGCAGGCTCAAGCGGGGTCCTATGTCGAAGCAGCGCAGTACTTTCTGAAGCAAGGAGGCCCCAGCGCTCTCGGCCGTGCCGCCCTCGCGTTCGACAAAGGGGGCATGCCGAAAGACGCGCGTGCGGCGGCGGATCGCGCCATCACTGCCGGAAAATCCGACGCCAACGACATCGCCGTGCGCGCGCTGCGAGCGCGCCTCGCCGAAGCGGAGGGCGACAAC
>Ga0193706_1001215_pt1 | contig 11886 bp, 9 predicted proteins | sample U3c1metaG_FD_160130 | JGI IMG/M metagenome (GOLD analysis project Ga0193706, IMG submission 160130) | Soil microbial communities from a riparian zone of the East river system, Colorado, United States - U3c1 | ecosystem: Environmental > Terrestrial > Soil > Riparian zone | place: USA: East River... | reverse complement strand
CCACGCGGTCGAGTGGTTGACCATCTGCTCCATGCGCCCTTTGCGCCCGGCCAGCAACTGGGTGACGGCGCCGACGTGCTCCTCGGGGACGTCGATCGCCAGGCGCTCGACCGGCTCGTGGACCTTGCCGTCGACTTCGCGGGTGAGGACCCGGGGCTGACCGGCGGTCATCTCGAACCCTTCCCGGCGCATCAGCTCCAGCAGCACGACGAGCTGCAGCTCGCCGCGGCCCTGTACCTCCCAGGCGTCGGGTCGCTCGGTGTCGAGGACGCGGATCGAGACGTTGCCGATCAGCTCGGCGTCGAGGCGGTCGCGGACCTGGCGTGCGGTCAGCTTGGTGCCCTCTTTGCCGGCCAGCGGCGAGGTGTTGATCCCGAGCACGATCGAGAGCGAGGGCTCGTCGACGGTGATTACCGGCAGCGGCCGCGGATCCTCGGGGTCGGCCAGCGTCTCTCCGATCGTCACCTCTTCCATGCCGGCGACGGCAATCAGTTCGCCGGGCCCAGCCTCTTGGGCGGAGACCCGCTCCAGCGCCTCGGTCACGAACAGCTCCGAGACGGTCGCCCGGGCGACGCTGCCGTCGGCCTTGCACCAGGCGATCTGCTGGCCGGCACGGATCGTCCCGTTGCGGACCCGGCAGAGCGCCAGGCGGCCGAGGTAGGGCGAGGCGTCGAGGTTGGTGACGTGGGCCTGCAGCGGGTGGTCGGGCTCGTACTCGGGGGCTGGAATCCGCTCCAGCATCAGGTCGAGCAGGGGGGAGAGGTCGGTTCCCTCGACGCCTTCCTCCAGTGCCGCCCAGCCGGCTTTGGCATTGGTGTAGACGATCGGGAACTCGATCTGGTCGGAGTCGGCGTCGAGGTCCATGAAGAGCTCGTAGACCTCGTCGACGACCTCGGCGATGCGGGCGTCGGGCCGGTCGACCTTGTTGACGACGAGGATCACCGGCAGTTTCGACTCCAGCGCCTTGCGCAGCACGAAGCGGGTCTGCGGCAGCGGCCCCTCGGAGGCGTCGACCAGGAGCAGCACCCCGTCGACCATGGTCAGGGCGCGCTCGACCTCGCCGCCGAAATCGGCGTGGCCGGGGGTGTCGACGATGTTGAACTTGACGTCGCCGTGGTTGACCGCGGTGTTCTTGGCGAGGATCGTGATCCCCTTCTCCTTCTCGAGATCCATCGAGTCCATGACCCGCTCGGCCACGTCCTGGCCCTTGCGGAAGGTCCCGGTCTGCCACAGCATCGCGTCGACCAGGGTCGTCTTCCCATGGTCGACGTGGGCAATGATCGCAATGTTCCGTAGGTCGGTTCGGAGGCTCATGGCGCTTCGCATTCCTGTGTCCTCGGTCGCTCGTGTGCAGAGCACACGTCGCTCCCTGCGTCCTTGGACTGCTCGGCCATGATCCTCCGAACAGCCCCGAACATTAAAAAACGGGGCCCGCCGTAAAGGCGGACCCCGTCTATTAAAGCGTGGTGCGGTGCTACGAAGTCTGTTGGACGCTCGCGGCGGCCGGGCCCTTGGGGCCTTCTTCGGACTCGTAGCTCACTTTGGCACCCTCGGTCAGGGACTTGAAGCCCTCGCCGAGAATGGCGCTGTGATGGACGAAGACGTCCTTCGAGCCGTCATCGGGCGTAATGAACCCGTAGCCCTTGTCGTCGCTGAACCACTTAACAGTTCCAGTAGGCATGCTTGCCTCCACATAGTGTGCTGCGAACGCGGAGCATGCGGTGAAGCAACGACGCGAGCGCTAGACACAAACTTTGCCGGTCTTTACCGGCCCTAACGCAGGGGACCGTAGCAGGATCGGCGGGTGCGTCGCCCCAAATTCGACCTCGCGGCATCGCTGTCCCGGTAGCGTCGTGGCGTGCATACCGCTCGGAAGGCCGCCGCGTCGTGTTTCAAGAGCTACCCAGCCGTGTCGATACTTCGTTCCAGATGAACCCAGGGCAACGTTTCCGCAGTCACCTGGCGCGGCGGTCTTCGCTCGTCGCCTCGCTGGCGGTCTGCGCGCTGGCGCCGCTGCCGGGCCTGGCTCTGGCGAGGTCGAGCCCCTCGACCGTCCCAGCGCTCTCGCCCCGCCTTGCCGAGCTGGCCAGCCCCGCGGTGCGCTCGCTGCCGCCGGCGCGGCAGGCGGCGCGGCTCGACCTCGCCGCCAGCGGCGCCGGCAGCCTGCTTCGCGAAGGCAACCGGGTGCTCGCCGACGTCCGCTTCGGCCGCGGCGCCGCGGCGAGGGTCGACGACCTGCACGGCGCCGGGGCTCGCATCGTCTCCGTCAGCCGCCGCCACCAGACCGTGACCGTGGCGGTCGCCCCCGGCTCGCTACGGCAGCTGGCCGCGGTCGCCGGGGTGGAGCTGGTCAGCGAGAACCGGGCGCCGCTCGTCTACGGGGCCGGGGCGGCGTCGACCGCGCAGGTCGGGGCGGAATGCGAAGGGGGGTCGATCCTCTCCGAGGGGGTCGCCCAGCTGCACGCGGCCACGGCCCGCAGCAAATACGACGTGAGCGGCAGCGGGATAACCGTGGGGGTCCTCTCGGACTCCTTCGACCAGGCGACCCACGCGGCCGGCGGCGGCCCGCTGGCGACCCACGCAGCCGACGACGTCGCCAGCAGCGACCTCGCCGGCCCCGCCAACCCCTGTCTCGGCCAGGAAGCCGCGGTCAACGTGCTCGACGATTTCCCGGGCGCCCCCGGAGACGAGCCCACCGACGAGGGGCGGGCGATGCTCCAGATCGTCCATGACGTCGCCCCCAGCGCCTCGCTCGCCTTTGCCACCGCGTTCGAGAGCGAAACCTCCTTTGCCGAAAACATCGAACGGCTGGCGAAGCCGCTCGGCGAAAGCGGCGCCGCGGCGGACGTGATCGTCGACGACGTCTCCTGGTTCGAAGAGCCGTTCTTCCAGGACGGCCCGATCGCGGCGGCCGGCAACAACAACCTGATCGACTCGATGGGTCGGGAGATCGCCTCTTGGGAGGCGCCGCAGTACCGGGACTCCGGGACCTGCCCCGAGGCGGTCGCCTTGCTGCCGAAATTCAACGCCAGCCACTGTCTGGACTTCAACCCGGGCGGTGGGGCGGACACGACCTTCGGGGTCAAAGTCAGCGCCGGGGCCACCCTCAACCTCGACCTCCAGTGGGCGGAGCCGTGGTACGGCGTCACCACCGACCTCGATGCCTTCCTGCTCGACCCGAGCGGCGACATCGTCGCCGCCTCCTACGAAGACAACGCCGGAGAACCGGAGGACGGGGCAACCCAGAAACCGGTCGAGTTGCTGCAGTGGAAAAACGCTGGGCCGTCTTCCCAGACGGTCCGCCTGGCGATCAACCGCTTCGTCGGCGACGATCCCCGGCTCAAGGTGGCACTGCTCCAGAACGGCGCCGGAGTGACGGAAACCGAGTACCCGTCCTCCGCGGGGGGCGACGTCGTCGGGCCGACCGTCTTCGGCCACAGCGGCGCCGCCAGCGCGGTCAGCCTCGGCGCGATCAATTTCCAGACCACCGTCCAGCCGGAGCGGTACTCCTCGCGCGGCCCGGTGACCCACTATTTCGCCCCGGTCAACGGGCCGTCTCCCGCGGCCGCCCTGCCCGCGGCGGAATCCTTCTCCAAGCCCGACCTCGTCGCCACCGACTGCGGGGCCACCACCTTCTTCGCCCGGCTGGAAGGAGGGGAATGGCGCTTCTGCGGCACCTCGGCCGCGGCGCCGCACGCCGCCGGGGTCGCGGCTCTGCAGATCGAGGCCAAACCGGGGGCAACGGTGGCGGAGGTCCGCGGCGCCCAGACCGGGACCGCCAGCCCGATCGCGGGGTTCGGCGCCAACGCCGTCGGCACCGGCCTGCTCGACGCCGACGCGGCGGTCGCCAGCCTGCTGCCGCCGGCCGTGGTCACGATCACCTCGTTCCCCCTAAGCCGGACCGGCGACAACACGCCCAGCTTCGGCTTCGAGGCCGACCCGCCGCCGTCGTCCTTTACCTGCTCCATCGACGGCGCCGCGGCGCAGCCCTGCACGTCGCCCTTCACGCCGCCCGGCCCGCTTGCGGACGGCCCGCACGTCTTCGAGGTCAACGCGATCGAAGCGCCCAGCACCGTCATCGACACCGCCTCCTTCTCGTTCACGGTCGATACCTCGCCTCCGGCGATCGCCCTCACCAAACAGCCCGCGCCGATCTCGGCCAACCCGAATCCCAGCTTCGGCTTCGTCTCCAGCGAGCCGGCCTCGTTCGCCTGCTCCGTCGACGGCGCCGCGGCGCAGCCGTGCGGCTCGCCCTACGCCGCTCCCGGACTCTCGGACGGCCCCCACAAGTTCGAGCTGACGGCAAGCGACCAGGTTGGGAACGCCAGCCAGGTCGCGGTCGACTTCTCGGTCGACACGGTCGCTCCCAAGCTGACCTTCACCGAGCTGCCGGCCGAACCGAGCGCCAACCCGAATCCCAGCTTCGGCTTCGTCTCCAGCGAGCCGGCCTCGTTTGCCTGCGCGATCGACACGAGCGCTTCGCGGCCCTGTGCCTCCCCCTTTACGTCCCCGGGCCCGCTCGGCGACGGGCCCCATGTCCTCGAAGTCGTCGCCACCGATGCCGCGGGCAACGCCGGCCGCGGGACGGCTTCCTCGGTGATCGACACCCGCCGCCCCCAGACCTTCATCGCCAGGCATCCGCGGAAAGTTCTCCTGGTCAGGCGGCCCAGTGTGCGGGCCTCTTTCCGCTTCGCCTCCGACGAGCCGGAAGCCAGCTTCGTCTGCAGGGTCGATCGCGGCCCGTCGGGGCCGTGTGGCCGCAGGATCTCCCGCCGGTTCGCAGTCGGCAGGCACCTCGTTCAGGTACGAGCGCGCGACCGCGCCGGCAACGTCGACCAGACCCCGGCCGCCTTCCGCTTTCGCATCGAGCGGGTCGGCTGAGCCTCAGCGGGCGCCGGGTGGCGCCTGGCGCCGCATCGCCCAGTGCCCGGCAGCGAGTAGCGCCAGCAGCGCCGCGGCGCTGCCGAAGACCAGCGGGTCGGTCAGCGAGAGCCCCTCGAGCCGGGTGCCGAAGTAGACGGATATGGCGGTGATCGGCAGGTAGCCGACGGCGGTCGTCCAGAGGAAGCGCCAGACGGGCACCCGGGCCGCGCCCGCGGCGTAGGAGACGATGCTGAAGGGGAGGATCGGGATCAGCCGCAGCGCCAGCAGCAAGGTCGAGCCGCCGCGCTCGATCATCGCCTCGATCCGCTCGAAGCGCTCCCGGCCAAGCCAGCGATCGAGCAGCGGCCGCGCCACCGAGCCGCCGATCGCGAAGCAGACCAGCCCCGACGCCAGCCAGCCGGTCATCACCAGCGCCAGGGCGGGGAAGAAGCCGTAGGCGAAGCCGGCGGCGGCGTCGACGATCTCGGCCGGGAAGAAGACGACGGCGTGGATCAGCGCCAGGCCGAGGATCAAAAGCGGCCCCCAGGCGCCGAGGCCGTCGATCTCCTCGCGGACCTCGACGTGGTCGCCCTGGATCGCGGCGCCGCAGGCGTCGCGGAGCGCGGGCACCGCCAGCACCACGGCGCCCAGCACGGCGATGCCGGCCAGGGTGATCCCGATCTCCAGCAGCGGCAGGCGGGGCTTGTCCCCGCCCTTCACGGCAGGCGCAGCCGTTCGGCCAAGCCCGAGTGCCGGTCGCCGCTGTCGTCGCGGCCGACCGCCATCGCCATCGCCGCCTGCTCGCCGATCACGACGCAGGCCCGGCGGGCGCGGGTGATCGCGGTGTAGACGAGCGGCCGGGTCAGCATCCGCGCGTGGGAGCGGTGACAGACGGTCACCACGACCGGCACCTCGCAGCCCTGGGCCTTGTGGACCGAGATCGCGTAGGCGAGCCGTAGGTCGGCGGCGTCGTCGTAGGGGATGTCGAGGGCGCCGCCTTCGTCGACGTCGACGGCCAGCACTTCCTTTTCGGGGTCGTCGTCGCGGAGGAAGACGATCGAGCCGTTCATCAGCCCCAGATCGTGGGCATTGCGGGTCTGGATCAGGCGGTCGCCGATCCGGAAGCGTTCGCCGAGGGCCGGCTGGCCGTCGGGGTTGAGGCGCTCCTGCAGGCGCTCGTTGAGGGCGTCGATCCCGACCGCCCCGCGGTACATCGGCGCCAGCACCTGGACGCCGCGGATCGGGTCGACGCCGTAACGGCTGGGGGCGCGCTCGGCGACCACCTCGACGACCGTGTCCCGCGCCCGCTCCGGATTGGCCCGGTCGATGAAGAAGAAGTCGCGCTCCTGGTCGGCTTCCGGCTCGAGGTGGGGCGGGCGGCCCTGATTGATCTCGTGGGCGGCGGTGATGATCATCGACTTGGCCGCCTGCCGCCAGACCAGGGTCAGCCGTACGACCGGCGCCGCCGCCGAGGCGATCAGGTCGCCGAAGGGCTTGCCGGCGCCGATCGGCGGCAGCTGGTCGGCGTCGCCGACGAAGACGACGTGCGTGGACTCGGCCAGCCCGCCCAGCAGCACCTCCATCGTCCGCAGGTTCAGCATCGAGGCCTCGTCGACGACGACGAGGTCGGTGGGGAGGGGATGGCCGGGGCGGAAGGCCGGCTCGCTGCCCGGCGCCCACTCGAGCATGCGGTGGATCGTCTGCGCCTCGTGACCGCCGGTCGCCTCCTCGAGCCGGCGTGCGGCGCGGCCGGTCGGGGCGCAGAGCGCGACCCGGTAGCCCGCCTTCAAGGCCTCGTCGACGATCGCCCTGGTGCAGATCGTCTTGCCGACGCCCGGCCCGCCGGTCAGGACCGAGATGCGGGAGAGGAAGGTCCCGCGCACGGCCGCCCACTGCTCCTCGGTCAGGCCTCGCTGGTCCTCGTCCTCGGGCGCGGGCGAGTCGCCGGGGTCGTGCTCCAGGTGAGGGGGAGCGGCGAGGCGCGCCTGGAGCGTCCGCGCGACCGCGACCTCGGAGGCCAGCGTGCCCTCGCGGTAAGCGTTGCCTTCCTCGATCGCGAGGCCGGGCGCGTCGGCGAGCACGTCCGGGTCCGCCACCACCCCGAGCAACCGCGAAGCCCGCTGGGCCAGCTCCGGCAGGGGGAGGAAGGTGCTGCCCCCCTGCTCGGCCTCGCCGAGGGCGAAGTAGGCGGCCGCCTGGGCGCGGCGCGAGGACTCGGGCGGCACGTCGCCGGCGAGGGCGATCTTGTCGGCGCGGGCGAAGCCCACCCCGGCGACCTCGGTCAGCCGGTAGGGATCCTCGTGCAGCACCGCCATCGCCTGGTCGCCGAAGCGGGCGTGGATCGGCGCCGCCAGGTGGGCGAGGCCGTGTGGCGCCAGCTGGACGTGGAGGTCGCGGATCGCCCGGCTGGCGTGCCAGGACTCGACCGCGGCATCGACTTTGCCGACGTTCATCCCGCCCAGCGAGCCGAAGACGCCGGTCGGGTCGGCGGCGATCCTCCCCATCACCTCCTCGCCGTGCTCGTCGACCAGCCGCTTGGCCCGCGCCGGCCCGATGTGGCGCAGCGAGGTGAGGTAGGCGATCCGCCCCTCGCGGTCTTCGGGGTCCATCGGCATCGCCCGCTCGGCCCGCAGCTGGCGGCCGTAGGTGGAGTGGGTCTGCCAGTCGCCGCTCACTTCGGCCCGGTCGCCCGGGTTGAGGTGGGCGATCGGGCCGACCAGCGGGTGTTTGTCGCGCGACTCGGTGTCGCGCACTTCCAGCACCGCGTAGCCGTCGTCCTCGGCCTTGTAGATGACGCGCAGCACCTCGACGGTGGCCGAGTGACTGCCACCGTCGGTCTCGAAAAGCGTGTCCCCGTCGCTCACGCTCCAAAGCTAGCCACATTCGAGGCGGCACACCTCGAATCGGGTCGCGGGCATAGCATCGGGAGATGGACGAAGCGCTGGAGCGCCTGCCCCACGTCGACGAGCACTCGCTGGTCGTCGACGCCGGCCGCGAGGCCACCTGGAAGGCGCTGCTGCGGGTGGTGGAGGGATCGGTCTCCGCCGGCGGCGCCCCGCGGATCGCTGGCCTGCTCGGCTGCGCCGACACCGCGCCGTCCGGCCCCCGGCCGCTGGCGACGGGGTCGACCCTTCCCGGGTTCCACGTCGCCGCCGACGAGCCGCTGACCGAGCTGGCGCTCGCCGGCAGCCACCGCTTCTCCGACTACGCGCTGATCTTCCGCCTCGAGGCGCTGGAGGCCGGGCGCACCCGAGTGCGGGCGGAGACGCGGGCGGAGTTCCCCAATCTGAAGGGGGGCGTCTACCGGGCGCTGGTGATCGGCACCCGCATGCACGTGCTCGTCACGCGCCGCATCCTGGCCGGCGTCAAGCGCAATGCCGAGCGCTCCTAGGCCGTCCTACGGCCTCTGCGACAGCTGCCGCCACCAGCGGCTCGTCCCCAACACCCGCGGCTCGGTCTTCTCGCTCTGCGAACGCTCCCGCGACGACCCCGCCTACCCGCGCTACCCGCGGGCGCCGGTGCTCAGATGCCCGGGCTTTGAGCCGGAGCCTGGTCGGCCGGCTGGCGCGCCGCCCCGATAGCGGCGCCGATCAGGCCGAGGCCGAAGATGAGTGCGGCGATGCCGATCAGGGCGCCGAGGATGGGGACCAGGGCGGCCAGCCGCAGGATCGCCAGGCCGGCGAGGAAGGAAAGCATGCGGCCGCGCGGCGCCTCCACGATCCGCCGCCCCAGGGCGTAGGCGGAGGCTGCATAGGCGACCGCGCCCAGCGGCAGCAGCGCCAGGCCGATGCCCACGGCCAGCGGCAGGCCGACCAGGGTGACCGCCGCGAGCAAGGCGCTCAGCGGCAGCGCGATCGCAATCGCGACGCCGATCGCGATCGTCGGGCCGGCCTTCTCGCGGGAGCGGGCGTAGAGGGAGTCGGCGGCGCGGGGGGCGATCAGCAACAGCAGGGAGCCGAGGACCAGCATCGAGAGGCTGACCGCCAGCCAGACGACAAGGCCGCCGATCCAGGGCAGGAAGCCGCCGACCTCGGGCCAGTCCTGCTCGGTGACGTCGCCGTGGACGCGGGCATCGGCGGAGACCAGCGGATGCTCGTCGCCGTACTGGACGTCGCCGGTGACTTCGGCGCTCGGGAGCAGCCGGGCGATGCCGCCGGCGGTGAAGAGATCGCCCTCGATCCTGCCCGAGACGACGACGTCGCCGCTGAGGACGACGACGTCGCCATCGACCCGGCCGGCGATCCGGGTGTCGCCGCTGGCGACGAAGACGCCGCCCACGGTCTCTCCCCGCTCGACCGTGACCTCGCCGGAGACGACGACGATCGCGTCCCCGGAGCCGGCGCCGGCTCCGGCGGCGCTGGCCACCGCCGGGATGGCGAGCGCGGCCAGCGCTAGCAGCGCCGCTAAGAGCCAGGGCCGTCGAAGCACAGGCCCAGCCTAAGGGCTAGCTCTGCGCCATCGGGTCGGGCTCGCCGAGCTTGGTGATGTCCGGTGCCTGGTAGGCCTCGCCGGGGACGCCACCGAGGACGACGACGCGGATACCGTCCGGCCCCGGCCAAAGCTTGCGTTTGGTCTCCGGGCCGACCCGGGCGATGTGATCGCCGTCGAGCGGGAATCGCTCGCCGTCGATCTCGATCTCGCCGCCACCGCGCATGACCAGGAATACCTCCTCCTGGTTGTCGTGGGCGTGGTCGTGTTCCGGGTAGTTCTCGTAGTTGGGCGGCATGTCGATGATCTGCATGCCGAACGACTCGACGCCGAGCTCGGCGCGGGCGCGCTTGAAGGCGCCACGGTAGATCGCCTCCATCTCGTCGATCTTCTTCACCTGGCTGCTCACTGGCTCCTCCTCGTTTGTTCTGATCTCGCCGTTCGATGCATTTGTGCCCTCCTGGGGGCCAAAACTGAACGAACGGCGCGTCATATTATGGGATGCACGAACGTTCGTGCTATTCGCTAGGCTGGCCAGATGCCCGCGATCGCCACCAAGGGCGCGCAGACGCGCGCCGCCATCCTCGACCGTGCCGTCGACCTCGCCTCGGCCGAGGGCCTGGAGGGGCTGACGATAGGGCGCCTCGCCGCCGAGCTGCAGATGAGCAAGAGCGGCCTCTTCGCCCACTTCGGCTCCAAGCAGGAGCTGCAACTGGCGACCGTCGCCGCCGCCGCCGAGCGCTTCCGTGCCGCGGTGATCGAGCCGGCGACGGCGGCGCCGGACGGCGCCCCGCGCCTGCGGGCGATGGGGGAGCGCTATCTCGCCCACCTCGACCTCTACTCCGGTGGCTGCTTCTGGGGGGCGACCTCGGCCGAGTACGACGACCGCCCGGGCCCCGTCCGCGACGCCGTCGCCGCCGCCCTCGACGCCTGGCAGCTGGAGCTGGAGCGCCAGGCCACGATCGCCGGAGTCGAGCAGCCCGAGCGCTTCGCCTTCGAGCTCTACGCGGTGGTGATGGGAGCCAATGCCCGCTACCGCCTCAGCGGCGACCGCAAGGTCTTCGAGTACGCGCGCGGCGCCCTGGAGCGCCTCGAAGCGGAGCTGCCGGCATGAGCGACGGCGACGACCTCGCCGAGGCCGATTCAGGCCGCCACCTCGCCGGTCCCTAAGCTCGTAGCGTGGATCGCGCCCTGCTCGAGCAGACGCTCGCCGACGCCGGTGAGCCCGCCTACCGTGCCGCCCAGGTCTGGGAGTGGGTCACGCGCGGCGTCAAGTCCTATGAGGAGATGACCAACCTGCCGGGGACGCTGCGGGACCGGCTCGAGCTTGCGGTGCCGCTCTCGACCCTCTCCCTCCAGGCCGAGGCGAAGTCCGACGACGGCACCGTCAAGTCGCTCTTCCACACCGCCGACGGCCGCCCGATCGAGGCGGTGCTGATGCGCTACCGCGACGGGCGCCGCTCGGTCTGCGTCTCCTCGCAGTCGGGCTGCCCGTTGACCTGCACCTTCTGCGCCACCGGGCAGATGAAGTTCGGCCGCAACCTCAGCGCCGACGAGATCCTCGACCAGGCGCTGCACTTCCGCCGCCTCGAGGCGATCGACCACGTCGTCTTCATGGGGATGGGGGAGCCGACGATGAACATCGACGCCGTGCTCGCCGCCTGCGAGTGGCTGCCCGACCTCGGCGTCACCCACCGCCGCACCGCGATCTCCACGGTCGGCTGGGTGCCCGGGATCGACCGCCTCGCCGAGTGCGAGCTGCCGCTCAGCCTGGCCCTTTCCCTGCACGCCCCCAACGACGCCCTGCGCTCGCGGCTGATGCCGGTCAACGATCGCTATCCGCTGGCCGAGGTGCTGGCCGCCTGCGATCGCTACCGGGCCCGCCGCCGCCGCAAAGTCTTCGTCGAGTACGTGATGCTCGACGGCGTCAACGACCTGCCCGAGCAGGCTCGCGAACTGGCGGCCCTGCTCGACCCGCGCGTCTACAAGGTCAACCTGATCCCCTACAACCCGACCGGCAGCTACGACGGCTCCGCGCCGGAGCGGATCGAGCGCTTCCGGGCGATCCTCGCCGAGCACCGGCTCACCGCGACCGTCCGCCTCACCCGCGGCCGCGACATCGACGCCGCCTGCGGCCAGCTCGCCGCTTCCGCCGCGACCGGCTGAAACTGGCTACTCAGCCAACTAAGATGCCGCCGATGGCCACCGTCGACACCGCGGCCCCGGTTTCCAGGCCCCCACAGATGTCCGCCAACCCGCTGCGGCGGGTGGCCGGGGACATCTACGAGGAGTGGCGCGAGCGCGGCAAGTTCCCGCCCGGGCCGACCAACTTCAGCTTCGCCCGTACCCATCAGATCGCCCACGACCCGCTGCCGCTGCTGCTCGGCGCCTACGAAGAGCACGGCCCGATCTTCAGCATGCGGCTGCTGCACTCGCGGGTGATCTTCATGCTCGGCCCCGAGGCCAACCACTACGTGACGGTCGGCCATCCCGAGAACTTCCACTGGCGCGAGTCGAGCTTCGGAGACCTGATCCCGCTGCTCGGCGACGGCCTGCTGACGATCGACGACGACTATCACGACCGCGCCCGGGCGA
>Ga0193706_1001214_pt1 | contig 11886 bp, 10 predicted proteins | sample U3c1metaG_FD_160130 | JGI IMG/M metagenome (GOLD analysis project Ga0193706, IMG submission 160130) | Soil microbial communities from a riparian zone of the East river system, Colorado, United States - U3c1 | ecosystem: Environmental > Terrestrial > Soil > Riparian zone | place: USA: East River... | reverse complement strand
CTCAACGTTCGGATCGCTCCTGCCCTGCATGCCCCCATCCTCCGCGATCCCCGCCCCGATCGCGAGCACCAACAGGCAGATTCTTCAACAGCGTCCTAGTCGATCCTCCGAACTCGGTGGAGTAGGTGACGGTTTTCGGTCGTCTACCCCACCGAGTTCGGCTGGGGTTCAGTCGGTCACGGGGTCGAGGTCGGCGTGGTCGGCGGCCAGATCGGCGACGACCAGGAACGGCGAGAGGGCATCGCAGTCGACGATGTCACCACCGGTCTGCTGGGTCTCGGCTCGGACCGTGCCGGAGCCCAGGTCGGCGATGAGCTCGGCGGTGGCGGGCTGGCAGGCCTCGACCACGAAGACCAGGCGCTGGCCATCCTCCGCGACGGGCCCCAGATCGAGGTCGGGCAGGCCCGGGTAGACGGTCGGGTCGAGGGATCCGTCGAACCGTTCCGCCGAGCGCTCGGCGTCGATGTCGAGGGGCTCGATGGCGTGGACCACACCGACACCGGTCGGCCCATCGGCGGGATCGCCGTCCACCGTCTCGATGCCCTCGACGGCGGCGGACGAGACGGCCACGACCACCAGGGCGCTGACCGCCTCGTCACACGCCAGGTCGGGGTCGACCGGGGGGTGGTCGAGCTCCAGCGCGAGGTCCGTGTCGGTGCGGATCACGGTGGCGTCCGTCGGCAGCTCGCAGCCCCCGCTCACGGCGTCGGCGACCAGGACGTCGGCGCCGGACTCGAGCCGGGCCAGCACGGCCGGGTCGGGTTCGCCCAGGCCGTACCGTCCGAGCAGCGCCTCGTAGTCGACCTGGTCCCGCACCAGGCCCGGTCCGGCCCCGTCGTCGGCCTCGTGGCGAGCGGGGTCGATCTGGACGACCTCGCCGGGCACCTCGTCGTCACCGGGTGGCTCCGGCGAGGTGGGCTCCGTCGGGCCGGTCGGGTCGGTCGGGTCGTCACCGAACCCGTCGGGCAGGGCGTCGGTGGCCACGCTGACCAGGGCCGCGGTCACGACGGCGCGAGCGCATTCGACCTCGCCCTCCTGGTCGTCGACGTCCTCGGCGTGGAAGACGACGCCATCGTCGATCACCTCGACGGACACGCCGCCGGCCGTGAAGCAGCCCACCTGGACCGTCCCGCCGAGCAGCGTCCGGCCGTCGAGGTCGGCCGCCTGCACCGCCTCGACGGCGGCGTCCCGCTCGGGCTCGATGAACAGGGTGGCGGCGCCGTCGGGATCGGCGGGGTCGAGCACCTCGACGGCGGGGTCCCCCTCGAGCGGGTACTCGCCCTCGGCCAGGAAGAGCACCTCGGCGTCGAGGGTCCCGGAGGCGGGGGGATCGTCGGGCCCGCCCCCCGGACCGCTCGACGTGGTGTCGTCGGATCCACCGCCGCAGGCGGCGAGGGCGAGGACGAGGGGTACGAGGAGGGCGACGATCCGCAAGCGCATGGGGGGTGGGACGGGCCCTGAGGGCATCGAGGTTCCGGTCCGGCTGGGGGGTGGGATACCCCGTAGCCTCGCGCCGTGGACGTCCTGGAGAAGTACGAGCGCGACGGCTACCTCGTCGTCCCCGACGCCATCTCCGCCGCGGCCTGCCGCGAGCTGATGGCCCGGGCCGCCGAGATCGTGGCCGAGGCGGCCGACGACCCGGTGTCGGTGTTCTCGACCCAGGAGCAGACCCGCACCTCGGACGAGTGGTTCCTCTCGTCGGGGGCGGCGGTGCGGTGCTTCTTCGAGGAGGAGGCCTTCGACGCCGACGGCGAGCTGACCGTCCCGCTCGAGCGATCGATCAACAAGATCGGCCACGCCCAGCACGACCTGGACGACACCTACGACCGCTTCGCCCGGGCCGAGGTCTTCGCCGACACGGTGGCGGCGCTGGGGCCCGAGCAGCCCCTGCTCCTCCAGTCCATGCACATCTTCAAGCAGCCCCACATCGGGGGCGAGGTGACCTGTCACCAGGACGCCACCTTCCTCTCGACCGACCCGCAGTCCGTGATGGGCCTGTGGGTGGCCCTGGAGGATGCCACGCTCGACAACGGCTGCCTGTGGGCCGAGCCCGGCGGCCACCGCGGCCCGCTGCGACAGGTCTTCTCCCGGGCCGGTGAGAGCGACGCCGACGGCACCCGCTTCACCGAGCTCGACGCCACCCCGCTCCCCCTGCCCGGGCCCGACGGCCCGCTCGTCCCGCTCGAGGTGGCAGCGGGGACCATGGTCGTGCTGCACGGCCTCCTCCCCCACTGGTCCGGCCCGAACCGCTCCGACCGGTCCCGCCAGGCCTATTCCCTCCACGTCATCGACGGTGCCGCCACCTACCCCGACGACAGCTGGTTGCAGCGTCCGCCCGAGCTCCCCCTGCGCGGCTTCTGACGCCGTCATAAGGTCCGACGCCATGAGCGAGCGCAGCGAGCGAATCCTCACCACCTTGTCGGACGGCGGCTGCTTCTTCGAGGGGCCGCGCTGGCACGACGGGGCCTGGTGGGTGTCGGACTTCTACCGGCACGGCATCTTCACGGTCACCACCGACGGGGTCGAGACCCAGGTGGCCGAGGTGCCGGGCCAGCCGTCGGGGCTGGGCTGGCTGCCCGACGGGACGCTGATCGCGGTGGCCATGAAGGACCACCAGGTCCTGCGGGTGGCGGCCGACGGCACGACGTCGGTCCACGCCGACCTCACCGACGTCGGCGTGGAGGGCCCGCTGAACGACATGGTCGTGTCGGCCACGGGCCATGCCTACGTGGGCAGCTTCGGCTTCGACCTCATGTCGGGTCACGACCCGCAGCCGTCGCCGATCTACCACGTGACCCCGGAGGGCGACGTCTCGATCGGGGCCGAGGGCCTCCACTTCCCCAACGGATCGGTCATCAGCCCCGACGGCTCGACCCTGATCGTGGGCGAGACCATGGGCTGCCGCTACACCGCCTTCACCATCGACCCCGACGACGGCAGCCTGTCGGACCGGCGGGTCCACGCCCAGATCGCTCCCACCCCACCCATGGGCTCGTTCGCCGAGACGCTGGGCTCCGTCACCGTCGGGCCCGACGGCTGCGGGCTCGACGCCGAGGGCCACATCTGGATGGCCGACGCTATCGGCGCCCGGGTCCTCCGGATCGCCCCCGGCGGCGAGATCGTCGACGAGGTGGCCGCGCCCGAGGGCCAGGGCGCCTTCGCCTGCATGCTGGGCGGCGACGACGGCCGCACCCTCCTGGTGTGTCTGGCCCCCGACTTCTTCGAGCACGCCCGCCGCGCCGCCCACGAGGCCGTCCTCGCCACCACCCCCGTCGACGTCCCCCGCGCCGGGTTGCCGTAGTCACATGGTGCCAGGCACCGAGTGACCGTCACATGGTGCCTGGCACCTAGTGACCGTCGGGCGGGAGAAGCTTGCGGTCGATCTGGCCGGTCCGGAGGAAGACCTGGCGGCGGGTCCGGTCGTCGAGGCCGAAGGCCTGGTGGCACCACCAGCAGGCGGCCGCCCCCAGCCCCTCCAGGAGGAGGATGACGGCGACGGGGTGATCGAGCTCGGGCAGGCCGCCCGCGCCCAGGTCGAGGCCCAGGAAGGGCCACCAGAACAGCTCGGCCCGGGTGAAGCTGCCGTCGAGGGCGAGGTGCAGGAACAGCCCGATGGGGATGCCCAGCCAGCGTCGGCGCACCAGCCGCCGGCCCCGGGTGGCCGCCATGACCAGGCCCAGCGCCACGACGGCGCCGAGCAGCGTGTGGAGGACCCGGGGCCCGCCCGTCAGCGCCTCGGCCAGCGGCAGGAGGGCGCCGAGGGCGACCATGCGGTGGTCGGCCATGGGGCTGCGGAAGACCATCCACACGATGGCGACCGCCGGGCCGACGAACCAGAGGAGCACAGCTGTCCCCGGCTAACGCCCGCGACGCGGCCCGGTCGGCCCAGCGGCAGCCCCGGAGGCTCGTGGATGGGAGCGCCAGCCCAGCTCGGCGACGCGGAGAGGCGATGGGACGACAACGCCCCTCACGACGATCACAGCTGCCTAGCGGACAAGAAGTCGGCCGCAGTCCTCGCAGATGATGCGGGCGTCGGGCGGTAGGGCCTTGATGCGGTCCAGCTCCATGGCCGACAGCTTCATGTGGCAGCCCTGGCAGGTGCCGTGCTCAAGCTTGGCCACGCCGATGCCGGCCCGCTTGGAGCGGAGCGTCTCGTAGTCGGCCAGCAGGTCGTCGGGCACGGTCGCGGCCGCCTCGTCCCGGGCGGCCGCCTCGGCGTCGATCTCGGCGTCGATCTCGGCCTCGGCCACGGTGATGCGGCGGGCCAGGTCCTCGCCCTGGGCGAGGAGGGCGTCGCGTTGGCCCTCCAGCGCGGTGGCCTGCTCGTCGAGCGGGTCGCGCTCGACCATCAGCTCCAGCTCGGCGTCCTCCAGGTCGCCGATGCGGCGGCCCAGCGAGGCGATCTCGTCCTGTAGGCCCTGGAGCTCGCGGGCGCCCGTGACGCCACCGCCGTAGAGGGCCTTGTCGGCGTGGGCCGACTTGTCCTTCAGCGCCGACACCTCGTCGTCGATGCGGGCCTGCTCCCGCTCGAGGCGGTGGCGCTCGGCGTCGACGATGGCCAGCTCGGCGACCACGGCCTGGTGGGCGGCGGCGACCTGCACGGCCTCGTCCCGCTCCGGCAGGCCCTGACGGCGGGTGCGCAACTGGGTCCCGCGCAGATCGTGGCCCTGGACGACGAGCAGCTGCTCCATGGGGTCGGTCATCGCTGGTTGAACCTAGGCGGTCCGACCGGGATCATCCGCCGCCGTCGAAGTCGTCGTCGTCGTCCCGCGATCCGGCGGTCTCGTGGTCCGGGCCGATGATGCTGCCCCGCGGGCACCGACGGCCCCCGAAGTCCAGGCACAGACGCTCGCTGGGGCCGGTCCGGGGCGGGGGCGGGATGAACTCCTCGATCGGGGCGCCCCGCAGCGCCTCGCTCATGAACGCCCCCCATGTTTTGGCCGGGATGGCGCCACCGGTGATCGAGCTGCCCACGTGCTGGAGGGGCAGGTTGTCCGAGGTGCCACCGACCCACACCGAGGTGGACAGCTGCGGGGTGAAGCCGACGAACCAGACGTCGCTGGGGCCGTTGGTGGTGCCCGTCTTGCCGGCGGCGGGCTGATCGCCGAGGTCGGCATTGCGGCCCGTGCCGCTCTCGACGTTCTGGTGGAGGATGTCGGTGACCGTGCGGGCCACCTCGACCGGCAGGACCCGCTCGGGCGCCGCCTGGTGGGCGAACAGGACGCTGCCGTCGGCCTCCTCCACCCGGTCGATGAAGTAGGGGGCGTTCTTGACGCCGTCGTTGGCCAGGACCGAGTAGGCGGCGGCCATGTCGAGGGGCGAGATGCCGTCGGAGCCCAGCGCCATCGAGGCGTTCTCGGGGTGGAGGGGCGTGGTGATGCCCATCTGCGCGGCCAGGGCGGCGACCCGGTCCGGCCCCACGATCTGGTTCAGCCGGAGGAAGGCGCAGTTCGACGAGCTCAGGGTCTGCCGGAGGAGCGAGCCGGGCCCGCCCCCTCCGCCGCCGAAGTTCCCGGGGGGGTTGTCCTCGGGGTAGCCGGGGATCTTGCAGGGACCGGAGCCGTCGATCTGGGCGTTCGGCGAGATCCCCTGGAGGATCGCCTGCGTCAGGACGAAGGTCTTGAAGGTCGACCCGACCTGGCGGTTCGACGACTGCGACAGGTCGAACTGGTAGCGATCGAAGCCGGGTCCGCCGACGAGGAAGCGCACCGCTCCGTTCTTGGGCTCGACGCCGGCCATGGCCGCGGTGCCGATGCGGCGGGACCCGTTGGGGGCGGGGTCCAGGCCGAACGTGCCGTCGCCGAGGTGGTTGGGCAGGGTGTCGTTCCGGGCCTTCTGGGCCAGCCAGTACATGGTCTGGTCGAAGGTCGTGTAGATCCGCAGGCCGCCGCCGTAGAGGCGGTTGTAGCGAGCGGTCGGGGTGTCGCCCAGGCGGGGGTCGTCCAGCAGCTGCTGCTTGACCGACTCGATGAAGTAGTCGTCGGGCTGCTGGGGCAGGTTGGGCTCGGTCGGCAGCTGGGTGAACTTGCCGATGTCGCGGTCGAGCTCGGTGATCCGGTCGGTGGCGTAGAGGGCGTCGAGCACCGTGGCCCGGCGAGCGATGGTCTGGGACCGGCCCTTGAACGGGTCGCAGGAGATCGGGCACCGGATGATCCCGGCGAGCATCGCCCCCTCGGCCCAGGTGAGCTCGGCGACGTCCTTGTCGAAGTAGACCTCGGCCGCGGCCTGCACGCCATAGGCGCCCGAGCCCAGGTAGATCGTGTTCAGGTAGCGCTCGAGGATCTCGTCCTTGGTGTAGCGATCCTCCAGCTCGACGGCGAGCACGGCCTCCCGGATCTTGCGGGCGAAGTCCTGCTCGCCGCCGGTGATGGCGTTCTTCACCACCTGCTGGGTGATGGTCGAGCCGCCCTGGGCCACGTCGCCGCTCTCGATGTTGGCGGTGAGGGCCCGCCCGATCGAGCGGGCGTTGACCCCGTCGTGGCTGTAGAAGGACGAGTCCTCGGCGGCGAGCACCGAGTCGGTGACCGTGCGGGGCACGTCCTTGATCTCGACGGGGTCCCGGTTCTCGGCCGAGACGAACGTCGCCATCTGGTTGCCGAAGCGGTCGTAGACGTAGGAGCGCGAGGACAGCGGGTCGAGCGTGACCGACGGGATCTCGAAGCTGTGCGACCTGGCGATCTCCGACACCTTGGGCGCGACGACGAAGAGGGATGCCGTCAGCGTCACCACCCCCAGCACGACGATGCCGCCGAGCCGGATGATCCGCCCCACGTTGATCAGGACCGCGTCCCTCAGCTTCCTCAACACGCCCCGCCGAGGTTAGTGGCCGGCCCCCGCGCGAGCCTCGCGGGACTCCCGGTAGTTTCACCGTCCATGGCCCATCCCCGACCCTTTCGCTTCGGCATCCAGCTCAGCTCCGCCCCCGACGCCGCCTCGTGGGCCGGTCTCGCCCGCCAGGCCGAGGACCTCGGGTTCTCGACCCTCTTCATGCCGGACCACTTCGGCGACCAGCTCTCCCCCGTCGTCGCCCTCCAGGCGGCCGCCGACGCCACCACCACCCTGCGGGTGGGCACCCTCGTCTTCGACAACGACTACCGCCACCCGGTCGTGCTGGCCAAGGACTGCGCCACGCTCGACGTGCTCACCGGCGGGCGCCTGGAGCTGGGTCTGGGGGCGGGCTGGATGACGTCGGACTACGTGCAGTCGGGCATCCCCATGGACGAGCCCAAGGTCCGGGTCGACCGCATGGTCGAGGCCGTCGCCGTCCTCAAGGGCGTCTTCGGCCCCGACCCGTTCTCGTACCAGGGCGAGCACTACACGCTCTCCGGCTACGACGGGCTGCCCAAGCCGGTCCAGCAGCCCCACCCCCCGCTGCTGATCGGTGGCGGGCTCAAGCGGGTGCTGTCGTTCGCCGCCCGCGAGGCCCAGATCGTCGGGGTGAACCCCACCATCCCCAACGGCCAGGTCGATCTCGACGCCGCCCGCTCGGGCACGGCGACGCTCACCGACCAGAAGATCGAGTGGATCAGGACGGCGGCGGGCGACCGCTTCGCCGACATCGAGCTCAACGCCCTCCACTTCGCCACCATCGTCACCGACGACAAGGCCGGGACGATCGAGATGATGGCGCCGCTGTTCGGCATCGGTCCCGACGAGGTGGCCGACTACCCCCACGCCCTCATCGGCACGGTCGACGAGATCTGCGCCGATCTCGAGGCCCGCCGCGACCGCTGGGGCTTCTCCTACGTCGTGATCCAGGGCGACAGCATGGCGCCCTTCGCCCCCGTCGTCGCCAAGCTCGCCGGCTCCTGAGCCCACCGGACCGATGAGGCCACTCGCCCGGTGACGTCGGACCTCGCATGACCACGTTGCAGGAGATCGTCGACGGCCAGGTGGAGGCCGGGCGGGTGCCCGGAGCGGTGGCGCTGGTGGCCGATGTCGGGTCGGGGTCCGTCGACGTGGCGGTGTCCGGCCGGCGCGCCGTCGACGGGGTGCCGATGACCCGGGACACGGTGTTCCGCATCGCCTCGCTCACCAAGCCGATCCTCGCCGCCGCCACCATGGTCCTGGTCGAACGGGGCCGGCTCGGGCTCGACGACCCGGTGGCGACGTGGCTGCCCGAGCTGGCCGACCCGATGGTGCTGCGGGCGGTCGACGCCGAGCTCGACGACGTCGTCCCGGCCGTGCGGCCGATCACCGTCCGGCACCTCCTCACCTTCCAGGGCGGCCACGGCTTCCCGTCCGACTTCTCCGTCCCGGTGGTCCAGCACGTGTTCGCCCAGCGCCTTCAGGGCCCGCCCCGGCCGCAGGAGGCGCTCCCCACCGACGAGTGGATCGCCGCCATGGGGCGCGTCCCCCTCCTCCACCAGCCGGGCGAGGGCTGGAGCTACAACGCCGGCAGCGACCTCCTCGGCGTCCTCCTGGCCCGGGTCGAGGAGGCGCCGCTGAGCGACGTCTTCGACGACACCCTGCTCGGGCCGCTGGCGATGGTCGACACCGCGTTCGTCGCATCGGGCTCCACCCTCGACCGGCTGGCGACCCAGTACCGCCGGGACGACGCGGCAGCCCTCGAGCTGGTCGACCCGCCCGAGGGCCAGTGGGCCTCTCCCCCGCCCTTCCTCTCGGGCGCCGGTGGGCTGGTCTCGACGGTGGACGACTGGCTGGCCTTCGCCCGGATGCTGCTGGCGTCCGGGGCCGGCCCGGACGGCGCCCCGGTGCTCGACGCCGAGTCGGTGCGGCTGATGATGACCAGCCACGCCGAGGCCGAGCCCGACAGCCCGTTCCTCCAGGGCCAGGGGTGGGGCTTCGGCGGCAGCGTCGACCTGACCGCCACCGAGCCCTGGAACGTCCCCGGCCGCTACGGCTGGACCGGCGGAACCGGCACCGCCGGTTACGTGATCCCGTCCCGCGGCCGGGCCACCATCTGGATGGGCCAGGTCGAGATGGCCGGCCCCGACGACTTCTCCGCCCTGGCCGCCTTCCTCACCTGGGCCGCCGAGCAGTGAACCCGCTTCTGTCAATCGCCGTGCACCGCTGACGGGCACGGGGATTGACAGAACGGGGCTACCAGCCGGGGACGGCGGCGCCAGGGGCCCAGGTGGCGTGGGTGCCGCTGGAGATGCGCTGCGGGAGGCGGAGCTTGGCCACGGGGCCGGCGCTCACGTCGGCGGCGTCGATCACCCAGCACTCGGACGTGTCGTGGGCCGCATCGGTCGTGAGGGTCACCAGGTAGGCGTCGTCCTCGGCGGTGCCGCCGACCTTGGGGGCGACGCCGACCTCGGAGCAGTACACGCCCTCGGGCAGGCGGAGGTGCTGGTCGACGCCGGTCTGGACGTCGTGACGGACGAGGCCGTCGAACAGGAACCAGCCCGGCTTGCCGGTGGCGGCGTGGACGTAGCGGTGCGGCTTGCCGGCCACGGCGGGGTTGATGATCCCGAACTCGGTGTAGTCGTCGCGGATGTGCTCCTCGTGGGTCTTCCCGGTCTTCAGGTCGAAGCGCCAGCGGTGGAGGCGGGTCTTCATCCAGTCGAGGGCGAGGTAGCGGAACATCCACATCTCGTCGCTGACGTCGGGCTTGGGCATCGGGGACTCCTGGTAGAAGCCCTCCAGCACGATCTCATCGCCGTCCTCGTAGGCGTTGGTGAAGTGGAGGACGTAGGTCGGGTCGGCCTCGAACCAGACGATGTCGGCCTCGGTGCCCCGCCTGGGCAGGACGGCGAACCGGCTGGGCTCGTCGTGCATCGCCAGGGCGAAGTGGCCCTTCTCGAGCAGGCGCTGGTCCCAGTACATGGGGAAGGCGTTGAGGATCACGTGGTTCTCGGTGAACGCCATGTCGTGCGGGAGACGGGGCCCGGGCAGCGGGACCGGCGTGTGGTGCACCAGCCGGTTGTCGGCGTCGACGACCCCGAAGTGGAGGTACGGCGCCTCCAGCCCGTAGCTGAAGAAGAACATCTCGCCGGTGGCCTCGTCGACCTTGGTGTGGGCCGACACGCCGGCCGCCGGGAACCAGCCGTCCCAGCTGGTGGCGCCGATGGTGTCGAGGGTGAGCGGGTCGAGCCGGTAGAGGTCGCCGCACTGCCAGAAGCTGGTGAGGGCCTCGCCGGCGTGGACGACGATGTCGGTGCTCGACGCGTCCTTCATCCGGGTGCGGGCGCCCCAGCCGCCGGGGGCCTCGGCCACCTTGGGGCTCTCGGAGATGCCGGCCCACAGGCTGCGGCCCACCTCCTGCTCGGCCTCGAACCCGGCGGTGCGGATGAAGCGGTTGCGGTACCAGGCCCGGCCGTCCTGGAACCCCACGGCGTGGACCATGCCGTCGCCGTCGAACGGGTGGTACCGCTCGATCGGGAGGTGGACCGGGTTCTCGGTGTTGCGCAGGTACAGCCCGTCGAGGTCCTCGGGCAGCTCGCCGGCCACCAGGTCGAGCGTGTCGACGTGCCACTCCTCGTGCTGGGGGCGCCAGGGACCGCTGCGGTACGGGTGGTCGTCGTCGTCCGGGAGCGTCCGCAGGGCCCGACCCACCAGCTCGATGTCCATGACGCCGAGGCTGGCACGTCTGGACCGTCGCTGCTGCGGTCACTCGGTGCCTGGCACCGAGTGACCGGGGCTCCGCTGTCGCATCCCTGGCGTAGGTTCGCGGCGATGGTGGCCGGGACGGTGCGACGGGAGTGGAGCCCGGGGTGGGCGGTCGATGTGCGCCGCACGCTGGGCCCGCTCAGCCGGGGCCGGTTCGACCCCACCTACAGGATCATCGCCGACGGCAGCGTCTGGCGGACCATGCGCACGCCCGTCGGACCCGCCACCCAGCGGATCTCGGTGCGGCCGGTCGAGCGGATCGTCGTGGGCGACTCGTGGGGCCCCGGCGCGGCGTGGGCGGCCGACCAGCTGCCTTCGATCCTCGGGGCCGACGACGACGTCGCCGGCTTCGACCCCACGCTCCACCCGGTGGTGGCCGACCAGTGGCGCCGCCACGGGGCCTCGCTGCGGACCCCGGCCGTCGGCTCGGTGTTCGAGATGCTGGTGCCGGCCGTGGTCGAGCAGCGGGTCACCAGCATGGAGGCCCGCCGGGCCTGGTCGTACCTGCTCCGCCGGCACGGGTCACCGGCGCCGGGACCGGCCCCCGACGGGATGCTGGTCCAGCCGTCGGCCCGGGCGTGGGGGCGGGTGCCGTCGTGGGACTGGCACCGCGCCGGGGTCGAGGCCACCCGGTGGTCCACCGTCGCTCGGGCGGCGACGGTCGCACCGGCACTGGAGCGCTGCGTGGCGATGTCCGGCGCCGACGCCCGGCACCAGCTCCGCCGGGTCCCCGGGGTCGGCGTGTGGACGGCGGCCGAGGTGGCCCAGCGGGCGCTGGGCGACCCCGACGCCGTCTCGTTCGGTGACTTCCACGTGGCCAAGGACGTCGTCTACGCCCTCACCGGCGAGTGGGGCGGTACCGACGACCGCCTGGCCGAGCTCCTCGCCCCCTGGGCCGGCCACCGGGGCCGGGTCGTCCGCCTCGTCGGCATGACCGGCGTCCGCCGCCCCAAGCGCGGTCCCCGCTACGCCCCCCACGACTTCCGCGCCATGTAGTAGGTGAGTCGTTGACGGGCGCGGGTCGCCCCGCGACACTCGTGCACTCGGGTGGCGGAGGTCGCCCGGCGGCGAGAGGGGACCCGGCGATGACGAAGGTACGGACTGGTCGGCGGAGCCTGGCGGCGGTTGCCGTCACCGCGGTGATGATCGTCGCCGGGCTCTCGGGCTGTGACCCGCTGTTCGACGTGGTGATCACCAACCCGGGCATGTACCCGGTGTTCCAGACGCACATCACCGACTACGTCAACCGGTGCGACCCGGGCCGGCAGACCGCGATCTCGGTGAAGGCGCCCCCCGGCGCCATCGTCTCCGTCG
>Ga0193706_1001213_pt1 | contig 11887 bp, 7 predicted proteins | sample U3c1metaG_FD_160130 | JGI IMG/M metagenome (GOLD analysis project Ga0193706, IMG submission 160130) | Soil microbial communities from a riparian zone of the East river system, Colorado, United States - U3c1 | ecosystem: Environmental > Terrestrial > Soil > Riparian zone | place: USA: East River... | reverse complement strand
GCTCGTCGCGCGCGATGGCCTGCCTCAGCTCGGACAGCATCATCAGACGCCGCAGCGAGTGCTCATCGCGGCCCGGCTCGTAGACGGCGAATTCGCCGTGCCGTTTCTTCGCGTCGTACATGGCGATGTCCGCGCGCTTCATGAGCGTCGCCGCGTCGGTCGCGTGTTGCGGATACATGGCGATGCCGATGCTGGCATTGACTTCGATGGACACGCCGGCGAGGACGAACGCGGATTGGAACGCGCCCATGATCCGTTGAGCGAGCTCCGTCGCCCGCGCACTGTCCGGAACGACGAGCGTTACCGCGAACTCATCGCCGCCCAGCCGGGCCACGCTGTCGCTGCCGGCCAGCGTCTCGCGCAACCGCCGGCCGATCTCGATGAGCAGCTCATCGCCAAACGGATGCCCGAGCGTGTCGTTGATCTCCTTGAAGCGGTTGACGTCCATGATCACCGTCGCGACCAGTCCTCCTCGACGGCCGGCGTCGGCAATCGTCTGCTCGAGGCGTTCAAAGAACAGCGTGCGGTTCGGAAGTCCGGTCAGCGCGTCGTGTGTCGCCTGATGGCGGATGTGCTCCTCGCGTTCGGCGATGCCGGTGCGCATCCGATCGAACGCGGTTGCCAGGCGGCCGATCTCGTCCGCCTGCGGCACGTCGATGGGGTGGCCATAATCGCCGCGCTCGATCTGCTGCGCTCCGGCCGCGAGCGTCTCCAGCGGCCGGCTCACGCCGCGCGCGAAGAAGATCGCAGCGAAGACCGCCACGATCAGGGCGATCGTCGACATCGCGAAGATCTGCATCTCCAGCCGCCGATAAGGTGCCGCGGCCGTCGCGATCGACCGTTGCAGCAAAGTGTAGATGTGCGATCCGTCCGCTGACGCAACAGGATGCTGAAGCGCCTGATAGTCGTTCCCGCCGAGGCGGATGGTCCTGTCGACGTCGCCAAGAGCGGGCAGCCGGCCGGTCGCTCCGACCAGCTCCTGCAGGTCCTGAGGCGTGAGTGTCGAAACGAGAGGCGGACGACGCTCGGAGGTCGACCACAACGACGCGTCGAGGAAGGTCACGTCTTTGATGTCCAGCAGCACCTCGGCGTTGATCCCGAACGTCATGCAGACCCACGCAATCGGCTGTGGAGCGAGCACGGGCACCACCACGAGCTGGTACGGCCGCGCCTGAAACGTCACGATGGCCGCGCTCTCGCCCCGCCGTTCTGCCTCGACGAGCATCGGCGCGTACGCGAATCGCTTTCCAACGAGTCGGCCGCCGAGCGTGTCGGCCGAGACCAGTCCGTCGAGCGACACGAGCATCGCCGAGTCTGCGCCGATGCGGGCGCCGTGGTTGGCGAGCACGGACGTCACAGTGGCGCGGTCGGAGAACGCGATCGCCTCGCGGAACGCGTAGTCGGATGCTGCCACACGCGCTTTCTCGGCGAGCTGGCGTCCCCGCTCCGTCATGGTCCGGTCGAAGATCTTGCTGCCGACGCGAAGCTGCTCGGCGATGCTGTTGCGCATCGTGCGGTCGCCGGCGAAATGAACGGCGACCAGCGTAGCCGCCTGGAGGGAGACCAGTACAGCCACCATCAGGTACAGGAGCTTCGTCTGGAAGCTTCGAACGGGCATTCGGTGCCGGCCCCGGCTTACTACTTACCCTTGCGGGTGTCGAACGTTAGATCTCTGCGCTCTCCGTCCGTCAGGACGACCGTCACGGGAGCAGGTGCGTCGCGCACGCCTGGCGCCCAGACGTTGATCGCATAGCGGCCCGCCCCGAGGTCGTCGAGAGTGACCTGCCCGCCCGCGGCCGTGGTTGCGAAATACGGCGTGTCGACGATGACGATGTAGGCGCTCATGCGGTCGTGGATGTTGCACCCGAGCGTGACGACGCCCGGAGTGGTGAACACGATGGGGCTCGAGGGAGTGCCCTTGTAGAGCGGCAGCTGAAACGGCTTCGCTGAAGAGAAGGAGTAGACCTGGTGGCGGATGTCGTCGCTGTTCGGGAACTTGACGGCTGTTCCGGTCTGTACGGCCAGCACGTGCGGGACGAACATGCGGTTCTTCTGGTCCATCACCGCCACACGCTTCGGCGGAGCGACGCTGCGTCCCTCAGGAACCGCATACACCACGGCGTCCTGGACGGAAGCGCCGCGGCCGTCACGGACTCGAACGGTGAGCGTTGCCGCGAGGACGGCGGTTGAAGCCAGCATCAGAGCGAGCAGACAGACGATTCTGAACATGGGAACCCACATGTGGAAGCGCCGCGACGCACAGGAGATTCCCGAACTGCCGAGCCAGGCCGCTGCAGCTCCCGCCTAACGCGCGAAGTGGTACCGCACCTCGAGCATGACCCGGTAGCGATCGGACGCGCGCACGACTTCGCCGCCCAGCCGGAACGGACCTCGCGGAGACCAGAAGGCGGCGAGGGTCAGAGCGCGCTCGCGCGCATCCGCACCAAAGTCGTCATAGCGCACCGTGGCGCGTGCGTGGTCCCAGCGGCGCGAGATCAGCACGTAGCTCGCGTCGATGTCTGTGACGAACTTCTGGCCGTCGCCGAAGACGAACGTCGGTCCCCACCCGCTCTCCGCCGCAACGGTCCATTCTTCCGTGGAGTACTCGGCAGCCACGATGCTGAATCGCGTACCCCAGTTGTCGAGGTCTCCGTAGTCCAGCCCGTCGCCGCGGTTGTCGATGTGCGTGGCCTGCAGGTACAGCCGCTCGCCATTCCAGCTCGCGCGTGCGCTCCACCCCGCGCGCCCGTCATTCTCCGCGGACACGGATGTGAAGTACTCGGCGTCGACGGGGAACCGCTCGCCCAGCACGGTCCAGTGATCGCTGAGCGACCAGCCTCGCACCGCCGGCAGCGCACCGAACGTATCGTTGCCGCGGAACAGCGTCGCGCCGAGGGAGGCGCGTTGATGCGTCCAGGTGGCGTCGATGCCCACCGGCCGGAGCTCCTCGCCGAACCAGCTGTTCAGCGCTGACGACGTGATCGTGTACGGCGACTCCCAGAGCGCGTCGACGTTCTCTCGCGACGTCGGAAGAAAAAACGCGCCGCCGCGAAGTCGCACGCGGTCCGCGGCCGGATGGAAGTTCGCCTCTGCCCACGCCTCCGCGATCCCGGCGTGGCCTCGCACGGCATCGCGATCGTCGGTGCGGCCGACGAGATGCACGTGGGCGCCGAATGCGGGAGACGCCCACCAGTCCAGACCCACCTGGGCCTGCGCCGAGAGCGCATCGGTCTCGAGCGGCCGCTCGTCCGCGGACGACGCGGCGCGGAGCGACAGGAAACCGCTCCAGTCCAAGACTGGTGCGGCGTTCGCCGCGAACGCAAGTACGATCGTCGCTGGAACTGCCAGAGCGCGATGAAGCACCGCGTCAAGCATCTCACGTAGACGTGCTTTTGAGGCGCGCTGTTACTCGCGCCCGCGCGCTTCCTCGAGCAAATCGCACAGCGCGTTGAGACGGTCTTTCGTCATGTGCGAGAGCGTCTTCCTCACGGTCGCGTCGACGGCGGCGTCGAGAGACTCGAGGACGCGGAGACCTTCCCTGCTGATGGAAGCGAGGACGACGCGCCGGTCCGTGATCGCCCGCGAGCGCGTGACGAGGCCGCGCGCTTCCATGCGATCGAGCAGCCGCGTGAGATCGGGATCGCGGCGGACCATGCGCTCGGAGATCTCGCCACAGGGCAATCCTTCCGAGCCCGCCCCGCGCAGGATGCGCAGGATGTTGTATTGCGAGAGGCTGAGTCCGGCCTCGCGCAGCACCTCCGTCATGGGCACCGCGAGGTGATCCGCGGTGCGCAGCATCGAGAGCACGACCTCTTCCTGAAGGCTCCCGAAAGGCTTCGTTTGCTTGATCTCGCGCTTGAGTCTGCCTGCCATATTCATCACTCCCGGGAACAGGTGGTCGCTCGATAATACTCCGCATGACATTAGTCGTTATGAGGAATATCACCAGGCGTCTCGCGTTGTATGAGGCCAAATGGAGGAGAATCCGATGGAAATCACCACCAACACCTGGCAGATCGACCCGGCGCATTCCGCGGTCGAGTTCTCAGTCAAGCACATGATGTTCACGACGGTCCGCGGCCGCTTCCGCGACGTGAAGGGCACCATCACGGTCGACGAGCAGAATCCGGACCGCTCCACGGTCGAGGTCGAGATCGCAGCGGCGAGCATCGATTCAGGCGTTGCCGATCGTGACGGGCACCTGCGATCCGCGGACTTCCTCGACGTCGAGAACCATCCCACGATCACGTTTCGCAGCAAGCGAGTCGAGGGTGCGATGAAGAAGGAAGGCGACTCGTTCAAGGTCGTCGGCGACCTCACCATCCGCGGGAAGAAGATCGAGGTCACCCTGGACAGCACCTATCTCGGCACGGGCAAGGACCCCTGGGGCAACATCAAGGGAGCGGCCGAGGCGAGCGCGAAGATCGATCGCCGCGAGTGGGGCCTGACGTGGAACCAGGCGCTCGAGACGGGCGGGATCCTCGTGTCCAACGACATCCGCATCGACGTGCAGGTTCAGGCCGTGAAAGCGAATCCTGTAACCGCTTGAGACTGACGATCGTCATCCCGAGCTCGAATGCTCGGGATGACAGTTCTCGCATCTTCGAAGGCCACGCAATGAACGAACGAACGACATCCGATCGACTCCCGGCGACCTTCGTCGCGCACGGCGCCCCGCCGCTGCTCGACGATGCGGGCTGGGTCCGCGAACTGAACGACTGGGCTTCCGACCTTCCGCGCCCGAAGTCGATTCTCATGCTGTCGGCGCACTGGGAAGAGCGTCCGGTCACGATCGGCGCGACTCGGACGCTGCCGCTCATCTATGACTTTTACGGTTTTCCTCGCCATCACTACGAGCAGAAATACGCGGCGCCTGGCGCGCCGGAGCTCGCCGAGCGTGTTCGCGCGGCGTTGACGCCCGCGGTCCGCGTGGGCGAAGACCCGGAGCGCGGGCTCGATCACGGCGCTTACGTGCCTCTCGTGGCGATGTATCCGGACGCCGGCATCCCCGTGCTGCAGGTCTCGCTGCCGAGCGAGAACCCGGCCGAGCTGTTTGCGCTCGGCCGCGCGCTTCGTCCGCTGCGCGATGAGGGTGTCCTGATCATCGGCAGCGGCTTCATCACGCACAATCTGCGCACGCTCGACTGGTCCGGGCAGACTCCGCCCCCGGCCTGGGCGACGGAGTTCGATTCATGGACCGCCGACGCCCTCGCGCGCAAGGACGTGGACGCTCTGCTCGACTATGAGAGGAAGGCGCCGGCGTCGCAGATCGCACTTCCCACTCGCGAGCACTTCATCCCGCTCCTCGTCTCGCTCGGCGCAGCCGCCGACGACGAGGCCGTGCAGTTCCCGATCAGCGGGTTCTGGATGGGATCCCTGACGCGCAGATCCGTGCAGTTCGGCTGACGTCCTGTTACGCTTCCGCCTCCCTGTTCATCGAGGAGGCGGAGGCATGCGCAGGCTGTTGGTGGTGACGCTGGCTCTCGCGCTCGTTGCGCCGCACGCAGTGGCGCAGCCGGCGCGCGGAAATCCCGACACGCAGTTCGAAGGTGAGTCGGTCGACGCGATGATCGCGTCGTTCATGAAGGAGCACGAAGTACCGGGGATGTCCCTCGCGATCGTGCAGGCGCCGTACATCACGCGGGCCGCCGGCTACGGCGTGAGCGACCGCGAGCGGCGTACGCTGGCGGCGGCGAACACGCTGTTCGACGTCGCGCAGATGCGGGACGCGTTCACCGCCGTGGCGATCATGCAGCTCGTCGAGGTGAAGAAGCTCGCGCTCGATGAGGTCCGGGACGCAATCCGCGATGCCTCCCGTTACGCCGACCTGGAGCGCGCGATCGAGAGCGCCAGCGGAAAGAGCTACGAGCAGTTCGTCCGCACCGGTCAGTTCGACCGGCTCGGCCTCCGCCACACGTTTTTCGGCAGCGAGCTCTCGGGCGTGGAGCGCGAGAGCCACGGTGCAGGCGAAAGGCATCGCCGGTTTCTGCAACAGCCCGCGCTGATCGATCCGATCGAGCCAGCGTCCGGCTATCGCGAAGCCTCACGCGTGAAGCCGCGGGACCGCGCGATCTACTCGTCCGCCTACGACGTCAGCGTGTGGGACATCGGCCTGGCCGGGGAGATCCTGGTGAAGGATGCGTCGCTGCGGAAGCTGCTCTACTCACCGGTTCTCGCCGATGGAACGCGCCTCGCGCGCATCGGCGCGTGGTCCTTCCCCGGACACCAGGGACTGATGATCGCCACCGGTACGGGCGACGGGTTCTCCTCGCTGCTCAGCCGATTCACGCACCCGGACGAGCTGGTCTGCGTGACGCTGCTCGCAAACAAGGAAGGACTCGATCTCACGCAGCTCGCTCGAAAAATAGCAGGAGCGCACAACGCCAGGATCGGACCTCCGGCACGCGCCGCCAGCATGCGCGTGCAGCAGAGCCCGTGGCCGCTCGAGACCACGCGCGATCGCGTCATACAGCGCGGCGCCTCCGATCGCGTCCAGGTGTGGGAGGCGGAGGGAGAGGTCTGGGTCGGAGCGAAGGACCCGGGGGAGGGTGCTGCGCGGAACGCGATCGATCGGTTGTTGCTGGACATCGCGATGTAGGTGCAAACCTGTCATGCTTTTTCGAGTCACGACGCGATGCTCCGACCACCCGGACGAAACCCTCGCGTAACGCGGGGATTTTCGGATGTAGTGCAACCGGCAACCGGCAACCGGCAACCGTACTTACCTCTTCATCCGCACCGTCTTCGCGGCCATCGTGCGCGCGGTCACCGTGCGGGCTGACACCATCCGCCCGCCCAGCGCCTTCGCCAGGTACTGGCCGGTGGGGCTGGCCTTCACCTTGGCGATCTCTTCCGGCGTTCCCTTCGCGATCACGAGTCCGCCGCCGTCTCCTCCCTCGGGGCCGAGGTCGAGGACGTGGTCGGCGGTCTTGATGACGTCGAGGTTGTGCTCGATCACCACCACCGTGTTGCCGCGGTCGACGAGACCGTGCATCAGGTGTAGCAGCTTGTGGACGTCATCGAAGTGAAGTCCCGTCGTCGGCTCGTCGAGGATGTAGAGCGTTCTGCCGGTGGCGCGCTTCGCGAGCTCCTTGGCGAGCTTCACGCGCTGCGCCTCGCCGCCCGACAGCGTCGTCGATGACTGCCCCAGCGTGATGTAGCCGAGGCCCACTTCGTCGAGAGTCCGCAGGATGATCGCGATGCGCGGGATGTGCTGAAACACCTCCAGCGCCTGCTCGACAGTCATGGCGAGGATCTCTGCGATCGAGTAACCCTTGTACTTCACCTCGAGCGTCTCGCGGTTGTAGCGCTTGCTGCCGCACACGTCGCACTTCACGTAGATGTCCGGCATGAAGTGCATCTCGATCTTGATCTGACCGTCGCCCTTGCACGCCTCGCAGCGCCCGCCCTTCACGTTGAACGAGAATCGTCCCGGACCATAGCCGCGCATCCTCGCCTCGGGCGTTCCCGCCATGAGGCCGCGGATCTCCCCGAAGAGCTGCGTGTACGTGGCCGGATTCGAGCGCGGCGTGCGGCCGATCGGCGACTGGTCGATGTCGATGACCTTGTCGATCAGCTCCAGGCCGTCGATCCCGTCGTGTTCCCCGGGTGTGTCGTGCGCGTCGTAGAAGTGACGCGACAGCGCCTTGTAGAGGATGTCGTTCACGAGCGTCGACTTCCCGGAGCCGCTCACGCCGGTCACGGCGATGAACACACCCAGTGGAATATCGACGTCGAGATTCTTGAGATTGTTCTGCTTCGCACCGCGGATGACGAGCTTGTTCTCTCCGAGAGGGCGGCGCACCTCCGGCACGTCGATCTTCAGCTCGCCGCGCAGGTACTTCGCGGTGAGCGAGCTCGGGAACGTCTTCACCTGCGCGAGCGTCCCCTCCGCCACGACGTGGCCGCCGTGGACTCCGGCGCGGGGCCCGAGGTCGATGATGTGGTCCGCCGTCTCGATCGTCTCCTCGTCGTGCTCGACGACGATGACGGTGTTGCCCAGCTCCCGCAGCTCGAGGAGCGAGTCGATGAGCTTCCGGTTGTCGCGCTGGTGGAGACCGATCGAGGGCTCGTCGAGCACGTACAGGACGCCCATCAGCTTCGAGCCGATCTGCGTGGCGAGGCGGATGCGCTGCGCCTCTCCGCCGGACAGCGTGGCGGCATTGCGATCGAGGGTCAGGTAGCCCACGCCGACCGAGTTGAGGAAGCCGAGGCGATCGCGGACTTCCTTGAGGATCTTGCCGGCGATGGCCTCCTCACGCGCCGTGAGCTGTACGTCGCGGAAGAAATCGTCCGCGTCGCCGAGCTGGAGCTCGACGACCTTGTCGATCGGACGATTCGCGAACGTTACGCTCAGCGCCTCGGGTTTCAGGCGCTTTCCGTCGCAGTCCGGGCAGTGCGCCTGCGTCATGAACCGCTCGATCTCCTCGCGGATGTCGTCGGAGTCCGACTCCTTGTAGCGCCTCTGGAGCATCGGCACGATGCCCTCGTAGTTGCCGTTGTACGCGTACGCGCTCTCGTTCCCCTGGAACTCGAAACGGATCTTGTCCTCGGAGCCATAGAGGATGCAGTTGCGCGCCTTCTCAGGCAGCTTCTCCCATGAAGTGGAGAGCTTGAACTTGTAATGTTTGGCGAGCGTCTCGATCTGACGGAAGCGCCAGTTGTCCGAGCCTTCCTTCCAGAGCGCAATGGCGCCTCCCTCGAGCGACGCCTTCGGGTCCGGGACGATCTTCCTCTCGTCCACTTCGAGCAGCATGCCCAGGCCCGAGCAGCGCGGGCACGCGCCGTAGGGAGAGTTGAAGGAGAACAGCCGAGGGGTGATCTCGCCGATGGAGACTCCGCAGTCGGGGCAGGCGTAATTCTGCGACATCAGCTCTTCGCGCTTGTCCTGCTGATAGAGGATCTTGACGAGGCCCTTCGTGACGCGCGTGGCGGTCTCGAGCGAATCGGCGAGGCGCTGCGCCGCGCCTTCCTTCACGACCACACGATCGATGCGGATGTCGATGGTGTGCTTCTTCTGCTTGTCGAGGTTCGGCGGGTTGGAGAGCTCCACCTCCTCGCCGTCGACGATGGCGTGCGTGAAGCCTTCCTTCACCATCTGCAGCATCTGCTTGCGGTACTCGCCCTTCTTGCCGCGGATGTAAGGCGCGAGGATGGTGAACTTCGTCCCGGAGGGGAGCGCCATCAGCCGGTCGACCATCTGCTGGATGGTCTGCGGGCGGATCTCCTGGCCGCACTGCGTGCAGTGTGGCGTGCCGATCGACGCGTAGAGCAGACGGAGGTAATCGTAGATCTCGGTGACCGTGCCGACGGTCGATCGAGGGTTGCGCGACGTCGTCCGCTGCTCGATGGAGATCGCCGGCGAGAGACCCTCGATCGAGTCGACGTCGGGCTTCTCCATCTGCTCGAGGAACTGCCGCGCATACGCCGACAGCGACTCCACGTACCGCCGCTGCCCCTCGGCGAAGATCGTGTCGAACGCCAGCGAGGACTTGCCTGAGCCGCTCACTCCGGTGATGACGACGAACTTGTTGCGGGGGACGACGACGTCGATGTTCTTGAGATTGTGCTCGCGGGCTCCGCGAATGACGATGGATTCCATGTGAAGAACCAATCTAACCCCGGGAATAGGGGTGGGTGTTCCCTTCTACACCCTGTAGGACGGAGAATTGGGCCTTGCCGGCGATCGTGCTCTACCTCGCAACGGCGATCGTGATCGCGGCTCTCTGGCGGCGGCTCGTGCAGCCCGTGAGCTCGGCCGCCGTCTCGGTCGCGGTGCTCCTGCCGCTCTGTTTCACCGGGTACGCGCTGTTCAGCGCCCGCGTCTACGCACCGATCGACCTGCCGTACGGGTCCGAGCCGCTGCACGACTACGCCCGTGACTACGGCATCGAGGGGCTCCACAACGGCGCCCTGTCCGACCTCTATTTGCAGATGATTCCATGGCAGAGCACGGTTCGTGCGTCGCTGCTCCGCGGCGAGTGGCCGCTCTGGAATCCCCGTCTGCTCGCGGGGACCGTGCTCGCGGCGGACATGCAGTCGATGGTGTACGACCCGCTGCGTCTGCTGGCGCTGATTCTTCCGCACGCGCAGGCCCTGACGTTCGACGCGGCCATGACGTTCTTCCTCGCCGGCTTCTTCACGTTCGCGTTCGCGCGCGTCCTCGGCCTCGGCGAAATGGCGTCGCTCGTCGGAGCGGCGGGGTTCATGTACTGCGCGCCGATGGCGTTCACTGTGGGATGGCCGATCGGGCGGGCGTGGGCGTATCTGCCGCTCGTCCTGGCAGCGGTCAGACAGGCCGTACACGAGACGAACGTGCGGGCGGGGACGCTCCTGACCGGCGCGCTCGCGCTGCTGCTCGTCGCAGGGCACCCCGAGACCGCTCTACACGTGGTGGTGCTGGGCGGAGCCTGGGGCGTCGTGGAGGTCGCCGCGACGCGCCGCTACCGCGCCGTCGGTCTCGCGGCCGCATGCGGCGTCTTGACGCTGCTGCTGACCGCGGTGGTGATTCTGCCGTTCGCCGAGGCGTTGCCGCAGAGCGGGGAGCATTACGCGCGGACGAAGTTCTTTGCGGTGGAGCCGGTGCAGTCCTCGCCGGAGATGGCGCTGCGGCGCGCCGCACTCTCGCTCTTTCCGTGGTACGCGGGCCAGCCGGAGCGCGGAAACGCGGCGAGTGACTGGGAGCCGGCCAATGTGCGGACCGGAGGCATCGTTCTCGCGCTCGCGTTCGCGGCGCTCGTCGTCGCACGCCGGCGCGAGACATGGTTCTTCGCGGGCGTGGCGATCATCGGCGCGATGTCGTCGTTCGCGATCTGGCCGGTCGCGCACCTTCTGCACGCGCTGCCGCTCTTCGACGTCACACACAACGACCGCCTCGCGTTCGCGGCTTCGTTTGCGCTGGCGATGCTCGCTGCGATGGGGGCGCAAGGGGTCCTCGACGACCAGCGAAAGGCGCGGGCGGCGGCGATCATGGCCGGATTGATCGCAATCGCGCTGACCGGCGCGACGCTCGTTCTTCGCGGCGCGCGCATCGCAGCAGGGGTACAGCCGGACCTCATCTCGATGTTGTCGATCGCCGACCTGCTCCCGCTCGCCGCGACGGGATTGCTCCTGGCGGCGCGCGCGCCTCGACGCCTCGTTCTGCCAGCCGTGCTCGGACTGGTCCTTCTCCAGCGCACGATCGAAGACGGCGCGATCTACCCTTCGCTTCCGTCGCGGGCTTTCTACCCGGTCACTCCGATCATGCGCTTTCTGCAGGAGGCCGATGGAGAGCCGTTCCGCGTCGCCGGCATGCACTACGCGCTGCCGCCCGACACCGCCGCGCTGTACGGACTCGATGACGCGCGCGGCTACGAGGCCATGACCTTTCTGCGCCTCTTCCGCACGTATCCGCTGTGGAGCGAGTACGTCGTCGCGTCGTACAACAAGGTCACGCGAAAGGAGGCGCCGTTCCTCTCATTCCTCAACGTGAAGTACGCGATCGGATCGCGCCAGGAAGAGCCGGACGAGCAGTGGAAGATCCTCCGCGAAGACCGCGAGACAAGGCTGTTCGAGAACACCAGAGTTCTTCCGCGCGCCTTCGTTCCGCGTCGCATTCGCTACGAGCGGACGCCGGAGGCCGTGCTGGAGCAGATGTCTGCGACGACGGACTTCGGAGAGAGGGCGTGGATCGAGGCGCCGCACTACGAGCCGCGCGAAGAGGGGAATGGGCCGGGAGTGCTGCGCATCGCACGTCGCGGCACCGGATTCGACATCGCCGCGACGATGGAGAGGGATGGCTGGGTCGTGATCTCCGAGAGCGCGTGGAAGGGATGGCGCGCCTACATCGACGGGAAACGCATCCAGCCGCACTTCGCCAACAACGCGTTCCTCGGCATCCACGTCCCGC
>Ga0193706_1001212_pt1 | contig 11922 bp, 7 predicted proteins | sample U3c1metaG_FD_160130 | JGI IMG/M metagenome (GOLD analysis project Ga0193706, IMG submission 160130) | Soil microbial communities from a riparian zone of the East river system, Colorado, United States - U3c1 | ecosystem: Environmental > Terrestrial > Soil > Riparian zone | place: USA: East River... | reverse complement strand
GACCATGTAGAGGCCGAGGGTGGAGTCGAAGGGGTTGTCGTGCTGCTTTGCGACGTAGACGGAGCCGAGCAGCGGCTGGCGGATGATCGGCGTTTCGATTTCGATCGCGCCGACCCGCGAGGACTCCGGGCATTCGTCGGGGTCGTTGGACTTGAGCTTCACCTGGGCGAGGCTGCAGGCGCCGAGGCCGTGTGCGGCCGCCGGGTTGATCGACATCCCCTTCGGGAAGGTGACGGCGACGGTGTCGAGGTTGGCCTGGGCGGTGCCGCCGCGGCTGAGCAGGCCGTCCGTTGACATCGCGATCTCGACCCCGAGCCCGGTCGGCGAGTCGGCCTGGGCGCTGGTCGGCTGCACTGCGGCTTTCGGCTCGAATTCGACCGCCGCGCAACCGCTCGCGGGGAAGGTGGACTTCGCCGTCTTGAAGTCGCCGGGGTGCTGCCAGGAGTCGACCCGCAGGCCGGCAACCAGCGGTTCCCCCGCGCAGCGGGTGGGGTTGGCGAAAAGCGGCTTCGCCGCGGGGTTGTCGGCCGGTTCGTCTTTGCGACACCGTTCGAATGCTTTAGCGCCGCCGAACCCCACGTCTCTCAGCTTTGCGCCGAACCCACAGAGGAGCGCCGTCGCGGCGCGCAGTTCGGGCGCCTCGGCGATCGGCGCCGAGACTAAGCTGAAGGCGTAGCCGTCCTCCGCCCGCAGAGCTGGCGCGAAGACGTTGAGGACATCAGGAGCGCTGTTGGTAATGGCGAACTGGGCCGGAAGGCCGAATTCCGGCTCGAGCGAGTAGATGGGAAGGTTCGGAGCGCCGGTTCCCACGAATTCGAGGTTGATTCCGCCAACCGCGCTGCCTTCCGGGCAGGTGCCGAGAAACGCATTTTCCGGAGACGGGCAGAGCGAGTCGGCCGCAAGCGCGTTGCCGCCGAAGCCGCGGGGGGCATCGACGGAGATCACCCTCGCCTGCTCCAGAGGCAGGTAGACCGAACTGCTCGTGACCGAGGACGTCCTCCCTCTGTACTGGGAGAGTTCGAAGGCGGCGAGGACGGAGAACGGGTGACCCCCGGCCTGCGTGTAAAGGGCTCCGGCGGCGTCTTCGATGACACTGGCGAAGTCGGCGACCGCGAAAGGGCGCGGACCGCTGAACTCTAATTCCTTGCTGGCAATCGCGGTTGCCGCGCCGCCGCCGGAGACGGTCGCTTTGGCGAGGGCGAGGCCGGGCGCGTCGTCGCCGAGGAGCACGGCGACGGTGAGCGCCGGGTACGAGGCCCCGGCGGCCAGCGAGCCGCCGGGGCGGGCGCAGGACGCCATGGCGGGTTCGGCGCCGGCCAGCGGCTGCGCCGAGCAGCTCCAGCCGGTGCCGGTCGTGCTGAGCACGGCGGTTTCGCCGCCCCCCGGAAGCTCGACGACGGCGCTCACGAGCGAGGTGTCGGCGGCGGCGTCGCCGGTGTTTTTCACCACCAGTTGGTAGTCGACCCGTTCATCGCTGCGGCTGACCCCGCCCGGGAGTTTCGTCCGCACCGTCGCCGTCGCGGCGCCACCGCTGAGCTGCGAGGTGCCCGGAGCAACGCTCAACTCGGCGACGTCCGCGCCTCTCAAAGCGCCGCCGCTGAAGGTGATCGCGTAGGGGTCGGGGGCGCCGCCGGGCCTGCCGGGGGTGCCCGGGGCGCCGGGGCCGCCCGTGACCGAGACCGAGGCGCCGCCGGTGGAGATGTTCGTTATCGAGTTGAGCGCGCTCTGAACGGACGCGGCGGTGGCGGTGGCGGAGATGTCGGCGGTTTCGGAGACGCCGGGGCCGCCGCTGCCGAAGAGCAGCCTGTAGTTGCCTGCGCCGGCGTTGACGGCGAGGACCTGGACCTCGTTGGCGTCGGTGTTCAGCGTCAGCCCGAATTCAGGCGCGGCGAGGGCCGGGGCCGCGCCGGCGCCGAGCAGGATCGCGGCGAGGCCGAGCGCGAGCGAGCCGAAACGGGCGCGGCCGGCGCCCAGGATCGATCCAAGGGCAGATGCCTTCGGATGGCGTTTCACGTAGCTCTCTCCTTGTCCCCTGGCCGCCTCCCAGCCCTGACCCGGTCATTGTGGCAGGGTTCCCTGACCTGGCCGGGCAGCCGTTTGTGCCGGGAAGTTGGGCTTGCCCGTGTCACCCTTGCCGCTATAGCGGCTGAAGGGGGCGCTCTGGTGAGACGGGAAGCCGTAGCGCCCGCGTTCATAGGCTTCGCGTTCGCGCGTTTCGCGCCGGCGCTCCCGCACGGGCGAAGCTTCCGCTTCGCCTTCGGCGCTCCCTCCTCCCCGCAGAAAACACGGAGGGCGGCGGCGAGGAGGGCGGTCGACTTGGAGAACAGTGGAGCGGTAGAGCAGCATGTAGAAGGGGCTGCTTGGTTTCTACGTTGGATTCCACCGGGTGGCCAGACGAGTGTTGCGCCTAGCCTGCACCCTCAGAGCCCCTTGAACAGCTTGCACTGCCCCCGATACCAAACCCATAATTAATTACACCAGGGCGGTCTGTTCAGACCGCCCTGGTGTGTGTACTACTGAATGATCAAAATGCGATGCCGTACGTTTCTGGAGGCGTCACTTCGATTTCGGTTTTGCCGAATGCACCAGAGATGTTTGGTGGTTTGGTGGGGTCGGTTTCCCATTCACCAGCAATGCCGCTAAATTCGGATTTGTAGTCGAACACCCCTTCCATCATCTCGTAATACAGCATTTTTTCCGTATAACATGGTTTAGCGAGCACAAACGAGACTGGGAGATCAATACGGACGTCTCCCCATTCATTAACATGGAGAGAACCTTCGACGGGAGGATTAGATTTGAGTTCGCACCCTGCCCACGTTCCAGTTCCTACGCAGCCCCAGGGGTTGTATTCGACATCGGTGATTTCGGCGTCGGCTCCTTCACCTGGCAGGAGCGTCGCTTGGGCCCTCATAGGGCAATAGTAAGTGCCGTCCCAGTACCAAGCCCACCCCACTCTCGGGGCATTGAGTTCGATCGTCTCAGGTTCGGAAAGGGGTTCACCTTCTTTTGTCCAGTGCACCCCAGACGCGGACGCGGGAACTGCGAACGCCGCGGCGGCAAAAACCGCCAGGGCGAAGGACATCATTACCCTGATCTTCTTCATATAGTGTCTCCTGTCGCTGGTTGCTCTTGGCATCCGACGCAAGTCGGACCCGCAATTCGCTCACGGGCACCTGACGAGAAGCGTCTGTGACAGTCTTTTGGCTCGGAGTGGCCGGGCGCTTGGACAATGTGGTCCCCGAAGCTGCCACATTGTCGGGCTATCGGTCTGGCACCCGCAGCGGTCGGAGTTCAGTCCCGAGAGGAGGACGCGGGGACCGGCAGGGAAGGCCCCAGCTCTTCGAGGCGCAGGGCGGCATCCACCTCCGCCACACAGCTGCCGAGAGGGCGACCGAGACGCTCTTCGATCGCATGGAGGCGGTTGGAGACCGTGTGCCTGTTCACTCCGAGCGCCGCGGCGGCCGAGGAGGCGTTGCACTCGGCGGCGAGATAGGCGCGGAGGGTCCGGCGTAGCACCGCGCCGCCGTCGTGCTCCTCGGCGAGCGGGGCCAGATAAAGATCGCGCAGCGAGGAGGCGAGGAGATCGTCGCCGAAGACCGAGGCGAGGAGGGCCACGTCGGCGTAGCAGGCAAGCCTGTCGGGGCCACGCCGGAGCACCGTCATGGCCACCTTCGCCTGCCTGTGGGTGCGGCGCCAGCCGTCCACTCCGCGTCCGGGCTCGCCCAACGCCAGCAGCGTCTCGGCCAGCCGGCCCGTCGCGGTGGCTCGGCGCAGGGCCTCCGCGGCGGCGACCCTCCGGCTACCGCCTAGCCAGGCCCAGACCGTGGCCTCCCCGGAGCGCACCATGAGCAGGCTGCGGTCTGTCGCGGTGGCGAGCTCGCGCAGCGATGTCGCGGCCTCGGGCCCTGAGGCGACTGCACCGATGTGCCAGGCATCGAGTTCATAGCGCAGCTCGCCGATGTCGAGGAGCTCTCCGGCGAGGAGCCTCTCGACCTGCGCGGCGCGGCGGCGCTCGGCGCTGCGCGGTGGCTTATCGGCCTCACGCCTGTATTCCTCGGTGGCGGCGACGACGAGGCGGTCCAGAAGCGCCGCCTGGATCCTAGAGAGGCGACGAATCTCCCCGACTTCGAGCAGGCCGTCGGTCTCGGCCTCCTGCATGACGAACTCGCCGAACAACGTGTAGCCGGCGAGGTAGCGGCGTAGCACCGTGTCGAGACCGGCGCCGGCGCGGGCGGCGCGGCGGGCCTGGGCGAGGAGGCGGTCGGGGATCGGGGCCGGCTCGGGCGCGAGGGCCTCCAGTTCCGCGATCCCGTAGTCGAGAGCCGCGCCGACGGCTTCCCTCAGCCCCGGCGCGTACTCGGGGTCTTCGATCTCTGCCGAATCCGGAACCGCATTGACGCGGCTGAGCGTCGCCTGCTCGATTTCGGGGCGGCGGGCGCGCAGGCTGGCGGCCAGTCTCGCCCGGCTGGGAACAGAGGGTGTAGAGGCCGAATCCGTCGTGCGACTCACCCGCTCAGCGAAATGGCTGCGGAGCAGTAGAGAGGACCTTCCATGTCCTGTCTTCGATTTTCATCGCCATCCAATGGTCGGCGCCGTCTGAGCCGTGGAAAAGGGCGAAGCCGGCGCCTTCGCCGGCCCTGCCGCCCTGTTCGATTCGCAGGCTCGCGACGCCTTCGGAGGTGAGGCGGGTGGACTCTTCGGAGGCGCCGGCGAGCTTGTGGAGGGTCTCGCCGCAGCTATCTCCGGAGGCCTTGGAGAGCTGGTCGATTTCCGCCCGGGGGGTGGCCGAGAGGTAGGAGCAGGCCCTTCCCCAGTCGCCTTCTCCACTGGCCTGGAGGTAGGCCGCGAGCACCGCCTGGGCCGCGGCCCGCTCGCCTCCGCTCGCCTCCTCGCCGAATTCGGCGAGGTGGAGCTTGGCCTTGCCCTTGCCGCTGTACTTGGCGAAGGGGGCGCTCTGAGGGGAAGAGGATCCATAGCGCGCCTTTTCATAGGCGGCGCGTTCGGCCGCTTCGCTCTTGGGACGATGTCTTGGGGACGATTCTCCGGTTGACCTCCCCGCCGTGCTCGTCGAGGTGACCCCCGCCTCGCCCTCGGAGGCCTGGGTGGTTGCCGGCGGGCCGCTGGTCGAGGCGGTCGAGTTGCCGCCACCACAGGCGGCGAGAAACGCCGCGATAGCAAACAGGGCAAGAAGGGCGGTGCAACGCTCGACTGCCTGCTTTGCCCCCATCCTGTCTCCTCTGCTCAGCGGTAGAGCATGATGTAGAAGGGCTCTTTCTGGCGACCGCCGGCGTTGTAGGTCTGCACCTCCACCTTGGGGTAGGGGCAGGAGACGGTGCCGCCAAACTTGACGAAGGCGCTGACGCTGTTGTGGAGGCTGTATTCGGGGGTGACCTGGGCCCCCAGCGGCACGAAGCCGGGCACGTTGATGCAGTAGATCCCCGGTTCGAGGCCCTGTTTGACGTCGGCGGTGCCGATCCCCTTGGAGAAGGCGGGGAAGACCGTGCCTTCCTCGTTGACCTTGGCGAAGGCTTCGGGGTTTGCGGTCTCCGCGGTGGTCGCGAAATTGGCGGTTTTGGCCGAGGGAACCTGGCCCAGCGTGGCCTCATTTACCTTTTCGCCGGTAAGGGAGTCGTTGGGGATCTTGTCGGGAGTGATCGCCCCGGCCGGGATCTTGGCCCCGGTGACGGTGCCGTCGGCGAGCTTCGAGGTGACGATTGCGCCGCCCGCGATCTTGCCTTGCTTGACCGCTTGGGCTTCTATCTTCGGCGCGGTCACCGCGTTCTTTCTGATCTTGTCGGCGGTGACGGCGCCGGGCCGCAGCTGGCGGGCGCCGACCGACTTGGGGGCCATCTGGTCGGCGGCGTAGGCGCTGCCCATGCCGAGGGCGATGACGAGCGCCAGGGTCGAGGTCAAGTTGGCGTAGGTGAGGCGGGAACGAAGGGCTCTCATCGGACCTTGCAGCTCCTCTCCAGGGTCGAGATCAGCTTCAGACCGCCGGCGAAGCCGAAGCTGGTGCGAAGCAGCGGGAAGACCGCGCCCGAGAAGCCCTTGGGGACCGGGCAGGCGGCGGCGGCAAAGCGAGGCTGGAGATCGAGGGAGACGCCGGTGACGTATCCCCATTCGCCGGTCACCCGGGGTAGCGAGGCTTCGAGGATCGTGCCGTAGGTGCCGTGACTCGGCTTGACCAAAAAGGGCAGGACATAGGAGGTGGGGACCGGCTCGGTGCCGTAGATGTGGGCGAAGATCGCCGGGCGGCCACCCAGCTTGCCGTTGAAGGCCAGCACCTTGCCCTCCGAGGGAAAGGGGGACTGCTCGGGGATCTTGACGTTGGCGGAGAAGTGGCCTTCGCCGATCAGCGAGGAGCGGCAGGCGGCGAGGGCTTCCGAGGTCGTGGAGGGGCTGATGTGGCCGAGGCGACAGAGCGGGATGCCTCCGGTCTTCAGGTGGCCGTGGGAGTTGATCGCGATCGCGATCTGCTCCAGTTTCGGCAGGGCGCCGGGCTTGGTGGCGGTGATGTGGCCGGCGACGGAGACGGCGATCGGCGCATCGGCGCTACGCGGCAGGCGGGTCGGGGTCATCTTGCCGGCGACCGCTACGCGCACCCCGTCCTTCTGGGCGACCTCGGCCTGCGCCAGGGAGCAGAGAGCGACGAAAAGCACCGCCACCGCGGCCAGGGTCGCGGTGGCGGGGCGCTGTCGCTTGGGACCGGGCATCAGCGGCCGCTAGGGCGGGCGTGGTGCTTGTGCTTGTGCTTCTTCTTGCAGGAGTTCTGCAATACCGGGCGCAGGGTGGCGCGGCGGCCATTCTGGGCGCTGAACACGGCGTTGGCCTTGTTGACCGATTTGCAGATGTCGCGGCTGTTGACCAGCAGGCCCTTTTTGCCGCCCTGCATGCGCAGGGTGAAGCTCGAGACCGGCTGGTCGGGGACCGTGTCGAAGCTGGAGCGGATGCCGCCGTGGACGGAGTCGATGCGGCCGCTGAGGACGACTTCGATCGGCTGGCCGTCGGGACCCCTGAGCGCCGCCACCAAGTCGGGCAGCGGGTTGTCGGAGCTCCTGAGGTAGACCGGGCCCTTGACCGGGTTGTCGAGCAGCGGCGTGATCGCTTCGGCTTCGCCGTAGATTGCTCCTTGCGGGCAGGCGTGGGCGGCGAACTGGACCCTGGTGCAGATGGTGCGGATGTGGGCCTGGTCGAGGAACTCGGAGTGCGGCAGGGCGACCGAGGCGCCGGCGATGTTGGCATCGCCGGCACGTGCGGTCAGCTTGGCGACCAGGCGCGGGTGGGAACCGCGCTTGGTGCCGCCGAAGAGGCGCAGGGCCAGCTTCGGCTTGAAGCCGAGGGCGGCGCAGTTGCCAACCTGGAAGCGGTTGAAGAGGTTGGCGCTCGCGCCCAGCTCGCCCGTGACGTGGGCGTCGACAGACATCGCTTCACAGTTGGTCGGCGCCGCGGTGAAGTTGGGTCGGTCCAGGGCGAGGCGGATCTGGCGCACGTCCAAGAGGATCCCATGCAGGATCGTCGGAATCGGGTCCGACTTGGCCGTCACCTGGGCCGTTTCGGGGTCGACGTAGAGGGCGTTGCGGATCACCACATTGCCGAGGTCGAACGGGCCCGCGACCGCCGGCGTCACGACCGCCAGGCTGACCGGGGCGCCTTTGTATGGCCCGGCGAGGTAAACCTTGCCTGGGGTCTGGAAGGGGAAGGGGCCCGAGCCCGCACCCGCCAGGACCGTTCCCACCTGAGAGGCGCTCGGGCAAGAGGGGTTGGCGAGCTCGGGTCTACCGGTTTCTTCGGCGCCCGAGATGCCCGCGAGGACCGCGTCGGGGCAGTAGGGGATGCCCTTGAGGTAGGCAGTGAGGCCCTTGGGGGTAGCGACGTCGAGGGCGGTGAAGCGCTGGCTGCCGTCCTCGCGGCTGAGGGTGAGGACGAAGGGACTCTTGGCGCCGGCCGTCGGGTTATCGAGGCCAGACTTCAGCTTCACTTCGAGGTTGCCCGCCGGGCAGGGGCCGCCATTTGGGCCTTCGGTGACTTCGAAGGCCGAGTCCTGGGAGACGGTCTCCGCCGGGGTCGGATTGGCCGGGTTGGCCGCCGACCAGGGCGAGAACTCAGAGTGGATCGCGTAGCTGCCGCACTTCGGCGGGTTGATCAGCGGCGCCCGCGGGCCTTCGTTGAAGTGAAGCGCCAAGCGCGAGAACGGCGCTTCGGGATTTTCGGTGAAGACCGAGGTCAGCTGGCCGGTGTCCGGATCGGTGACCAGCTTGCCGGCGACCTTGATCGTGATCCCGTCCCGGGCGGAGCTGAAGACCATGTAAAGGCCGAGGGTGGAGTTGAAGGGATTGTGGTTCTGCTGGGCGACGTAGACGTTGCCGGTCAGGGTTTTGCGGATGATCGGGGTGTCGATTTCGATCGTGCCGACCTTGGAGGATTCTGGGCATTCGGCTTCCGCGTTGGACTTCAGCTTCACCTGTTCGAGGCTGCAGGCGCCGAGGCCGTCGGCGGCGGCGGGATTGATCGACATCCCCTTCGGGAAGGTGACCGAGGCGGTGTCGAGGTTGGCCTGGGAGACGCATTCGGCGGCGGGACTGCTCGGATCACCCTGTTTTTCGTGGCAGCCGCTGCTCTGCAGCAGGCCTTCGGTCGGCATGGTGAATTCCACGCCGAGGCCGGTCGGCGAGTCGGCCTGGTGGTTGGTCGGCGCCAGTTCGGATTTCGGTTCGAAGGGGACCGCGCCGCAATTGGTCGGCGACGGCAGCGGGTATTCGGCAGTCTTGAAGGCCGCCTGGTGCTGCCAGGAGTTGACCCGGATCCCGGCCGAGATCGCCCCGGTGCAACGGGTGGGGTTGGTGATCAGCGGGTGGGGCGATGGATTTTCGGAGGGTTCATTTTTCTTGCAGCTGACGAAATTGCCACCGCCGGTGAGATTCGCGCCGAAGGCGCAGAGGATCGGCGTCGCCGCGAGCAGTTCGGGCGCCTGGAAGATGGGGGCTGATTCGAAGCTGATCGCGTAGCCTTCGTTGGCGCGCAGGTGGGGAGTGAAGACGACGAGGACTTTGCCGCCATCCTGGCCAGTGCCGAAGGCGAACTCGGCAGGCTGGCCGAATTCCGGTTCGATCGAGTAAATCGGGCGGCTGAGGCTGAGGCCGCGGAAGGAGATTTCGATCCCGCCCACGGCGCTGTCCGTCGGGCAGGTGCTGAGCGTCACCATTTCAACCGTGGGGCAGAGTTGGGGCGCGGCAAGCGCGTTGCCGACGAAACCACGGGCCGCATCGACCGCGGCGACCCTGGCGCTCTCGGTCGGGGAGAAGCCTTTGAAACCTTCAAGGTTTTCCTTGTTCCGGAGCTTGCTCAGGGCGAATGCAGCGAGGGCTGAGTAGGGATGCCCGCCGGCGTTCGTGTAGTTGTTGCCAAGCGGGTCGCGGACGGCGGCGTTGAAGCTTGCGATGCCAAAGGGGATCGGCGGGGCAAAGGTGAATTCGTTGGTGGCGCTCGCTTCTACGGCACCGCCGCCGGAAACCTTGGCTTTGGCGAGGACGGAGTCGGGGGCGTCTTCGCCAAGCGCGGTGGCGACCGCAATCGGCGGGTAGGAGGCCCCGGGTGCGAGAGCGTCGGAACGCGTGCAGGTCGCCTTCGCCGGCGAGCCTCCCGCCGCCACCTGCGTCGTGCAGGTCCAGCCCGTCGCGGTCGTGCTGAGTACGTAAGTTTCAGGGCTGTTGGGAAGTTCGATTTTGGCGGTGACGGGGGTGCCGTCGGTGGAGTTGGCGCCGATGTTTTTCACCGTGGCGGTGTAGTCGACCCGTTCGTCGCTGCGACTGACCCCGCCCTCCTGAGTGGTCGAGACGGTGACCCTGGCGACGCCGCCGGAGAGCGGCGTGGCGCCTGCGGCGACGGTCATCGGGGGAACGTTCGTCCGCGCCAGCGGGCCGCCGTTGAAGGTGACGACGTATGGGGCGGTACCGCCGGCGTTACCGGGGCCGCCGCTGACAGTGACCGAGCCGCCCCCGGTAGAGACGCTGGTTATCGCGTTGAGGGCGCTCTGGAGCTGAAGGGCAGTCGCGGTGACGGAGATATCGGCGGTTTCGGAGACCCCGGGGCCGCCGGCTCCAAAGGAGAGCCTGTACTGTCCGGCGCTGGCGTCGACCTTGACCGACTGGACCTCGCTGGGGGCGCTGTTGCTCAGCCCGACTTCGAAAGCCGGGGCCGCCAGGGCGGGAGCGGCGGCGAGGCCGAACAGGACCGCGGCGAGGCCGAACGTGGTGGCGGCATGGCGGGTCCTGCGGTTGGCGATTCGGCGAAGCGGGATCACTTTGCGGCCCTCCGGTCGACGTTGGCGTGTCGCTTGTGCGCTTTCTCGTGGGCGGATTTCCTGTGGGGCTTTTTGACGCAGCGGCCGTGCCTGCGGACGTAGCCTTTCCTGCACGGCTTCGGCGGTTCGGTGACGTTGCCGCCCGCAGCGGATTCGCTGGCGGCGCCCTGGTCTCCGGGCTGGGCGCTGGGAGCGCCCTGGCACTCTTCACCCACGCAGATGTGAGGCGCGGGCGGATTGGGGTAGCCGCCATCGACGCGGCCGACATAGAGGTCCGTCGCGGTATCACCATCTTGTGGCAGCAGTCGAGCGGAGCTCTTGAAGGCGACCTCCGAGCCGTCGTGGGAGAGAACCGGGGTATCATGCAAGAGTCCGCTCGGGTCCGTCGTCGAGGGCAGGCTGTACACGCTGCCTTCGCGCCAGATGTAGGAGTTGGTGATCCCGACTTGATTCCCGGCCACCAAGGACTCGGCCGTCTTGAAGACGACGGTCTGACCGTCTTCGCTGACCCAACGATTCCGCTCGGCAAAGTCAGGGCCCTGAGCCGCGTTCGCGAAGCCGAGAGACGTGACGACGTCGAAGGGTTCGCTGTCGTGTTCGACGCCGGGGGCGCAGGACACGCAGGTCATTCCCCCGGCTTCGGTGTCGTAGCGGAAGATGTCGAGTTTGCCGCCGTCAGTGTCGTTGGCGGTGAGGGAGGCTTTCGTTGCGAAGACGAGGAGGTGGCCGTCGCCGCCGATCTGCATGCCCTCGCCGTTCTTTTCGGTGGCCGGGACGGGATAGGCATTATTACCGAAGGTACCCGCAGCGCCCCATAGTGCGGTATCCGCGGAGGCAAGGGTGGCGATGAAGGCGAGGTGGCCGTCGGGGAAGGCGGCGTCGCGCTCGTAGAGATAGAGGTTCTTGGCGCCGGCGGCGGTGGAGGGCGAGATGTGTTCGGCATTTTCGCCGGTGAGCGCGCTTTCAGCAGCGAAGTAGACATGGGAGCCGTCACCGGAGATCGCCACGGTGCCGGCGATGACCTTCGCTTCGGAGCCGACGGTGGGGTGGTTGGCGGTAGCGTCTCCGGCGGAGACCTGAGTCAGGCGCTGGCCGGGTGGGCGGGTGGATTCGTAAAGGTAGAGGTCGCAGCCGGCGACGCCGGTACTGAGGGTGAAAGAGCAACCGGTGCTGCTGCCGTCGAGGTCGGAGTTGACGAGCTGGCGATTGGTCATGAAATAGACGCGGGTGCCGTCGACGGAGGCACCCTGGTAGAGGTCGTTGCCGTCGGTGGGGTTGCAGGACGGAGAAACGCGAGTGCACTCGTTACTGATCGGTTCGGTGATCTGCGGGCCAGCCAGGGTTTCTTCGCGCTTGAGGATGCGGAGCTTGTTGGCGGTCGGTTCGCAGCTGCCGGTAGCGGGTTGGCCGGCGCGGGCCGAGAGATAAACGCGGGAAGCGTCGGCAGAGACCGCGCCCTGGTTGCGGGGACTCTGAGCTGATGCTGCTTCGACGAATTCAGGCTTGTCGCCGCCGACGACCGCGCCGCAGTTGCCGCCCCAGGCCTTGCCCTGGGCGTCGCGGGCGAGCAGGGCCAGCGAGGGTTCGCCGGCCGAGTCGAGGTAGGCGACGTAGCGGTT
>Ga0193706_1001211_pt1 | contig 11929 bp, 13 predicted proteins | sample U3c1metaG_FD_160130 | JGI IMG/M metagenome (GOLD analysis project Ga0193706, IMG submission 160130) | Soil microbial communities from a riparian zone of the East river system, Colorado, United States - U3c1 | ecosystem: Environmental > Terrestrial > Soil > Riparian zone | place: USA: East River... | reverse complement strand
TATAGTTTGTTTAACGGGCATTAAATAAAGTTAGTTTTTAATAGCGCAACGTCCCCGGCTTTCGCTCAAGCCGGGTGAGAGACGTTGCTGGGAAAAAGATTACCCGGTTGAAATATGCGTTAATATTGGTTTTGCTGAGGGGTGATCATCCCTCCCTTCCTTTTACAATAAGGAACCAGTTGTTTTCCAGCGGTAAATACCCATATTCATAACAATAAAAATATGACGTCCCGTTCTTTGTATTATATAAATGGGTATGGTATTTAAATTGAAAGCCCTTTTCAATTAATTTCTCCCTGGTTGCTTTTGCTGTCGATCTGCTTTCAGGCAACAGGCTTTCCAATACCCTGCGGTTCTTAACCAGGGCATTATTTACATTTCTTATATGATTATTACAAACGCTTTTAAGCTCGTTATTATAAGCAGCGCGGCAGTAATCATCACAAAACTTTTTGTCGCTCCGGCCTTTAAGCTCTTTATCACAAAGCAGGCAGGTCTTCTTTTCTTTTTGTTTTAGCATAGTACGAATTGTGTAAGGTTCATAATTGATTTCCTGCTTCGGGTAGTGGGTCAATTTGGGTCACATAAAATCTTACCGGTTCCAACAAGAATAGCGGCAAGACTCAAGCTGCAAGGGATAAGCATGCTAACTAAGAGTTGCGCCCTTGTGGCTTCTCCCCTTGCAACTCAACCTGACAAGTTTTAAAACTGATCCACTACGTGTTTTTCTTTCGTATCCGTATACAAGCGCTTATACAGGTAAGTAAAGGGATAAATTCCGGCTGTGGTTTTTTCATATCCCATTTTTGTGTTGTCAAGCCGAAAGGCAGCCTCAGGCTGATTGAAATAAATTAATAACCGTTCCGCTAAGCCGGGACACAAATTCAAAAAAATGTACGCACTAAAAAACAAAGTTCAACTCATCGGTAACCTGGGTAATGCCCCCGAAGTTAAAAACACACAGAGCGGGAAAAAGCTGGCCCGTTTCAGCATCGCTACTAACGAGGTGTACCGCAACACCAAAGGCGAAAAGATCAAAGAAACAACATGGCACAGCCTTGTAGCCTGGGGCAAGATCGCCGACATCGTTGAAAAGTATTTGAACAAAGGAAGCGAGGTTGCCATAGAAGGCAAACTCATCAGTCGCAGTTATACAGATAAGGATGGCATCAAGAAATACATTACCGAGGTGGAGGTAAATGAATTGCTGATGCTGGGTAGTAAGGCCACTGCATAATTTTCCTTTTTTAAGATAGAATGGCTTTCGCAACGTACCCTATGTGAGAGCCTTCTATCTTTTTTTACTTAACAAAAGCAATGTTATAAAAATTCCTTTTACCCCGCAAAGGGAAAAAACAGCCCTGGCCAGGGGAAAATCACATGGTGACCGACCGGTTGGTTAATGATTAAACCAGCCGGTTTCTTTTTATGATCTTATCTTTATTGTGATGGAATCTATTGAACGCAACGAGATCTTTGACCTGGCCTTTCGGTTTGTTACCGAGACCAGCGAAAATGTTTTTCTTACCGGTAAGGCGGGTACAGGCAAAACTACTTTTCTAAAATACCTTAAAGAAAATTGCACAAAGAACATCGTGGTGGCAGCGCCCACGGGTGTTGCTGCGATCAATGCCGGCGGTGTAACATTGCACAGTTTATTCCAGTTGCCGTTGCATCCCTTTTTACCATCAGCGGGCAGTAAAAAAGAATTGCTTTCCAAAATACGTTATGGCAAACAAAGGCAACAGCTTTTACGGAAAATGGAATTGCTGGTAATTGATGAAATAAGTATGGTGCGTTGCGATGTTATGGATGCCATAGATACGATCTTAAAAAGTATAAGGCAGAACCATCATTTACCCTTTGGCGGGGTACAATTACTGTTTATTGGCGACCTGTACCAGTTATCGCCTGTGGCACAAAACCAGGAATGGAATATTTTAAAGGAATACTATGATTCTCCTTTCTTTTTCGACAGTATGGCAATTAAGGAACAAATGCCTTTACTGGTAGAACTTAATAAGATCTACCGCCAAAAAGAAGCCTCTTTTGTTTCGCTTTTAAATAAGGTTCGTAACAATGATATGTGCGAAGATGATTTTAATGATCTGCATCGCCGTTATATTCCCGGTTTCACGGCACCCCCAACCGAAAATTACATTACACTCACATCGCACAATAACCAGGCAGACCTGATCAATCAGCATCAGTTACAGAAATTAAACAGCAGTTCTTTTGATTATCCGGCTATTATAGAGGGGGAATTTCCCGAAAATCTTTACCCTGCCGAAGGAAAACTTATTTTAAAAGAAGGCGCCCAGGTAATGTTCTTAAAAAATGATCTCATTCAAAAAAGGTATTTCAATGGAAAAATTGCCGTAGTTAAATACCTGGAAAGAGACAAGGTAACAGTTGAATGTGATGGAGGTCTTATTGAAGTGCCCGTGGAGACATGGGAAAACTCCCGGTATACATTAAACCGCTCAGACGGTAAGTTAGAACAGGAAACGCTTGGAAGTTTTAGGCAATACCCGCTGCGCCTGGCATGGGCCATAACAATTCATAAAAGCCAGGGGCTTACATTTGAAAAAGTAATGATAGATGCCGGGGCTGCATTTAGTAGCGGGCAGGTGTACGTAGCGCTGAGCAGGTGTACCAGTCTGGATGGGATCGTATTGCTCTCAAGGATACCTTCATCTGCCATTTACAGCAATAACAATGTAATAAAGGGTCAGCAGTTACTAACGCACAAAGGCTCGCTGGCAGAACGTTTTGCAGGAGCCCGCCAGGCTTTCACGCAACAGCTATTAGAGGAAATTTTTTCTTACAATGATACCGGAGCTTCTTATGATTTGTTAGAATTTCATATTAAACAGCATAAAGAAAAATTAAATCAAGAAGCGATTGAATGGATCAATACGCTTAAAGATGATTTTGCTTCAGAAAAAAAAATTGGCCTGACGTTCATTGGGAGCACTTCAGCGTTAATGAAAAATGAGCCGGTAATTGAAAATAATCCTTTACTACAAAAAAGGGTCACTGATGCAGGCAATTATTTTTTCCAAAAATTTTTAAATTTTCTCAATTCAATTCAAAATCATCCTTTAGTAACCGAACACAAAGAAACCGCAACAGTAATAAATGAATATTTACAGCAATCGTTTCTGAATATTTATACGACTGTTTATTATTTGGAATATTGCAAACAACCCTTCTCCCTTACTTCTTTTTTACAACATAAATTAAAGTTTTCGTTGCCCCGGGTTAGCATAACCTGTTATGCAAGCGGTAAAAAAGAAATTGCTGCAGATATTTCCAATACAGAATTATATGACACGCTAAAACGCTGGCGGGACATGGTATGTGCTGAAAGTGGCCAGCCCATTTATATGGTGGCTAACCAGGCATCGTTAAAAGAGATTTGTGTTTATCTCCCATTAACCAAAAAAGACCTGATGCTTATAAGCGGGTTTGGGAAAGCAAAGGCAGAAAAGTATGGGGATGAGATACTGGAGGCTGTAGAAAGTTATTGCGAGAGGTATGGCATTGTAACCAATATCTCGGCCAAAGTTACCAGCCCTAAAAAAGAAAGAAGTCCAAAAAGAATTGAAGGGAAGACCGACACTAAAACTATCAGTTTTGGCCTGTATAAAGAAGGAAAAGACATTCCTGCCATTGCCAAAGAAAGAAATCTATCCGTAACCACCATTGAAGGACACCTTGCATATTTTGTTGGCACAGGCGATATCAACATTAATGGATTGGTAAGTAAAGAAAAGCAGGTCCTGGTAAAGCACGCTGTTTCTAAACATGGGTCACTTAGCCTCAAAATATTAATAGAAAATCTACCAAAAGATATCAGTTATGGCGATGTAAGAATGGTGGTTGCTTCTATTAAAATGTCTGAGGCCTCTTTCACCTAAATTTTACTCAGAAAAATATTGCAGGGGTTTAACTCATAAAACTCCCTGGAGTTACCGGCGTAATTTTATTATTGGCGGCAGGTTTAAGGGTTCTGGTCATTATACTGAAGTTACACCGCAGAAAGTAGGGAAAAATATGCTTAAAAAAGAGACAAGAAATTTTTCTGCCGTCGTAGGTAAACTGTTACAACGCCGGCAGAAAGAAATTTTGCATACTGATGAAACAATTAACAATAAAAGCAAAAGAGGTTAAGGAATCAATTGCATTGGGCTTATCAGAAATATTTTTTAAAGACGGATTTAAATATAAAAAGACGATAAATCAGTTTGAAAAAAATAGAGGGCGACTATACGGCAATTTTCAATCATCATGAGGCTGGCACACTACGAACCGGCTGCCAACTACGACTGCTGCTACGATCCCCTTGCCTGCATAGCATCTTTTACTCCTGCCCTACTCCTATCAGAACAGGTATCATACTAATAGTATTAATACATCATTACCACATTATTACCACATCATTTACACACTTAATGTGTGAATATTGTAGTTATATAGTATATTTAGTGTGGGAATAGCTACTGCTTAACTGCTGTTTGGCAGGAGTCCTCCATAAGTTTGGGATAGCTGCAGGGTGCTTTATTATAAACCATTAAAAGATCAGATATTATGGCAAGAAGAACGGCTAACGGTATCAGCGGATCGGCTGGTAACCTGGTATTTTATATTATGGACGGGGAAGAATATATACGTATGAAGCCCGGGAAGCGTAAGAAAAAAAGGGGACATGTTCCCCATCCCAGGCAGTCAGCATTTGGAGCGGTATCTAAGTATGGATCAGCAATGGCCAGGTTTATAAACAAGGATATTCTTTTTCCCTTTGGCCGTTATGGTTATAACCAGCTGAGGGGGTGGATGTGGAACCAGTACATGGCTTTTGCACATGAGCCGGATTGGGGTTTGTCTGCAAAGGGAGGCATTACCTGCAGCCTTAACCGGGAAGCTGACCTGCGGGATTTTTTTGTACCTGCCCTACACATCACTGATAATGGAGGGGGCGTGGTAGATATCCATATACCTTCCTTCAACCCAAAAAAGGAAATAGCAACGCCGCGGAATACCGTTAATGTAAATATGAAACTGCTTATGTCGGCTTCGCCATTCGGGGCGGACAGCCATAGCATTGATAATGTATGGGTGGAGCAATATGGCTTTGCGTATGCAGATACGGTATTGCCTGCAAAGACCATCAGCATCAATAGTTCCACTCCTCATCTGCCAACAGCCGGACATATTGTGATCATTGTTATGGCCCTTGAGTTTGAGGGCTATGAAAAAGGCACCGTGGTCCATCATACCGAAAAGCAATGGCTGCCCGCTTCAGTTATTGCTATGGGAAGGTTGAAAGCATAGCTGTCATTTCAGCGAATCCGGAATTTATTGTATCCATATTGTGTGTTACCGGGCTCCGGTATTGTGCCATAACCCTAACATGTTTATCTTCCAAAATCATCCTGTACCCTAACGATATCTTCTTCATCACTTGGGGCTTCTGCATCAGTATGCCGCCATATCTCTGCAATTATTCCCCAGCCATCCATCCCGACAAGCCTGTGACGTTCACCTTGTTTTAATTGCACGATATCGCCGATATTTAAATGCCTGGTTTCTTTTTCTTCATCCGTATCGCTGGTTACCACTGCTGCGGTTCCTCCAATTAATTTCCATATTTCAGCCCGGCGATGATGATATTGCCAGCTCAGTCTTTTGCCCGGGGCTACCACAAGTATCTTTGGACTTAGTTTGCCCGAAATATTTAATTCGTCTTTAGTGAGCTGTGGAAAGTACAGGCTTATGAACTTGTCGGCTTCGCTTTCTTCTATTACAAAAAATCCGCCCCATGGCCTCGAATCATCTTGCTTATTTATTTTCAGGTTTTGAAGATGCAGGTATTCTGCAACATTCTCAAAAACCAATTCTTTTGGAGTAGTAATTAAAAAGTGTAACTGCATATTTGATTTTTATCTGCCCATGAACACCATAAGTATTTGTACATCGCTGGGGTTAACACCCGAAATTCTTGAAGCCTGTCCCAGCGTTCTTGGTTTAATTTTAATAAATTTTTGTCGTGCTTCATTGCTTAAGGATGACAGCTTTTCATAATTGAAATTATCAGGAATTACCAGGTCTTCCAACAGGCTCATTTTTGAAACCAGTTCTTTTTCTTTTTCAATATACGTATCATATTTGATCTGTATTTCAGCCTGCTCCAATGTTTCGGTATCAAATCCCTTCAATGCTTCTTTTACTTTTGAAATATGGTTTGCCATATCTGATAAGCCGATCATTGGCCTGAGCAAGACCTGGCTGGCCTTTTGTTTATTTAATAACGCTGATGATTGAACGCTTTCAAGGAAACTGTTGGTTTCATCAGGATCCAGGCTTATGCTTGCCAGTATCTCTTTTACTTTCTCTACATTATCTTTCTTGATCTTTACTTTTTCCATTCTTTCCTGTGAAGCCAGCCCCAGGCGGTAACTTTTTTCAGTAAGGCGCAGATCAGCATTATCCTGCCTGAGCAATGTTCTGAATTCTGCCCGGCTTGTAAACATCCTGTAAGGCTCGTCGGTTCCTTTATTAATGAGATCGTCAATTAATACACCTATATACGCTTCGCTCCTTTTTAAAACCACGGCATCCAGTTCCCGTGTTTTCTGGTGAGCGTTTATCCCTGCCATCAGTCCCTGGCAGGCAGCTTCCTCATAACCGGTTGTTCCGTTTATCTGGCCGGCAAAAAACAGGTTTTCAATTAACTTGGTTTCCAGGCTGAATTTTAATTGCGTAGGGGGAAAGAAATCGTATTCAATAGCATACCCAGGCCTGAACATCCTGCAGTTCTCAAAACCCGGAACAAGTTTAAGTGCTTGATACTGAACGTATTCCGGAAGGGACGTTGAAAATCCATTAACATATATCTCGATAGTATTCCAACCTTCGGGTTCAACAAATAACTGGTGCCTGTCCCTTTGCGCAAACCTGCTGATCTTATCTTCAATGCTTGGACAGTACCTTGGCCCTGTGCCTTGTATTCTTCCCTGGTACATCGGGCTTTTTTCAAAGCCTGTCCTGAGAATTTCGTGAACATTATCATTTGTGTAGGTGATCCAGCAGCTAAGTTGTTTTTGAGGCGCAATACGCTGGCCATCCAAAAAGCTAAACCCCACGATCTCCTCATCTCCTTTCTGTTCCTCCATTTTTGAATAGTCAAGACTTCGCCCGTCTATCCTGGGGGGTGTGCCGGTTTTTAGCCGGTCGCTTTCGAATCCCAGTGTTATAAGTTGTTCTGTTATACCCGTTGCTGCCTTTTCTGCCATACGACCACCGCCGAAATTCTTCTCCCCAATATGAATAACCCCGTTCAAAAAGGTACCATTCGTTAAAACCACGGATTTTGCCTCGATATTATGCCCTAACCCAGTTGAAACTCCATAAACACGACCATCTTTTATTAATAATCCGTTTACGGTGTCCTGGTAAAAGTCTACATTTTTAGTGTTTTCCAGCATTTCTCTCCAGGTAGCAGCAAATAACATGCGGTCGTTTTGAGCCCGGGGGCTCCACATGGCAGGACCTTTTGACCTGTTGAGCATTCGAAACTGTATCATGCTCTTATCTGTAACAATTCCGCTATACCCGCCCATTGCGTCTATCTCTCTTACAATCTGCCCTTTAGCAATGCCGCCCATTGCAGGATTACAGCTCATTTGAGCGATGGTCTGCAAATTCATTGTTATCAGCAATACTTTACTCCCAAGATTGGCTGCAGCCGCGGCGGCTTCGCAACCAGCATGGCCGGCACCCACTATAATAATATCGTATTTTGGAAACATGGGTGCAAAGGTACTATATTGAAAATGTTCAGAATTGAACATTTTTATTAATAAAAGCGATCTCCTTTTTTACTTCTTCAAGAGATCGTCCATTATTTAAAAGCTCGAATTCAAATATGGAATAGTTCTCAATATGGGCTAAATATTCTTTACGCTCGAGTAAGAATTTTTGCTGGGGCTCAGAACTAATGAATTCGGATAATTCAATGCTGGTAATTTTATCCTTTAGCGATTTAGTGATAGAGTAGCCCGTTTTTAAATACAGTTCTTCAAAATATGAACGGGCTCCTAAGATATCAACCCTGTTTACCCGGTCTTTATTGAGTTGGTAAGGCTCAACTCTTAAATTTGTAAAATTCCAACAAAGTCGAAGTTCTTCCTCGACAGAATAATCAAAGTAAGTAACAGGAATAATGTGATCAAATTGCCAGCTTTTTGCAAAATTATCCCAGTTCATGTCTTTAGTAAACTGGTATTCAAACCATTTCCTGATATTTTCAATATCTAACCCAAAATAGGGGGCGTATAAAGGGCATGGACTTTTTTCTATGACGTACCTGCGTAGATTAATCTGCCACTTTCGCTTTTCCCGAAACTTAAGCAACCCTGATGTTATCTCCGTTTTTGCTTCCCATCGTTTCCTGGCCATACTAAGATTTTTACAAAGATAGGTGTTCCACGGGACACTGTTTCAGGCTGAAACAGTGTCCCGTGGAACTAAAGGTATGCCTTCAAATATTCGGCTTCTTTGTTTCTCATTGCCGCGATTTGACTTTTTGATTTATCCTTATAACCACATAGGTGAAGCGCACCGTGAAAAATTACCCTGTGAAGTTCTTCCTGGAATGATACAGCTTCCCGCCTTGCGTTGTCTTTTACCCGATCATAACTGACATAGATCTCTCCTTCAACCTTATCCTTTGCTAACGATAAATTAAAGGTTATGATATCCGTATAATAATCATGCTTTAAGAATTCCTTATTTATTTTCAGCAGGTACTCATCTGAACAAAATATATAGGATAGGCTCGATAATGACGTCTTTTCCTTTTTAAAGATCCCTTCGATGAAACGCTTAAGCTTTTTCCTTTCTCTAAGGAACGGGGCTGTATTATGAAAGAAAAATTGTACAGTAGCCATGGTTATTTTCTAAAATCGAAATTATAGAACAATATTGATTTGATACATTTGTAAGAACCGAAAATGCAATTGAAACAGAAAGAGATGAAAAAAAGACTATCGGAAATGGCGGTTGGCAAGACTGCAATAATCAAGGAGTTTGAAAATGATGATATTTTTCTCAAGCTCATGGAAATGGGTTGTATCCCAGGGGAAACAGTAAGAATTGACCAAAAGGCTCCCTTAGGAGATCCCATTTCTATCACGGTGGCTGGATATCACCTGAGTTTACGCCTGGATGAAGCAGAAATGATATGGGTTGAAGAAACTCAGTTTGTACCTGCCAAAATATAACATTATTAATTGATTTTCAATATATTATGAAAATTGGATTATACTTTGGCTCCTTTAATCCGATTCATATCGGGCATTTGATAATTGCAAACCATGCGGTAACAAATACCGATTTAAAACAAGTTTGGTTTGTGGTCTCTCCTCAAAACCCTTTTAAGCTCTCTGCTTCCTTACTTAATGAGTACCATCGTTTGCATATGATCAAATCTGCTATTGATGGTGAGAAAAATTTGCGGGCCAGCAGTGTGGAATTCAAGTTACCCAAGCCTTCTTATACAGCTGATACCCTGGCATACCTGAAAGAAGAGTTTCCTGATAAGGAGTTTTCTATCTTAATGGGCAGTGATGGTTTTCAAAACCTGGACAAGTGGAAAAATTATGAAGTAATAGTAAAAAATTACCCGATATATGTTTACAGGAGGCCGGGGTTCGATGTAAAGGAAAACCATGGCGCCGATATCCATATTTTAAACGCTCCCCTGCTAGACATTTCGTCTACCTACATACGCGAAATGGTAAAAACCAAGAAATCTATTCGGTTTTTAGTTCCCGATATTGTAAGCCAGGAGATTGAAACCGGGGGGTATTACCGTACTTAGTTAAAAAAACCAGCCAAGCGCTAAGCAAAATAAAACAATTGCCGGCGGAGGTATTTTTGTAAGCTGTAGTATAATGAAAGTCCCCGCAATAACAATAATATTTACAACGCTGATCGTACCCGGTGTAATAATGGAAATGTCTCTCATTAGATAAAAGGTAGCGGCAAACATAATGCCTACAACGGCGGCATTAATACCTTCCAGGGACCTGAAAACAACCACAAATTTTTTCAGTTGTTGCCACACAGGAAAAAAGAAAAGCACCAGTAACGCACTGGGAAGAAATATGGCAACAGAACCTATGATGCAGCCCAGCAATTGAAATTTGTATCCTTCTTTTTTCAAGGCTACTCCTCCCATAAAAGAAGCTATCGAAAAAACGGGACCCGGTATGGCTCTTACCATTCCTGCGCCGGTAAGCAATTCTTCCTTTTCCACTGTTATTACATCCCTGTTTTGTTTGAGCACCCTTTCGGAAGTAGGTCTTACCACATATTGATCAAGCATTAAAGGAATCAATACGTCGCCGCCCCCAAATACAATGCTGCCAAAACGATAAAAGTTCTCGAACAGGTTGTATGCTTTTTTATTCTCCCAGCTTTGCTTTCGTGCGGTCTCACTTAAAAAACCTGCAATAACAAAGATCAACACAAAAAGCCAGATATTGGTCCACCGTATCTGTTTCGGCTTGATCACTTCTTTTTCCGGTATTCTCTTACTGCTGAAGTTTGTGGCCACACCACCCAAAACTATAAGTACCGGAAATATCCAGGGAGTTTTAAAAAGAAAGTAAGTGCCAATTAAAGCGATGAACATAATAACTTTTGTTATCAGGTTCCTGATTGAAATATTAAATGCCTTGAATGAAGCATATCCTAAAAAGCCAATCGCCATTGGCTGTATGAACTGGAAAAGACTCGTATTAAAATTCTCTATGTTCCCCACGATAAAAGAAAGGCCCCCCATTAAAAAACACGCAGGAAAAATCCAGATAAGCAGTGTGAGAACGGCTAGTTTTATTCCTCCTCTCTTGTAACCAATAAGTGAGAGTGTTTGTGTTGAAGAAGCGCCGGGCAAGAGCTGGCAAAAGGAAATATAGTCCATCAACTCTTCCTTTGTTATATCCCTCCGTTTATCAACAAATGTTTTCATTACCATTCCTACATGGCCCTGCGGCCCGCCAAACGCAGAAATACTATGCAAGAACACCGCCTTCAAAAAAGGAATATGTCGCAGCAAGTTTTAGAAATTATATTATGAAAAAAAGTTCAAGACCAAATCCATACTTTCTGTTCCGGGGGTATCCGGCAGCACTTATTTTTTCAATCCGATCTCCCTGAGCCGTTCATCAAGGTATTCACCGGCTGTCGCATCTTCATATGCTTTCTGATGATCCTTATCAATACAACTACCGAGACATTTTAAACTCATCGATCCTTTGGGATGAAGGAAGAAAGGAATTGAAAACCGTGACGTGTGCCAAAATTTTTTTGCCGGGTTTACAACGCGGTGTGTTGTGCTTCGAAGTTTATTATTGGTCAGCCGCTGCAACATATCACCAACATTTACTACAATTTGTTCGGGCAATGATGTAACGCCAACCCATTCCCCCTTCTTCGTCAATATTTCCAAACCATCCGCAGAAGCGCCTACTAAAAGCGTGATCAAATTAATATCCTCATGCTGTTCGGCACGAATTGCCGATTTGGGCTCAATGGTAATCGGCGGATAATGTATGGCCCTTAATATAGAGTTTCCATTTTTAATGTATTGATCAAAATAATCTTCCGGGAGATTTAAATACAAAGCAATGGCTTGCATAAGAATGCTGCCAGACCTTTCAAAGGCCGCGTATGCATCAGTAAAGGTTTTGTCAAATTCGGTCACTTCCCTTACGGAAACATTGGGTGGATATTCTTCTTCTCCCGGAGCACTGCCCGATATTTGCCCATACTGAAAAAATTCTTTCAGGTCCGGCGCTTCACTACCCTTAGCGTGTTCCTTACCAAAACTGGTATAGCCCCGCTGGCCCGCTAATTCAGG
>Ga0193706_1001210_pt1 | contig 11930 bp, 7 predicted proteins | sample U3c1metaG_FD_160130 | JGI IMG/M metagenome (GOLD analysis project Ga0193706, IMG submission 160130) | Soil microbial communities from a riparian zone of the East river system, Colorado, United States - U3c1 | ecosystem: Environmental > Terrestrial > Soil > Riparian zone | place: USA: East River... | reverse complement strand
TACGAAGCGGCATCGGCACAGCGCCGTCGCCCGGTGCACCGCCTGCACCCGCTTGACCTGCTTGGCCCGCTTGACCTCCTGTCCCTGCTTGACCTGCTTGACCTGCTTGACCTGCTTGACCTGCTTGACCCGCTTGACCTCCCCGGCCCGCTTGACCTCCCTGGCCTGCTCCAGCCAGCCCCGCGCCACCGCCTGTGCTCGGGCCACCGTCCGTATTCGCGCCACCCGTGTTCGTCCCACCACCACCAACCCCGCCCCCAGTTCCCGCGCTCCCGCCGGCGCCGCCGCTTCCCACACCGCCGGCTGCTGCTGAACCTCCATCGCCGGCTCCGGCGCTCGCACCCGCGCCAGCGTCTCGAACCGATCCCCCGCTGCCCGTGCTCGACGTCGTTGGGTTGCCAGTGGAAAGGGCACCTCCGTTGTCGTTTGACTTGCTGCACGCGTGAGGCACCGCCGTGGCGGCGAGAAATACCGCCAGATGAGAGAGTCGAACGAGGCCACCGCGTTGCGAACGAAGGGCGTGATGCATGGTGTCACTTTCCAAACGGATCCAGCGTACACCATTTTACCAGACGCCCGTGATGGGCTCCGTCCCGACTCGTTGCGCATAGGCAGCCCAGCGCGCCGTTGGGCCCATCATCGATGGGTACGCCGACGAGGAGATCTCGCAGATCTATCGGCTCCTCGGCGGGTGCGCCGCGTGGATCTCGGTGATCCGGACACCGATCGATGGGCGCTGCACCGCCATCAGGCAGCCGCCACGCGCCCGGGGGCGGCGCATTTCAGATGGCCCGGATTTTGAATTGCATTTTGCTGGTCGAGCCATGACGTAGGCACTCGTTTGCCCTGGCTCCTTTCCGTGATCTCCGCGAACCTTGGGAAGGCACGATGAAAGAGTCGTTGACGCGTTTCCCGGGTCGCGCAAAAGCCATCTTGGCTGGAGCCATGCTCGCCGCGGGCTTCGCCGGATGCAAAGCGGACTCGGCGCGTCCGACTCCGGGCGGCGGCGGGGGATCGCACACGGGAGGCACGGGCAATACCGGTCCCACGGGTGGCCCTGACGCGAGCAGCGGCCAAGGCGGCTCCGGTGGCACGGGCGGCACGACAGCAACAGGCGGCAGCGCGGGCACTGGCGGCACGAGCGGCAGCGCCGGCCGCGGTGGCGCAGGCAGAGGCGGCGTTCCCGACGCGGGCAGCGGCGGTGGCGTGATCGACGCCGGATCCGGCGGTAGTGCCGGCCGGCTGGATGGAGGTCCTTCGGACGCGGGCGGCAAGCCCTTCGTGCATCCGGGCGTCATCGTCAACAGGGGAATGCTCGATTTCGTCAAAGCCAAGATCGCGTCGGGCGCCGAACCATGGACGACGGCACTCGCGCGCGCGACGTCGAACGCGCTCGCCTCCAAATCCTACGTACCGCACCCATTCGTGACCGTCGATTGCGGCTCGTACTCCATGCCCGACAACGGCTGCACCGAAGAGAAGAACGACGTGAACGCCGCTTACACGCAAGCCCTACTATTTAAACACACCGGTGACGTGGCCTATGCGCAAAAGGCCATTGAAATCATGAACGCGTGGTCGTCCACGCTGAAGGATCATACGAACAGCAACGCCCCCTTGCAGGCCGCGTGGGCCGCCGAGTCGTTTCCTCGCGCGGCCGAAATCATTCGCTACACGGGCGCGGGTTGGGCCGACGCCGACGTCGCGCAGTTCGCCAGGATGCTGAAAGAGGTGTACCTGCCGAAGCTCATCGATGGCAGCAGCTCCAACGGCAACTGGGAGCTCAGCATGATCGAAGCCGTCATCAACATCGGTGTCTTCACCGACGATCGGGCGACGTTCGACAAGGGTGTCACGATGTGGCGCGAGCGCGTACCGGCCTATGTCTACATCGCGAGCGACGGGCCGACGCCGGTGCCACCGCCGCGCGGCGCAAAGACCGGAGCCGCGCTCATCACCTTCTGGTATGGCCAGAGCATGATGATGGACGGGCTTTCCCAGGAGACGTGTCGCGATCTCGGTCACGTGCAATACGGGCTCGCGGCCATGATCAACGCCGCCGAAACCGCCATGATCCAGGGCGTCGATCTCTTCGCCGAGCAGGCCGACCGCATCACCGCGGCGCTCGAGTTCCATGCCAAGTTCATCAACGGTGCGGCCGTCCCCGCCGCGCTCTGCGGCGGTGCGCTCACGGCAGCGACCGCCGATCCGATGTGGGAGATCGGCTACAACGCCTACGCCACGCGGCTCGGCAGAGCGCTACCCGAGACGCAGAAGGTCATCCAACTCATCCGCCCGACCTCCGTCGACCATCACATGGTCTGGGAAACGCTGACCCACGCCGACATCGGCAAGGCGGGGCTTTAGTAGAAACCGACGCTCACGCCGCACGTGACGGCGCGATGTTGCCTACTTTCTGCGGCGGACTTTCTCGAGGAGCGCGACGTCCGCAAGATCCTGCGGACGCCCTGCGGCTCGCTTGTTGGCTACGAGATCATCGAGCGCAATGACGGGTACCGTGAGATCGTCGAGCGACGCGTGGACCGCTCGGGCAAGGGTAGCATCGACGTCTTCGATACCGTCGGCGCTTCGAAGGATGTCGACGCGCACCGGAGGGACACCCAGGTAGACGATCTCCGTCGGAGCCAGTCGTTTGACAGCGGCGATCACGTTGGCCGGAGCTCCGAATTGCTCCAGCGCTCGCCCGACCCTCTCGAGGTTATCACCCGACGGCGACACGAGAAGATCGAGATCCTTCGTTGCCCGCGGTTTGGCGTGATGGCCGACGGCATACCCGCCGACAACAGCGTAGCTAACCTTTTCTCGCGCGAATTCCGCCAACAGATCTCTGAAGTCGGGGTGGAGGTCCATTTTCTCCCTGCAGAGCGAGCTCGTCTTCGACCACGGACCACATCGCGCGCAACCTGTCTTCCGCTGTCACGGAGAGCCAAAAGTCGAGATCGACGTCCGCCATCTCCTCGAACGAATGCACGACGCCACCACGCCAAGTGCGGCGCCGCTCTTCGGCGCGTTGCACTCGAGCCAGATCGCGGTCGCTCATAGCGGCATTGTACCCCAAACGAGCGACGTTGCGAGCCGCTACGAACACGGCAGGGAGGGACCCTCGCCCGAATGAGTCGGCAACGCGCTTCGCAGAAGGGTAGAGTGTGGCGTGCCACCTAGCAGCATTCGTCCCAAGCTGGCCTCGTTGTTCCGATGGGGCAGTGTTCCTGGATCGCCCAGCGAGGTGCGCGCCTACTTTCAGCGCCGCCTGACGATGTACCTCGGCCTCGTCTCGTCGATCTGGGGTGCGGCGTGGGTGCTCAGCACTTCGCTCACGTTGTTGACGATTCCGGAGGACGTCATCGGGCGCGTCCACGCATTGCGAACAGCCGCCCACCTGTCCATGGTGATCGCGATGACCGCTCTGTGGTGGGCGGCGAGACGCAAAGAGCGCTCCACGCGGTGGCTCATCAACGTCGATCTCGCCGCCGCCTTGTTGCAAGGCTGCTTTCTGGCCGTCCTGATGATCGGGATGATCCCACTGATTCGCTATCGCCCGGACATGGTGGGCGTTCTCGGGCTTACCTATGTCTTGGTTGCGCGCGCGGCCTTGTTGCCGAGCTCGACGCCGCGCACCGCTCTCATCGGCATTTTGACCGCTCTACCCATTTGCTCCGCCATCCTCGTCGCCTACCGATTCGCTTACGCCCACGGCACCGCCGTCGCGCAGTTCTACCCAGGGGACACGTCGACCCCGATGGTCTTCTTTTTCTGGTCCCTCCTCTACGCTTGTCTTTCCATCTCGCTGTCGACTTTTGTCTCGAGCGTGATTTATGGACTGCAGCGAGCGGTCCAGAGCGCGCGTCAGCTCGGGCAATATACCCTCGAGGACAAGATCGGCGAGGGCGGCATGGGCGTCGTTTATCGCGGTCGACACGCGCTGCTCCGGCGGCCGACAGCGATCAAGCTCTTGCCCCCCGAGCGCGCAGCCGCGGCCGCCGTGGCGCGCTTCGAGCGCGAGGTGCAGATCACCAGCCAGCTGACCCATCCCAACACGGTGGCGATTTACGATTACGGGCGGACACTCGAAAATGTTTTCTACTACGCCATGGAATACCTGGAGGGCATCGACCTCGAAGACCTGGTGCAGCAAAGTGGCCCGCAACCCGCCGCCCGTGTCAGGCACTTCATTCGCCAGGCGGTCGGGGCACTCGCCGAGGCGCACGCCCACGGCATCATTCACCGGGACGTCAAGCCTTCGAACATCTTCGTCTGCGAACGCGGCATGGTTCCCGACTTCGTCAAGGTGCTGGACTTCGGCCTGGCGCGCGATTTCGACCACGGCGACAGCACGCTGACGCAGGAAGGTAACCTCACCGGCACGCCGCTTTACATGTCCCCCGAGCAAATCCTCGGCGAGTCCCTCGACGGGCGCAGCGATCTCTATCTGGTGGGAGCGGTCTCTTATTACTTGCTCACGGGCGCTCCCGTCTTCTCCGGAAAGACCGTGGTCGAGGTCTGCGCGCAGCACCTTCATTCGGCCGTGGTACCGCCCTCGGAACGGCTGGGGACGCCCATCCCCGCCTCGCTCGAAGCCATCGTGCTCGCCTGTCTCGAGAAAGCTCCCGCCAATCGTCCCAAGGACGCCAAGGCGCTGCTCGCTCTGCTCGACGCGTGCGACGACGTTGCACGCTGGACCCCGGACGACGCTCGTCGCTCGTGGTCGGAACGCGCGCCGGCACTACAGGGACCGAAAGCATCGGGTGCCGATCCATCGGCGCGGAGGCTGATGCTCGAAGTCGCCCTGGATCGCCGCGCGCCATGAATCCTTGGGGGTGGAACGATGCGCGCGGTCTGGGTCGTCTATGCGATCTTGCTGGCCGGTATTGCGCTGTCGGCCATCCTTGCCTTCCCGCTCTTCCGCCGCGCGGACGAAAGGCTCGCGCGCCTGGGCAGGTTCGCCGCGATCACGGCGGCTGTCGCGATGACTATCGGACTAGTTCATCGGCGAGGTGAGTTTGTCGCTGTGGTTTCTGACCTTGAGCCTCGCCATCGTTCGCGGTGTCGGCTCTGGCGCTTGACGGGCTATTGGGGTCTGTTCACGGCAGCGAGCATGACGGTCGGAGCCTTTCGCAACCTACTCCTTGGTGGCTCCCATTGCTGCCCTGAACAACAACCTCTTGCCGATCTTCTCATCGGTCTCGGCGCGGCGTTGGTCGCCTCCAGCCGCCGGCCCCTTTCAAGCCCGTAACAGCGCCCGCCCTCTAGGGCGATTGAGGGCCTGCGGTCAGGGAACCATCCGAAGGGAGTAGGCGTTGGACTGCCAATCGGACACCACGACGAACACTCCCAGCTTGGGGAAATAGCGGAAGCGACCGAACGTGCCCTGGTTGGTTGCCGGTCCTTTGGGGCCAGGCCCGCCCGGGAAGGAAGCCTTTGTACAGGCCTTGGCGTCGGCATCGAAAAGGTAGACATCGTCGCCACCGGCCCAACCGACCAAGCGATCCTGCGCCGGGTCGTAAGTCAGGCCGGGTGAAGGCGCCATCCGGAGAACGTCGCACCCCGTCGTAGCGTTGTCCCAGTTCATGAGGTCGTAGCTCGAGCCTGGTGCGATGGAGATGGCGCGCAGTTGCCCGCCCCCCATCATCACGAAGACCTGTCGCTTCGGGTCGATGCGTCCGGTCATGTGGTAGTCGACGGTGATGTTGTCGCGCAGGCGCAGGTAGGCGTTCGTGGCGGGGTCGAAGCTCCAAAAGGCGCCGCCGCTGTCGTGGAGCAGAACCCGATTCGACGCGGCGTCGAAGTCGGCCATCACACCGGGGCTGCCCGACGGAGGTCCGCCCTGTTTGCGCGGTGTCCAGGTGAGGTTCGCCGGCGAGAAGGTCCACGTGTCGTTCGCCAAAAAGCCGCATTTTGCCTTCGAACCTCCGAATGCAAAGAGGGCTTTTTCTCCGGGTAGGAAGGTGAGTGCGTCGTAGGTATGGCGAGACGACGGCAAACCGTCCGCGTATTGATCGCTGCAATCGAGGACTGCCGACGCCGGTGAAGGCTCGTTGAGACGCTTCATGCTCAGTGCCACGAGGTCCAAGGCGTAGACCTCGTTGCCGTGGTAGTCGTTGTGACCGCCGCCCCAGATGTAGAGCTGGTTATTGTCGACGTCCGCCGCGGCGCCGCTCCAGGCGACGATCACGCTCGAGCATCCCGTCGCACCCCCGGGCGACGGGCGTGGGCAGACGCTTTCCAGTTTGGTGTTGGTGATCTCGCACCAGCCGAGTGTGCTGCAGAGGTTGCCGCCCCCGTCTGTGGACGCGTCGCTCGGCGGGGTCGAACCGGCATCGCTTACGCCGTCCCGACCCGCTGCATCCACCCTCGCCGAGTCCAGACCGGCGTCGGCGTTCGACGGGCCCGAGTCCGCGCCATCCACGCCATCCACTCCGGCGTCGGCATTCGACGGTCCCGAGTCCGCGCGATCCACGCCATCCAACCGGCTGTCGTCCTGATGTCCATCCGCCGGCGCGCCGCCCTCGCTTACATCTGCCTCGGCATCGGCGTTGCCACGGCCATCGGGCGAGCTTCCGCACCCACTCGCGAGAAACCCGAGTGAGATCGAAATCGCACCCAGCTGAGAGACGACGGTTGCTATCCGCAAAACCATGGCTTGTCGGCTCCTCGATGGCGATAGGGTAGCAGGTCCTTTGGACGAGGATCTCGCGGCCGGGGTGCGAGCCGACGCGGACGAGGACGTGGCGAAACTATTTTCTTACGAGCCTCGGCCGAATCGCTTCCCCGAAAAACGGGGTCATGGATCCAGTAGGTAGAGTTCGTGGTCGGCGGTGCCAAGGGGGCGCGCGCCTCCGCGGAACAGCAATCCAGCCAAGGAGGAAGGTCGAGTCCTGCCCGCAGGTCATCGACCTCGTGGACCGTCCAGCGACGGTGTGTGCATCGCAGCACAAGAGCATCGCAGCACAAGACCAACCGATACCAACCAAAGGAGAATCCCCATGAAACGCACTCTCATTGCGTCACTATCGTTGCTCGTTGCATGCGGCCTAGGTGCGTGCAGCGGCGGGGCTGACGATCGTTCGGTCGGCGCGCCCGTCGGCGAAGCGCAGCTGGTCATCACGAACCAGACGCCGACACTCATCGAAGGGACCTTTGTCGATGGCACCGTGGCGTTGCGCTTCCAATCCGTCGAGCTCGCGCCGCGCAAGGCGAACGTAACGGTTCGCGCCGGGGAGGCGGAGATCGCGTTCAATCTGGACTTCGCGTTGGGCGAAGGCGAGTTCGACGCGAAGTCGGGACAGCTGGACGAAGGGCAGGTCAGCGCGATGCCTCGGCTGATGACCGCGCTTTCCGACGCTCTCCCGAGCGAAGACACTGTCGCCACCGACGCGCTGGGCCGCACGCTCAACTTTCTCAGCGAAGTGCCTCCGTCGACGCAGCTGCCCACCTTCAAGTTCGTGGCCGAGAACCGTATTGCTAGCCTGTCCTGCGGATGCAGGTGGCAGGACGCTTTCGGTTACTTCAACTGGATGGGCCAGGGCGAGTCGTGCGGCACCAGTGCGGCGCCGCACTGCCCGGGTCGCTGCGGGAAAGGATGCGGTCCTGACCGTCTCGTTCTCCTTCGGTGGGGAACGGGCGCGTACACGGCCGACTGTGCAAGGCACGACTACGGAGTCGGAAGCTTGGCAGCTGCCGCGGACGACTACGCGTTCGCCAACCCCAATTGCGTCATCGGTATTTGAATCGTGTTCGCCCCGCCGCAGGTCAGCCATCCAGACAGCGACGTCTCCGGTATCGTCGGCGGCGCCGAGGATGCTCATCATGAGGCGGTGGTGGCGCTCGTCGCGTTACCGCTGGCTTGCGGCGCGCTTCCGGCGGCGGTGTGCACCGGCACGGTCATCGCACCGCGTGTGGTGCTCACCGCCGCGCATTGCCTCGCGCTCCTCCCACCGGGCGGCGGCGAAGTCGTGGTTGGCCGCAACGTCGATGCGACTGCCGCACGCCACATCAAGATCGTGCAGCGCTTGCCGCACCCGGAGTGGGTCGCGCCCTTCCACGATGTCGGGCTGGTGGAAATCGGCGAAGACGCCGGCATTGCGCCGGCGGTACTGACCGAAACGACCGACGCGGCATGGCTCTCGGGCCACCTCGTCACGCTGGTGGGGTATGGCCGCGACGAACATGGGCGGACCGGCACGCGGCGGTTCGGAACTGCGCGCGTGCTCGAGACGACCTCTCAGCACCTTCGCGTGGAGCCCGAGCCGGCGCTCAGCTGTGCCGGCGATTCTGGCGGCCCCGCGCTCGCCGTCGTTGCCGGGATCGAGAGGGTGGTCGGCGTCGCCTCGTACGGCGACCCGGGCTGCGCCGCGGTCTCCACCTATGCCCGCCTGGACCTCGAGCTTTCAGGATTCGTCATGCCTGGCGTCGAGCGACTTCAACGGTCGAGCGATCCGGCGCGTTTGCCTGCTCCGAACCAATGCGACGTGGCTTGTCGAGTCGACTCGGATTGCCCGACCGCCTGGCAATGCATGCAGGGGCGCTGCGGCCTGCATGGACGTCCGCCGGGCAGGTTGGCAGGCCAATGTTCAACCGACGCGGAATGCCCCGGCGGCACCTGCGTCGTCACTGACGACTGCTCTTGCTACCAGCCGTGCGAAACGGCAAGCTCGATCGAAGGCGGCTGCACCTGTGCTTTCGGCCGGCACGCTGCGGGGCAACCGACCGCGAACGCATTGACGATCCTGATGGCCCTCCTTTGTTACAGCCTCCGCCGGAGAAACTCGAGCATCAGCGCGGCGATTTCATCGCCGTTGTCCTCGAGCGCAAAGTGGCCGGTGTCGAGGAGCCCGCGGGGTTCAACGCTCGACGGGGGCGATCGTAAAGTCGTCGACACCAACGGTGGCGCCGCCGGTCACCATCACGCCCACCGTGAGCGATTCGACGTTTTCCGGTACGTCGAGCTCGACCGCGGTTTCTCGCCAATCCTTGGACGCGATGGCCCGTCGCGAAACGGGCCAGAATTGAAAGGCGTACTTGTTATCGAGCCAGGCGAAGACGAACGCCTTGTCGCCGAGAGCCTTTGCCAAAAGCCGCACCTTGGCCGCGACGCGCACGCGATGCCCGCGAAAAGGTTTGGCGTCGATCTTCTGAGCCAGCTTGCCAAGCCCAACCGGTGAAGAGGAAGGCTCGCGGTCGATGACGAGCGCCAACTTGCCACCAGCGGGAGTGTCGCTCGCTAAGGTTGCACGGTAGACGAGACCCTGGGACTTCTGGAATACGCGCCACGAAGGCGGCGGCTTTCCTGCTTCACCGTCTTCGAAATCGCCATTCGCGAGCGCGGACAAAGCCGACATGACAGAAGCAGAGCGCTCCCTCGTCGCGACCGCGTGCGCCGGCGTGCTGTTCGCAACGAAGATGACCGCGTCGATTCGGTGGGCCGGAGGCGAACCGTCGAAAAACGCGTCCGGGCGAGCGAGGTCGTACAAACCGCCGATCGAACGCGCGACGGTCGACGTGCGAATCCATGCGCTCGCGACTCCAGTGGCCGACCGGAGGTCGAGCGCGAAGAGGGGTATTTTAGCGCGTGCCAGCATTCCGTCGAAACTGCCTGGCGGTGCCGGCCCGACGGTGAAAACCGCGAGCCCTCCTTTGTCCGCTGCATTGAACGAGCCTTGATCGAACGCAGAGCCGAAGACCACGTAATCTTTGCCCAGCCGTTCCCCGAGGAGCTTGCCCTGCATGCCTTGTGGCGTCGCCGTCTTCTGCACGTGGTTGTTGTGCGCAAAGAGGATCGTTTTGCCGTTGGGCCCGAGAAACTCCATGAGGCGGAGCGTCGTTTCGGCCATCGATCGATCGCGCTCGTCGAAGTTCTTCTTCTTCATTAGCTCGATGTAGTCAACCAGCACGTGCGCGTGAATGCGCCCGAACGCCCAGCGCTCGGCACCGAGCTTTTTCACGTCCGCGTCACGCTTCTCGTCGAACCGTGCGGCGATTTTCCGCACGGCTGCTTCCGTTGCTTCCTTTCCCGGCGCGAGAGGCTCCCCGAATTGGGCCTCCTGATTGGTGCTCCAGTCGTCGGCGAGCGGCTCCAGATCCTTGGTGACCTCGGCTCCCAGTTTCTTGTCCATCGTAGCGAGCGTTTCGGCCAGCACGCTCACGTATCGCGCGGGCTGGCTCAGGTCGTTACCGAAGTAGCGCACCTTCTCCTTGTGCGCGCTGTCCTCGTTGTATCGTCGCATCCAGCGCAGCATTTCATTTCCGGAAAGGTTCTCGCCCTTGCCTGTTCGCACGTATTCGTCGCTGGCGAGCTCTTCGACGAAGCTCCCCTCGACAACGACGGCGCGAAAGCCCATTCGTTCCACCAAGAATTCCAGCATCCGCTGACGCATCTGCCCGAATTCGCGCGTGCCATGCGTTGCGTCGCCAAACGCAACGAGGCGAGCTTGACCGACGACCGCGCGTAGCGGTTCCATGTCGTCATAGCCCTGGCCGGGCTCGAAGGACGCGAGAGGTATTGCATTCTGCTTCACCCAAACCGAGACCTCTTCGGGCGGCGGAAGGTCGCGTGGATTCCGTGGTTTGACTACGATATCCGCAACGATGTCGCGATCGAGCTTGATGCCAGTTAGCTTGCCGGCAATGCGCTCCGTTTCCGCGTAGGCGTGGTACGGCCCGGGCGGCAGTTGCACGGAGAAGGCGCCATCTTCGCCGCTTTGGACCACGAAGATGTCGCCGATCAAGTCGTTGAAACGTTCGAACCGCAGTTTGGTCTTGCCTGCCGGATTGCCCGTTTCGCCGACCACGTGGCCGCGCCAAGCAAAACCCTCGCCGCCGAGCCGCACTTCGAGCCCATGGGCCTTGTCATCGGTGGTTCGAAAGAGATCGACGTACCCGGATGTCACCCCGGGCGATGTGATCGCGAGCGCGTAGTCGCCGGGCGGCAGGCCCTCGACGCAGAACGTGCCGCCCTGTTTCGTGTACACAATCGCCGTTTCGGAGGGCGCGGACGGTGCGTGGACGGCGACGAGCGCGCCCGCGAGAGGAGCCCCGTCCGGGCCCTTGACCATGCCGTCGATCACGCACGCCGCTGGGGCGGGAGGCGCGCTGACGGCGCGGGGCGTTGCGGAATTCGGCGCGGGAGGCGAGGGCCGGGTTGCGCTGCACCCGGTCGCGATAGCGATGAGCCCCGCGCTCGATGTGAGGAGAGCTGGCGTGCGCACGATAGACATGGCCGAGCGATCCTGTGCGAAATTTCGCAGTTCGTGAGTCGGATGAGAGTCCCCGTTCTGTCTTTTCTCGCGGTCTTCGAAGGCGCTACCATGACACCCCACTCGTGACAATCGGCCGAGCCGCCGCGATCATTGCCCTCGCGGAGGCAGGGTCATCGAGCACCTCCTTCAGGGGCACGTGGGGTTGGACCTCGTCCTGAGTCCAGTCGGGCGGAGGAGAAGTGGCAAGAAATGTCGGTCAATCTGACGATACGGCCTGAGCGCGACACCTCAAGTAGGTGCAGGTGATCGTCTCCGGGACTGGCGCCGAAACCACGGCCCTCGCATCTCGAATCCTTCACCTTGGTAGAGCGCCTCGCTTGGCCTTTCTATGTCGTCATTCGAGGCAAGGAGCTTCGCGGCCAATTCATCAACGAGATGACGCGGCGACTGCGAGAGCATCGTGACGAAGCCCTTAGCGCTTTCCCCTCGCCATTCATGGCCACGAATATCGCATCCTTACAGTGCGGCGGGCGTACTTTCTGGCGGGTGGTCAGCCAGTGTTGATCTCGTCCACGAACGACGTGTATGTTCGAAAAACGGGCCGTCGCCGAGGCGCGGACGTCATACCTCGAATCCGAGAGCAGCAGTCGATGACGGCACGCATCCGAGACATGTTCGCGTTGGCGGCGCTGTCCAGCGTCGCTAGCGTTTCGG
>Ga0193706_1001209_pt1 | contig 11935 bp, 11 predicted proteins | sample U3c1metaG_FD_160130 | JGI IMG/M metagenome (GOLD analysis project Ga0193706, IMG submission 160130) | Soil microbial communities from a riparian zone of the East river system, Colorado, United States - U3c1 | ecosystem: Environmental > Terrestrial > Soil > Riparian zone | place: USA: East River... | reverse complement strand
AACAATGGACGGTGCCGGATGGAGAGGCGATCGCGGAGTCGCTCGCGAGGGCGTTTCAGGAAGCGGACATCGTTTTTGTCACCGGCGGGCTGGGGCCAACCACCGACGACGTTACGCGGGAAGCGGTCGCGGCATTGTTGAATCTGCCGCTGCGACAAGACCCCGCGCTCACGGCGACGATTACGAATCGCCTGCGCAGCCGTGGCTTTCCCATGACCGACCGGATCCTGAGGCAGGCCGATGTTCCCGAAGGGGCAGCGATTCTGCCAAACCGGAATGGGACGGCGCCGGGATTATACCTTGCTCCCGGCGGCGGGGTTGTCACACGCACGCCGCATCTCTTCTTGTTGCCGGGACCGCCGCGAGAATTGCAGCCCATGTTTATGGAATCCGTGCTGCCGATCGTGCGCGAGATCGCGCCAGAACGGGTGGGCCTTGGCCGCCGCACATTCCGGCTCGCCTGCATCGGCGAATCGGTGGTGGAGGCAGCGATCGGTCGGGAGCTTCTCGCGCTCGATGGGATCGAGCTTGGTTATTGCGCCCGCTCGGGCGAAGTCGATGTGCGCGTGCTTGGATCAGATCGGGTGCTCGAAGCAGCCGAAGTCGCCATCCGAAACGCATTTCCGCTCGCTGTTTACACCGTGGCCGATGAGGAACTGGAGGATGTCCTGGTTCGAATGCTGCGGGAACGGAACGCCTCCGTCGCGACTGCGGAATCTTGTACGGGCGGTTATCTGGCGCATCGCCTGACCAATGTCGCCGGGGCCTCCGCCGTCTTCGGCGCCGGCTACGTCACTTACGCGAACGAAGCGAAAGAGTCCGCTCTGGGCATCGAGGCGGCGCTGATCGCACAATACGGAGCCGTCAGTCCGGAAGTAGCGGAAGCAATGGCCCTGGCGGCTGTGCGCAAGGCGCATTCGACTTACGCCCTCGCGACGACGGGTATTGCCGGACCCGATGGCGGATCGGAAGAGAAGCCGGTGGGGACCGTGTTTATCGCCCTAGCCGAAGCCGCGGGCGAAACCCACGTTCAGCGCCGATGCTTTCTAACGGATCGTCAAACTTTCAAGCATCTCACGACTCAAACTGCGCTCCAGATGTTGCGCGAACATCTGTTGGCGAACTCGCCGTAGGCCGACAGTTCGGAAGGTCCTGCAGAGAGCAGGTCGGCAGCCGCGGCTTTACGGGGCGACTTCAACCGGCGTGCCCACCTTGACGCGGTTATAAAACATCTCCGCCGCCTGCGGCGGCATACGGATGCAACCGTGCGAGGCCGGATACCCCGGGAGGAAACCGACATGCATGCCGACGCCATCGCCGGTCAAGCGCATGAACCACTTCATTGATGCCCCGACGTAGTGCGTGCCGCTCGGGGCGGAATCGATGCGAAGGCTCACGCCTCCCCGCACCGTCCGGCCAGAACGATCCTTGAAATCGCCGTAGACACTGGACCGATGATCCTTGTCCTTCTCCATCACGGAAAATTTTCCGGAAGGCGTCATTCCGGCGCGTTTGCCAGACGAGATCGGGCTGTCGATCGCGATGTCGTCGCCCCGCAAAAGATAGGCGCGCTGTTTGGAAAGCGACACCACCACTCTGGCCTGATCGGGCGTCAAACTATCGTAAAGGCCATTATTGATGTTGATCGGCGCCTGTCGGCTGATCAATTCGGCGGCTTTCCGCATCGGTTGCCGGGGAACCGGCGTGGGCCGAGGAGCGGAGGTAATGAGAGGGCGGCGCGGCACGCTCGGGCGGGCAGGAGCGGGACGGGAAGCGGTCGGGCGGGGTTTTTGCGCGAGGGCGGAGTGCACGCCCGGGTAAAGAAGAAGCACTAAAGAAAGGCGCAGAAGAAGGCGTGTCACAGTTTTCAATTTTGCGCGTAGGTGCGGACCCGCTCCAGCCAGCCCGGGAGCCAGCGCGACTCCTTACGTTCGGGAGGCGAGTTGCGCACGCGTTGCGTAAGGACCTTCCGCGCGGAGGCGCTGAATTCCTGGGCCGCCGGGCGACCGTTTTCACCTTCGTTCATACCTTGGAGGACCTGGAGCAAGCCCCATCCTTGCCCGTGATAGCGCTCGCTGTCGAGCACGCCTTCACCTTTGAAGTTAACATAATCGACCAGACCGTAGCATCCCTCCGGGGTGCTCGCCACGCGCTCGAATTGTTTCGCCACCTTTGCGCGCTCCGCAACGGGGGCCGCAGCCAGCATTTTCGGGAGCGCCTCCTGGAGACGCTGGACGAGGAACTGCGCCTGCAGACCGACGGTCCCAGTCAAAAATGTTCGCAGTTCTTTCATCTCCGAGCTGCCCTGCGCGGCGTTGAACTCCGCACGGGACTGCCAGGGGCAGCCCTCGCGATTGCGTGATGCCACCTGCGGTATCTTTGCGCCTTGGGCCGAAGCGTAGTTCAGCAAGTGCGGGAAACTTTCCTCGAATGGTCCTCGCACGCCTTTCGGGTACCAGATGAAATGTCCGATGCCGAGCGAGGCAAAATTCTCCCCTGCGTTCCAGGAAGTCAGCCCGGAAACCGTCCCCGCGCACTCGTTCTGCCAGATTTTCTTCCCGATTCGCAAGGCCTGCGAATGGGAGAGATTCACCGCGTGCGCGGACGTGAGCGCGAGAAAGAGCAAAAGATAGAAATAGCGGTGGCAGGAACGCCAGCGTCCCCGTCTTGACGGCAGGACTTTCTCCACTAGCGTGCACACTTCCGCGGCCCGAATCCCACCGGAGGCCGCATTTCTGCCCGAACTGTTTATGAAAAAATTCTGCATCTTTTTGGCGGTCACGGCTCTCGCTTCGACTGGTTTTGCCCAAGGAAAAACCGAACTGAAGACTGAGAACGACAAAGTTAGTTACAGCATCGGCCTCGATATCGGAAGCACCTTTAAGAAACAAAAAATGGAGATCAATCCCGACCTCCTGATGGCAGGAATGCGGGACGCCCTGAGCGGCGCCAAACCTTTGCTCACCGATGAGCAGGTGAAAGAAACCATGACCACGTATTCGCAAAACATGAGAGAAAAACAAGCTGCCGAAGCCAAAGAAGCGGGCGCGAAGAACAAGGCCAACGGCGAAAAATTCCTGGCGGAGAACAAGTCCAAAGAAGGTGTGAAAACCACCGCCAGTGGTCTGCAATACAAGGTGCTCAAAGAAGGCAGCGGCGCGTCGCCGAAGGAAACCGATACTGTCGTCACCAATTACCGGGGGACGTTGATCGACGGCACCGAGTTTGACAGTTCCTACAAGAGGAACGAGCCGGCCACCTTCCCGGTAAATCGCGTCATCAAAGGCTGGACGGAAGCTCTCCAGATGATGAAGCCGGGTGCAAAATACCAGCTCTTCATTCCTTCGGAGCTCGCGTATGGGCCGCGCGGAGCGGGCCAGGACATCGGACCGGATGAAACACTGATCTTTGAAGTCGAGCTGCTCAGCGTGAAGCCCGCTACCGAGGCCAGCCCGATGCCGGAAGCGAAAACGGCTGCCAGTGCGAGCCCGAGCGCGACCGCATCGCCCAAGCCGACCCCGAAATAGCAGCCGCGGCGCGGGGCTCCGTTCAAATCACCGCGGGGGCGAGGCGGATTGCCACGCCAGGCGGGGAGCGTCGCTCCAAAGATCTTCCAGGCTGTAGAAGCCGCGCTTTTCCGCATGGAAAATGTGCACGATCACCTGCATGTAATCGAGTACGATCCATTGGCTGGCGGGGAATCCGTCGACCGCGGTCGGACGCACGGCATGATCTTTCTTGAGCTGCGCTTCGATCTCACCCGCGATCGCCTTTAGTTGCGGCTCCGAGGCGGCCGAGCAGATGACGAAAAAATCTGTGAAGGTGGAGATCTCCCTTAGGTCCAGGACGACGATATCCTCCGCCTTTTTGTTCGACGCCAGTTCGGCGCAGGTTCTGGCTAATTCTTCCGAAGTGATCTGTGGGAGTCCTGGTAAAGTTGATGCCGCTGGATGATTCCTTCGACCGCTGGCGGTACGAGATAACGAATGGGAAGCCCGTTCGCAACCCTCTTTCTAATCTCAGTCGCTGAAATCTCAATCGGCCGCCGAATTGTGCGGTAGGCAGATTTCGCCGCGCCGCTCTCTCGATCGAGCACGACAAATTCGACCAGCCTCTCCAAATCGTGAATGCGATGCCACGTTGGCAGGCGAGCGAGGTTGTCCGAACCGATCAGGTAATAGCGCTTGGCCTCTGGCTCCATCCGCGCCATTTCCTCTACGGTCTCGACCGCATACGACGGAGGCGGTCGGCGAAGTTCCTGATCGTCCAAAACGAAACCGGGCTCTCCTTCGAGCGCGCCACGTAGCATCTCCAGCCGGAATTCAGACGAAGTCGGTAGCTCATCGAGCTTGTGCGGCGAGATCGCGGCGGGGACAAAGATCACCTGGTCGAGTTCCAATAGCTCGAGCGCTTCGCGCGCCAGAATCAGATGCGCGTGGTGAATCGGATCGAAAGTCCCGCCGTAGATGCCGATCTTTCTCAAGAGCGGCCACTATGAACGAGGGCAGCCCGAGCGTCCAGCGTGGCCACGGACTGATGGTGCCAGAAAACTCCTGCGCGCCGGGCTGCTCGGGAGCGGATCGGAAGAGCAAACGCGATGCGCACATTCCGCGTATCTGGCGCTTCTCCGAAACCAAGCAGCCGCGGGCCGACACCATTCCGCTCGTGCGGCTCCATTCGACAGCAGGGACTTTCCTGCCGAAAGTCGGCGATGCCTCGTGAAATCAAGCTGAGCGGAAGCGAAATCACGGTTTTGAAAACGATCGGTCTCGGCGGCACGCAGGTTTACGGCAAGCTGCTCGTGGAGAAAATGAAGGACGTATCGGAGGCCGAGTTTGTCGAAACCTTGTCCGATTTGATGGCGATGGGCTACGTTCTTTCGAACAAGGTGAATATCCGCAAGATCGAAGAGGTGGAGCATGCGTTTTTCCGCGTCGCCCCTGCCTATGCGCGTGATCTCCGGGATGCGGTGAATCCCTCCAAGAGCCGGGAAGAAGCCCGCACCCGCCGTCAGCGCCGCAGCTAAACATCTCGTCGTGGATTGGGCGAAAAATGCGCTGCGCGGTTGGCCGTGGCTGGCGGCGATCACCACCGGATTGCTCTACCGCGGCTGCTTCGCGCCCTTCGATCAAGCCTGGCTTTGCTGGATCGCGCTCACCCCGCTCCTCGCGGCCGTGTTTTTTTCGGGCGCCGGCTGCAAACGCCGCTGGCTGCGCGATCTCCTGCTCGGCTATCTCGCGGGCCTGACATTTTTTTGGGGCGTTTTCTCCTGGCTCACGACGGTGACGGTGCCGGGCATGATTCTGGTCGGATTTTACATGGCCTTTTACGTCGCGGGGTGGGCGTGGCTGGTCGGGCTGCTCCGGCCCGGATTGAGAAACTTTATGCCGCGGACGGCGGTCGGCCTGGAGGCGGTGACGCAACGGCTGGCCGCGAAACGTGCGGCTGAAAAAGGTCTTCTTCTGGCCCCGCCCGAGCCTTTGCCTAACGAGTTAACCGGTTCGCCCTGGTTGAGTTCGCTCCACAATCTCCGGCTCGCTTTTTTGCTCGCGAGTGGATGGGTCAGCCTGGAGATGTTGCGGGCGGTGGTCATGACCGGCTGGGGCTGGAACACCCTCGGCAGCGCTTTGCACGCGCAATGGGCCATGATCCAGATGGTAGAGTTTACGGGCGTCCCCGGCCTCTCCTTCCTGGTCGCTTTCACGAACGTGATTGTTTTTGCCACTGCGCGCCGCTTCGTCGTCGAGGCCCAGGTCCGGCGCTTCCGGCCACACTACGATTTCACGCTCACGATGGCGGCGATCGTCGGGGTGATCGGATACGGCGTGCGCGCGGTCCAGATCCACTCCCCGGCTGTGACCGTGCGCATCGCCGCGGTGCAGCCGAATATTCCGCGCGAGCAGAAGTTTAACCGCGAATTTGTCCAGGCCACTTTCGATAAGTTCACGCGCTTGAGTCAGATCGCGCTGCAAGCGCAGCCCGATCTCTTGATCTGGCCGGAAAGCTCGATGCCGGGGCCGGTGCTGCAGGACGAGGAGAGCTATCGATTTGTGACCGAGTTTTCGGCGAAGGCGAAAGTCGACCTTCTCCTGGGGGCGATCGATGTCGATCAGATTGCGGCCTACAATGCGGCCTTGCTCGTCTCGGACGCGGGCCGGCAGATTCAGCTTTATCATAAGGTGCATCTCGTGCCGTTCGGCGAGTACGTCCCGGGGCGGCACGTTCTCCCGGGGATCGGATGGATCGTGGGCGAGCAGGTGCCGGACGATTTTGGCTTCGGCACGGAACACACCGTTTTCAAAACGACGCGGGGCGACGTGCGATTGGCGCCGTTGATTTGCTTTGAAGATACGATCGGAGAATTAACCCGCCGCTTCGTCCTGCGCGGAGCAAATCTGCTCGCGAACGTGACCAACGATGGCTGGTTCCTCCGCTCGGCCGGTTCGCAACAACATCTCGCGAACGCAATTTTTCGCTGCGTGGAATCGCGCTTGCCCATGGTGCGGGCGGCCAATACCGGCGTGACTTGTTTCGTGAATGAATTCGGCCGCGTCACGCAGGTCCTGCTCGATGATAACGGCAGCCAGTTCACGGAAGGCATCCTGGCCGGTGAGGTGCGCGTGCCGACGAATTATCAGCCGACCTTCTACGTGCGGCATGGGGAGTGGTTCGGGAAAGCGTGCGCGGTCGTGACTCTGTTCACCTTGCTCGTGCTCGCGCTGCGGCATCTTCGGCGGAAAGCCGCTTCCCGCCAGGCAACGACTGGCACATGATTTTAAATCGCCGTCGCTCCCGCTATGCTCTACATGCAGCCCCTGACCAAATGAGTGCCGGCCCTGCCATTTACGTTCGCGGCCTGCGAATGAGCTACAACGGTTTCGAAGCCGTGAAAGGGATCGACTTCGAGGTGCAGCCCGGTGAGGTGTTTGGCCTGCTGGGCCCGAATGGTGCGGGCAAAACGACCACAGTGGAAATCCTGGAAGGTCTCCGCCGCCGCACCGGCGGTGAAGTAAAAGTGCTTGAGTTCGATCCCGATCGGCAAAAGCAGCGCTTGAAGGATCGGATCGGAGTCTGTCTCCAAGCGACGAATCTGCCGGATAAAATCACCGTGCGCGAGGCGATCCAGCTTTTCGCCGCTCTCTACACGCGCACGATGGACGGCGAAACGCTGTTGAAACGCTTGCAGCTGTGGGAGAAAAAAGATGTCGCGTACACGACTCTCTCGGGCGGTCAGAAACAGCGCCTCGCGCTCGCGCTCGCGTTGATCAACGATCCGCAAATGCTGTTTCTCGACGAACCGACCACCGGTCTCGACCCGCAGGTGCGGCTTGAGATTCGCGATTTGATCGAGGAGCTGCGCGGGGAGAAACGCACGATCCTGATGACGACCCATTACATCGAAGAGGCGGAACGGTTGTGCGATCGAGTCGCGATTATCGATGCGGGCCAGATCATCGCCATTGGCAGTCCGCGCGAGCTCCAGGAAAAAAGTGCGAGCCAATCGGGCATCGAAGCAACCCTGAGCCGTCCGGCTCCGGCAGGAGATTTGCCGGCGTTCCCGGAAGCGATTCGCAGCACCTTGAGCGACGATCGCCGCCAGCTCACGATCAGCTCGAAGCGGCCAGCGCGAACGCTGGTCGAGATGGTGAAGTGGATCGACAGCCACGGGATCGAATTGGACGACGTGCACCTGAAACGGCCGACGCTGGAAGACGTCTTTCTCGAATTAACAGGCAAAAAGCTGCGCGACTGAGCCATGAAAATTCACCCAGAGCGGCCGCAGTGTTCAGCCCGGTTTCCGGCCGAAACCGGCCGTCTTCCCTAACAAGAGCATGAAAGCCTATCTCGCCCTCATGCGGATCGATCTGAAGCTGGCCCTGCGCAACAAGGCCGTCCTCTTCTTCAACTATTTCTTTCCGCTCATCTTTTTCTTCGTCTTCGCGCAGCTCTTCGACGCGAAGCAAGGCGCCGCCATCAACCAGGTGGTCACGATGGTGCTGGCGCTCGGCATCCTTGGGAACGGTTTGTTCGGGGCTGGGATGCGCGCCGTCATGGATCGCGAGGCCAACGTCTTGCGCCGTTACAAAGTGACGCCGATCTCGCCCGTGCCGTTGCTCATCGCCTCGATCGCGACCGGCGTGCTGCTTTTCCTGCCGGCTATCGTCCTCACGCTCTTCCTCGCGAATCGCTTCTACGGCATGACCGTGCCGCACCATCTTCTCTCCTTTTTCGTTTTCGTCTGTGTCGGGGCGATCGCCTTTCGCGCCATCGGTTTGATCATTGCCTCGGTCGTTAATTCCTCACAGGAAAGCAACCTCCTCATTCAACCGCTCTACATGGCGATGCTTTTCCTGAGCGGGATGACGATTCCGATCACCCTCTTTCCGGAATGGCTCCAGAGCGTGACTCAGTTCATTCCCGCGACTCATCTCATGTCGGGCATGGCCGGCATTATTATGCGCAATGAGACGGCCTGGCAGAACTGGCCCGCCATCCTTGCGCTTCTCATCACTGCGGCCATCGCCACGTTCATCGCGGCAAAGCTTTTCCGTTGGGAAAAAGAGGAAAAACTGCGCCCCGCGGCCAAGCTCTGGGTGCTGGTTGCGCTCCTGCCATTTTTGTTTCTCGGCGCTTATCAGGCCTGGAGCCGCGAGGATCTGGTGAAGGCTAAAATCCTCTCGCGCGAATTGAAACGCGGGCGCTCCTGGCTCATCCAAAATGGCCGCATCTTTGTGGGGGATGGACGAGTGATCGAATCCGGTTCCGTCCTCATTCGCCAGGGCAAGATCGTGAAGGTTTACGAAGGCCCGGCGCCGGAAGCGAAGTCGTTAAACGCGGAGCCGATCGAAGCGGCCGGCAAAACCATTCTCCCGGGTTTGATCGATGTGCATGTGCACCTCGGCGCCACCGGCGGCTTTTATGAGGACCAACAAAAGTCGCTCGATCCGAAAAACCAGGAGCGGGCGCTGGCGGCCTATCTTTACAGTGGGATTACGGCAGTGCGGAGTGCGGGCGATACGCTCGAGACCGTGCTGAAGCTGCGTGCAAAATTTGGCAGTGGCGAAAAGCTCGGGGCTGAACTTTTCCTCTGCGGCCCGCTTTTCACCACGGAAGGTGGGCACGGGACGGAGTACGCGAAATTCATGCCGGATGCGATGCGACCCGCGTTTCTCGCCGGTTTCGTGCGCACGCCGAAATCGGAAGCGGAAGCGCGCCAGCAAGTGGCTGAGCTCGCGGCCCAGCACGTGGACGCGATCAAAGGCGTGCTCGAAGCGGGCGTGCCCGGATACATTTTCAACCGAATGGATGTGAAGATTCTCGGCGCCGTTGTCGACGAAGCGCGCCGGCGAAACCTGCCCAGTTCCATCCACACCGGAAATGCGGCGGACGTGGCGGATGCGGTCAGCTTGAGCCCAAGCTCGATCGAACACGGCTCGCTTCTCGATGACATCTCCGATCAAACTCTCGGCGAAATGAAGAGCAAGGGCGTCGTGCTTGATCCGACTTTGAGTGTCGCGGAAGGCTTCGCGAATTTCGGCCGCGGCGATACGTCGCTGCTCCAGCGATCGCTCGTTCAGCAAACGGCGCCGAAAGAACTCCTCAGCGGAACGGAGCAAGCGGCGAAGGATGAAAAGTTTGCCAAGTTGCGCGAGGGAATTTCGCATTACCCGCTTTCCGCCGAGCAGGGCGGGCGGAATCTGCGGCGTGCCTGGCAGGCCGGCGTAACGCTCGCGACTGGTTCGGATGCCGGCAACTTCCTCGTCTTCCATGGGCCGACTGTGCAGCACGAGATCGAACTCTGGGTCGCCGCTGGTATTCCACCCGAGATCGCGCTGCAAGCCGCGACCGCAAACGCCGCGAAATTGCTGCGCGCGGACAACCGCCTCGGCACGGTGACAGAGGGCAAGGAGGCGACGTTGCTTGTTGTTGATGGAAATCCGCTTCAGGATGTCCATGCGCTCTCCGCCATTTCCGTCGTCATCCTGAAAGGCGAACGCGTGGCGCGGACGGAACTGTTCGAACAAAAATGAACGATATCCTCTTTTCACTCACGGGCCGGACGCTGGCCTTTTTGTTTCTCGTGCTCGTCGCCGCGACTCCGCATGCGCACGCCTACGGTCCCGACGGGCACAAGATCGTCGGCGCGATCGCCGATGAGCGCCTGGCCCACTCACCCGTCGCGGCGAAAATTCGCGCGATGCTGCAGGGTTACACCCTGGAAAAAGCGGCCACCATTCCGGACGATATCAAAGGCTGGGACAAAAAGGGCGTCGATGCCCCCGGGATCTTTCGTTATACCTCGCGCCCGCTCGTCGATGCGCAGCTGGCCGCGTTCTGGCGGGCCAATCCGCCCACACACGATCACAAATCGCCCATGCCGTCGCATCATTGGTTTCACTACACCGATGTCCCGGTGCTGAATCCGGAAAAATATCGCGATGGCAAAACCGGGCGCGACCAGTGGGACATCGTGCACATGATCCGCTACTGCGTGCGCGTTTTGAAAGGTGAGGAGCCGGAGGAAAACGCGCGCAAAATTACCAAGCCGATCGCGGTCATCCTGCTCGCGCATTACGTGGGCGATATTCACCAGCCTCTCCATGCTGGGGCCGAATATTTCGACCGCGCGGGTCAACCGGTCGATCCCGATAAGGGCACGCCCGGCCTCGAAGACCAGGGCGGAAACACGATCATGTTAAAGCATACCGCGGCGACGGCGGCGAAGATCGGAAAAAACCAGACCAAGCTGCACGGCTTTTGGGATAACCAATCGGTGGCCGCGAACCTTCCCACTTTCCCGAAGGAAATGCCGAAACCGGAGCGGCGCACGAAAATGGACGCCGCGCGAAAAGTACTGGTGCAACAGCTGGCCACCACGGAGCCGAGTGCCTGGCGCCCGCCGGCGAATGCGAAGCCGGAGGATTACGGCGAAGTCTGGGTGGACGATATTTTGCCGATCGCGCGGGAAGCGCATGAGCGTCTGCAGTTCAGTGGCGTAGCTGCGAAACAGCAGGATGCTGAGGTCTTCGCCGCCGGATTCGCACAGGAGAAACCGCCGCGGGACGGCGTGCATTACGATGAATGGGCTGCCAAAACCGTGCGCGAAGAGTTGCACAAAGCCGGTTGGCGCTTGGCCGATCTCCTCGAGAAATGCATGGGCAACGAGAAGGCAACGCCAGCCGCAGCGGGCGCCACTCCGGAATCTCTTCTTCGCCCGGCCACCATGCCCACGACTTCTCCTGTCGTGCCTGCGCCCGCGGTTCCTGTCCCTTAGCACCGCCGGTCGCCGCGCGTGAGAGCAGGAGAGACGCGCGCCGCCGCGTCCAGTTTCTTGCTCGACGACGAAGGGAGTGCGCCCGTCCCTTCAGCGCTCTTCCTCGACCGGCTCGAAGCCGGCGAACATCTCGGCGGTTTCAGCGACCGTGTTCAGCGGAACGCAATCGCAGAGCGCGAAGAATTTATTCCACAGCGCGAGCACGTTTGGATTCCGGTGCGCGGCGTCAATCGCTGCGCGTGACTTCCATTCGGAGACTTCGATGAGCGTGCCGTCCTGGGCGCGGACGATGATCGGCACCCGCTCGCTCACCAGACCTTCCTGGCGGAGCAAAGGCACGCGGCTGCGAACGACTTCGAGCAAATCCGCCTCTTTCCCCGGCTTCGGCCGATAAGCGACGATGACGCACACGCCTTCCATTCGCGCGAGAGGATAAACGCAAGAGCCGCCCGTCCTCAATACTTTCCGCAGGCCGTCGCTCGCGTCCCCGGGGCGCACGGAATCTTTATTTTCGTGCGCGAAACAGATCGTTGATTTCGGAATAGGGCAATGCTTCCGCCAGTGCGTCGAATGTTCCGGTGCTGGCAATGGCGCGGGCCGCGCGGGTGAAAGCGCCCCACGCGACCAGGGCCAGCGCCGAACCGACGGAAATCCGGCGCA
>Ga0193706_1001208_pt1 | contig 11939 bp, 10 predicted proteins | sample U3c1metaG_FD_160130 | JGI IMG/M metagenome (GOLD analysis project Ga0193706, IMG submission 160130) | Soil microbial communities from a riparian zone of the East river system, Colorado, United States - U3c1 | ecosystem: Environmental > Terrestrial > Soil > Riparian zone | place: USA: East River... | reverse complement strand
CGCGGCGGCAGCTTCATGACGACGACCGTGAGCACGATCACGATGGCAAACGCGATGTAGTGTCGGCGTTTCATCGGAGCGTGGATCGCTGAGTCCGCGTGTTCAATGAGTCGCGGAGCGACGGACTGATCGTAGCCGTGGGCTTCAGCCCACGGAATGAGTCGGCAGACTGCTGCGTCGCGTAGCGACGCTCGATAAGTGATATTCCGCCAGCCGTCGCGACGCGACGCGGTATTTGTTCGGCATGGATCCGTGGGCTGAAGCCCACGGCTACTTTCACCACGTCGCTACGCGACGCAGGAAACGTCTCCAACAGAACGTTGGAGTCGCGCGTTTCAAATTTCAGCAAATCATTCACCGTTGTTCCGCGCCGCATCAGCAAGCTGCTGGCGGCACGTTCACGGCGAACGCGGGGGGACTAACCTTTTCCGGAGTTGGTGACTCGCTTCAAGAATTGGAGTTCCTGCAACACGCGTCCGGTGCCATTGGCCACGGCGGTGAGCGGATCGTCGGCGATATGCACCGGCAAACCTGTTTCTTCCGCGACGAGCCGATCGATGCCGCGCAGAAGCGCGCCACCACCGGCCATCACGATGCCACGATCGACGAGGTCCGCTGATAATTCAGGCGGGCAACGCTCGAGCGTGATTCTCACAGACTCCAAAATACTTGAAAGCGGCTCCTGCAGTGCCTCGCGAACTTCTTCTGAGCGTATCGTGAGGGTCTTCGGGAGACCCGCGCTCAAGTCGCGGCCTTTGACTTCCATGGTCAATTCCTGTTCCAGCGGAAATGCCGATCCGACCCGGATCTTGATTTCTTCCGCTGTGCGTTCGCCAATCATCAAGTTGTAGGCGCGTTTCATGTGCGCAACGATCGTCTCGTCAAATTCGTCTCCGCCCACCCTCAGGCTGCGGCTGAAGACAATGCCGGCCAGCGAGATGATTGCGATTTCGCAAGTCCCACCGCCGATGTCCACGATCATGTTGCCCGCCGGTTCATGAACCGGGAGGCCAACGCCAATGGCCGAAGCCATCGGTTGTTCGATCAGGTACACCTCGCGCGCACCCGCATGGGTGGCGGAGTCTTTGACGGCTCGCTTCTCTACTTCCGTGATGCCTGAAGGGACGGCCACCACGACGCGTGGCGCGATGAGTTTCCGGTTGTGAACTTTCTGAATGAAATGACGGAGCATCGCCTCGGTGATCTCGAAATCAGCGATGACGCCATCTTTCATGGGCCGAATGGCCACGATATTACCCGGAGTGCGCCCCAACATCCTCTTGGCTTCATCACCGACGGCGAGGACATTGGTGGTGCCGGCCTGAATGGCTACCACGGAAGGTTCACGCAAAACGATCCCCTGATCTCGGACGTAAACCAATGAATTGGCGGTCCCGAGATCGATCCCAATGTCATTGGAAAAGAGGCTTTTAAGTTGCGCGAACATGATTAGTGCGTGCCTACGGTCGCAGATTAGAGGGTGCGACTTACTGAGGGGTCAAGGAGGAACTTCCCCGAGGAGATGAAACAGGGGCGCGAACGGTTGCGTCCGCACGATCCAAGCCGCGGGCGACATCGGCGAGTGAAACGCTGAATAGTTATCGGGCGGACGCGACCGTCAGCGTTCCTTTGCTTCTCGCGTGAAACTTATCGGCGCTGCCGCTACTTTCGCGCGAACCATGGCACGAGAGATCAAACGCGAACGCAACTTTTCGGACCTGATTCCTTTCGGACTCGGTCGCGAGAAGCCGAAACATTTTCGCGACATGCTCCGCATCGCGTGGGCGAACCGCGACAATCCACTCTACGCCTGGAAGGTTCTGAGCCAGGGGGTGTGCGATGGATGCGCGCTCGGCGTCGCGGGTTTTCACGACTGGACGATCGATGGCGTTCACCTCTGCATGACACGGCTGAATCTGTTGCGATTGAACACGATGCCGGCGCTGGATGTGGAGTTGTTGAGCGATGTGTCGCGCCTGAAGAAGTTCTCGAATGCCGAACTGCGCGAACTCGGTCGCTTGCCTTACCCGATGCTGCGCGAGCGTGGCGACAAAGGCTTTCGGCGGATCACTTGGGACGAAGCTTACTCCCGCATTGCGAAGAGAATCCGCGCGAACGATCCCAGGCGCATCGCGTTCTTCCTCACGTCGCGAGGAATCACGAATGAGGTTTACTACGTGGCGCAAAAGGCCGCGCGCTTTCTCGGCACGAACAACGTGGACAACGCGGCGCGGCTTTGTCATTCGCCGAGCACTGGCGCGATGAAGTACGCGCTCGGTGTTGCCGCCAGCACGTGCAGTTACACGGATTGGCTGGGAACCGATCTCATCGTTTTCTTTGGCGCGAATCCGGCGAACGATCAGCCCGTCACCACGAAGTATCTTCACCTTGCGAAGAAGCTCGGAACGAAAGTGGCGCTGGTGAATCCGTACCTCGAGCCCGGCATGAAGAAGTATTGGGTACCGTCGAATGCAGACAGCGCACTCTTCGGAACCAATATCACTGACTACTGGTTTCCAGTCGGGCAGGGCGGCGACATCGCGTTCCTCAGCGGCGTGTTGAAGGTGTTGATTGAACGTGACTGGCTGAATCACGAGTTCATTCAGCAACACACGACTGACTTCGCGGCTCTCACCTCTCACGTCACACCTCTCACCTTCGAAGAACTGGAGCGCGCGAGCGGTCTCACTCGCGCCGACATGCAAGAATTCGCCGCGTTGCTCCGTGATGCGAAGAACGCGATCTTCGTCTGGAGCATGGGGATCACTCAGCACGCGTTCGGCGCCGACGCCGTTTCGATGATTCTCAACGTCGGTCTCGCGCGCGGTTATCTCGGTCGCGACAAGTGCGGGCTGATGCCGATCCGCGGTCACTCTGGCGTGCAAGGTGGTGCCGAGATGGGCGCTTACTCGACGGCATTTCCTGGCGGCAAACCGATCAACGAAGAGAACGCGCAATGGCTCTCGCGGGAATACGGCTTTGAGATTTCAAACACCGTTGGCCTCACCGCGTGCGAGATGGTCGAAGCTTCTGCACGCGGTGAACTCGATCTGCTCTACTGTCTGGGCGGCAATTTTCTCCGCACACTTCCTGAACCCGACTATGTCGAGCGTGCGATGGCGAAGGTGCCGCTGCGCGTTCACCAGGACATCATCCTCACCGACCAGATGTTCATCGAAGGTGAGGGCGATGTTTTACTGCTGCCGGCGAAGACGCGTTACGAGCAGGACGACGGAGGCACTGAAACCACGACCGAGCGTCGCATCATTCTGTCGCCTGAAATTCCACGCCAGGTTGGCGAAGCGAAAGCCGAGTGGAAAATTTTGCGCGAACTCGCCGCCGCGACTTACCCGGAACGATCGCACTTGCTTGGCTGCGAAACGGGCCAGCAGATTCGTGACGAGATCGCGCGCATCGTTCCGTTCTATGACGGCATTCAGCATCTGACGAAGGGTGGCGATCAATTTCAATACGGTGGCAGACACTTGTGCGCTGATGGCGTATGCACGACTTCCGATGGCAAGGCTCACTTCCGCGTCGTGCCTGTGCCCGTGTCGAAGGTGGGGAGCTGGCTTACCGCGCCGGACGGAGATAACGCGCAACTCCGGCCCGCTGAGGACAGCGCGCTCTACCAGTTCAGCGTCTCGACTCGTCGTGGCAAACAGTTCAACACGCTCATCTACGCCGAGGTTGATCCTCTCAACGGCGCGTCACGCGATTCCGTGTTGATGAATCCCGACGATGCGGCGGCGCTTCGCTTGAAAGGAAATGATCGCGTCGCGCTGGTGAACGAGCTTGGCCGTTTCGAAGCGTGTGTTCACCTGGCGCCAATCGCCCGCGGCAATCTTCAAATCCATTGGCCAGAAGGAAATGTGATCATCCGACGCGGCTCCGTTGATGCAATGGGCGGGGTGCCTGATTACAACGCGACCGTGCGCGTGGAGAAGCTCATGACGTGAGCGCGAGCAAGAAGCAGGTCGTGCGCTGGCGAACCGGCGCAAAACCGCAGCGCGCCCGCGACGAACTTGCCGTCGAAGAGCCGCTGGAAATCCGCGTCGATACGCGTCCGGTCAGCGTCACGATGCGCACGCCAGGTAACGATGATGAACTCGCGGCTGGGTTTCTCTTCACCGAAGCGCTGGTGAAGCAGCGCGCGGACATCGCAAAGATTCGACCGAGTGCGCGCAACCAGAACAAAAACGTGATCGACGTTTTTCTCTCGCCTGACGTCACCGTCGATTTGGAGCGCCTGAAGCGAAGCGTCTTTGTCTCCTCGAGTTGTGGGCTATGCGGAAAGGCGAGCATCGAAATGGTGCATCAGCACTTCAAAGCCGTTCGCTCACAGAGAGCTAAAATCACCGGTGAGTTGCTTCTCACCTTGCCGTCGAAAATGCGCGCGGCGCAGCAGACCTTCGAGCGCACCGGCGGACTTCACGCCGCCGCTCTGTTTACAACGGAAGGTGAACTGATCGTCATTCGCGAAGACATCGGCCGCCACAACGCAGTGGATAAAGTCATCGGCTTCGGTTTGCTGAACGACCTGCTTCCGTTCGACCAGCACGTGCTTGTGGTGAGCGGGCGCGCGTCGTTCGAAATTCTTCAGAAGGCGATCGCCGGGCGTGTTTCAATTGTTTGCGCGGTGTCAGCTCCCTCGAGCCTCGCCGTCGAGTTCGCGCGCGAGAGCGGGATAACGCTCGTGGGATTCATGCGTGAAGATCGGCTGAACGTGTACTCCGGCGAGAAGCGCATCAACTTCACCCGGGAATAAACTTGCCGCTATAAGCCTCTGAAGATTTGATGCGCCACATGAACACCTCGCAACCAGCATCGCTGCGCGGGTTCGGCAAAGCGGCTTTGGCCGGGTTGCTGATCGTTCTGCTTTTTCTCTCAGCGTTGGCGGCAGGCAGTTCCTCGCTGCATCAGTGGTTCCACGCAGATCACAATTCACCCACGCATTACTGTCTTGTCTCTACTTTCGAACATGGCCACAGCCACATCACGAGCACCGCAGTGTTCGTTCACGTCGCGGAAGATTTCATAACCATAACGCATTGCGTTGAAGATCAATCTTTCATCTCCATCGATTTCACGCTCCACAGCGGGCGCGGCCCGCCAGTTCTATCCTGATCCCCGGTTCGTTTGCAGTTCGTCGGTGGTCGGTCGTTAAACCGTGTCGGCACTGTGTGCTGGCACAGCATTCAGGATAGAAATATGAAAAGAATTTTGATCGTTGGTTGTCTTATTTCCATGGGCGCGAGTTCGCTCATGGCACAGGAAAGTGACTTGGAATCTTTGAAGCGCTCCTTGCGTGATCAGCAAAAGATCATCGAGTCATTGATGAGGAAAGTCGAAGCGCTGGAGCTTCAACAGGCTGCGGTTACTAACAGACCGGTTGAGCCGAGGAACATCGCCACGGCGCTGAACACCAATGCGGCTCCAGCAGGCGCGGGAGAAATCGCGAAACGATGGAGCCCCAGCGATCCACTCCGGCTGATCGGCTCGGCGCAGAATTATATCAACCTCTCATTCGATGCGTTGCTCGCCGCCGGCAGTTCCACAGCGCAGGACATTGAGGCGCTCCAACCTGGCGGGCATGATCCCAAGCAACGCGGCTTCACGGTGCAGAACCTGGAGACGGTGTTTGAAGGCAAGGTCGATCCCTACTTCCGCGGCCAGGCCAACATCGTGATGTCGATCACGCCCGACGGTGAAACGATCGTCGAAGCGGAGGAGGCGTATCTCGAATCGATGGCGCTCCCGTGGAACCTTCAGCTCAAAGCGGGACAATATCTCACCGAGTTCGGGCGTATCAATCCGTCGCATCCGCACACGTGGGGTTTCGTCGATCAACCGCTCGTGAACAATGAGATGTTTGGTGGCGATGGATTGCGAAATCCCGGCGCGCGACTTTCGTGGCTGATGCCGACGCCGTTCTTCGCGGAGATTGGATTGAGCATTCAGAACAGCCAGGGAGAAACGGCCACGAGCTTTCGCAGCGCGGGCGGACATTCACACGGTGGCGAAGAAGAGGAGGAGGCGCTGCCGTTTGCGTTGCGCCATCCCGACAATGATCGCGGTGTGCGCAATTTTGGCGACATGCTTTTTGCTCCGCGTTTCCAAACGTCGTTTGAAGCGACCGATGCACAGACCGTCCTGCTCGGCACTTCGGCGGCGTTCGGTCCCAATGCGTCGGGTGCGGCCGGCGATTCGCGCACGCAAATTTACGGAGTGGATGCGACTTGGAAATGGAAGCCCGTCAATCATGCTGGCGGTTTCCCGTTCGTCAGTTGGCAGACCGAAGCGATGCTTCGCCGATACAGAGCCGGCGCATTTGATTGGGACGAGAATGGCAATGGCGCGGTGGACGATGGCGAGTTGGTCGATCTGCGCACCGGTCTTCCGGCGTCGTTCGGCTCGGAGACGCTTACGGACTACGGCGTTTACTCGCAACTGCTCTACGGCTTCCGCAAAGGTTGGGTGGCCGGGTTGCGCTTCGATTACATTTGGGGCGAGGAAGGTGATTATGAAAAATTCGGCAAGAGCTTCAACGGCGGTCCGGCGTTCACCACTGATCCATTGCGTGATTCGCGCTGGCGCGTTTCACCAAATCTCTCGTGGTATCCGACTGAGTTCTCCAAGATTCGGCTGCAATACAATTACGACGACCGGAGCCACATCGGCATAGACCATTCAGTCTGGCTGCAACTCGAATTCCTGCTCGGCGCCCACGCTGCGCATAAATTTTGAGCCGCTACGCAACGTCTGAACGAAAGGCCATTGTGAAAATAAAATTGATTCTCTTTGCGCTGCTCGCGTTCGCGGGCATCGCCCAGGCGAAGCTGAACGTGGTGACCACGTTGACCGACTTCGCATCCATCGCCGAACAGATCGGCGGTGATAAAATCAAAGTCAGTGCGATCGCGAAGGGCAGCGAAGATCCTCACTTCATCGATGCCAAGCCGAGCTTCATTCGCCTGCTCAACCAGGCGGACGTGCTCATCGAAGGTGGCGCTGAACTCGAAATAGGCTGGCTGCCGCCATTGTTGAACAACGCGCGCAACGCCAAAATCCTACCCGGCGCGAAAGGTCATCTCTTTCTGGGGCAACATGTGAAGTTGATCGATCTGCCGACCGCGCCCGTTGATCGTTCGCAGGGTGACGTGCATCCCTCCGGCAACCCGCACTTCTGGCTCGATCCGGAAAATGCGCGGGCCATCGCAACGGCGATCACGGAATTGCTGACGTGCAATGACAACGCCAACGCAGCCGCCTACGAAACCAATCGCAAGCGTTTCGTCGATCAACTCGACAAGAAGATCGGCGAGTGGAAAAAGACGCTGGAACCGTATCGCGGCACGAAGGTCGTCACGTATCACAAGTCGTTCGACTACCTGCTGAATCGTTTCGGCCTCGAACTGGTCTCGACGATCGAACCGAAGCCCGGCATCGAACCATCGGCCACGCACATTCGGACGTTGGTTCCACGAATGAAGGAAGCGCAGGTAAAGCTGGTCCTCGCCGAGACGTTTCGCTCGAAGCGAACGCCGGAATATCTGGCGAAGGAAACGGGCGCGCGCGCACTCTTTCTGCCGAGCAGCGTGGGGGCGGTGCCGCAAGCGAAGGATTATTTCAGCTTGCTCGACTACGACGTCTCGCAAATCGTGAGCGCAATCAAAGCGCAGCAGTGAGCGAGACATCGATTCTGGAATTGCGAGGCGTGGCGGTCGGATACGACCGCCACGCTGTGTTAAGCGGACTCGATTTTTCGATCACGCGAGGAAGTTTCACCGGATTACTCGGCGCAAATGGTTCTGGAAAAACGACGCTGCTCAAGACGATCGCCGGCATTCAGCGACCGCTTACGGGTGAAATTGTTTTTCATCCGCCTGCTGCATTGGGCTACGTGCCGCAGCGCGACCAGTTGGATTCCGTTTTCATTTTCACCGCATTCGAGGTGGCGTTGATGGGTGTGTGCGGCCGGGTGGGGCCAGGGCGACGCATTGGTTCCGCCGAACGCGACGAGGTTCATGAGTGCTTGCGCCGTACCGGCTCCGATGGGCTGGCGAAGCGCCTGTTCTCCGAATTGTCCGGCGGTCAAAAGCAACGCGTGTTGATCGCGCGCGCTCTGGCGGCTCAAGCGGATTTCCTTCTGCTCGACGAACCAACCGCAGGCATTGATGCCGCCGCGACCAGGAGCATCATGGAGTTGCTCACGGCGTTGTACCGGGAGCAACGGCTCACGATCCTGATGGTGAACCACGATCTCGCCGCGATGCGAAACACCGTCAGCGAAGTGCTGTGGCTGCACGAAGGCGTGTTGCTCCGCGGTCCGGTGGGTGAACTTCTGCGGCGCGAGAAAATCGAGGAGTTGCTCAAAATCCAATTCACCTGATGGAACTGCTCCAGGAAATTTTCGCGCCCGAACTCCGAAACTCCGTTTACGTGAGCCTGCTGATCGGGTTCGTGTGCCCGCTCATCGGCAGCTTTCTCGTGCTGCGCCGTCTGGTGTTTCTCGGCGTGGCGTTGCCGCAGATTTCGTCGTGCGGCATCGCGTTCGCGTTCGCGCTGCACGCGTGGCATCTCGTGCCGCATCTCGAAGACAGCAGCGAGCGAGCGCTGGCATTTGGTGGTTCGTTCGCGTTCACGCTGGGGGCGCTGGTGATTCTGACGTTGTTGCAACGCCGCTATCCAGGGCTGAGCGAAGCGCGCATCGGCACTGCTTACGCGCTGTGCGGCGCGTGGAGCATTCTGCTGCTGGTGAAGAATCCCTACGGGCAACACGGACTGCTCGAACGGTTGCGCGGTGAAATCATCGCGATCTCGGACCTCGATCTGACGGTGACCGCGATTGCCTTCGCGGCAGTGGTGCTGGTGGCGACCATCTTTCGAAAAGAATTCCTGCTTGTGTCTTTTGATCCCGAGATGGCGCTGACACTGCGCAAGAAAGTGCTGAGCTGGGACGGGCTGTTGTTCCTGCTCATCGGCATCACGGTGTCGATGGCCGTGCTCACAGTAGGACCGCTGGTGACGTTCGGGTTCCTGTTGATTCCGCCACTCGTGGCCCGTGCGCTGGCGCGCAACATGACGCAGTTCGTCGTCCTTGGCTGCGTGGTGGGAGTGGTCGGAGCGTTCGGCGGGTTCTGCCTCGCGTACCGCCTGGATGTGCCAGTCGGACCGACCGACGTGGCGCTGCTGGGTGCTGTTTACATCATTATCGTGTCAGTACGCGGGGGACTGCGGCTGTTTCGGCCGCGTGCGCGCGTTTGAGAAAATGGCTTTGCCGGGCGACTGTTCCCCATGAAGGACTGGCTGATCGAGAAGACTGTCCCTGGTTTGTTGAATGATCGCGTGTTGAAACCGTACGGCGAACTCACTGCATTCAAGCTCAACTCCCGCGAGCGCAGCGCCGAAGGCGAGATCATGTTAAAGGGCGAGCGAGAGCCAGTGCGTGTCCGGATCGGCAGTTACGAATTCATCCATGAGGGAGATCGAACGTTCGTCGTCATTAACGACCTGATCACCTCGCGTGAATGGCTGACGCGGCTGGCGCAGCAATTCGTCATCGGCAAGCCTTTTGAACTGCCCGCGAGTATGGGCAAGTACGCGGCGATGATTGCGTGACTGAGCGCGGGGTCTGTGACCCGCAGTGCGTTGCAAATTCAAGCACGCTGCGGGTCACAGACCGCGCTCCGTGTCGAAAGAGACATTTCCGGTTGCGCTCACCCGATCTCCTCGCGAACATCTCACCACATGTCGTCTTACCAGGTCATCGCCCGCAAGTACCGTCCGCAACGGTTCGGCGACGTTGTTGGGCAGGAGCACGTCACCCAGACGCTTTCGCACGCCATCGAAGCGGGGCGCATTGCACACGCATATTTGTTTTGCGGGCCGCGCGGCACTGGCAAGACGACCATCGCGCGCATCTTTGCCATGTGCCTGAACAGTACGGGCGGACCGAAGCCCGACTTCGCTCCCGATGATCCGAAGGCGCTGGAAATTTCCGAAGGCCGATCGCTCGACGTGATGGAAATTGACGGCGCGAGCAATCGCGGTATCGATGAGATTCGCGACCTGCGCGAGACAGTGAAGTACGCGCCCGCATCGTCGAAGTTCAAAATCTACATCATCGACGAAGTTCACATGCTGACGAAGGAAGCGTTCAACGCGCTCCTGAAAACGCTCGAGGAGCCGCCGGCGCATGTGAAGTTCATGTTCGCGACCACCGAGCCGGAGAAAGTGTTGCCGACCATTCTCTCGCGCTGCCAGCGCTTCGACCTGCGCCGCATTCCGATCAATCTGATGGTCGATCACCTGCGCCACATCGCGAAGTTGGAGAACGTGGAGATCGATGACCCTGCGTTGTTCGCGATCGCACGCGGCGCGGACGGCGGGATGCGCGATGCCGAGTCGGCGCTCGATCAGCTCATCAGCTTTTGTGGCAACAAGATCGTCGAGACTGATGTGCTTTCGATGTTCGGGCTGACGTCGCAAAGCCAGTTGCTGTCGCTATCGAACGCGTTGCTGAACGGCGAGGCGGACATCGTCTTGCGCGAGTTCAACGACTTGACCAAGCACGGCAAGGATCTCGGGAAGTTTGTCGCCGATCTGCTGCAACATTTGCGCAATCTGTTGGTCTTCCAAATCATGGCCGAGCAATCGGCGCTCGTCGGCACCGACGGGCTCACTCGCATGATGGAGGTGTTGACGAACGCCGAGGCGTCGATGCGTGATGCTGCGTCGCGGAAGATTTTCATTGAGATCGCGTTGATCAAAGCGATCGACGCGCGGAACGCCGTGAGCATCGATGCGGTGCTGAAGCGGTTGAATGAATTGCGCGGTGGCGATGCGGGAGTGAGTGCGGCGCCAATGGCTGCGGCGGTTGCGCGTCCGGCTCAGGTTATGGCACCGAGTGCTCCTGTTGTGGCGAAGGCTGCGCCACAGCCAGCGCGGGTGATGCAGGCTGAAGCTCCGGCCCGTCAGGATGCCGGAGGCACGTTGGCACACGGCACGTTGGATTTGCAGGCGCTCTGGCCGCAGTTGCTCGAGGCGATTGGCCGCGCGAGCCCATTCGCGCGCAGCTATTTCATCGAGGCGCATCCGGTTTCGTTCGTGAAGAATGTTTTCACGATCGGCTTCGATGCTGAATTCGCGGACCACATTTCAATGGTGGATAACACGAAGAACCACACTCTCATCAGCACGAAGCTGGCTGAACTCGGCGTTCCCGGCGCCCAGGTGAAGATCGTCAAGGCCGAGCGTCCGGACAATTTCGCCGCGCCGATTCCGCCGACCGCGACACCAGAACCAGCGCGCGCAGCGCCCGCTCCAGTTCAACAGACGACGGCACCTCCCGTGGCGCCTCCGAAATCCCCTGCGCCAGCAGCGAAGCCGGTGCAACTCGATCCGTCGGAGTTCAAAAACGATCCGCTGATCAAGAAGGCGTTGGAAATTTTCAAAGGAACGATCGTCGAGGTCAGAGTCTGACGCCGCCCTCGCCAGCGATTACGAATTCAACTCTCAACTCAACTCACAGGAACATGTCGAGCATTGGCAAATTGATGAAGCAGGCTGCGAAGATGCAGCAGCAGATGGAACAGGTGCAGGGGCAACTTGCTGCGAAAACCGTGGACGCGACCAGCGGCGGCGGCGCGGTGAAGGTCACCGCGAAATGCGACGGGACGATCGCCGCGATCAAGGTTGATCCCGCGGCGTTGAATCCATCGGATGCGCAGTTGCTGGAGGATATGCTGATCACTGCGATCAATCAGGCGCTCACGGAGGCGAAGGAAATTTCCAACGCCGAGATGGGCAAGGTCACGCAGGGCTTCAACCTGCCTGGCATGATGTGACACGGCCGTAAATGGCTTCTCTTCCTGAACCGATCATCGCGCTCACCGCTGCGCTCGGAAAACTTCCCGGCATCGGCCCACGCTCGGCGG
>Ga0193706_1001207_pt1 | contig 11956 bp, 11 predicted proteins | sample U3c1metaG_FD_160130 | JGI IMG/M metagenome (GOLD analysis project Ga0193706, IMG submission 160130) | Soil microbial communities from a riparian zone of the East river system, Colorado, United States - U3c1 | ecosystem: Environmental > Terrestrial > Soil > Riparian zone | place: USA: East River... | reverse complement strand
AGCTTACCTGCACCTGTAACACAGGTACATAATTTCAATTTATCGGAGATCGCACACATCGGCAGCTTATTATATAACCACTTAAAGTTCAAATGGTCATTTATTTTCTATCCAGCAAATAGCCTTTTACTGTTTTCCAGTCCGGAAATTTTGTTGAGCCAAATAAGATAAGCTCACCGGTAAACCGGTCTGCCCCGTTCTTTTCCCTGTCGTCAACCAGGAAATCTCCATGGTTAAGATTTTTGTGGTGAGACAGGATCAGCCTTTTATATGCCGGGCCGTGCGCTTCAGCACCCAAATGTTTTTGCACCCAGACTATCTTATCATGCCAGGCCGAGGGGTTATTCCAGGGCGAGGTGGAGAGAATATAGGTGTTGAAAGATCTGCTCAACTCCTGGTATGCATCAATAGCATCAGGTATGGGATCCATTAAGCCAAAAATGCCAGGCGTCTCATCCAGGCGATCTGCGTATTGAAGTTTTAAGTTTTCATCCAGCTTGTCTATACCGGTTTTGAAATCCACCAGCACATTATCCATATCCACGTACAGGATCTTTTGCATGGGTAAATATAGAATTTAAGTTTCAAAAGCTTAAGCCCTAAAGAAGACCAGGCCTATTCACCAGGTACATATTAATAACTTTTACCTGCTCTTGCTGGAACCAACTGCCTTGAAGACGCAACGTCCCAGGCTAAACTACAAGGCTCGTTGAGAGACGTTGCTGGGAAACAAGAATAAGAGAATTTGTTCAAATACACAACATCCTCAGCTAAAACTGCAAGGCTCATTGATAGACTTTGCTGGGAAAAGATATCAAGCATCGCCAAAAGCTTGAATGAGGTTTCCATTAAATATAACTAATTATATTTCCATCTGCTTCTGAATTACAGCTATACTTAAACCGGATCCATTATCAGCATTACTGCATTACGGAATTTTCAGATTTAATTTTTAAATTTTCTTAACCTGTCAGCGGACGGGTTCACTGTACCAGTGAAATCATTATATTTCCTTATTACAATGCGGGCAAATATTTTTTTCTTTTTTCAGCTTTTTAAATTCATCTGAAAATCCCGACGCTAAAATCCCTGCAGGCAGAGCGAACATGCCAATTCCTAATATTGAAATGCAGGCTGTTAAAAATTTCCCGAGCCCGGTAATTGGATATGTGTCACCGTAACCTACTGTGGTTAAAGTCGCAACACTCCACCACATGGTTTCTGGGATACTTGAAAACTTTTCAGGTTGTGCATCATGTTCAGTATAGTACATGACACTGGAAGCAAATATGATTAGGAACAATGTAATGACAAAACTCAGGACCAGCTCTTCTTTTTTTGTCGTAAAAACGTTTCTTATCATTTGTGATGCATTCAGATACTTTGCCAGCTTAAAAAACCTGAAGAATCTAAGTAAACGAAATATCCTGATAAACCGCAGATCATAACTAGCAAATAAGGGTAAATAAAAAGGTAGAATTGCCAGTAAATCAATTATGGCACTAGTACTTACCATGTATTTAATCCTTCCGGTAACAGGATGCCTGTATCTTTCGATTTCAGTGCATGTCCAAATTCTTAGGCAGTACTCAATTGAAAAAGCGATGACAGAAAAAATTTCAAAAGCTTTAAAAAGATTTTTATGCGGTAGATAAATATTTTCTACGGTTTCCAGAATGACTGCAACAGTGTTTAATAGGATAAGTATAACCAGGAAGCTATTTACGATTCTGTCCGGTAAACTTCCGCCTTCTGTTGGATCTAAAATTTCATGGATCTTTCTTTTGAGGGTCATATGGCTTTAAAATTACTCAGGCTGATGTTGATAGCAATATCCATTTGCTATACGTGTCATATGCTTACAGCGGGTTCCGGCTTTGGTTAAACCCTCGCATCGTACAGTAGTATTTTGGCCCTGTGGTTTTTTGGTTTTGGTTGTTGATCCGTAAGAGACAGGTGGACTACAGATCTTGCAGGGCTCCAAGCCAATGTCAACAGCTTTTTCAATGGTAATTTCCTCTGAAACATTCTTTACCATTCTACAGGAAGCTAAATGATATTTTTTCCCCGAGGGTGTTTTATAAACTGTTTGTGCTTTTAGTAAGGCCGGCATTAACCAGATAAGAAGTAAAAAAAGATGCTTATGACTCAATGCGAACATATTGATAATTATTTGGGTTGAAGTTCTTAAATTAATCAGACAAAATTTTCTCGCTCTCTGTTTTCGAACTTAAAGAAAAATGATTTAAAGCATATTGCGTTACCCACCATGCTGCCAGCAATGGCCATTAGCTTTTGCTTTTCTTCTGCATTGCGAACCTTTTTTAGTGATGGACTGGCAACGACCACTTACCGCGGTATTACCGTAAGAACCGGAATTGTCTTTACTCTTAATATCCAATCCACTTGATCCATTATTTTGTATACCCAATAAGGAATCAATTCGTTGCTCAAGTCGGGTAATACGCCGGTTCAGTTCATCTATTTTTTCCGATCTGTTTTCGTTATTGTAACAGGAACAGAGTATCAAAGACAAGAATAAAATTGAAATGACCTTCATAGCAGTTCGTTTATTTGTTACCTGTGAGCTTCATGTTTTGCTCAGTTAAAGAGTCGTTGCCTTCAGTTTCCTTTTTACGCAAGTATTTATCGAACATATAAGATGAAAGTACTTTTAAAGGCCGGTTAAGGTCCTCAGGATAGTTGCCAGCTTCTGTGTAATACTTAATTGTTCCCTTATCTTTTATATAATAAGCTTTCCCGATCGACCACTTCGTCATCGTGTCTTGCCTTGTGATCATTCTAAAATTCTTTACCTTTTTTTCATTCATCGGTAGTACGGGAGTTCCGTTCCGTTGTTCATCACAAGATACCCTTTCAAAATGATCATCTACCCATTGCATGCAGCCGCTATTCGTGGTTTCATAGACATCTTTTTCTGATCTTGTATACTGACTGAAAACAGATACCATTCCACAAAGAATTGCGATGGTCACACCGATCACAGTAACAAAGTTGATCTTTGGATTCGTGCTTTGTTTATTAGATTCTTCATAAGAGATCCCAATTTTTCTCACATCCCCTAACAGATCTTCCGGGACTATAATGACTTCATCAGAGCATTCAGTTTTTACCTGTTGCCCTTTAGAGTCTAACGTATCTTCATATTGGCCTCCATTAGCTAGTATCCTTTGTGCATATGCTAAGGGTCTGGGCTTAAAATCGATCAACCAGGCTAGCAACTCCACCGTAGGCAAGGCCGGGTTTTTTATTTCTCCTTTGATAAAATTTTGAAGTGGTCTGAATTTATCTGCTGGGTAATTTATTATGATTTCAGCAAAATCATTTTCAGTGGGGGATACACCAAAAAAAGCACGTAAGGTGTTTTCTTCAAGCGGCTTTTCTGTTCTGACCTTTTCATTATAAACGTTAAGGCATTCCTGCCTGATATTAACTGTAGTTGGATGCTGTAAACGAGAAAGCCTGTTGGCTTCCCTTCTTGCTTCATACTCTTTTAATATCAAATTGGTATAGTCTACAAACAGCAACGGCATCTTTTAGTATATCAAACAAGATAAACAATAGCCGGAATTATCCGGATAACCGGCGAAAATTATTGCATAATTGGAAAACCAAATTACGGTTAACCGGAATGATTGGAATGATTGGAATTATCGGAATCGTTTGCTGATCAGGCTCTTAACCGATCATATGTTTGCATCATGATCATTTGGTAAGTCAAAATCAAACCAACAGATCTGCTGAGAGCAAAGATCGCAGCGAGGTTAGTCAGCATGGGAAGTTGCTGACCAAACTGCGATCAACGCTCTTCCTTCCCAAGGTAAGAAGCGCTTCTTACAAACCAGTCTCGGCCAGGTTCGCTACCCGGCACGGGCAATTTTTCTAACAATTTAAATAATCAAACAATGATAAGCATCATTATCTGGTTTGCGTCATTCTTTTGCCCAAACCCAGGCCATACAACCAACAATCATGGTAGCTGTACCCTGATACATACAACTACCCCTACTCCTGACTCAGACACCGGCGGCGAAACCGGGGGTACGCCCAAACCTCCGCCACCTCCGCCACCACCCGCGGGTTAATTCAATTGTAAAAAAGGCAGAATAATCCCTGCCTTTTTTTTATATTTAGAAAAACCGGATTTCTTGAAATCATCAAATCACTTATTCTTAACAGCATGTTTTATTGTGCTTTTGAGCTTAAGCACCAGGTCGCAAAGCAGTAAAAGCAAATACACGGATTATGAGCGTGGCTATAGACTGATGTATTATGGACAGTTGGATTCTGCCTTCCTGATGTTCAACCGCTATATTAATAACCCGGATGATACCCTTAAAAAAGGCAAAGCATACCGGTATATGGGCGAAATGCAGTGGAATATTGGTGACCTGTATGGTGCCCAGGAAAGCCTTGCCGGCGCTATTCGTACCCTGGACCCGCTCAATGAAAAGCATCGCGAGGATATTGGATATACATACAGCATATTAGGGAATGTGAGCCTGGACTTAAAGCTGTACGATGAGGCCATCAATTTTTATAATAACGCGATACCTGCTTTTACAGGGTCAGGTTACCTGCTTGAAATAATGAATAGTAAGGCGACAGCATTTCAAAAGAAGGGAAGCTATAATGATGCCATTGCTGTTTATGATTCAACATTCGCTTTGAAGCCAGCCGACAAACAGCTTGTTGCCAGGATAATCGATAACAGGGCCAAAACAAAATGGCTCCAGAATCCCGGCTATCCTGCTTTGCCAGAATTCTGGGAAGCATTAAAAATAAGGACCGACAGTAATAATAATTTGGGATTGAACGCCAGCTATGCTCATCTGTCCGACTATTATGCAAAAGAAAATCCTGATTCAGCATTATGGTATGCACAAAAAATGCGGGAAAAAGCGATAGAGAACCAAAGCCCTAGTGATATTCTCGAAGCCATCGATAAACTGATCAGGTTGAACAGCGCTTCCTCTTTAAAAACGTATTGGTACGAGGAATACAAAAGACTTGACGACAGTCTTCAGTTATCAAGGGATACAACGGTGAACCGGTTCGCACTCATAAGATACGATGCTCAGAAAAGCAAGGCCGACAACCTTGCATTACAGGAACATATTACAAAGCAACGGGTATTGATCTATGGCGTGGCTTTACTTGCCATCGGGATCATTATCCTGCTGTGGGCCTGGTATGCCAAACGCAGAAGGAAGATCAAGCAGGATGCTGAAAATGAGATAAGGGACGCTAAGCTTAAGACCTCTCAAAAAGTGCACGATGTTGTAGCAAACGGGTTGTACAGGATTATGAATGAACTGGAGCACGGCAAAGCCATCGACAGGGAACCACTAATGACAAGGATCGAAGGGATGTATGAAAGATCACGGAATATATCTTACGAAGAGATCTCAACCGATGACAGCCCGCATTACGATAACCAGATCCATGACCTCTTGAACGATTTTACAAATGATCGCACCGAAGTGTTCGTGGTGGGGAACCAGCAAACATTCTGGGACCAGGTTACCATGCATCAGAGAAATGAACTGTTATTGATCCTTAGTGAGATGATGGTAAATATGAAAAAACATAGTGACGCCAAAAGTGTGGTGATAAGGTTTGCCCGGAAAGATAATAAGGCCTTCCTTTATTATAGCGACAATGGTACAGGCTTCTCTTCCCACGTTGAATTTGGAAATGGCTTGAAGAATACGGTTAACCGTATTAAATCATTGAACGGAGAAGTTATTTTTGGAAAAAGCGAGAAGGGCGGGGCGTCGATCACGATCTGCTTTCCGCTTGAACCCGTAAAACATGATCGATAAAGTAATTATAGCCGAAGACCAGGAAAGCTCCAATCTTTCCATTCAAAAAACAATGGAGGAATTGCACATCAGGCAAAGCGACTATGTTTTTTATTGTGACGATGCGTTGAACAGGATTAAGATGGCTAAGAAGGCTGAACTGCCATATGATGTACTGATCACCGACCTGTACTTTGAAGATGATGGAAGATCACAAAAAATTGCAGACGGATTTCAGCTGATCAGGGCAGCCCGTGAGGTGCAGCCAGATATCATGATCCTTGTTTTTTCTGCAGAGATCAAACCCGCGAAAATAAAATCGTTGTACGATGACTACGAAATTGACGGCTTTGTGCGAAAGGCCCGACACGATGTAAAAGAGCTGAAATCGGCATTTGATGTCCTGGCAAAAGGCCAGCAATATTATCCCAGGGCGCTGGCCCAGATCGTGAAACAGTCCAATGCATATGAGTTCACGGATTTCGATATCGATATTATCCGCCTATTATCACAGGGAAACCAGCAAAAAGAAATAGCCGATCACCTCAACCGAAGCCTCAGCACGGTAGAAAAAAGCCTCAAAAAGATCCGCGATGAATTCGGGTTTTTAAAAAATGAGCAGTTGGTCCTTTTCTGTAAAGAAAAAGGAATATTATAAGTAAAGGGCTATAATAGCTACCATCTACATTGATCGTTCCATAAAATTTTACGGCAAATGAACAGGTAAGTTTCGTTTAAAAACGGGGCTTTACGGTTTACCGTAATAAAAAGACGATCCCACCTGTTAGCTTTGAAATGAAGCCGCATTTATCATTCCAAACTAACTACCATGCTCACTGCGTTAAAGCAACAAAAGTTACTTAATTCCTTAAAAGCCTATCGCAAGGATTTTTTAGATGGGAATATAAAAGAGTTGGACGAGTCGGGCACCAGGATCATGATCAACCGGTTTCTTTCGGATGTCCTCGGGTATAAGCAGCTGGAAGAAATAAAGACGGAGTACATGATTAAAGGTACTTATGCCGATTATGTGATCCAGGTAAATATAAAACGGCATTTCCTGGTGGAAGTAAAAGCCCTCTCCTTTCAACTATCAGAAAGGCATTTACGGCAAACGGTCAATTACGGAGCCAATGAAGGCATCGAATATGCCTTGCTTACGAATGGAAGGAACTTCGAATTCTATAAGATCATATTTGAGCAACCGATATCATCGCACCTGATATTTTCCCTGGACCTCGGTGATGCTGCCAGCCTGAGGAATGCTGCCGGCCACTTACAACATCTTCATAAAGAAAGTGTAGTTAAACACGTCTTTAAGCCGCTCTGGAATAAATGTGAGGCAACTGATCCATATAATATCGCAGGCATTTTATGTTCTGATGCAGTGCTGAAATGTATCAAAAAGATGATCAAGACCAGGTACAATGAAAAATGTGAAGATGAGATGATCCTGGCTGCCCTGCACAAGATAGTAGCTGAAGAGATGGACCCGGCGTTGATTAAGCCGTTTAAGATGGCGAGGGTGAGGACGAAGAAGGAGAAAAAGGTGGTAGTGATGGATCCGCACTTACCCAGCGATTCTGTGCTTCACGAACTGAAAACTGAGCTCATAAAAGATGAACAATTATAAGGATCACGATCACAACAATTATAAAATAAACTAACCAGTTATGAATATAAAAAGAATTCTCCTTTTGCTTTCATCAGTTTATTTATTGACCGGCTGTAGTGGAGATAAGGATGCAGGTCCATGGGCTGGGTTCAAACCGTTGAATGAGATCGATAAAAATATCGAAGGGTATTATAATGCTTCATTGGGAGAAGCAGTTAATCCAAAAAGCGGTAACCCTGCTGTATATATAGATTTTTCAGACGGCTTGATACAAGCATATAAAAGCAATTCAAAAAACAGTCAAATAATCCAGGCCATTGCTCATAAGCTTATAAGCGACGAAATAGATTGGTATTCTTTGGGAAATGATACAATTAAAAAACTAGAATATAAGAGTACAGAGCTTTTTAATAAGATTAATGATCCAAAAGAATATAAAGATATTATGGCTCCAATTGAAAAGGCATTAATAAGAATCACCTCGGATTCAAATGATGCTTTATTGATTACTGACTTTGAAGAATATACCAATGACAGGGTTGAACAATTTTTAGATTATCCTAAGAAATATTTTATTAATTGGCTTAGGGGTGGAAATTCAATAACTTTTTTTTATACCTCCTTTCATGAAATAAATAAAAGTAGGAAGCCTCAAATTGAAACAGACAAACACCTTTACTTCACGGTGTTTACTCATGGAAAACCTACTCCAAATAGTTTTGTTTCACAGATCAAAGATGCTTTTAAAGGGCGTATTGAAACGGAAGTATTTGAATTAAATAATAGTCCATATAATATTTCAAACGATTATGGAGGTAAAGATAAAACTGGAATTTCAAATCAAACATTTGCTAAATGGGTAAATTATAATTTAAATTCTTCTGTCGACAAGAAATTACCATTTGAGGTAATCGGTATAAATAAGCCTTGGAATAAAGATTTAGAAAAGTACGTTGAGAATTCAATAAAAAAAGAAGCTGGTCTTTTTCTAAATGGTTTGCTATTGAATGCATCTGATCAATCTGCATATAAATTAAGCAATGTATCAGTTAAAGTTTATGATGTATCAGATGATTATGAAAATTATGCTCGCTGCTCTGAAGCAAAAAACCATGTTCCTGTTCTAATTAGAGATTCAAAAAAAGATTTTGTATGGGATGAGAAATCGAAAAAAGACGCCATTATTGAGAAATGTTATCTAACAAACACTACAGATATAAAAAAAGCTTGGATTTATAAATCTATTGATTTGAGTAAATATGAATGGGCAGAAGTATTTGATTATAACAAAGAAATATTTAGTAGTCATTTAAAAAATGATCCAGCTAAAATAGGATTAGAAACAATCTTCCACCCTAATTATAAAATCAAAAATGTAAAAAAGGAAAATGCACTCATTAGAATTGATTATGTTATAGGGGATGCAATTTTTAATGATTCAAATCCCAAATTGTCAGATTTTCAATGGACTTCTTCCACAATAAAAGATAAACCCAATACATCACTCTCAGAAGCTATTCGGAATACTTTACTAGAACCTTCAATAAACCCTAAAGGAAAGATCATTTACTCCTACTACATAAAATTTGCGAACACTAAAAAACCCTAAACCAATTAAATAAGCATCAACCAAAATTAATACTATGACATCTTACATTATCGCCGCTATAGTAGCAGGTGCAATGATCCTGATCGCTGCATTAATTTCAATGGCAATACAATATAAGGGAGGTTCCAACCCAAATGATCCCGGGAAAAGAAAAGCCTGGTTTTGGATATTAGCCGTACTTAACCCGATTGTTTTTTTTGTGCTGGGCAGGTTTGTATTAGCACCAAATCCCGATAATGATCAAATGGTGTATGATGACTATATGAAAGTGCTGCCCGTTGCAACGGGAGTTGGATTTGTTTTATATATCATCATTGGGTTTATACTGAGCAAAATTTTCAGGAATGGCAAGCTTGGCCATTGGTTCTGATCTAAAAAAATCATTTTATGGATAAACTATTTGTAATAGCGATCGGCGGAACCGGTATGCGTTGTTTGGAATCCTTTACGCATTTATGCGCCATAGGGATGTTCGATAACCAGGAAATTGATGTATTAACGTTAGATACCGACTCCACCAATGGCAATAAGAAAAGAGCCGAGGACCTGATCTCACTGTATAACCAGGTAAAATCTTCAGGTAATACTAAAGGTGGTACGCCCAATGCAAATACTTTTTTCTCTGCAAAACTAAATTTGTACAAATATTATACGAACTATTCAGGTACGGGCCGGGAAAACTATAAAAACATAACTAAAATTTCTTCTGGTTCTCCGGAAGTGCAAAAGGCTAATAAACTAATATCTGATCTTTTTTTAGATAATAGTTCGGTACAGGAATTCAACCTGGCTCATGGGTACAGGGCTCAGACACATTTAGGATCTTTGTTGATGTACCACGGTATTGTAGAGGCAGCCAGGAACATAGCAAGTGGTAAAGATGTTAAGCCCGAGGAAAGAGCATTGGAATCGTTTGTTTCTAAAATAAAGGTTGCGGGTGCAAACGCCCGTGTTTTTATTTTCGGTTCCATTTTCGGTGGCACCGGCGCTTCATCCATACCCATTATTCCAAAAGCTCTGCAGGACTTTATACAAACAAGATCCGGGGGTAAAGAAACGATCGACTTTTCAAAGGCTAAATTCGGTTCGACACTTCTCACCGAGTATTTTACTTTCAAAAAGCCGGATAATAAAGAGAAATCTACCAAGGAAAACAGCGTTATAGCAGACTCTTCTTTTTTCCCGCTGAACAGCCAGGCTGCTTTGCAATTTTATCAGAACGACCCCACTGTACAGAAAAGCTATAAAATATTATACCATATTGGCTGGCCCATTGAAAGCAAAAAGATCGATGAGGAAACATCAGGTCATAAAACTATTACCGGAGGCGCTACTCAAAAAAATCCATGCCATATTACAGAGTTGTTATGCGCCTGTGCAGCGTATGATTTTTTTACACGAAAAGACGGTTTTGATACTGCGATAGCTCAATATTTATATAAAGCGGTGGAATTTGAGAAGAATACGTTTAATTTTTCTTTTGATGACTTTGTTGGCAATTATAACAAGGCAGGAGAGAATTTCGCGAATAGGTTAGGTGCGTTTTTTTCCCTGGCACATGTTTCATTAACCATTAATGGCGCATCAACAGGAGATTCCGGAATTAAAGGATTTATTACAAGATGTGAAAAACAAAAATTAACACAATACAGTACGATTACAGATACGGAATGTGATGAGATTAACGAGTATTTTAAACAGTTTGCTTATCATTTTGATAATGAAAATGGTAATGTACGGTTTTCACCAGGGTGGTTGTACCAAATCAGGAATACAGTTGCACCCGGTTCTTTTTTGTTTGACAGTAAAGCTTTTCCGGATACCCCGTCAGAATTAAAAAAACTGGATGTGGGGACTCTTTTTAATGATGAAAAATATCATTGGCCAAAAGGCGGTCTGTTAGCTGACAGGTATGGAACCTTTGTTGACAGGTTAATTAATACGTCGCCCAAAGACGAACAAAAGGTGAATACGACAAAGGAAAAATTCCTGGCGCATATCTACAATGCAATAACTGTGTCTCAAAACTTCAATTTTAATTAAGTAATATGGCAGATATAAAAGCGCTCACAATAAATTCTAAAACGGTTCAACCGGGAGTCAAATATGCCTGGGATAGTATCAAGGAATTGCCAAATTTTACGAAGAATATTTTAATACCTGAAATCGCTGTTGACAAAGATGGTAATTCATCTGTCGATATCGGGTCTATTGTTTCAGGGATGCCAACCGTTTATGCAAGGGCAAACCTGTTCAGGAATGCATTGGATGCCGTTACCGATAAAGACGCGGAAACGGGCGGGCTGATGCGATTCTATAAATCATTGATCAGTGAGTGGAAAGGATTCATTGCGTGCATTGCCCTGGATTATAAAGATATTCAAATTGACAGAGTTCATTTAGCATATACTGATGCGAAGAAGATTGGCGATACAACAAACCTGTATGAACCCCTGGGCGCTTTTGGCAATGTTTTATTTGAGCGGCAGCCATTATGGTGCGATCAGTCACTATTCAATAATGCTGATAAAATCCCTTTCATCGATGTTATTTCCTTTAAGGGAAATGTAGTTGGCGGCACTTCGCCTGATTGTTTTTTATTTTCTTCTGTTTCTTACCGGATCAAAGAGAAATTACCCTTTATCAATATCAATAACGGCAAGTTCATCGATCCTTTGCAATCGGAGCTTAAGCCCGAAGAGCTGTTCAAGATATACGGCTATGCCAAGCATATTCTGAACAATATTGATAAGTTCAAAAAGAATTTTAATGGACTGGAAGACCTGTTAAAGCCGGATTACAGTAATATTTACGGATGCATCCAGAACTGGATGTTCGATATGATCAAATACCAGGGGGCAAAAGGATATCCTAAATTAGAAAATCAAACGCCTCCCGAGGTCGGTT
>Ga0193706_1001206_pt1 | contig 11957 bp, 10 predicted proteins | sample U3c1metaG_FD_160130 | JGI IMG/M metagenome (GOLD analysis project Ga0193706, IMG submission 160130) | Soil microbial communities from a riparian zone of the East river system, Colorado, United States - U3c1 | ecosystem: Environmental > Terrestrial > Soil > Riparian zone | place: USA: East River... | reverse complement strand
GCTCGTTTGCCTGCGGTCCTCGAACTTCTCGCGCCCGCGGATCCGTTCTACAGGCGTGCGTTCCGCGCGGGCATGCTCACTCGGCTCGGTCGCGCCGGGGAGGTACGGGAAGATCTCGAGTTTCTCGCGCTCCAGGACCCGCCGCTGCGTGGGCGTCCGATGCACGTTTGGGCGGCGGACGCTTGCCTCGCGCTCGGCGATGCGGAAGCGGCGGCGAAGCTCGTCGCGGTGCTCGAGCCCCTCGCCTACCGTCGCTTCAGCTGGAGCCCGTTCCCGATGGTGATGGACGGGCGGCCCATCGCGTTGTGGGTTGCGAAGTTGAAAGAGCTCGCGGCGTTCCCAGTCAGCGACATCGCACCACTCTCCGCTGCTCGTCCGGTGGACCAATTCGAGCTGGTCAAGGAGGGCGAGCTCTGGACGATCCGCACTGACACCACGTTCCACCTCCGCGAATCGCGAGGCCTGTCCATCCTCGCGAAGCTCGTTGAGCATCCCAAACGCGAGTTCCACGTGAGCGATCTCGTCGCGCCGGGCGGTGAGCGGGGCCACGTCGAAGACGCGGGCGAAGTCCTCGACGCGCAGGCGATCGCCGCGTACAAGCGACGCCTCGAGGACCTCCGCGAGACAGAAGCCGAGGCGACGAAGCACGCCGACACCCAGCGCGCTGCCCGCGTCCGCGAAGAAATCGAGGCGCTGGCGAACGAGCTGGCGCAGGGCGTCGGCCTCGGGGGACGTGCTCGCAAGGCGTCCTCCACGGCGGAGAAAGCTCGGATCAACGTCCGGAAGAGGATCCTCGATGCCATCAGCCGGATCCGGGAGCACAGCCCAGCGCTCGCGAAGCACTTGGACCGGTCGATTCGCACAGGAATGTTCTGTAGTTACGACCCCTGAGCACGATTTTCTCGGCGTCGTCACTTTGTGACGGGTGAAGTCACGCCCCATGGACATGACGCACGCACAGACCCCTGACCCCAAGAAACTCGAAGCTTTCATCGGCCAGATCGTCGGCGACGCCGGCGCCGCGATGAGCGCCGCCCTCGTCGTCGTGGGCGATCGGCTCGGGCTCTACAAAGCGCTCGCGAAGGGCCCTGCGACCGCCGCCGATCTCGCAAAGCGCACCGGCACCGCCGAGCGCTACGTGCAGGAGTGGCTCGATGCACAGGCCGCGAGCGGCTACGTCCGCTACGCGAAGGAGAGTGAGACGTACGATCTTCCGCCCGAGCAAGCGACGGCGTTCGCGGACGAGCTGTCCCCCGCGTTCGTGCCCGGCTTCTTCCAGCTCATGCACGCGATGTGGAGCGCCGTCGATCGCATCTCGGAGAAGTTCAAGACGGGCGACGGCCTGGCGTGGGGCGAGCATCATCACTGCCTTTTCGAGGGCACCGAGCGCTTCTTCCGCGCCGGCTATCGCGGCCACCTCGTCTCGTCCTGGTTACCTTCGCTCGACGGCGTCGTCGCGAAGCTCGAGCGCGGCGCCAAGGTGGCCGACGTCGGCTGCGGACTCGGCGCATCCACGATCCTCATGGCGCAGGCGTTCCCCAAGGCACGCTTCTTCGGTTACGATTCGCACCCGAAGTCGATCGAGCTCGCGCGCGAGCGCGCTGCCGAGGCCGGGGTCCTGGATCGCGTTACCTTCGAAGTCGGGTCGGCGACCGGATTTCCTGGCCGCGAATACGATCTCGTCTGTCACTTCGACTGCCTGCACGACATGGAAGATCCGAGCGGTGCGGCGCGGCATGTAAAGGACGTGCTCGCATCCGGCGGCACATGGATGATCGTCGAGCCCTTCGCCGCAGACCGGCGGGAGGACAACCACAACGCAGTGGGCCGCGTCTTCTACTCGGCCTCCACGATGCTTTGCGTTCCGCATTCGCTCTCCCAGCGCGGCCCGGCACTCGGAGCGCAGGCCGGCGAAGCGCGCCTCCGCCGCATCGTCAACGAAGCCGGCTTCGCGCGCGTCCGTCGAGCAACGGAAACCCCCTTCAACCTCATACTCGAAGCGCAGATCTAAGAGGGAACGGCGAGAGCGCAGCGAGAGCGATCGAGCAAGACCATTGCGGCGGCAAGGTCAGTCGCCGCTCGGGAAGGGCGGCGGAGCGGGGGGAAAGCCTGCGATGACCCACGACCAGAACAAGGCGCCCCCTTTCTGGATTTCTTCGACGGTGTAGTCGACGTTGGCGGCCAGGTTGGCCATGTCGACATACCCCTGGCGCGTGTAGGTAGTCGTATAGCTGTGCACGCCGGAGAGCGACAGGTGTGCTCCGGATAGGGTCCCGCTCAGCTTCATCAAGTAGAGGGTGCGAATGGCGCCTTGGTACTGGAGTTCTCCGCCACTCCAGCCGGACACGTCCATAGGGGCTGATCCGGCTGGAGGCTTCGCTGTCGAGTTCGCCGCCGGTGTGGTCGAGCGCGTGGACTCGATACGGCAGCCCAGTCTCCTCGAGCGCCCACTGCGCCCGGAGGTCCTTCGTCCCGCCAACCCCTTCGGGAAAGCCGCAGCATAACCTGCAACTCCACGACTCTTTATCGAGGAATTTACCGGCCGCAAGTGACAGACCGGCCGACGCGCTCGAAGCGGGCGTCGGCGCGCGAGGGTTCTCTGATTTGATTCGAGCGATGATTGAGGCGCGCTGCGCAGCTGCCAAACGCGTGCATGCCGCCGTCACCCTCGAGCACAGTCGCGTTTTCGAGAACTTCTACGACCCCCTCTACCGGAACGCTCGACGTGGCGAACCCTACCCCCGCCCCAGCTGCCGCGCAGCCCCGTTTCAAAGCTCCTATTCGGCGCTTTTCGCTTCGTTTTTGCGCGTTCCACGACGCCTCGTTCCCTGCACGAGCTGGCGCGCCGAGCGGCACCGCGCTCACCGCTTCGGGAGTGCCTCGTGCACGGGCAATTCCGCGATGCGACGACTGCGGGTTCGTACACCCAGGCCTTCGTGGACAAGTACCCGTATGCCAACTGCGACTCCCGAATCGTTGACCGCGAACGCGCGAGTATCGAGTCCGGAAAGCCGTCCCAAGTCACGGATCGCGAGCGAGCGATTCCAGAGCACGACGCTCACAAACTCGGCGTAAGGACGGCGATACGGTTACGAGCTTCGACGAGAAAGTCGAAGCTCGGCCTAGCAATCAGTTGGCCGCATCCGATCGAAGAGATGCTCGGCGCGCGACGAGCGCGCGCAGCAAAGCTGCGATTGCTCTGTGCGCGTTTTTGCGCGCCGTGTGTCATTCGCGTCAGTGATGCATTTTAGGACTGACCGCATCGAACGCGCTGCCTCGAACGACTAGATCTCACGGCGCACGAGACAGTCGCCGTTGCGTGCGCGGGAGGAGTTCGCGTGCACGCAAAATTACGAGGAGGACGACATGCGAAGAATACCACTCTCGACCATTGGCACTTTGGCGTTGGGGCTCCTGGCATGGACTACCAGTCTCGATGCTCGAGCGCAGGCGAGCCCCACCCGGAGTTTTTCGCAAACTTGGGGACCGCAGTACCAGAGCCAAGTGACCGCTGCACAGGTGCTGTCGCGTACGGATCAGGCCATCGCCACCGAAAGGCGGAGCAGCAGCAGCGGCGTGACGACGCTGACTGCGCCGACATCGGAAACTCTGACGCGCGTGCGGGTCTGGAACTTGATTGCGCAAACGGCCGTAGCGGTGGATCACACGCCGCCGACTTCCGGCGAAACACGGGTGTTCGGCGAGCAGCTCGGTCCGGCGCGTTCCGCTCGAGCGCTCGCCATCGCACACATCGCGCTCTTCGAAGCGGCGAACGCCGCAACGGGCGGCGCTTACCGCAGTTACCTGGGGCTCGCACCGGACACGAGCGCGTCGGTGGATGCGGCTATCGCACAAGGGACGCACGACGCGCTGGTGGCGCTCTATCCGTCCTTGCGCTCGTACGGCGACCGAGCGCTCGCCATTGACCTCTCACTCATTCCCAATGGCACGGCGAAGACGCGGGGCATTGATCTGGGCAGGCGCGCGGCGGCGGCGATCCTGGCGCGGCGAGCCAACGATGGATCGCAACACCTCGAGCCACGCCTCGGGATCGAATACTTTCCGCCCGTGGGGCCCGGATTGTGGTCGCAGGATCCGATCAGCCAAGTTCCCATCGCGCTCGGTGCGTTTTGGTTCCGTGTGGCGCCTTTCGTGATGCAGTCGGCGAGCCAGTTCCGGGCGCCGGCGCCTCCCGCGCTCAATAGCTCCGCGTACACGGCGGCGTTCAACGAGGTGGCTCGGCTCGGCGGGTGCGGCAGCAACGTGGCGGACTGCTCAGGCGGGTTTGCCACACCCACCCAGCGCACGAGCGATCAAACGATCGCCGGGATTTTTTGGGGCTACGACGGCACTCCGGGGCTCGGCACGCCGCCGCGGCTGTACAACCAGATCACCGTTCAGATCGCCATGGGGCGAGGCACCAATGCGCTTCAGCTCGCGCGCCTGCTGGCCCTAACGAACGTGGCAATGAGCGATGCGGCCCTCGCGTGCTGGGAGACGAAGTACGTCTACGATCACTGGCGGCCTATTACGGGCATTCGTCGTGCCAATGAAGACGGCAACTCTTCGACAGCGCAGAACGCCACGTTCTCGCCGCTCGGCGCGCCCGCAACCAACACCACGGGGCCAAACTTCACGCCGCCTTTTCCGGCGTACACGTCGGGTCATTCGACCATCGGCAGCTCGGTATTTCAAACCCTGCGCCTGTTTTACGGCACGGACGCCATTCCTTTCACGTTCGTGTCGGACGAGTTCAACGGCAACAATCGGGACAATCGCGGCAATGTTCGGCCGCGTCTGCCGCGATCGTTCAGCTCGCTCACCCAGGCCGAAGACGAGAACGGACAAAGCCGGATTTACCTCGGCATCCACTGGGCCCACGACAAGAACTTCGGGAGAACACAGGGCCGAAACGTTGCGCAATTCATAATGTCCAACGTGTTCCTGCCGCGCTGAAGCTTCGTAGCGCGAGGTACACTCGGTGAGTCCCGTGAGCAGGCCCGCTGCGTTCGCTTGGAAAACTCGAACGAATGCGGAAGGCCTGCATCACGGCCAAGCTCGACCTAGTGCGCCTGCACCGCCGTAGCGATTCGCGCTACGGCGCGCCCGCGTGATCATTGCACCAGCACGTATCCGGCGCTCGCCGGCGTCTCGTCGTCGCCGATCGTGAGCTGGTGGCCGTAGCCGAGTATTCCCGAATGGTTCGAGCCCCAACACTGCAAGTGGCCATTGCGCAACACGGCGCACATTTCTAGCCTACCGGCGTCGATTTGCGACGCTGCGTCGCTGAGCCGGATGTCTCCCGCACGGGCCGGAGCTTCGTCATCGCCGATGTTGGCTTCGTTGCCGTATCCCAGCGGTCCAGCACCCCAACAGCGCACCGCGTTGGTGTCCATGAGCGCGCACGTCCGGGCGGTTCCAGCGGCAACCTGTTTGACACGGCCGCCCACTCTAACGTCGCCAGCAGTCGCTGGCGTTTCGTCATCGCCGATCGAATTCGGGTTACCGTAGCCGAGCTCGCCGTGCCCGCCATCACCCCAGCAGCGCAGGGCGCCGGTACGCAGGCGCGCGCACGTGTGATAGGCACCGGCTTCGATCTGCGCGACCGGGCCGCCCACATCGACGTCACCGAGAGCTGCGGGCGGCTCATCGTCGCCGATGTACCCGGAGCCCGGGTAGCCCAGCGCACCGCCGTATGCGCTTCCCCAGCAGCGCACGCTTCCAGTGGTGAGCAGGGCACAGGTGTGCTCCTCGCCCGCCGTGAGCTGAGTCACGGGGCCTCCGACGTTGACGTCGCCGGCAGCTGCGGGGTCTTCGTCATCACCGATGCGGTTCGTGTTGCCGTAGCCGAGCGCACGTATCCCCCAGCAACGCACCGCTCCGTTCTCGAGCAGCGCGCAGGTGTGATAGGCACCGGCGGCAAGCTGAACCACTCCGCCGCCCACGTTCACGTCGCCGACGCTGGCCGGGGTTTCGTCATCGCCCACCTGCGCATCCCCGTTCGGATAACCGAGAATCCCCGGGTAACTCGTGTAGGATCCGGGCGAGATATCCGGAAGGGTCGCAATATTATAACCCCAGCAACGGACATTGCCCGTGCTGAGTAGCGCGCACGTGTGGCCCACGCCCAGCGCAAGCTGCACTACCGGCCCGCCAATGTCGATGTTGCCTGCGCGGTACGGCAGCTCGATGTTTTCTTCGAACCTTGCTTCGAACTCGCCCCAACAGCGAACGTTGCCGCTGGCGAGCAAGGCGCAGATGTGAGAGCCAGCCATCGCCACGGATCGAACGGGGTCGCGCACGACACTGGTACCGCTGAGCCCGAGCGTTGCAGTGGCGGAGCCGCCGCTCGCCAGGCGATATCCCAGCTCCAGACGATCGACGGACGGCCCATAGAATCCGGCCGCGTAGGCGAGCTGCAAGGTGCAGCTGCCACCCGCCGGCGAAAGCACGGCATCGTGACATGTGCCGCCAGTGACTGAGAAGGGTGCCGCGAGGCCGAGCGCGCGGTTCGTGAGTGGGCCGAGCGTCACGGCTTCGTCGTTCCAGTTGGTAACGTCCAAAGTTTCCGTGGCCACCGATCCGCGCGAGAGCTGCTTGAAATCGAAGTCTGTGCCTCGAGAAAGTGCGAGCGGCGCTGCACCGGTGGCGGATAACCGGCACACGGCAACGGTGCGCTCGGCCGCCTCGCCCGGATATCGGTACTTCACAGCGTACTCGCTGGACGCTGCTCCGGCAGTTGTTGGTGCAAAAGCGAAGGTCAGCGTGCAGGCGGCGCCTGGAGCGAGCGTGCTGCCACACGTGCCGCCGCTGAGGGAAAAGGGTGGAGTGAGCCCGAGGCTTTCACTCGTAAGCGGCGCAAACACGGCTTCGGCGCTGCCGAAATTGGTCAAGGTCAACGTCCTGGAAGTAGACGAGCCAAGCGGGCGCGTTCCATAGCTCACGTCCGAAAGGCAGCGAGGAACGAACGAGACGTCTTCCAGCCCCGCCGCGCTGAAACCCGTTCTGACCCACGCCCGCGCGCTGGCGTCGCCGGACCAAGAGTAAAGAATCTCGAATCCGTTCCCGGTGATCCCCGTCGGAATCGTTGTCGCTATCCGCGGCTTATAGGTGACGACCACTGTGCAAGTGCCGCCGCTGGCCGCAACCACTTTACCTACTGCGCACGTCCCTCCCGTGAAAGCCCAATTGGGGCTGACGTAGTCGAATTCGAGCATCTCGATCGTCGCGTCCGCCGCGCCCACATTCGTGACGACGAACGTGTGGGATTTGGCGATCCCGACGCTCGTGTAGAAGGCATCCTCACTGGCCTCGGAAATCTGGAGCGCGGCTCTTTCACATTGCGCCGCCAGCAAGAGCGGAGACAGGAGCAGCAGCCAGAGTCTCAACGAGCGAAGCCGCAGTTTCCAATTCATGGTTGAACTCCCCTGTGTGGCGACGCGGCCCTCTTCCACTGCGCCGGCGCTCGTTTGGCGGAAGCATCGCACGCTTAGGCGTGGTTGCCTACTAGCGGTTGGCAAACGGGCACGGAATCCTGCGCAGTGAAACGAAGTTACTCGTTACTCGAGGAGCACGATCAGGGTCGAACTGAATGCGCTCGTGCGCGAGCAGCGCGTCGATCTCTTGGTCTCGATGCGGCGCAGCGCCAGCTGGTTGGTCCTGATGGGCGCCTTCCACTTTCGATCCGCTATCGCAAACGCCATCGAAACGATCGCGATGCAGCCCAATATCGCCGTTGCCGCGAGCCACACGTTATCCATCGTCTTCTCCTGGTGAGCTCCTCGTTGTCACGACTCGACTAGCGCCGCTCACCGCTAGCTATCGCCCGAACGCGGACAATTGCACCACGTATCAGCTCGGCAGACCCGGCGAGCCAAAGCGTTTCGGTTCGCGCATTTGCGACAGGGTCTCTGCCGTCTGCCGTGCCTGAAACCGCCGCGGCAGCGCCGCCGGCCTGGGATGCTTAACCTCTCTGAATGCAAATACTTCGGAGCACCACTCGAGCCGCGGGAGCATGGTTTTCTCGCGTGGCTCTGCTGGGGTCGATGGTTCTTGCTGGTTGCTCTTCGGAGCCCGAAGCAGGCACCGCGATCTGCTCCACCGCGACGAGCTCACAGATCTCGACCTTGCAGATCCGCGTTGGTGATTGGGTGTTCGACGCGCGCGTGGCGGGGCCGGCGAACGGAGAATTGGTACTCTTGCTGCACGGCTTTCCGGAGACTTCGCTCGAGTGGCAGTCGCAGCTCAACGAGCTGGCCAAGGCAGGCTATAGGGTCGTCGCACCCGACCAGCGCGGGTACTCGCCAGGCGCGCGCCCACCGGACGTCGCGAGCTACACCATCAACGCGATCGCGCTCGATACGCTCGGCATAGTGGACGCACTGGGGTACGACCGCTTTCACCTGGTGGGCCATGATTGGGGCGCGCTAGTCGCCTGGACAGTTGCGGCTGTGGTGCCTCGAAGTGTGCAGACGCTGACGGTACTGTCCTGGCCCCACCCACGCGCTTTCGCGACCGCCCTCGCCGATACTCAGTCTTGCCAGTATCAGGCATCGGCCTACTTCGATGTTTTCACGAAGAACGGCGTGACGCTGGCGGAGCTGGCGCAGACCGGCACGGGCATGGGCGGAGTGCCCCCAGGGGCGCTCCTGGAATACGTCGCAAAAGTGCTGGCCAATCCGCCGGCGCTGGCTGCTGCGCTGAATTGGTATCGCGCGAATGTTGCGGGGCGCCGCGTCGGGAGCACGATGACGTTTGGGCCAATCCATGTCCCGACGCTCTACATGTGGGGCAGCGAGGACCAAGCTTTCTGTCGCGATACCGCCGAAGCCTCCGCTCGCTACGTGACCGCTCCGTACCGCTTCATTGCCCTTGAAGGCGCCGGGCACTGGTTGCCCGAATCCAATGCCGCTCAGGTGAACCAAGAGCTGTTGATGCACCTGTCGCGCTAGCCGGTGGAACGAGCTCGCCGGCTGCTCAGTTGTCCGGATCCAAGTCTTCGCACGAAGAGAAAACGCTGAACTGGTCGGTTGACGGGTTCCACCTGACGTAATCGTAGCCAGAGCCGCAATCCACCTGATCGTTACCCGAGTCATCGTAAATGTAGATGCTGTCGCTATTGGCACCGCCAAACAACGCGTCGACTCCATCCCCGCCATACAACGTGTCTTCACCGTTTTCGCCATAGATGACGTCCGTGCTGCCTTCCCCGCGTAGCGTGTCGTGGCCATCCAGGCCATGGAGGAAGTTCTGGTTATCGTCCCCAATCAGCAAGTCATCATATGCTGAGCCCCAGAGCTCACGGCAGCCGATGAGGGTATTCCAACCAGCAGAGATCGTGTTTTGCGAGCCGATTGTCTTGAGACTCACCTCTACGCGCCCGAGGGATCGGATCCTAGAGAAATGTCGACGGCATCGCTGATCGTGAGGAGGCTGGGGTGCGTCGTGAGCGTGACGTTGTTGGTCTGCCCCGAAACGGCCGTGTACTGCAGAACGCCGTTCTGCACGGTGACTACGCCGGGGACGGCCTGAGCGACAAGGGCGCTCGTGCTGAAAACGGCGAAATTGATATAATTATTGCAGCGTGCACAGCGGACTTCTTCACGGTTCCTCCCATTGCTGACCCGCCGTGGATCCGACGTGGTCACCGCGACGCTCGACCCAATTGTCCGTTATCGAGCGTTAGTATTCGTGAAACAGAATCGGGCGTCGGGCGAACGAGCAAGCTACGGGTTTACGACTCGCAGTCCGTAACGCTGTCCTCGTAAGGGGTCGCGTAGACGGTATCGTTACCCTGCGTCGCGTGACGCTAGATCCGCGTACCCGTCGTTCTTGACGTACAGCGTATCGTTCTCGGTTCCTCCGTACAGAAAGTCAGATCGTCTGGTCGAGGATCGCTTTGAACGATCGGGCTACGAGGGCACGAACTCGATCACGAACCGTTCGCGCCTCTTTAGCTGGGTTTGCATGTGCGCGCACTGTGCGCACTACTTTTGTGAGGGTCCGCACCGTGCGCTCGTTAATCGGATCTATCTGACGTTCGTCATGCGTATGCAGCTCGACTTCTGACGCTGTCACTCTTAATAGAGTGTGCAGCGGAGAGTCGCGCTCGTGCGCGCGCCATGCTCGGAGGGCTCATGCTCGCATCGCTTCGTCAGAGAGCGTCACGGCTATTTTCGCGCCGCGCTGCATCGATTTTCGGCGTCGCAATTGCGCTCGCCTGCGGCAGCTGCGATCCAGCGGGAACGCTGCAAGTGACTACCAGCGATGACGGCGTGAGCGGTTCGTTGCGCGCTGCGATCAGCACCGCTAACTCGAGCACACGACCGAGTATTCGCATCGAGCTCGCGACAGGGATTTACGCACTCACGCACTGCGGAAGTGACGACGTCAACAGCGTTGGCGATCTGGACGTCACCGTGTCTGCACCCGTGACGCTCGTCGGGACCGGGCCGGACGTCGTGATTCGGCAGCACTGCGAAGGTGAGCGGGTGCTGGACGACCATGGATCCGGGCTCCTGACACTACAGGGCGTCACGATCACGGGCGGCTCGCTGACAGCGCCGTCAGCGGCGGAGCCAGCGCTCGGAGGTGGAGTGCGGGCCCGGGGTGACGTCGTACTGCGCGGTTCCGTGATCAGAGACAATTCGGCCACGGGTGCGAACGGAAGCGGAGCGCTTGCAGGCGGCGCGCTGGTGCACGCGGGCGCTGCGCTCGGTGGCGGGCTCTACGTTGCGGGCTCGCTCACGGCGCTGGACTCGGAGCTCTCGGTCAACCTCGCGGCCGGCGGCGCCGGAGATCCTGCGCCGGGCGCAGGCGGCAGCGCGGCAGCCGGCGGTAGGGCTGAAGGCGGAGCAGCCTTCGTCGCCGGCTCGATCTCGGTGAGCGGTGGATCGATCGGGGACAACCGCGCCATCGGCGGCATCGGAGGTACGGCGACCGGTGCGCCCGGCGGCGGCGGCAGCGCACGCGGTGGCGGGCTCGCGCAGCGCGCTGGCGGAACCGGCGCCCTGAGCCTGACGGACACGACGCTGCAGGCCAACCTCGCAGAGGGCGGCGCGTCGGGTTTTGCTTCGTCGGCCTCACGAGCTGAGCCGCCGGCGGGAGCCGCGTCCGGCGGAGGGCTCGCGGGAGATGGCGAGCTCACAGTGAGCAAGCTGACGGCGTTCGGGAACAGGGCCCTCGGCGGCTCCACGGGCCGCGGTGGCTGCCCGGAAGAAAGCTTCTGCCAGTCCTCCGGCGTCGCCGGGGCCGCGCGCGGAGGCGCACTGTCGACGAGCTCGTCAGCCAGCGTGAGCGCGAGCCAGTTCGAGGGCAACAGCGCGCAGAGCGGGGACGCTTTCTTCACGTGCTTCGGCCAGGCGTGCACGTGGATCGGAGTGCCGGCTTCGCCGGCCGCGGGCGGGGCCGTCTGGGCAGGTGCGGGTTTGACGCTCAACGACAGCAATTTCGCGCGGAACGCCGCCACACAGGGCAACGGCTTGCCGACGCTGGACGGGCTCGCTCACGGCGGCGCCGCCGCAAGTGACGCCGCGTTGACGGTAGCGGGCGGCAATCACACCGGCAATACCGTGACCCGGGGCCATGGCGGCGCGCTCAGCGGGGGCGCCGTCAACGTCTCCCGCGCGCGCTTCGCGGACAACACGGCCAGCGGTCGCGGCGGCGCCATCAGCGCGAACACGCTCGTGGCTGCCGGAATTGTCGCGGCGCAGAACATGGCTGGCGGCACGGGCGGCGGCGCTCTCGCCAGCGCCGGTGACGCGACGATCAGCGACTCGGATATTCTGAGCAACCGTGTCGACGCCGTGACGGCAGTGCAAGGCTCGCACGGGGGTGGCGGCATTCTCGTGGGCGGCCAGCTCGAGATCGCGCGATCCGAGGTGTCAGACAACAGCGGAAAAGCCACGTACCGACCGAGCTCCCTCATCGATCCGTTGCTCCGAATCTCCACCGGCGGT
>Ga0193706_1001205_pt1 | contig 11957 bp, 11 predicted proteins | sample U3c1metaG_FD_160130 | JGI IMG/M metagenome (GOLD analysis project Ga0193706, IMG submission 160130) | Soil microbial communities from a riparian zone of the East river system, Colorado, United States - U3c1 | ecosystem: Environmental > Terrestrial > Soil > Riparian zone | place: USA: East River... | reverse complement strand
CCCGACGGCTAGCCAGGCAGCGACTCGACCGCTGGTGGCGCTTTTTACATCCTTTTCACATCCTCGATACACGCAGGTAACAAGCTCTCGACGGGCCACTGCGAGTGTCCCCCGCACTCGGCCCCCGGGCCGGCAAACCTGAGTGAACCGACGAGAAGGAGACAGAGTGACTAGCTCAAAGTGGCTTGCGGCGATCGCCTCCGCGGCCGTCCTGGCGGTAGGGGTGGCGGCGTGTGGCAGCAGCGACGATTCGACCAGCGGCGGCGGAGGGGACCTGTCCGGCACGATCCGCATCGACGGGTCGAGCACCGTGGCCCCGCTGAGCGAAGCGATCGCCGAGCAGTTCCAGGCCGAAAATTCGGGCGTCAGGGTGACGGTCGGGACCTCCGGCACCGGCGGCGGCTTCGAAAAATTCTGCGCTGGCGAGACCGACATCAGCGACGCCTCGCGGGCGATCGAGCCCGAAGAGGAAGACCTCTGCAAGAAGGACGGGGTCGGCTACCAAGAGGTGCACGTGGCCACGGACGCCCTGACGGTGATGATCAACAACGAGAACCCGGTCGCCTGCCTGACCGTCGATCAGCTCAATGCGGCCTGGGGCCCCGACTCGAGCATCTCGAACTGGAGCGAAATCCCGGGCCTGCAAGAGGACTTCGACGAGACGCTCGCCCTCTTCGGGCCGGGCACCGACTCGGGCACCTTCGACTACTTCACCGAATCGATCAACGGTGAGGAGGGCGCGACCCGCAAGGACTACAACAACGTCGGCGAGGACGACAACGCCACCGTCAAAGGCGTCGAGGGTTCTCCCGGCGGCATGGGCTACGCCGGCTTCTCCTTCTACCAGGAGAACGAAGACAGCCTGAAAGCGCTCGAAGTCGACAACGGCAAAGGCTGCGTGCCGCCGTCGGTCGAAACCGCTCAGGCGGGCGAATACGCCCCGCTCAGCCGGCCGTTGTTCATGTACCCGAGCGAACAGGCATTGCAGAAGCCCGAGGTCAAAGCGTTCATCGCCTACTACCTCGAAAACGTCAACTCCGTGGCCGAATCGCTCGGATTCGTGCCGCTGACGGATTCGCAGCTCGAAGAGTCGGAAGCGGCGGCGGAGAAAATCGGCGCCTAGCCGATTCGCCGGTACCCGATGAGCTCAGCGCCGAGGAACACGATGGAGCCGGCGGGGGGACCCCCCCGCCGGCTCCAGGCGTCGAGCAAGCGCTATGGCGAGAAGGCGATCCACGGGCTGCTCGCGCTCTGCGGCATCCTCTCCGTCCTCACCACCACCGCGATCGTCATCTCCCTGGTCGGGCCGACGATCGGGTTCTTCGAGCTCGTCCCGGTTGGCGACTTCCTCTTCGGGACCGACTGGACCCCGCAGTTCGAGCCGCCCAGCTTCGGCGTGCTGGCGATCGTCGTCGGAACCCTCAACGTCACGCTCTGGGGAATGCTGTTCGCGATCCCGGTCGGGCTTGGGTCGGCGATCTACCTCAGCGAGTACGCCTCGCCGCGGGTTCGCAGGACGCTCAAGCCGGTGCTGGAGATCCTCGCCGGCATTCCCACCGTCGCGATCGGCTTCTTCGCGGTCAGCTTCATCCTGCCGGAGATAATCCAGCCGCTCTGGCCGGACAACCTCCTCGGCGGCGCCGTCGGCAAGCCGTTCATGGCCCTCGCCGCCGGCCTCGGGATCGGCCTGATGATCGTGCCGATCATCGCCTCGATCTCCGAGGACGCGATGTCGGCGGTGCCTCGTGGCCTGCGCGAAGGGGCCTACGCGCTCGGCGCGACCAAGGCCAAGGTGGCGATCCGGGTCGTTTTCCCGGCAGCGCTCTCGGGGATCGTGGCCTCGATCGTGCTGGCGATCTCGCGCGCCTTGGGGGAGACGATGATCGTCGTCCTCGCGGCCGGCTCGACCCCGCAGCTCACCCTCAACCCGGTGGAAGCGATCCAGGCGATGACCTCCTACATCGCCACGACCGCGACGGGTGACATCTCGACCGGCTCCGTCGACTACAAATCCGTCTTCGCGGTCGGCACCGTGCTCTTCGTGCTGACCCTGGTCATGAACGTGATCAGCATCAGCCTCGTCCGCAAGTACCGCGAGGTCTACGACTGATGGCCGCGCCCGGCGCCGGCGTTTCCCGCAACCGCCTTGCGGTTTCCGGCGCGCGCGCAACGACCCTTGCGATGCTGCGCGACCAGCCGCGCGGCGACGTCATCCGCAACACGGTCTTCGCCGCCCTGCTCCTGCTCGCCGTCCTGATCGCCCTGGCCGGCCTCCTCGCCCTGCTCGTCCAGGCCTTCGCCAAAGGGTCCTCGGCGCTCAGCCTCGATCTCCTCACCAACCCGCCGTCGACCGCATTCCCGGAGAAAGCCGGCTACCGGCCGGCGATCATCGGCTCGTTGCAGCTGATCGCCGGCGTGATCCTCTTCGTCGTCCCGGTCGGGATCGGTGCGGCGCTCTATCTCGAGGAGTACGCCGACAAGGGCCGCTGGTGGAACACCCTGATCGAGGTGAACATCCAGAACCTCGCGGCGGTGCCGTCGATCATCTACGGCATCCTCGGCCTCGCCTTCATCGTCCGTGGCCCGCTGGACCTCGGCTTCATCCTCGCCGCGGGCTCGCTGACCCTGGCGCTGCTGGTGCTGCCGATGGTGATCATCGCCGCCCGCGAGGCGATCCGGGCCGTGCCGGACTCGATCCGGCAGGGCTCGCTGGCCTTGGGGGCGACGAAGTGGCAGACGATTCGCACTCAGGTGCTTCCGGCTTCGATCCCGGGGATCGCGACCGGCGTGATCCTCGCGGTCTCGCGGGCGCTGGGCGAGACGGCGCCGCTGCTGCTCGTCGGTGCGACGGTCTTCGTCACCTTCGACCCGACGCCTTTCTCGCCCGACGGCTACTCGGCGATGCCGGTACAGATCTTCAACTACGCGCTGCGGCCCCAGGAGGAGTTCCAGGCGCTCGCCGCGGCGGGAATCATCGTCATGCTGGCGGTCCTGCTCGCAATGAACTCATTTGCGATCTGGCTACGGAATCGTTACGAGCAAAGGTGGTAGGTGATCTACTTTGAGCGAGAAGATGACGCACGAGGATGAAGCTCAGGTGGGAAGGGACGCGCGCGAGGCGGCTGCGAGCCGGGCCGGCATCGCCGTGCGCCCGGAGGAGTTCCAGCACCGAGCTGGCGGCACGCGGGAAAAGGTCTTCGAGCTGAACGGGATCGACGTCCACTACGACGGCGTGGCTGCGGTCAAAGGGATCGCGATGGACATCCACCGCAACGACGTCACCGCCTTGATCGGCCCGTCGGGGTGCGGCAAGAGCACGCTGCTGCGTTGCCTGAACCGGATGAACGACCTGATTCCGGCGGCGGAAGTGAGCGGCGAGCTGCTCTACCACGGGGAGGACCTCTACGGGCCGACGGTGGACCCGGTCCAGGTCCGCAAGCTGATCGGCATGGTTTTCCAGAAGCCGAACCCCTTCCCGAAGTCGATCTACGACAACGTCGCCTTCGGCCCTCGCATCCTCGGCGAAAAGGAGAACCTCGATTCGAAGGTCGAGCAGGCCCTGCGGGGCGCGGCGCTATGGGACGAGGTCAAGGACCGGCTCGCCGACAACGCCTTCGGCCTCTCCGGCGGCCAGCAGCAGCGCCTCTGCATCGCCCGCTGCATCGCGGTCTCTCCCGACGTGATCCTGATGGACGAGCCCTGCTCGGCCCTGGACCCGATCTCGACCGGGAAAATCGAGGACCTGATGATCGAGCTGAAAGAGGAATTCTCGATCGTCATCGTCACCCACAACATGCAGCAGGCGGCGCGGGTCTCCGATCGCACGGCGTTCCTGATGGTCGAGCTGGACGCGACCGAGCAGAACCGCTGGGGGCGGCTGGTCGAGTACGACGAAACCGAGAAGATCTTCACCAACCCGACCGACAAACGGACCGAGGACTACGTGTCCGGGAAGGTCGGCTGATGGCCGACGCGGTCCGCGTCCACTACCAGGAGGAGCTCGAGCGGCTCGAGGCAAGCGCTCTGGACGGCCTCAATCTGGTCAACGCGGCACTCGACCGGACCCTCGAGGCGGTCCAGCACCAGGACGTCGAGCTGGCGCAGATCGTCGTCGCCGACGACGACCGCATCGACGGGCGCTACCTGGAGGTGCATCAGAGCCTGATCACGCTGCTCGCCACCCAGTCGCCGGTGGCGACCGACCTGCGGCTTATCTCCGCCCTCCTGCACGTGCTCAAGAACATCGAGCGAATGGGCGACCAGTGCGTGAACGTCTGCAAGCTGATCCCGCTCTCCGGCAACGAACCGCCCGCGGACCAGGAGATGGTCGAGCTGATCCTCAACATGGGCAAACAGACGCGGACCCTGAATTCCCAGGCCCAGCGCGCCTTCGCCGAGCGCGACATCGAGATGGCGCGTGATCTGGTCCGTCAGGACGACGTCGTCGACAACCTCAACCGCGAGTGCTTCCGCCTGGCACTGGCGATCGGCGACGACGCCGACAAGCGCGAGTGGGCGATGACGATGATGCTGGCGGCGCGGGCGATCGAGCGGATCGGCGACAACGCGGTGGACATCGGCGAGCAAGTCGCCTTCGTGGTCACGGGGTTGTTCCGGGAGTTCGAGGACGCGTCGCATCCCAGTGCGTAGGCACGCGCGGGGCATGACCGCCCCGCGTTGACTGGGGTTGAGATCCGGGGTGCCTGGGAACATGTAGGACGCCCGTGACGCTCTGTGCCGCCATAGATATTGGGTCCAACACGACCAGATTGCTCGTTGCGGAGCCTGTCGACGGGCAACTGAAGAAGGTGATGGAGCAGCGGGCATACACGCGGATCAACAAGGCGCTCGACGAGGACGGGGCGATCTGTCCCGACAAGGTCGAGGAGGTGGCGGAGGTGGTCGCCACCCAGGTACGGCTGGCTCAGGAGCTGGGCGCGGAGACGATTCGCGCGGTGGCGACCGCGGCCGTTCGCGAGGCATCCAATGGCGAGCAGGTCGCCGCGGCGATCGGCAAGGTGGCCGGGGTCCCGGTCGACGTCCTCAGCGACGAGGAGGAGGGCCGGCTCTCCTTCATCGGCGCGACCAAGGGTTTGGGCCATCCGGTCGAGGGCAAGATCGGCGTCGTCGACGTCGGCGGCGGCTCGACCGAGATCATCATCGGCACCGCTGCCGGCGGAGTCGAGAAGGTGCGCTCATGGCGGGTCGGCTCCGGCGTCCTCGCCGACGAGCTGATCGCCTCCGACCCACCCTCGGCGGCGGAGATCCGCAAGGTCCGCGACCGCATCGACGACATCTTCGCGGGGGTGGAGGTCGAGCATCCGGCGCAGGCCGTCGCGGTCGGCGGCAGCGCCACCTCGCTGCGGCGGCTGGTCGGCACGGTGCTCGAGTACGAGACCCTGGAGCGGGGGATACGCGTGCTCTGCGGCGACCCTTCGGCCGACGTCGCCCGCCGCTTCGAGCTCGATCCGGTTCGGGTTCGCATCCTTGCCACCGGCGTGCTGCTGCTGGAGAAGGTTTCCGAGCTGCTCGGCCAGCCGCTGCAGATCGGCAAGGGCGGCCTGCGCGAGGGCGTCATTCTCGACCTCCTCAACGGCAACGCCAACGGCTCCTCGCCGGCCCGCCTAGCCGCCTAGGCGACAGCCCACGCGAGTTTCAGCTGCTCCCCGCCGTCGCTAGCCTGAGCACGTGGCTCGCGCGCGCGAGGTCCCGGGGTTCGATTGCGACGAGCCGTTCGCGGTGGCGGCGGCTCGGGCAGTCCGGGTGCGCGCGGCGGAGGTCTTCGAGCATTCCGGCGGGGTGCTCGACACCGGAGAGATCGATCGGGTGCACGACATGCGGGTGGCCACGCGACGCCTGCGCGCGGCTTTGGAGGTATTCGAAGCCGCCTTCCCGCGCAAGCGCTTCCGCAAGGCGCTGAAGAAGGTCAAGGCTCTGGCCGACGCGCTGGGAGAGCGGCGCGACCGCGATGTCGAGATCGAGTTCCTCGCCGGCTTCGCGGCCGCAGCGCCGGCGGCCGACCAGGCGGCGCTGGAGGCTCGAATCGAGGTTCTTCGCGAGGAGCAGCGCCGGGCCAACGAGGGGCTTGCTCCCCAGCTCGAGGAGAAGCGCCTGCGCCAGCTGCGACGCCGCCTCGAGAAGCTGGCCAGGAGCGCGGACAGGTGAAGCCGCGCGAGGTGGTTGGCGTCGACCCGGGGGCGCCGCTGAGGCCCAATGCGGCGCGCATCGTCGAGACCCGCCTCGCCGAGCTGCTCGCCCTCTCCGGGCCGGCGCTGGATCCGGCCGCGACGAGGGCCCAGCACGACCTGCGCATCGCCGCCAAGCGGTTGCGCTACGTGCTCGAGCTGACCGAGGCCTGCTTCGGCCCCGAGGCCGTGGCGGCGCGCAAGGCGGCCAGGGCGCTGCAGGGGGTCCTCGGCGAGATCCACGACTGCGACGTGATGCTGCCCAGCGCCGAGGGGATCGAATCGCTGTCGACTTTGCTGCGTACCCGGCGCGAGCTGTTGTTCCGTCGCTTCCGCGAGCTCTGGCTCTCGGAGTCCGAAAGCGGTACCTGGCTTGCGCTGGAGCGCTCTCTCTAGCCCGGCGCCGGTCACGCGAAGTTCACACCTCGTTCGCCGTCCTTTCACAAGCCTCCCCTGCTCCTGGCGGAATCTAGAGGGGACAAAAGGACAACGAGAGGGAGACACCGATGACTTCCCGAGTCGACATGCACTGCCATTCCAGCGCCTCCCAGCTTTCGCGGCTGGGCGTACAGCGATCGCTCGGGCTGCCCGAGTGCGCGACCCCTCCCGAGGAGGTCTACGAGCTGGCCAGGCGGCGGGGGATGGACTTCGTGACGATTACCGATCACGACACGATCGCGGGCTGCCTCGAACTGGAGGGCCGCCCCGACTGCTTCGTCTCCGAGGAGCTGACCGCCCGCTTCGCCGGCGAGCCCCAGGCGGTTCACATCCTCTGTTACGGGATCGACCCCGGGGACCACGAGTGGCTGCAGGCGCATTCCGGCGACGTCGAGGCCTGCGCCGCCTACCTGCATGACAACGGAATCGCCTGCGCCCTAGCGCACTCCTTCTTCAACGTCGCCGCTCCGTTGACGCGTCGGCACCGCCGCCGCCTCTCGGAGCTGTTTCCGGTCTGGGAGACCCGTAACGGGTCACGAGCCGCGGAGCTGAACATGCCGGCCGCCGTCTACGTCGATACCCACGGCGGCACCGGCATCGGCGGCTCCGACGACCATGCCGGCGTCGACATCGGCCGCACCTACACCGAGGTGCCGGCCGCCGAGACGCCGGAAGAGTTTCTGCGCCACCTCCGCCGTGGCGACGCTGAAGCCGGTGGCGAGCAGGGCAGCGCCGCCAAGTGGACCCACGCGGCGATGGCCCTGGCGACGCGGGCGCTGGTGATCGCCGACGACCCGCTGCGGTCGCATTTCTCTCCGGATAGCGGAGAGAAATGCGACCGCGAGGCGGCGGAGACCGGCGCGGTCGACCCGGCGGCGGTGATGAAGATGGCCGAAAGGCTGATCCGCGAGGGCGCCGCCCGCGAGGGCAAGGTCGCCGCCGACATCGGGCCCGGCGACGCTCGCTGCCTGCTCGACGCCTGGCTGGGGGGGATGGGGCTGGATCTGCGCGGACGCGAGCTGATCGCCTACCTGCAGTCGGACGGCTTCTCCCACGCCGAACTCTATCGCCGCGCCCGCCGCATTCACGACCGGCGCCTGCGCGGCGCCGTCGCGGCAGGGACCGAGGCGATCGCGGCCGGCGACTTCCCGGCCGCGGTCGATGGCCTCTTCGAGGCACTGGTCCCAGCCGTGCCCTACGCGCCCTCGACGGTGTTCCTCGGCGCCGAGAAGGCAAAGCTCTCCAGCCGCGAGGGGGCCCGGCGCCGGGTGGCGCTGATCGCCGACGGAATCGGCTCGATGCATGGCGTCACCCACACGATCGAACGGATCCGCGAGCACGGGGTGCCCGGCTTCGAAGTCGACGTGGTCGGCACCGACGCCGGCGTCGACCGCCGCCTGCCCGCCGCGGCCGAGCTGGAGCTGCCCTTCTACGAGGGGATGTCGCTCGGCGTGCCGGGCCTGCCCGACCTGGTCGAGACGCTGGCCGACGGCGGCTATGACCTCGTCCACGTCACCGCTCCGGGTCCCGCCGGGGTCGCCGCCACCCTGCTCAGCCGCATAACCGGGGTGCCGCTGCTTGCCAGCTACCACACGGAGCTGGCGGCCTACGCGGGACTGCGCAGTGGCGACGGAGGGGTCGAGGCAGTCGCCCGGGCCGCCCTCGGCGCCTTCTACGGTGCGCCCGGCATCGTCCTCTCGCCCAGCCCGGCGGCCGACGCCTCGCTGGCTGCGCTCGGCACCGAGACGGCGCGGATCGGGCGCTGGGAGCGTGGCGTCGACACCGCTCGCTTCGACCCTGCCAAGGCCGACCGCGACGCCTACCCGGGCGAGCTGAAGGTCCTCTACGCCGGCCGGATGACGCGCGAGAAGGGGGTCGACCTGTTGGCCGAGAGCTTCCTGCGGGCGCGCCGGGCCGACCCGCGCCTGCACCTGCTGCTCGCCGGCGGCGGCCCCGAGGAAGGGGAGCTGCGAGCGCGGCTGGGCGAGCACGCGACCTTCCTCGGCTGGCTCTCCGGCGAGGAGCTGGCCTGTGCCTACGCCAGCGCCGACGTCTTCCTCTTCGCCAGCAGCACCGACACCTACGGCCAGGCGATCCTCGAGGCGGCGGCCAGCGGCCTGCCGGTGGTCGCCGTCGCCGAGGGCGGGCCCGCCGCCCTGGTCGAGAACCGCCACACCGGCCTGCTCTGCCGTCCCGACCCCGACCACCTTGCGGGCGCCCTGCTCCAGCTCGCCTCCTCGCCCCTGTTGCGCCAAAGCCTCGGCGCGGCGGGCGCCCACTCCGTCCGCGAGCGCTCCTGGGAGCGGGCGATGGGTCAGCTCGCCGCCGGCTACCGGCGGGCGCTCGAGGTGCGGCCGGCGGCGCGGCAGCCGATTGCCCAGGTCGCCTGAGGCAGCCGGAGCGCTGCCGGTGCCTCAGTACGATGAATCGATCGACGATCCCGCGCTCTATTTCAATCGCGAGCTCTCCTGGCTCGACTTCAACCAGCGGGTTCTTGAACTGGCCGAGGACCCCGGTGTGCCGCTGCTGGAGCGGCTCCGCTTCTGCGGCATCTACGCCTCCAACCTCGACGAGTTCTTCATGGTCCGGGTCGCCGGCCTCTTCGACCAGCTCGACGCCGGGATCGATGCTCGAGGCCCCGACGGCCTCGCCCCGAGCGAGCAGATCGACACGATCCAGGCCCGGGTCCTGGAGCTGGACCGGCGCCTCCACTCCTGCTTCGGCGGCGTCCTGCGGCCGGCGCTGGAGGAGGAGGGCATCCACATCGTCACCCTGGACTCCGCCAGCGAGGAGGAGAGGCGGGAAATCGACGCCCGCTTCCACGAGCAGGTCTTCGCGGCGCTGACGCCGCTGGTGATCGGGCTCGGCCGCCCCTTTCCCTACATCTCGAACCTCTCGCTCAGCCTCGGCGTCCTGCTTCGCGACCCCGAGAGCGGCAGCGAGATCATCGCCCGCGTCAAGGTCCCGAAGGAGCTGCTCGGCCGCTTCCTGCCGCTCGGCCCCGACGGCAAGTCCTTCGTGCCGCTGGAGGAGGCGATCGCCGCCAACCTCGACCTGCTCTTTCCCGGCACCGAGGTAATCGACCACGGCTACTTCCGGGTCACCCGCGACGCCGACTTCACCGTCAGCGACGAGGCCGACGACCTGCTGCAGGCGGTCCAGGACGAGATCCGCCGCCGCCGCTTCGGCGAGGTCGTGCGGCTGGAGGTCGCCGCCGGCATGAACCCCAAGCTGCGCGAGCAGCTGATCGGCGCCCTGCGGCTCGAAGACCGCGAGGTCTACGACGTCGACGGGCTGATCGACCTCGGCGACCTCAACGACATCGCCGACGTGTCGGGGCACGCCGAGCTGCGCTACCCGCCCTGGTCGCCGGTCACGCAGCCGCGCCTGCAGGGCGAAGACGGGGAGCCGGTCGACATGTTTGCCGCGATCCGCCGCGGCGACCTGCTCGTCCACCACCCCTACGACTCCTTCGCGACCTCGGTCGAGCGCTTCGTCGAGCAGGCGGTCGAAGACCCCGACGTGCTGGCGATCAAGCACACCGTCTACCGGACCAGCGACGACTCGCCGCTGGTCCCGTCCCTGATTCGCGCCTCCGAACGCGGCAAGCAGGCGGTCTGCATGGTCGAGCTGAAAGCCCGCTTCGACGAGGAGGCGAACATCCACTGGGCGAAGTCGCTGGAGGAGGCCGGCGTCCACGTCGTCTACGGGATCCCCGGGCTGAAGACCCACGTGAAGGCGATCTTGGTAGCCCGCCGCGAGGGGGACCGGGTGCGCGAGTACGTCCACATCGGCACCGGCAACTACCACCCGAAGACCGCTCGCCTCTACACCGACTACGGCCTCTTCACCGCCGATCCGGACATCGGCGCCGACGTCGCCGAGATGTTCAACTTCCTGACCGGCTACGGGCGGCCCGCCGCCTACCGCAAGGTGCTGGTCTCACCGACGACGATGCGGGACCGGATCGTCGAGGAGATCGAGCGCACCGTCGCCGCCCACGAGGCCGGCGAGGAGGCGCGGATCGCCCTGAAGATGAACTCGCTGGTCGACGCCGGCTGTATCCAGGCGCTGTACGCGGCTTCGCAGGCGGGGGTCCGGGTGGACCTCAACGTGCGCGGGATCTGCTGCCTGCGGCCGGGGGTTCCGGGGGTCTCGGAGAACATCCGTGTCGTCTCCGTGGTCGGCCGCTTCCTCGAGCACTCGCGCGTCTATACCTTCCAGCGGGGCGCCGAGACGCGGGTGCTGATCGGCTCCGCCGACCTGATGCCGCGCAACCTCGACAGCCGCGTCGAGCTGGTCGCGCCGGTCGATGACCCGGAGCTGCGGGCGGAGACCCTCGACGTGCTGGAGCGCTGTTTCGCCGATAACGTCAACGCCTGGGAGCTCGACTCCGACGGGGCCTGGACCCGCTCCGTGGCGCCCGAGGGCGAGCGCCGCAGCGTGCAGGAGGAGCTGCGCGAGCGCTACGCGGCGCGGGCGGCCGAACAGCTCTCGGCCGCGACTGGCTGACGCGACTCCGGTCGCCTCGCGCCACTAGGATGCGGCCCTTGGCTCGCTTCTCGCTCCTCCCTCGCGACCGCACCTTCTTCGACCTCTTCATCGAGGCCGGCCAGAACACCGTGAACGCGGCGCGCCTGCTCGACCAGATGATGAACGAGTGGCCCGAGGAGAGGGGGCTTGCGCGGGAGATCCTCAAGGCCGAGCAGGAGGGCGACCGGATCACTCACGACATCATCAAGCGGCTCAACTCGACCTTCGTGACGCCGATCGACCGCGAGGACATCTACGGCCTGGCGACGCGGATGGACGACATCGTCGACTTCACCGAGGAGGCGGCCGACTTCCTCGGCCTCTACAAGATCGAGGCGACGATGGAGCAGGCGGGGGCGCTTACCAAGGTCCTGGTCGCGGCCTGCGAGCAGCTTGCCGCCGGCCTCGAACACCTGCGAGATTTCAAGGATCTCGACAAGTACTGGATCGAGATCCACCGGCTCGAGAACGAGGGCGACCGGATCTCCCGCGACGCGGTCGCCTCGCTGTTCTCCAACGGGATCGACCCGATGGTCGTGATCCGCTGGAAGGACATGTTCGCGGTGCTCGAGAACGCGATCGACGCGACCGAGACCGCGGCCCAGATACTCGAGGGAATAGTGATCAAGAACTCGTGATCCCAGCATCATCGTGAGTTCCGAAATCATTCTCTTCATCGTCGTCGGCACGGCGCTGGCATTCGACTTCACCAACGGCTTCCACGACACCGCCAACGTCGTCGCCACCTCGATCTCGACCGGGGCGGCGCGGCCGCAGGTGGCGATCGGAATGGCGGCGCTG
>Ga0193706_1001204_pt1 | contig 11958 bp, 10 predicted proteins | sample U3c1metaG_FD_160130 | JGI IMG/M metagenome (GOLD analysis project Ga0193706, IMG submission 160130) | Soil microbial communities from a riparian zone of the East river system, Colorado, United States - U3c1 | ecosystem: Environmental > Terrestrial > Soil > Riparian zone | place: USA: East River... | reverse complement strand
CGCTGATCTCCGTCTTCGCCCGCCTCGGCGGCGGCATCTTCACCAAGGCCGCCGATGTCGGCGCCGACCTGGTCGGCAAGGTCGAGGCCGGGATCCCCGAGGACGACCCCCGCAACCCCGCCGTGATCGCCGACAACGTCGGCGACAACGTCGGCGACTGCGCCGGCATGGCCGCCGACCTCTTCGAGACCTACGCGGTCACCTCGGTCGCCGTGATGCTGCTCGGCGTCCTCTCGTTCAACGTCGACGCCGCCCGCGAGGTGGCGATCTTCCCGCTGGTCATCGGCGCCGTCGCGATCCTCGCCTCGATCGTCGGGGCGCTCTCGGTCCGGACCAAGTCCGACAAAGTCGAGGGTGCGCTCTATATCGGGATGATCGTTTCCGGATTGCTCTCAATTGCCGCCTTCTACCCGATCACCAAGTGGCTCATGGACGCACCCCTCAAGCTCAGCGTCAAGGATCCGGGTAGCGCTCTGGCCGGTGCGAACGTCACCGACCTCTGGCTCTGCGCCGTGATCGGGATCGCCGTGACCGCGCTGCTGTTCGTGATCACCGACTACTACACGTCGACTCGCTTCCGCCCGGTCAAGACGATCGCCCAGGCCTCGGAGACGGGCCACGCGACCAACATCATCCAGGGGCTTGCTCAGGGTTACCAGGCCACCGCGGCTCCGGCCCTGGTGCTGGCGCTGGCGATTCTCGGCGCCAACGAGCTGGCGGGCATCTACGGCATCGGCATCGCCGTGATGGCTCAGCTCTCGCTCTGCGGCCTGATCGTCGCCCTCGACGCCTTCGGGCCGATCACCGACAACGCCGGCGGCATCGCCGAGATGGCGGAGCTGCCGGAGAGCGTCCGCAACGTCACCGACCCGCTCGACGCGGTCGGCAACACGACCAAGGCGGTCACCAAGGGCTACGCGATCGGCTCCGCGGCTCTGGCCGCGCTGGTGCTGTTCGCTGCGTTCAAGAGCGAGCTCAAAGAAGCGAAGCCTGCCGGCTACCACATCAACGACCTCTTCAACCTGACCAGCCCGGACGTGCTGATCGGGCTGATCATCGGCGGCATGATGGTCTACCTGTTCATGGCCCTCTCGATCGAGGCCGTCGGTCGCGCCGGCGGCCAGGTCGTCGAGCAGGTGCGCAAACAGTTCAAAGAGCACCCGGGGATCATGGAGGGGACCGAAAAACCCGAGTACGGGGAAACGGTCAGCATCGTCACCCTGGCAGCGCAGAAGGAGATGATCGCCCCGGCGCTGATCCCGATCGTGATCCCGGTCATCGTCGGACTGCTCAGCGTCGACGCCCTCGGCGGCCTCTTGATCGGCGTCATCGTCGTCGGCCTCTTCGCGGCGATCTCGATGACCGCCGGCGGTGGCGCCTGGGACAACGCCAAGAAGCTGATCGAGGACGGCGCCCACGGCGGCAAGGGCTCCGAGGCCCACGCCGCCTCGGTGACCGGCGACACGGTCGGCGATCCCTACAAGGACACGGCCGGTCCGGCGATCAACCCGATGATCAAGGTGGCGAACATCGTCGCCATCCTGATCATTCCGATCGTCCACTTCTAGTTTCCGAGCGGGAGGGGCCAGGTGCCTCTCCCGCTCAACTTTTTCGGTAACGCGGTGGCGGGGTGAGCCCGGCTCGCCTCGGCGGTTGTTAGCGTTCCCTGGATGCGGGGGCTGATTTCAATCTGGCGGTGGCTGACCTATCCGCTGCGGCGCTGGCCGCGCCTGTTCAAGGCCGCGCTGGCCGGCGCCGTCGTGCTGGTGCTGGTCGTCGTCGGGTCCAACGCCTACCTCCTGCTCAGCGCCGAGGGTGAGTCGACCAGCAGGATCGGGGAGGTGCCGCCGGCGCCTGTGGCGATCGTGCCGGGGGCGCTGGTTCAGCCGAACGGGAAGATGAGCGTGATGCTGGGGGATCGGGTCAGGCAGGCCGCCAGGCTCTGGCATGTGGGCAAGGTCGAGAAGATCCTCGTCTCCGGCGACCACCACACCTGGGCCTACGATGAGCCGGACACGATGCGTAAGGCGCTCGTCCGCCATGGCGTGCCCCCTCGGGACATCTTTGAGGACCACGCCGGCTTCGACACCTGGGCCACGATGGTGCGGGCTCGCGGCATTTTCGGAGTACAGGACGCCGTGGTCGTGACGCAGGATTTCCACATGCCCCGAGCCCTGTTCCTCGCTGACGAGGCCGGGATCCATGCGACCGGTCTGACCTCGGACTTACATCGCTACGGCTACCAGCTGCACAAGAGCGAAGTCCGTGAGGTGCTCTCGCGGGTCAAGGCGATCGCCGACGTCACGCTGGACACGCCCGCCATGGCCGGCCCCTCGATTCCGATCTCGAGCGCCGACGGGCGCGAGAGCTGGGGCCCGGCACCGCCACCCGGAACGCCCCCCGCCGGCTCTCCTGGCCGCTGAGTTGTTCCTGTTGTCCTTTGTCACCCACAGGGTTACAAAGGACAAACGCACCTTGTGCTGGCGCTCTAGCCGCAGTGCGCCAGGGCGTTGACGTAGAAGCGTTGGTAGGCGGGCCAGTGGGCGTCCCAGTAGCCGCCCTCGTGGGCGCCCGGCCATGAGTGGGTGCTGAGCTTGGCATCGCCGGCTTCGAGAGCGGCGACGAAGCCTTCGTCGTAGACGCGGAACGGATCTTCATCGCCGTAGTCGTTCCAAATCCGGGTGTCGCCAAATGCGTCGGGATCGCTCTGGACCTCCTCCACCACGTCGTTGCGCTCGAAGTCGGCAGCGTCGTCGAAGGCGCCCGGCGCCGTTTCGGAGCCGTCGAACCAGAGGGCGGGGGAGTGGCCGCCGACCGCGCAAAAGCGGCCGGGGTTCTTCAGGGCGATGTCGTAGGCGCCGAAGCCGCCCATCGAGATGCCGCCGATCGCCAGCCGCTGTGGATCGATGCCGAAGCGGCGAACCACGAGGGGGATCACTTCGTTCGTCACCCACTTGCCCCAGTCGCCGTCGGCACGGTCGTGCCAGTAGCCGTGGACGCCGCCGGCCGGAAAGGCGACGACAGGGCTGCGCCGGCCGTGCAGGCTGGGGAGGCCGCGCAACACCGCGTCATTGAAGGTGCCCTCGTAGCCGCCCCGACCGTGCAGGAAGACCAGCAGCGAGCGGTTGCCGCTCGGTCCAGGGTTCGGAGGCACCAGCACGTTGACGCCGAGCTCCCTGCCGACCGCCTTGCTTTGCAGCTCGATGTGGACGAGCCTGGCCCCGTGCTGGTCGACGGGCGCGAAGACGCTCGCGGCGAGGGCGAGATAGACGATCGTGGCCAGCACGACCGCGAGGATGCCAGCTGCGGCGCGCCGGCGCCGCCGTACCTGTCGTCGCGTGGGCGTTCCCGCAGCGCTCACGGTGCAAACGGTAGCGCTAGGGTCGCCCGCTGTGAGTGAGGACCTGATCAACGTCGCCGATTTCGAGCGGTTGGCCGCGGCGAAGCTCGACCCCGGGGCGCTCGGGTACTTCGCCGGCGGCGCCGGCGACGAGCTGACCCTGCGGGAGAACGTCGAGGCCTGGCGGCGCTGGCGGCTGCGGCCGCGGGTGCTGACCGGCGTCGACGCGGTGAGCACCGCGGTCGAGCTGTTCGGCGGGCCGTTGTCGATGCCGCTGCTGGTCGCTCCGGTCGCCTACCAGCGCCTGGTCGATCCCGAGGGAGAGGTCGGCATGGCGCGGGCCGCCACGGAGGCCGGCACGGCGATGTGCCTCTCGACGTTGGCGACGACCCGTCCCGCCGAGCTGGCCGCCGCCGTCCCGCCCGGGCGCCGTTGGTTCCAGCTCTACTGCTTTCGCGACGGGGCGATCACCCAGGCGCTGGTGGACGAGGCGGTCGACTCCGGCTTCGAGGCGATCGTCGTCACCGTCGATGCACCTCCGGGCGGCAACAGGGAGCGGGACCGGCGCACCGGCTTCAAAATCCCCGCCGGACTGGGAGTACCCAGCGTCACTGCCGCATTGGGGGCCGAGCGAGCGGTCACGATCGCCGAGACCTTCGCGCTGATGAACCCGGCGCTGGGCTGGTCAGATCTCGAGGACCTCGTGTCCAGCACCAATCTGCCGGTCCTCGTCAAGGGCCTGCTGACGCCTGAGGATGCCGAGCTGGCGGTCGAGCACGGGGCCGCCGGGGTGATCGTCTCCAATCATGGCGGTCGCCAGCTCGACCGGGCGCTGGCGAGCGGCGACGCCCTGCCGGAGGTGGTCGACGCCGTCGGCGGTCGGGTGCCGGTGCTGGTCGACGGCGGCATCCGCCGCGGCGTCGACGTCGCGATCGCCCTCGCCCTCGGGGCCGACGCGGTGCTGGTCGGGCGTCCCGTCCTCTGGGGCCTCGCGGCTGCCGGATCAGGCGGCGCCCGGCGCGTCCTGGAGCTGCTCCGCGAGGAGTTGGAGCTGACCCTGGCCCTCTGCGGCTGCGCCTCGCCGGCGGAGCTGACGCGCGCCCACGTGCGGAGGGCACCGGCAACGTCCGTATATTCGGACTGAGTGACCTTTCCCGGCGGCTCCTAGATGGCCCAGCGCATCCCCAGAGACGAATCGCTGAGCCGCGTCCACGGCGTCGGGGCGCTGTTCTCGGCGGCCTACGGAAACGTCGGCTCCTCGATCTACTACGCGCTCGGCGTCACCGCCGCCTTTGCCCTCGGCCTGACCCCGGTCGCCTTCGTCATCTCCGGGCTGATCTTCGCCGCCACCGCCGCCACCTACGCCGAGGCGACGGTGATGTACCCGGAGGCGGGTGGCTCCTCCAGCTTCGCCCGCCACGCCTTCAACGAGCTGGTCAGCTTCATCGCCGCCTGGGGGCAGATGCTCAACTACACGATCACGGTCGCGATCTCGGCCTTCTTCGTGCCCCATTACCTGGCCGTCTTCTGGCCCTGGCTGGGCGACAGCCCCGGCGACATCGTCGGCGGCGCGACTCTGATCGTCGCCCTCGCCCTGATCAACATCCGCGGTACCGAGGAGTCGGCGAAACTCAACCTGATCCTCGCCGTCGCCGACCTCGCCACCCAGGTCGTCCTGGTCGGGATCGGGCTGGTGCTGGTCTTCAGCCCGCAGGTCCTGGTCGACAACATCCAGCTCGGCGTCGCCCCGACCTGGAGCGACTTCGCGCTCGGGATCGCGGTCGGGATGATCGCCTACACCGGGATCGAGACGATCTCCAACATGGCCGAGGAGGCCAAGGACGCGGCCCGCACGATCCCCCGCAGCGTCGGCCTCACCGTCGCCGCCGTGCTCGGCCTCTACCTGCTGATCCCGATCGTGGCGCTCTCGGCGATGCCGGTCACCCAGGACGCCGCCGGCCACTTCACCACCGCGCTCGGCAGCACCTTCGCCGACGATCCGATCCTCGGCATCGTCGAGAACCTGGGGCTGTCCCACACCCCGACCGAAATACTCCGCTACTACGTGGGTGTGCTGGCGGCGGTGATCCTCCTGATCGCGACCAACGCCGGGCTGATCGGCGTCTCCCGCCTCACCTACTCGATGGGCCAGCACCGCCAGTTGCCCGAGGCACTGCGTGCGGTCCACCCGAAGTACCGCACCCCCTACATCGCGATCCTGATCTTCGCGGCGATCGCGATCGTCACGTTGCTGCCGGGCAAGACCGACTTCCTGGCGACGATGTACTCGTTCGGGGCGATGCTCTCGTTCACGATCGCCCACGTCGCACTAATACAGCTGCGGCGAAAACATGGCGACGCCGAGCGCTCCTGGAAGGCGCCTCTCAACGTGCGCGCTTTCGGCTTCGACGTCCCGGTGGTCGCGGTGCTGGGCGGTCTCGGCACCTTCGCGGCCTGGGTCGTGGTGATGGTCCTCAACCCGCGCACGCTCGTCGTCGGCACCGGCTGGATGGTCCTCGGGATCGTCGTCTACGTCCTCTACCGCCGCAACCAGAAGCTGCCGCTGACCGAGACCGTCAAGGTCGTCACCCCGGAGCCGCTGGGGGTGGAGGAGGTCGAGTACCGCAGCGTCCTGGTCGGCTTCGAGGACGGTCAGCCGTTTTCGGCGGAGGTGGTCGCCACGGCGGTCAAGCTCGCCTCCAAGCGCCGCCGCGGAATCCACATCCACTCGATGCTGACCGTGCCGACCAACCTGCCGCTGAAGGCGGAGATGGTCGACCAGGAAGCCGAAGCGCAGGGCAAGATCGAGGAGGCGAGGCTGATCGGCGGCCAGCGTGTGACCGGCCACGTCGCCCGCGTGCGGCCCGGCCAGGCCGGCTACTCGCTCTCGGAGGAGGCGGAGCTGATCAAGGCGGCCGCGATCGTCATCGGCCTGCGCTACCGGGCCGGCGTCCCGCTCTACGACAAGACCCTGCAGACCGTGCTCGGCGAGCGCCCCTGCCGCGTCATCGTCGTCTCCGACCCGACCGGCAACCCCGTCGCGATCCCCACCCAGGCCCTCGCCGAGGTCACCAGGTGATCTACCGCCACGCGGTGCGGGGGTTCTCGCTGGCCTTCGTCCTGATCGGGCTGGTGGTGCTGGTGGTGACGCTGGCCAATGGCGGTGGCCCGGCCTCGGTCGGGGTGCTGATGGGGGTCGCCTTCGTCGCGGTCGGGGTCGGGCGCCTCTGGGTCGGCGCGAGGATGGAACGGTGAGCGAGCCCGGTGGCGCCCCCGGCGGCGCGGGGGCGAAGCGGCGGCCGGACCCCCTGCTGAAGCGCGGCCTCGGCGTCCCCTACCTGTTCGCCGCCGCCTACTCGGCGGTCGGCTTCTCGATCTACTTCGCGCTCGGCGTCGTCGCCGACCGCGGCCTCGGCCTGACGCCGCTGATCTTCCTCGCCGCCGGCCTGCTCTTCGGCCTGACCACGCTCAGCTACGTCGAGGGCGGGGCGATGTTCCGCGAGCGCGGCGGCTCCTCGACCTTCGCCCGCCACGCCTTCAACGAGTTGATCGCCTTCATCGCCGGCTGGGCGATCCTGATCGACTACCTGATCGTGATCGCCCTGGCGGCGATCTCGGTGCCGCACTACCTGGAGCCGATCTGGGGGGGCTTCTCCCGGCCGGGCTGGGAGATCGGCATCGCCGCGCTGGTGATCGCCGCCGCCTGCGTGCTCAACATCTTCAACGTCACCGGCCGCGAGCGCGGCCGCTCGCTGGCGGTGCTGGCCCTGGCCGATCTCGGGCTGCAGCTGGCGGTGATCGTCGTCGGCGCCCTCGTCGTCTTCCACCCCGACCGCCTGACCGAACAGCTTCACCTCTTCTCGGACCCCAGCTTCAAGGACATCGTCTACGCCGCCGTCGTCGCGATGCTCGCCTACGCCGGGATCGAGGCGGCCTCCGACCTGGCGCCGGACATCGACGTCGACCGCCGCGACCTCAAGCGGATCGCCTCGCTGGGGGCGATCGCGGTGCCGCTCGTCTACGCCGGCATGGCGGCGATCGCGCTGATGGCGGTGCCGGTCGTCGCCGGGCCGCACGGGCCCGAGACCGCGCTCGGTGGCAAGTTCGTCGAGGAGCCGGTGCTGGGGGTGGTCTCCGCCTTCCACCCGGGCTGGGTGGCCGAATCGATGCGCTGGATGGTGGCCCTGATCGCTGCCCCGGTCCTCTTCTGGGCCGCCAACACCTCGATGCTCGGGGTCTCCCGCCACATCTACACCCTGGCGATCAACCGCCAGATCCCCAGCTGGCTGGGCAAGCTGGAGCGGCGCCGGGCCACGCCCTACGTGGCGATCGCGATCAGCGGCGTCATCGCGCTCGGTTTGGTGATCCCGACCAACGTCAAGCTGCTGGCGGGGATCTACGCCTTCGGGGCGACCCTGGCGATCACGATCGCCCATCTCTCGATCATCCGCCTGCGGGTTCGCGAGCCCGATCGACGGCGTCCCTTCCGGATCCCGCTGGGCATCCCCTGGCGCGGCGCCGAGCTTCCCCTGCCGGCGATCGTCGCGGCGATCCTCAGCGGCCTCGCCTTCATCAGTGTGCTCGTCTACCACGACATCGCCCGCCTGGTCGGTGGCGGCTGGATGGCCTTCGGCCTCCTCTTCTACATCGTCTACCGCAAGGGCTTCGAGGGGACGACGCTGACCAAGCGGGTCACGGTCCCCGAGCACGCGCTCACCAAGCAGGTGCCGGAGATCGAATTCCGCAACATCCTCGTCCCCGTCTTCGGCACCAAGCTGGACGACGACATCGTCGCCACCGCCGGCCGCCTCGCCGCCGCCGAGCAGGAGGAGTCGGGCAAGGGGGAGGACGACGCCCGGCTCGAGGTCATCTACGTGATCGAGGTGCCGCTGACCCTGCCGCTCGACGCCCAGTTGCCGCCCGAGCGCGAGGAGGAGGCGCGGCGGGCGCTGGAGCGGGCCCGCGAAGTCGGCGAAGAGTACGAGGACGTCGGCGTCACCACCGAGGTGATCCGCGCCCGCAAGGTCGGCGCCGGCATCCTCGAGGCGGCCCGGCGCGGCGGCTCCGAGGCGATCGTGATCGGCGGCGAGCCGCCGACGAAGATCCGCGGCGGCGCCAAGATCGGCGGGATCGGCGCCGCCAAGCCGGAGGAGATCGGCGCCGCGACCGAGTACGTGTTGAAGAAAGCGCCCTGCCGGGTTCTTTTGACGGCCCCTCCCGAAGCGCCCTAGAAACGCTTCCCATCTAGTATCCGGGCCATGTTGATCCTGATCGTCGGCTGCGGCCGTGTCGGCTCCTCGGTCGCCCGGGCGATGCTCCGCGAGGGGCACGAAGTCTCCTGCCTCGACGAGGACCCCGAGTCCCACGCCCGGCTCGAGGTCGGCCTGGAGAAGAGCTGGGAGGACCTCGGCGGCCAGTTCACCGTCGGCGCCGGTCTCGAGACGGAGGCGCTGATCGCCGCCGGCATCGAGCGGGCCGATGCCTTCATCGCCTCCACCGACGGCGACAACACCAACATCGTCATCGCCCAGATCGCCCAGAAACGCTACGAGGTGCCGACGGTGATCGCCCGCGTGCTCGACCCGCTGCGCGCCGAGTGGTACCAGCGACAGGGCCTGCACACCGTCTGCCCGACCAGCGTCGCGATCGACATGCTGGAGAGCGCGGTCCGCAAGGGCGGCGAGGGCGGCGAGCCGTCCGACGGCGCGGCGGAAGCCGCCTAGAGAAGAGGACTGGGGAGCGGATGTACATAATCGTCGTCGGAGCAGGCAAGGTCGGTTGGAACCTGGCCCGCGAGCTGCTCGAGAAGGATCACGAGGTGACCCTGATCGAGAGCAACCGTCGCCGCTACCTGACCGTCGAGCAGGAGCTCGAGCACAACGTCTCCTACGGCGACGCCTCCGAGCTCTGGGTGCTGGAGCGGGCGGGGATCCAGCGCGCCGACATGGTCATCGCGGTGACCGGCGACGACGAGGACAACATGTTGATCTGCCAGGTCGCGCGCGAGAAGTACCTGGTCGAGCGGATCATCGCCAGGGTCAACAACCCGCGCAACCGCCAGCACTTCGACCTGCTCGACATCAAACCCTCGGTCTCGGCGACCGACCTGATCCTGCGCCTGCTCGAGCACGAGGTGCCCGAGTACGGGCTGGTCCACCTGCTCGACCTGCAGGAGGAGCAGCTGGAGATCATCGAGATGCTGCTCGGCAGCGACTCCGGCGTGACCGGGCGCCGGGTCGGCGATCTGCAGATGCCGGAGGGCAGCCTGCTGATCTCGGTCCTGCGGGCCGGCAAGGGCTTCGTGCCCACCGCCGACACCGTGCTCGAGGAAGGCGACGAGATCCTGGCGGTGCTGGACCCGGGCAAGGAGGACGACCTGAAGGTGCTCTTCGGGCCAGGGGGCAGCGGCAGCAACGGTGGCTGACCGTACGGTCGACTTCCTGCTGATCGGCGGTGGCATGGCCTCCGCTCACTGTGCGGCCGAGCTGCGCAAGCGCGGTGCGGAGGGGTCGGTGCTGCTGGTCGGCCGCGAGCCGGAGCCGCCCTACGAACGGCCGCCGGTCTCCAAGGAGTACCTGCGCGGCGAGGCCGAGCGCGCCGACGCCTACGTCAACTCGCTCTCCTGGTACGAGGAGAACGGTGTCGAGCTGCTCAGCGGCCGCAACGTGATGTCGCTCGACCCCAAGGCGCGTTCGGTGAAGATCCAGGGCGGGGAGGAGGTCGCCTTCGGCAAGGCGCTGATCGGCACCGGGGCGATGGTCAACATCCTCCGCGTCGAGGGCGCCGAGAACGAGGGCATCCATTACCTGCGCGCCTTCGGCAACTCCGACGCGATCCGGGCCGAGGCCGAGGCGGCCGAGCACGTGGTCCTGATCGGCGGCAGCTACATCGGCACCGAGGTCGCCGCCTCGCTGACCGCGAAGGGCGCCAGATGCTCGATCGTGGCGATGGAGGACGTGGTGCTCTCGCGGACCTTTGGCGATGACGCCGGCCGCTGGTTCCAGGAGCTGATCGAAGCGAAGGGCGTCGAGTTCCACGGCGGCGAGGAACTGGAGGCCTTCGAGGGCGACGGCCGGGTCAACGCCGTCGTCACCAAGAGCGGGCTCAGCATCGAGTGCGACATGGTCGTCGTCGGCGCCGGCGTGCGCGCCGACGTGATGCTCGCCGAACGGGCCGGCCTCGAGGTCGAGAACGGGATCGTCTGCGACTCCAAGCTGCAGACCTCCGTCGCCGGCATCTACGCGGCCGGCGACTGCTGCTCCTACGACAGCGTCGTCCACGGCCGCCGGCTGCGGGTCGAGCACTGGGACGTGGCGATGCAGCAGGGCGTCCACGCCGCCGGCAACATGCTCGGCGACGACCGCGACTACGAGGTCGTCCCCTACTTCTTCAGCGATCTCGCCGACTGGGCCAGCCTCGAGTACGTCGGCCCGGCTCAGGACTGGGACGAGGAGATCTGGCGCGGCGACCGCGAGGGGGGCGAGTTCTCGGTCTGGTACCTGAAGGACGGCCGCGTCGCTGGCGCGCTCAGTGTCGGCCGCTCCGAAGACCTGGCCGAAGCCCGACGGATGCTGGCCGACCGAGTCGACGTCTCCGGCGCCGGCGAGGCCATCGCCGACGCTGACAGCGACCTGTCGGCGATCTCCTAGACCCTCCCAGCCAGTTCGAGCGATATCCTGGTTCCAGCGCCTTGCGGCCTGGTGTAATGGCAGCACACCTCTCTCTGGAAGAGGCAGTCGGGGTTCGAGTCCCTGGGCCGCAGCTGACAAGTCCCTGCAAAGGCGTCGAATCGCTTTGCTAGCGTCGCCCCGATGAGACTCTCCAAGACCCTGATCCTCGCCGTTCCGCTGGCCGCGCTGGCGATCTCCGGCTGCGGCGGCGGTGGCGACGACACGACCGCCTCGACCCAAGCGACCGAAACCACCCCGGCGCTGAGCAAAGCGGAGCTGATCTCGCAGGGCGACGCGATCTGCGCCGAGGTGAACAACGCGGTCGGCGCCGTGGGCAGCTCCGGAGCCGAAGTCCCGGAACAGATCACCCAGGTCTCCGACCTCTACATCGGCATGGTCGAAAGCATCAAGCGCCTCGGCACTCCCGAAGACGGCGCTGGCTACGCCGAGTTCATCGCCGCGGCGGAAGAACTCGCCAAGGTCGAGGGTGAAGCCAAGCTCGCCACCGAACGCGAAGACACCGCCGCCCTCGGCGAAGCCGCCACCAAAGCCGCCCCGGTGCTCGAAGAATTCGGGAGCGCCGCCGGCGAATACGGCTTCCAGGCCTGCAGCGAAGGCCCCAGCGCGCCGACCGCCAGCGGCAGCGCCCCCGTCGAAGAAGCCGAAGAAGGCGGCGTCGAAGCGGCGCCCGAAGAAGTCGAAGAAGAAGCGGTGCCGGAAGAAGTGGCTCCCGAAGAAGTGGCGCCGGAAACGGGTGGCGCTGGGGGCGGAGTCGAAGAAGCGGCGCCGGAAGCGGGCGGCGGCGGTAGCAGCGGCGGCAGTTCGGGCGGCGTCGGACCCGGCTAGGTGGACTGGGGTGGTTAGGGGAGGGATGCCGATACCCCTCCCCGGGAATTCAGTCGCGCCCGCTTCGCGGGCGGCTCCGGATGTTGGTGCCCGCCTATGGCG
>Ga0193706_1001202_pt1 | contig 11963 bp, 13 predicted proteins | sample U3c1metaG_FD_160130 | JGI IMG/M metagenome (GOLD analysis project Ga0193706, IMG submission 160130) | Soil microbial communities from a riparian zone of the East river system, Colorado, United States - U3c1 | ecosystem: Environmental > Terrestrial > Soil > Riparian zone | place: USA: East River... | reverse complement strand
GCGACGATCCCCCAGGGCTTGCCGCCCAAGGCCACGGTGCCGATCACTCTGTTCGCGACGATGTCGATCGCGCTCATGTCTCCGGTAAGCCCGTTGGCGGTGTAGAGCCTGGTCCCGTCCGGCGACAAAGCGAGGTTCCAGGCGCGCCAGCCGACCGCGAAGGTCCGCACGATCCTCAGGCCCACCGGATCCACCTCGGCGACCAGCTTCGCCCGCCCGAGCGCGACGAAGGCGCGGCGCCCGTCGCGGGTGAAGACGATCCCGACCGGCTGGACGAACACGTCCGAAGGTGCCCCTTCGGTCAGCCTGGCGGCCTTGAAGTCGATCTTGCCCGCCGGCCGCCGGGTCGCCGAGTCGAACCGGCTGATCGTCCCGCGAACCTCGGACGAGACCCAGAAATGCCGCCCGTCGGGCGCGAAGGCGACGAATCGCGGCCGCGTATCGACCAGCAGATTGTCGATCACCTCGCCGCTCGCGGCATCGACGACATGCGCCATGGCCGCGCTTTCCGATGCCTGGACGACGAGCTTTCCGTCCGGGCTGACCGCAGTCCCCTCGGGCTCGCCGCCGACCGCGACCTCCGAGGCGATCCTCTTTCCCTCGACGTCAATGAAGGAGAGGAGATTGTCCTCCTCGTTGGCGACGAAGAGCCGCCTGCCGTCGGGCGAGATCGCGAAGGTCTCCGGGTCCGGACCGGAGGGGAGATGGCCGCTCACCTTGCCGCCCGGCAGGTCGACGATCGCGATCCGGTTGTCGCCGCTCACCGCGACGTAGAGCCGCCGCCCGTCCGGCGAGAGGACCATCCCGCGCGGCCGCGATCCCACCGCGATCCGGCCCGTCTCCTTCAGGCTCGTCCCGTCTATGACGTGGACGACGTCGCTCTCCTCGTTCGAGACGTAGATGGTCGTCGCCTGCGCCGCGGCCGGCAGCGCAAGCAAGGCGAGGAGGAGCCGCATCAGCTTCGCGTATAGAGGAAGGCGGCGATATCGCGCGCCCGGGGCTCGGACACGCCGAGGTTGGGCATCGCCGTTCCGGGGGAGACCGACTGCGGCGCGCGGATCCAGCGGATCAGGTTCGAAGGCTTGTTCTCGAGCCGCCCGGCGATGATCGCCCGGCTCCCGATCCCGTCCAGCGGCGGACCGACCAGCCCCGCCGCCTGGGGCACGCCCTTGACCGCGTGGCAGCCGCCGCAGCCATAGGCCGCGAAGGCCTGCCGCCCGCGCTTCGCGCTTCCGCCGGTCAGGGCCTCGGCCTTCTGCCTGAGATCCTCGGCCCGGTCGTGGCGGAACTGGGCATAGCCCGCCGCCGCCGCGAACAGGGCCGCGCCCGCGGCCAGGGCCATCAGATTAAAGCGCCGGGGCTTCATGGCGGGTCTCGCTTGCTTTGAGCCAGAAATAGAGGAAGGTCAGAGCGGCGGCGGCGTGGAACAGGCCGCCCGGAATCCACATCAGAAGGCCGGCGAGCTGCTGGTCCTCGATCGGCGTCAGGCCCGAGGGCGTCATGCCCATCGCCGCATAGGTGGCGTACCACGGGCTGGACGCGAAGCTCATCAGGGCTCCGAGCGCGCCTCCGATCAGCGAGGTCACGAACAGGCACAAGGCGGCGAGCCCGAAGCCTGAGCGGTCGGTGCGCGCATGCGCCATCGCCCACCAGAACAGCAAGGCGGTGAGCAGGAACGAGCCGTGCTGGGCGATATGCCAGGCCCTGCCCGCCAGAGCGCGCTCGAACAAAGGCGGCAGATGCCAAGCAATCATGGCGATCGCCTGAAGCACGGTCGCGGTCACCGGCTCGGTGATCGCGCGCCAGGGCGCGCGAAGCCGCGCCGCCGCGCCGCCGAGCGCGCTCCGGGCGCCCGCGGGCAGGGCCCAAAGCAAAGCCGGGCCGGGGCGCGCGAGGACCAGAAGCAGAGCGGCCGGGAGCATGACCAGCTCGTGCTCGATCATGTGCAGCGTGAAGCTTCGAGCGCCGGCGGTATCGAGCGGGGAGGCCAGGGCCGCGGCAAGCATCGCCCAGCCCGAAACGAACAGCAGAGCGCCGGAGCGGATCCGCTCGCGTCCCCCGCCCGAGCGCAGCCACAGCCGGCACGCGCCGACCACGTAGAGCAGGAGCAGGAGGAGAAGCGGAGCCGAGACCGGGGGATCCGGCGCCCAGCCGCCATGCCCGTCGCCATGCGCCAAAGCGGGCGAAGGGAGAGCGAGGAGCAGGAGGAGGGCCGCGCTTCTCACGCCAGGCATCTCGGAAGGATCAGCCCCGCCAGGATCTGGAGCAGGATCGCGAAGCCGAGCAGAAGCCCGGCGAGCATCCCGATGCCGGCGACGAATCTCTCGGCCTCCTCGCCACCCCCTCGCCAGATCCGCAGCGACAGAAATGACCCGGCGCCCGCAAGCGCGAGCCCGATCAGACAGATCAGAAGGACCGGTATCGCCCCGCTCCGGAAGCAGCCGCCGAAAGTGAGGTTGGCGCCCATCTGCTGGCTTGCGAACCAGCCCAGGCCCGCGCCGATCAGCGCCGCCCAAGGCAACAACAGCCTCTTCGCCTGCGCGCGCCGGCTCACAGCCTCGGGATCCAGTAGAGCATGAAATAGATGGGCAGCCAGAGCAGCCAGACGAAGCGCCAGTACATGGCGTTCTCGGCGACGTCGACCATCCGCCGGTCCTCGGCCGCATGGCGCGTATTGACCAGGCAGGCGAGCACGACCGTGTCGACGAAATCGGTCGCGAAATGGGTCAGATGGAGGAAGAGCAGCGCCCACATGATCGAGCCATAGGCATTGTCGGTCCACCAGACGTTCAGCGACGCGAACTCGAACCCCCTCAGCACGAACAGCGGGATGCAGACCGCCGTCATGATGAGAAGGCCGATCCGGACGCTGCGAAGATCCTTCTTCTCGGCCGCGCGCTTGAGGCGCGTATTCGGGATCTCGCTCGCCAGCATGATCAGGGTGAACAGGGTTCCCGCAAGCAGATCGGGCGGGCGATAGGGCGCGGGCGGCCAGCTCTGCTCGCCCGTTATCAGGAAGAAATAAGCCGCGAAGGCCATGGCGAAAGCGGCGCCTTCGATCATGAAGAAGGCGACCACCCCCCACCATGTCAGGCTCCGGTGCCCGAAAGCGTGGGTCGGAAGATCGGTCAGGTCGCCGACAAATTTGGGTGGCGGGATCATTGGATCACCGGCTCCGGAGTCTCGGGGCCCTTGGGCCAGAACCATGCGATCAACGCCGCCGCGGTCGGAACGGCTCCGACCACCACCGCCCAGGGCGTGAAGATGGACGCGATGAACATCGCGGTGGTGGCGATCGCGGCGATCAGGGGCCAGGCCGTCGGCACGGGCGAAGGCTCGCGCAGATCGGGCTTGGCCTCCATCACCGTCGTGATCAGAAGCTCGCGATCGTCGACCCTCAGCCCGGTCATCACCGGCAGATGGTCGCGATTGTCCCAGAGCGGCGTTCGGCTCGAGACGACCGGGATATGGGCGAAATTATAGGAAGCGGGCGGCGACGAGACCGCCCATTCCAGGCCCGATGCGTCCCAGGGATTGGAGCCCGCATTGGCGCGGCGGCGCAGCGAAACCGCCGCGTTCTCGAGGAACATGAAGAGGCCCGCCGCGAACGCGAAGGCCCCCACGGTCGAAAGCATGTTGGTCTGCTCAAGGCCGAGCCCCGCCGGATAGGTATAGACCCGTCGCGGCATTCCGAGGATTCCGCTCCAGTGCATCGGCGCGAAGGCGAGCTGGAATCCGAGGAACAGGGTCCAGAAGGTCCACTTGCCCATTCGCTCGGACATCATCCGCCCGGTGAACTTGGGGAACCAGTAGGTGAAGGCGCCGAGCAGCGGGAACACCGCTCCGCCGATCAGAACGTAGTGGAAATGGGCGACGACGAAATAGGTGTCGTGGAGCTGGAGGTCGAGCGGAACGCTCGCCAGCATCACTCCGGTCAGCCCGCCGATGACGAAGGTGAAGATGAATCCGACCACGTAGAGCAAAGGCGTGTCGAATCGCGGTCGCCCGTCCCACATCGTCGCGATCCAGCAGAAGACCTGGACTCCCGACGGGATCGCGACTGCCATGCTCGCCGCCGTGTAGAAGGCGTAGCCGAGCCTCGGCAGCCCGGTCGCGAACATGTGGTGCACCCACAGCCCGAAGGCGAGAAGGCCGATCGAGACGACCGCAAGGACCATCGCGGGATAGAAGAGCACCGATCGACGGCAGAACGTCTCGACGATGTGGCTGACGAAGCCGACCCCGGGGAGGAAGATGATGTAGACCTCGGGGTGTCCGAAGAACCAGAAGAGGTGCTGCCAGAGCAAGGCGTCGCCATGCTCGTACGGGTTGAAGAACTGGGTCCCGACCAGCCGGTCCGAAAGAAGGAAGCCCGAGGTCAGGGCCACGGACGGCATCGAGAAGATGACCATGAACGATGTGACCAGAGAGACCCACACGAACAAAGGCATTCGCGACAGCGTCATTCCCGGCGCGCGCTGCTTGAGGATGGTCGCGACAAGCTCGACCGAGACCGCGAGCGCCGCCACCTCGGTGAAGGTCACCATCTGCGCCCAGATGTCGGTCCGCTTGCCGGGCGAATATTCCGGGCCCGAGAGGGGCACATAGGCGAACCAGCCTGCGTCCGGCCCGATATTGAGGATGAAGGCGACCCAGAGCAGCACCCCGCCGGCCAGATAGATCCAGTAGCTGAAGGCGTTCAGCCTCGGGAAGGATATGGCGCGGGTGCCGATCATCAGGGGCACCAGGAAGACCGCCATCGCCTCCATCACCGGCACCGCGAACAGGAACATCATCGTCGTTCCGTGCATGGTGAAGAGCTGGTTGTAGCGGTCGGGCGTGATCAGCCCGCTCTCCGGCGTGGCGAGCTGCACGCGCATGACGAGCGACAGGATTCCGCCGAGCAGCATGAAGATGAGCGCGGTCACGATATAGCGCTTCGAGATCCTTTTATGGTCGACCGTGCTGATCCACGCCCACAGTCCGGGCGGAGTGCCCCAGGTCTTCTCGAGCCTCTCGTGGAGCTCCGTGCCCTCCAGGTCGCGCCCGTCGCGGGGAAGCTCCTTGCCGCTCATCACGCTCATTTGAGCGTCTCCAGATAGGCTATTACCGAATGAAGCTCATTGGGCTCCAGCCCGACCACCGGCATGTTGTTTCCGGGCTTGGCGCCCTGGGGATCGGCGATCCAGGCGTAGAGATGGCCCCGGGTCATCGGGAACGTCCCCGCGGCGATCGAGCGGCGGCTCGCGAGATGGGTCAGGTCGGGCGCGACCTGGGCCGAGGCGGGCGTTCCGGCGATCGCATGGCACGAGGCGCATTCGCGGGTCGTGACATAATTGTAGCCCGCCAAAGCAAGCGGAGTCGCGGGCGCCGGCGCCGGCGTCAGTTGCCGCACCCGCCAGGCGTTGAAATCGGCCCAGGATTCGACCGTCACGTCGAGCGCCATATGGGCGTGCTGCGCGCCGCAAAATTCCGCGCATTGCGAGCGATAGACCCCGATCCGCTTCGGTTCGAGCACGGTGTCGGTTCGCCGCCCCGGGATCAGGTCCTGCTTTCCGGCCAGGTTCGGAACCCAGAAGCTGTGGATCACGTCGTTCGATTTGAGCGTGATCCGGGCCGGGATTCCGACCGGAAGGTGGATCTCGTTGGCCGTCCTGATCGTCTGCCAGGGCTTGCTGCTCTTGTAGCGAATGTCCCACCACCATTGATTGGCGGTGATCTCGATCTCGAGCAGCCTGTTGGCGGGCGCCCTGGCCTGCATCGCCCGGTCGGTCAGGTAGGTTGCCGTCGTCAGGAAGAGCAGGCCCGTGGCGATCAAGGCGACCCAGCCGATCAGAAGCGGGCGGAAAGGCGCGTCGCGGGCCTCGTCATTCTCGCCGGGGACGCTGCTCTTCGCCGGGTGGCGACGGAATATCGAGGCGATCAGCCCGGTCAGGACCAGGGCGAGCATGACCAGGGTCACGATCGCGAAGATGACGAATAAATCGTTGAACAGGGCGCCTTGCCGCCCGTCGCCGCCGGTCATCGACTGGACGGTGTCGCAGCCGGCGAGCGGAAGCAGCAAGGGCAAGGCGCGCCGCATCAGTCCTTCTCGTCCCTCGGCAGGGCCGGCGTCTCGTCGACCACCTTCTCGCGCTCGGAGATGGTCGCCGGCTCGGTCGTGCTCATCTTGTCGGGGCGCGAACCGAGCACGTCCTGGCGCGGCTGCGCGGAGAGCGAGCGGACATAGGCGGCGAGCTGCCATGCCTGCTGCTCGGTGATCCGGCCTTTGAACGCCGGCATTCCGTTCGGCCGCCCGTTGAGGATTGTCGCGACCACATCCTCCATCCGTCCGCCGTAGCGCCATTCCTCGTCCATCAGCGGCGGCCCCATGCCGCCGCCGCCATGGGCGTGGCAGCCGGTGCAGTTCATCCAGCCGTAGAGCCTCTGGCCCTGGGCGAGCTGGTAGCTGACATTCTCGTAGGCGTTGTCGCGGGGATCGCCTTTGGCGACATTGGACTGGTCCTCGGGAAGCGGCTTGCCACGCGGGTCGCGCTGCTCGCGCTCGCACCCGGCCGAAGCGAGGGCCGCCAACAGGATCAGACTAACGCGGAAGCGCGAAGACAAAGAGCCGCCCTCCCGCCTTGGTGCGGCCCGGAAGGTCGCGCATCGCGTTGACGAAGCCGAGCGCTCCGCTCGGGTCGCGGGGATCGAGCGCGCCTGCGACGATCGCTCCGGCCCAGCCGCCGACGCCCGAATGGACCGCGACATATTGGCGTCCGTCCGGGCCTCGATAGCTGATCGGCTGGCCGATGATCCCGGAATCGAGCTTTGCCCGCCACAGCAGCTTGCCGGTCGTCGCGTCCAGCGCCTTGAACCAGCCGTCCATCGTTCCGTAGAACACAAGGTCGCCGCCGGTCGCGAGCGCCGGGCTCCACAGCGGCAGATCCTCCTTGAGCTCCCATGTGGCCCGCCGCCGCACCGGATCCCACGCGGTGAACACCCCGCGATTGCCGCCCGGCCCCGGATACATCTTCACGTCCGCCCCGACATAGGGCGTCCCGGCGATATAGTTCGCCTCGATCGCGCCGACGTCCATGCACAGATTGATGTGCGGCACGTAGATCAGGCCGGTGCGCGGGCTGAAGGCCGAAGGGTTCCAGTCCTTCGCGCCGGGCGCGGCCGGGCAGATGTTGCGGACCACCCGGCCCTCCTTGGGCTCCTTCTCCTTGACCGGGATCAGCTGCCCCGTGCGAAGGTCGACGCCGCGCGCGCTGTTGATATAGCCGTAGGCGTCGGCGGACAGGACCTGCCCGCTCGCCCGGTCGATCACGTACATGTAGCCGTTGCGGCCGGGCCGGACGAGCACTCCGCGCATCCGCCCGCCGACCGGCATGTCGAGCAATATCTGCTCGTTGATGTCGTCATGGTCGTAAAGATCGTGCGGCGACGATTGGTAGAACCAGCGTGCCTGGCCGGTCCTTATGTCGCGCGCGAACACGCCGGTCGTCCACTTGTTGGCGCCGGGCCTCTGCGCCGGATTCCACGGGCCGGGATTGCCGGTGCCGTAGAAGATGGTCTTCGTCCGCGGATCGTAGCTGATCCAGCCCCAGACCGTGCCGCCCCCGATCTTCCAGGCCTCGGGCGGCCACGTCGCCACGCCCAGGTCCTTGCCCCGGTCGCTCGGATAGAATGGACGGAAGCCCGGGCCGATCAGCACGTCCTTGTCCGGGCCGGTGCTGTACGCCTTCCAGACCACCCGGCCCGATCCGGCGTCGAGCGCCGCGATCCATCCGCGCACCCCGAATTCGCCGCCCGAATTGCCGACCAGCACCCGGCCCTCCGCGACGAGCGGCGCCATGGTGATCGTCTCGCCCTTGTTGATGTTGCCGAGCTGGGTCCGCCAGATCTGGCGCCCGCTCGCGGCGTCGATGGCGATGGCCTGGCCGTCCAGGGTGTTGAGGAACAATCGCCCGCCCGAATAGACCGCGCCGCGATTGACCACGTCGCAGCAGGCGACGCCTTGGGCCGCGCGCTTCTGCGCAGGCCGGAAGGTCCATTTCACCGTCGGCCGCGGCTTGGCGAGGTCGAGCGCGATGACGCTGTTGGGGTAAGGGGTGACCAGATACATGGTCGATCCGATCACCAGCGGCGGCGCCTCGTGGCCTCGGCGGTTGCCGGTGTCGAAGTTGAAGACCGGCCGAAGCTGCCGGACGTTGCTCCGGTTGATCTGGCCGAGCGCGCTGTAGCGGGTGCTCGCAAAATCCTTGGACGGCATCGTCCATTGCCCGTCGTCGGCGGGCGCCGCTCCGGCGGCCGGGCGCGCGCGCTGCGCATCGAGCTGGGCCGGGAGGAGAAGAGCAAAGAGGACGATCGGGGCAAACAGGCGCTGTCCGAGGGCCGACCGCATGAACATCTTCCCCAGTTTCGCGCGGAACATCGCCGTTTCTCGGGCCCCGCGCGGCCCTTCTTTCATGCGGCGTCCCGCTTCATGGCCCGCCCGCGCGGCAAGGCAATAACCTCGATCAATGTCCCCGCCCGGGACAGTCGAAATTCAGGGCCGTTTATGGCCTTGATGTCGTGGTGAATATTTTCTTAACCCTGCGGCATGAACCGCCTCGCGCCGCTCATCGTTCGACTTCCCGAGCGCTCCGCGCCGGTCCGTGCCTTGGCGGTCCCGCGCCACTGGGCGGATTTCGAAATGGCGCTGGCCGCTTCGCCGGCCTGGCTTCAGGACGCGAAGCTGTTCGCCACCTTTTGGCTCGGCGGCCTCATCTTCTTCGGCACGTTGATCGCCTGACTCTTCAGGCCGAAGGCGGCCGGTCCCCGAGCAGATAGCGCGGGCCGGCCCCGAGGCCCGCTGCGCGGTCGCCGGGATTGTACAGGGCGCACTGGCTGAGCGAGAGGCAGCCGCATCCGATGCAGCCCTCGAGCAGGTCGCGGGTCTGCTCGAGCATCCTTATCCTCTCGTTGAGCCGGTCGCGGATCCGCGCGCTGATCTTCTGCCAGTCGCTTTGGCTCGGCGCCCGGCCCTGCGGCAGGGTGGCGAGCTCGGCCCTGATCTCACCGAGCGTCAGGCCAAGCCTTTGGCCGACCATCGCGAAGGACAGGCGCCGGATGTCGGCGCGCATGAATCGGCGCTGGTTCCCGGACGACCGGATCGCGCTGACCAGGCCCTTCTCTTCGTAGAATCGGATCGCCGAGACCGAGAGGCCGGTCCGCCGCGCAAGCTCGCCGATCGTCAAGGTGGGGGAAAGGGCCATTCGATTTCCTCGATCTGAAAGCTTGACCTCAACTTAGCTTGAGGTTGTACGACTCGCAAATCCGGGGCGATCCAGTCCACGCATCAGGAGGGAATTTCATGGCGGTTCCGCGCATCGAGCATGTCAACATCACGGTCAGCGATCCCGAACGCGCGGCGGCGCTGATGGAGAATCTGTTCGGCTGGCCGGTACGCTGGCAAGGGCCCTCGCAAATGGGCGGCCGAACGATCCATGTCGGCTCCGACCGGCACTACATCGCACTCTACACGGGCCAGCCTTCCTATCCGCGCGAGACCTTCGCCAAGGGCCGGCCGCTCAACCATATCGGAGTCGAGGTCGACGATCTCGACTCGGTCGAGGCGAAGGTGGTCGAGGCCGGCCTGACGCCATTCTCGCACGGCGACTATGAGCCCGGCCGCCGCTTCTATTTCCTCGACCATGACGGCATCGAGTTCGAGGTGATCAGCTACGCCTGATATTCATCCGCGCGCAGGCGAGGACCCGGACGACGCGTCTTTGCCGCGCCGGCGAATTCCGCGAACGCAGTCATGCAGGCACATCCCGATTTCACGCGAAGGCGCGAAGCCGAAGCTCTGCTTCGCTCGTCCGCCTCTCCCCCTCCGCGTCCTCTTCCCTGGAAGCCGCAGCCGCAGAAGGTGCGAAGAAGGGCTGGCTCCCACTACTTCGTGCCTCCGCGCCTTCGCGTGAAATAATCGAGATGAGGTGCCGGGCGCCGACCTGCGCAAAGGATCCTCCCTGATGTGGGAGACGCAATATTGAATTCGGCCGCCGCGCGGTCGCCGTCTCAGTCGCACGCCTTGTGCAGAAGCCAGCCAAGCCAGGCCGCGCCGATGCTCATGATCGCGACGAAGAACAGGGTCTCGGCCACCGACACCCCGAGCATGACGAGGCCGGTCAGGACCATCGCGGCAAGCACCATTCCCCCCGAATTGACGATATTGTTCGCCGCCACCGTCCGCGCCGTCTCGGACTTGGGGACGGTCGTCGTCAGGAAGGCGTAGAGCGGCACCACGAACATTCCGCCCGACACCGCCACCCCGAACAGGTCGAACATCACCCATTCGGCCTGCGAGATCCGGACGAAGGTGGCGAGGTCCATCAGCTCGGGGCCGGGCGGCGGCCAGTTGATCACGTTCCAGTAGAGGTGGCAGATGAACAGGCCCATGGCGAGCGCGGCGGGCGGCGAATAGGTCGCCGCCACCTTGCCCTTGAGCAGCCGGTTGATCAGCACCGATCCGACCGCCACTCCGACCGAGAAGATTGCCAGGAAGAGCGTCGCGACCTGCTCGTTGGAGTGGAGGACGTTCTTGACCAGGGGCGGGAACTGCGCCGCGAGGATGGCGCCCATCATCCAGAAGAAGCTGATCGACGCGATCGCCAGGAACAGCCGCGGAATGTGCAGGGTCGCGTTCACCAGCGCGATCGACGCCCGGATGATGTGCCAGTCCATCTTGGCCGCCGGCGCGTCCGCCTCGGGCGGGGCGGGGGGCACCATCGCACCGCTGATCCGCCCCAATATCGCCACCGCGAGCACGCCCGCCGCTGCATAATTGTAATGGTTGGTTCCGAGCAGCCCGCCCGCGATCGTCCCGAGCAGGATCGCGCCGTAGGTGCCGGCCTCGACCAGCCCGGTGCCGCCGAGCACCTCGTCCCGCCTCAGATGCTGGGGCAGGATCGCATATTTGATCGGCCCGAAGAAGGTCGAGTGGACGCCCATCGCGAACAGCACCGCGAGCATGAGCGTGACATTGTGGATCATCAGCCCGATCGCCCCGACGATCATGATCCCGATCTCGGCCGATTTCACGAATCGCACGATCCGCGCCTTGTCCATCGAGTCGGCGAGCTGGCCGGCGAGCGCCGAGAACAGGAAGAAGGGGAGGATGAACAGGCCGCCGGCGATCGCGTTGAACGAGGCTTCTTTGGCCGGGTCGTTATAGACCGCATAGGTGACCAGGATCACCATGGCGGACTTGTAGAGATTGTCGTTGAAGGCACCGAGGAACTGCGTGACGAACAGCGGCAGGAACCGCCGCTGCCGCAGCAGGTGCATCGAATCCTGCACGGATCAGCGGCCTGCCTGGCTACGCGACATCATGGGTCGCGGGTCATAAAGGGTAAAACGCGCGGGTCAAACCGCGCTTGCGCCCGGCTCCCGATATTCCGCCGGCGGGATCAGCCGGCCGCTGCCCCCAGCGGGGCGAAGATCCGGCCCCGGTCGAAGGTCCGCCCGGTCAGCGCCAAGTCGTTCAGCCCGATCAGCTTGAACGTTCCGAGCCTCGCCTCGCGCGGCGGGTGCCCGTCGCGCTCGACGGTGACCGCGCGAAGATAGAGCTCGTCATGCTTCGTGATCAGCGAGTGCGGCGCGAGAACGGACCGTCCGCGATTGTAGGCGGACGAAACCATCAGCGACCGGTCGATCGCGAGCTCCAATATCTGTTCCGGGCTGGCTTGCGGGATCATGTTCGGTCTCGCATCTTTGCTGCACTGCAATATCGAACCTGAATCGCGCCTTTCCAAGACCAGTCCGCAGTGATTTTTTCACCGCGCGATGTGTCCGCGCGCGGACAGAAGCATGTCCGGAACCGGACAAAGAGACGCGAGCCAAGCGTCGATTACAGCCGTAAACAGAGAGGCTACGGGCGTGGCACGTCCCTTGCACTTCCGTTGCACATCGCGCTCGAATGCGAGCGGCTCGGA
>Ga0193706_1001201_pt1 | contig 11974 bp, 11 predicted proteins | sample U3c1metaG_FD_160130 | JGI IMG/M metagenome (GOLD analysis project Ga0193706, IMG submission 160130) | Soil microbial communities from a riparian zone of the East river system, Colorado, United States - U3c1 | ecosystem: Environmental > Terrestrial > Soil > Riparian zone | place: USA: East River... | reverse complement strand
CTCCACGTCCATCCGCAGACGGTGCGCTACCGGCTGGCACAGCTGCGCGAGCTGTTCGGCGACGCGCTCGACGACCCGCAGCGCCGCTTCGAGCTGGAGCTGGCGCTGCGGGCCGAGGGAGTGTTCGACGGCGCGGCGGGCTGAGCGCCGAAAGCGCCCAGCCCGTGCGTCACGTCACGTCACGGGTTGCAGCTGAAAACCGGGTCGTTCGCATCCGCTTCAGCCGCTTCGTCCGTGTCCCCACCGCAGGACACGGCGTCGTCGGTCGTGCCGTCTCTCGCGTGGAGTCTGTCGTTGCCTGCCTGGCCGAACAGTTCGTCGGCGCCGGCGTCGCCGAACAGGATGTCGTTCGCCACACCGCCGAACAGGTCGTCCTTGTCCGCACCGCCGGACAGTCTGTCGTTGCCTTCTTCGCCCCACAGCGAGTCGTTCTCGGTTTCGCCGTCGATCTGATCGTCGCCTTCGTCGCCGTGGAGCTTGTCGGCGCCGGGACCGCCGGTCACCACGTCGGCGCCTGCTCCGGCGAGGATCGTGTCGCCGTCTCTCTGGCCCTTGACATCGTCGTCGCCGGCGCCGCCCTCGAGCCGGTCGGTGCCGTCGTGGCCTTCGACGATGTCGTTGCCGTTGCGTCCATCGACGACGTCCGCCCCACTGCGCGCCCAGATCGTGTTCGCGTTCTGGTTGCCGGTCAGCACGTCGCCGACGTCGGTCCCCTCGAGGATCTCGCTGTCGGCGCCGACCCACGTGAACGTCTCGCCGGGGCAGGCGTTGTTGTCATCGTCGGTGCGCTTGAACGCGTGGCCGTACCAGCTGTTGGCGAGGGTGCCCGCGTCGCCGCTCGGGTTGCCGAGCGTCGCGTTGACACCCGTCTGCGTGCGCGCGAAGCCGGCGATGTCCTGGCCGGGACCGCCGCGGTAGACGTGCCCCTCGCACGGGTCCGAGGTCACGAGCTGGTCGTTGCCTTCGTCCGCGAACAGCTCGTCGCCGCCGCTGCCGACCGCGAGCAGCGCATCGTCGCCGCCGTTGCCGTCGAGATCGTCGACCCCGCTGTTGCCGGAGGAGAGCGTCTCGACACCCGCGCTGCCGGTGATCGTGTCGTCGTCGGTGCCGCCGTCGAGGTCGATCGTCATGCCGTTCGGCGCGGCTTCTCTGTTCGTGACGGCGTCATCGCCGGCGCCGCCGAACCACGAGCCGCCGGCCGAGACCGGCACCAGCGGACCCTCATCGGGGTCCGGTATGACCTCGAACGCGCATCTGACGGTGCCTCTCGTCGGGGTCGTGCAGTTGGAGCCGGTCGTGTTGAGGGTCACGGGTGAGCCGTTGGAGCTTGCGACGACCGTGTACGTGAGGCCGTTGTTGGTCAGCGTGAACGTCTCATCGGCCGAGCCGCCGACGACGATCAGCATCGGGTCGGGCAGGATCGGTTCGATCGCGATCGGATTGGTTCTGTCGATGTACGCGAACGGCGCGGTCAGATTCGTGCTCGGCTCTCTGCACGGTTCCGGCGTGCACGAATCGGTGCCCATGCCGCCGTGGAGGCTCTGGTTTCTGACGCTCGCATCGGAGACGATCTGGTCGTTGAACGGCGACCCGATCACGGTCTCGATGTTTCTGACGTCGTCCGTGCCGTTGCCGACCGCTGTGAGCGGTCTCACGGTGCCGACGTCTCCGCTCGCCTTCAGGTTCACGACGACGCCGTCGAGGCCGTTCGCCTTGCCGCCGGTGGGCGTCGTGTCGGCGAAGCTCGCGACGTCGTTGTCGTTTCTGTCTTCGTTGATCCCGCCGTCGAAGACGTCGCCGTTCGTGCCGCCGCGCAGCCAGTCGTTGCCTTCCTGACCGAACATCTGGTCGGCGCCGTGGCCGCCGAGCAGGACATCGCGTCTGAGCCCACCGTAGAGCTCGTCGTCGAGCAGCTCGCCGAACAGCTTGTCGTGGTCGTCGCCGCCGTGCAGGTCATCGCTGCTGCCGCCGCCGTAGACGACGTCGTTGCCGTCGCCGGCGCAGACGATGTCCTTGCCGTACTCGGCTCTGATCGTGTCGTCGCCGCTGGTGCCGACGATGTAGTCGGGTCTTTCCGTGCCGACGGTCAGCCCCGGATCATCTGCCGTGATGACGTTGTAGCCGGGCGGCGGCGGGTTGTTGCACGAGTTGACTTCCGCCTGCGCTGGCCCCGCGGCGAACGCGAGCAGCACGACGACGCACACCATCGACGATGGCGCGCGTATGCGCTTCCAGTCCATGACGTTCCCCCTGTCGCTGATAGGGCGCGGACGAGAGCTCTCTCACCCGCGTCGACAGCGCTACCCCTGCTCACGCGGGGCTACGCACCGGAGGTCTGTGCGCTGCCCGACCCGCGGCGCTAAGCCGCGGGCGTCTCGGCGGGTGTGGCGATCTGGCTGTCGGCGGCGGAGGCGATCATGTCCTCCGCGATCTCGTCATGCCAGGCGTAGACGACCGGCACCTGGTAGCGCCCGCTGTAGTCCACGCGGAAGCGGACCATCTCGGGGCCGTCCCAGTAGCGCTCCCACTCGAGTCTCGACTCGAACCACACCATCTGCGTGATTCTGTACGCATCGTCGCGCGAGCGGTGGACGCGGTACTGCGTCGCGCCGTAGCGGATCGACGCGGCCGCGACCTCGGTCACCGCCGCGGCGAGCGTGTCGCCGCGGAAGAGCGTCGCGTACCAGGGGATGTGAACGACTCCGGCCATGGGCGGGATCCTAGCGGCCGGGCCGCGCGAGCGGCGTCGCGGCAACGACCGTCACGCCCCGACCTCCGCCCGGATCGCGCCCGGCCCCTCGGCCGTCTTGCCCTGGCCCTCCTCGGTGGCGCCGACGAGGATCGCGATCTTGCCGAGGTGCTTGTTGTCGCGCAGCAGCTGGTGGGCCTCGGCGACCTTCTCGAAGCCCATCGTCCGCCACAGCACCGGCCGCACGAGCGACTGCTCGATCAGCTCGTTCGCCTTCGTCGCCTCCCAGGCGTTGGCGAAGTGCGAGCCGATGATCTGCTTCTGGCGCATCCACAGGTAGCGCACGTCGAAGTCGAGCTGGTAGCCGGAGGTGGCGCCGCAGATGACGACTCTGCCAAACGGCTTGACGCACAGCACCGAGGTCGGGAAGGTCGCTCTGCCGACGTGCTCGAAGACGATGTCGGGCGCGCCGCCGAGCTTCTCCTCGACCGCCTTGCAGAAGCGGCGCGACTCCTTGAAGCGCGCCTTCTCCTCCTCGGGCGACTCGCCGCCCTTGCGCATCATGCCCTTGAACTCGTTGCGGTCGATGTAGTCGACGGCGCCGAGCTGCTTGATCAGCTCGCCCTTCTCCGCCGAGGAGACGACGCCCACGGACTGAGCGCCGGCGATCTTGCAGAGCTGCGTCGCGAACACGCCGAGGCCGCCGGCGGCGCCCCAGATCAGCACGCGATGGCCGGGCTGCAGCTTCGCCTGGTCCATCAGCATGCGGTACGCGGTGAAGTACGTGAGGCCGTAGGAGGCGGCCTCCTCCCACGACAGGCCCTGCGGCTTCGGCAGCAGCTGCTGCGCCTGCACCTTCGTGAACTGGGCGAACGAGCCCCAGGTCGTCTCGTAGCCCCAGATCTTCTGCGAGGGGGCGGCGAGCGGGTCGAGGCCGTGGACCTCGGGGTCCTCGTAGGAGGCCTGGTTGCAGTGGATCACGACCTCGTCGCCGGGCTGCCAGCGCGTGACGCCCTCGCCGACCTTCCAGACGATGCCGGACGCGTCCGAGCCGCCGATGTGATGCCCGTACTGGGGATGGTCGCCGTACTTCATGACGGAGACCGGCTCGCCGAGTGCGGCCCACACGTTGTTGAAGTTGACGCCCGCCGCCATCACGCGCACGACGACCTCGAAGGCGCCCGGCTGCGGTGTCTCGATCTCCTCCAGCTGGAAGGCGTCGACCGGCTCGCCCAGGCGCTCCTCGCGGATCACCCACGCGGTCATCGTCTCGGGGAGCGTCCCCGGCTGGGTCGCCACGCTCGCGACCTGGCTCACGTCAACAGCCACACGGCACCTCTTCGCAGTTTCAGTTCGACGGAAGTGAGGGCCGGATCGTAGCGATGGGAGGAGGCTCGCCTATCCGGTGGCTCACTCGATGAAGCGGTTGCGCCGGAACCAGGTGTAGAGGATCACGCAGGAGAGCGCGGCGCCGCCGACGCCGAACACGGCGAACGCCCAGAAGCTGTCGACGTGTCTCACGAGCCAGCCGAAGTTCTGGCCAAAGAAGCCGGTCAGCGCCGTGATCGGGAGGAAGATGGTCGCGACGAGCGTGAGCTGCTTCATCACGACGTTGAGGCGGTTCGAGACGGTCGACAGGTAGACGTCCATCGTGCTCGTCAGCAAGTCGCGGTAGGAGTCGACCATGTCGGAGACGCGGATCAGGTGGTCGTAGACGTCGCGGAAGTAGTCGTGCGTACCCGGGTCGAGGCCCGGCAGCTCGTGCAGCTCGTCGAGCGTGCGGGCAGCGAGGTCCCGCTGCGGCGTGACGATGCGCCGCATCGTCACGAGGCTGCGCTTGAGGTGGAAGACGCGCTGCAGCTGCGCGTCGTCGGGCGACAGGACGATCGCGTCCTCCAGCTCGTCGATCTCGTCGTCGATCGCCTCGAGCAGGGGGAAGAAGCTGTCGGTCAGGGTGTCGAGGATGCGGTAGACGACGAACTGCTCGTCCGGCGCCGGATCCTCGGTCGTGCGACGGCGCAACGCATCGATCGGATCCGCCTGCCCACGCCGCACCGTCACGACCCAGTCGCCGCTGACGAGCAGGTGCACCTCGATCATCGACGGCGCGTCGTGCCCGATCGCGCGAGCGCCGTAGAAGACGAGCAGCATGTGGTCGCCGTAGCGGTCGATCTTCGGTCGCTGGCCGAACTCCCGCGTGTCCTCGAGCGCGAGCGGGTGCCAGCCGAGCCGCTGGGCGAGCGCGTTCAGCTCCTGCTCGCTCGGATCGACGAGGTCGAGCCAGAAGAACTCCCCGCGCGCGGTCAGCTCGTCGATCGCGTGCTCGTCAATGGTGTCGAGCACCTGCACCGCCGAGACGCTAGAACGCAGAGCGGACGCTCCTGAGGGGTGGATCGTCGTGCCCGGCAAGGACGCAGGGAGCGTGGCCTGCTTCGCAGGCGAGCGACCGAGGACGTCGCCGGGTGCGACGAGGCGCCGCTCAGGGCTGGAGGAGATCCTGCTGGGCCGTAGGCCGCGGCGGGCCGACGTTCAACGGCGCCGACTGGAGCGCGCCGTCGGCGACGCCGATCACGCAGCGCCCCTCGAGCAGCGGGAGCTGGAGGCGGGCCGTGTCCTCGGGGTTGATCGGCCCGCTGGAGACGTCGCCGTCGACGCACGAGCTGTTGGAGCCGTCGGGCGCGGTCAGCGTGACGTCGCGCGAGCGGCCGCTCTCGTTCGCGACGATCACCACGACCGGGCCGGCGCCGACCCGATCCGGCGAGACGGCGACGCGCTCGCTCGTGAGGTTGACGGCGACGTTGATCGGCGCCGGGGGTCGCGCTGCGTTGTCATAGCTGTCCGAGGATCCGCACCCGGCGCCGGCGATGACCAGCGCCGTGAGGCTGAGCGCTCCCGCTCCGAACGTCCGCGTCCGCATCGTGGCCTGGGTCTCCCTAATCGCTCCGGCCGGTGGCCGGCCTGTCGTCCGGCGGCACCCCCCGGGCCGCTGGGCGGGAACCTTAGCCGACTGGCCAGTCAATCGCGAGCCGCGCGTCCGAATCCCAGCGAAGACGGGGATTCCGCCGGCATGGCGATGTCAGGACGGCTTGTCGTGCGAGGCGGCGACGAGGCGCTCGCGCTCGTCGGCGAGCTCGAGCAGCTCACGCTGGAGGCGCTCCCAGGAGACCAGCTCCGTCTCCTCGTAGTCCGTGCCCGCAAGCGCGCTCGTGCTGCTGCGGTAGTCGGCCCACGCCGTGCGCATGCGCTCGTCCAGCTCCTCGAGCTGGCGGCTGGTCTCGTGGTCGGCTGCGAACGTGGTCATCGGGCGCCTCCTTCCTTCGATGGTGACCCCGTGCAAATCACATCCTACCCCTGTGCACGGTCGCAACACGACCGTGGCCGGGCGTCACATCGTGAACGGCAAGTCCACGACATCTGCATTGGCCGTTCCGGCGGACACGACGCTGCCCGGCGGAGCCTCGCGGCGCACCAGCGCGAGCCCGATCGGGCCGAGCGTCGGCGAGCGGACGACGCTGCCAAGGCGGCCGACGACTCTGCCGTCGAGCGTCAGCTCCGTGCCGGGCTCGACCGGCTCCGACAGCCGCAGGCCCCGCAGGTGGCGATTCGGCTTGCCCTTGTAGTGGAGTCGCGCGACCGTCTCCTGCCCGACGTAGCAGCCCTTCGTGAAGGAGACGGCGCGCTCGTTCAGGCCCGCCTCCTGGGGGATCGTCGTGTCGTCGAGGTCGATTCCATAGCGCGGGCGGCCGTGCTCGACGCGCAGCACCTCGACGGCCTCCTCGGCTACGGGTGCGGCGCCGCGGACGGCGAGCGCCGCGGCGAGCGCCGCGGTGTCGGCGGCGTCGCAGATCAGGTCGACGCCGACGTCGGTCGCGACGGCGAGCGCGCCGATTCCGTCGACGGTGGTCGCGACGTTCGCGTGCTCCTCGGCGGGGAGCCCCTCGGCGTCCGCTCCGGCGACACGGCGCGCGTCGGGGCCCACGAGCGACAGCAGGCCGCGCTCGAGCGTGCGCTTGTCCAGCTCGGCGTCGAAGCCGACGCGCGCGCGGTGCAGCACGTTGAAGATCGCCTGCAGCGCGCTCCGCTCGACGTCGAGCAGCAGCTCGTCGCCCCTGTCGAGGATGCGCAGGTCGCCGAGCATCTTGCCCTTCGGGCTCAGCAGCGCGGCGTAGCAGCCGCTGCCGGAGGTCAGCGCCTCGACGTCGTTCGTGACCTGGCCCTGCAGGAACGACTTCGCCTGCGCACCGGTGAACGCGAGCTTGCCCCGCTCCGAGCGGTCGAGCAGGCCGCAGCCCTCGCGCACGGCGCGGTCGTCGCCGGTCATCTGCTCGAGCGTCGTCACGGCCTTCGAGGATAGTGCCGCGGTACGCTTCGTCGGATGCCCCTCGCCGACACGTTCCAGCAGATCGTCGACTCGCTGCCTGACGACTGGACCGACCTCGAGCTCGACGTGCGGCTCGCCGACGAGTCGCGCTACGTCGACGCCGCCGTCTACCTCGTCACGTGCAACGCCCAGCCGTACTCCAGACACGACTGGCACTGGCGGATCCTCGTCGCGCACCGCTTCGGCCACGCCGCCGCGGTGCCGGCCGTGCACGGCGCGCTGAGACTGCTCGACGACGCCGGGATCGCCGGCGAGCTGGCGCTGCGCGAGGTGCGCGCCGGCCGCGTCGAGGTCACGCAGATGTGGGGCCGGCCGGAGTCGATCCGGCAAGAGCACCGCGCGCTGCGCGCGCAGTAGCTCCGCACGCTTCGCGCGCAGCAGGCAGGATGTCGGCCATGATCGCCGTCGTCACCGGTGCGTCGAGCGGGATCGGCGAGGCGACCGCGCGGCGGCTCGCGGCCGAGCCTGGCTGCCGGCTCGTGCTCGTCGCGCGGCGCGAGGAGCGCCTGCGTGCGCTGGCCGAGGAGTGCGGCGGCGCGACCGTCGTCGCCGTGGACCTGCTGGCAGATGAGGCGCCCGCGCGCGTGCGCGAGGCGCTTGAGCGCGAGCACGGCGGCCGGCTCGACTTGCTCGTCAACAACGCCGGCGCCTCCTGGAACGCCGACTTCGCCGAGGGCGGCTGGGAGAACGTGCGTCGCACGATGGCCGTGAACTTCGACGCCCAGGTCCGCCTGACGGAGGAGCTGCTGCCGCTGCTGCGCGCGTCGGCCCCCTCCTCGCTCGTGAACGTGAGCTCGACGGCGGGCCGCGTGGGCCGCGGCAGTGGCGGCGCCTACTCGGCCTCGAAGTTCGCGCTCGCCGGCTGGAGCGACGCGCTGCACGTCGAGGAGAGGCCGCACGGCGTGCACGTCGGGCTCGTGCTGCCGGGCTTCGTCGCGACCGAGGGCTTTCCGCAGAGAATGCTCGTCGACCGCACGGTCACGCGCTGGGCGGTCTCGAGACCGGAGCGCGTCGCGGAGGCGATCCTCGACGCCGGCCCCGGCGGCGCCGCCGAGCGCTATGTCCCGCGCGCGTACTGGGTCGCCGCCCTGCTGCGAATCGCCGCCCCGCGCTTGGTCCGTCGCGTGCTCGCGCGCTCGGGCGACCGTCTGATCGCCCGCAGACCCGACGCTCCGGAGGAATGAGTGTCGGGTTGCCGCCCTATTGGGGCGGCAACCCGACGCAGGTCGGGCCTCAGGCCGCGTCGTCGCTTGCGGCGCCCGACTCGGGGACGACGGTTGGGTCGAACAAGCGGTCGACGTCGGGCGGCGAGTCGACGATCCCGAAGCGTGCCTCCCAGCGCGCCCAGCGGTCGAGGATCCGCGGATCGAGGCCGCCGATCCGACCGCCGGGCGGCGACAGCGCGGGCAGGAGCGCGTCGAGCTGTGCCTCCAGTTGTGCGCGATCGAGCCCGCGGACCCGCCCTTCGAGGTCGCTGATGCTGCTTGCCGGATCGTGCACCGTGACGCCGTAGCCGCGCACGAGCGAGCGGACCGTCGCGCTCACGAGCGCCGGCTCGTCGCGCAGCGTGCTGCGAGTGGCGACGAGCACGAGCTCGGGGTAGGGCGGGGCGCCGAAGTCCTCGACGCGCAGCTCGCGCGCGTCGGGACGCGCCTCGCGCAGCGCGACGCCCTCGACGTTCCAGAACGCGGTCGCGCCGTCGACTCTGCCGCCGAGCAGTGCGGGGACGGCGTTGAAGCCGATCGTGACCGTCTCGACCGCGTCGAAGTCCCCGCCGGCGCCCTCGACGATCGAGCGCAGCACGGCGTCATCGCTCGGCAGACCCGTCACGCCGACCTTGCGGCCCTCGAGGTCGCGCGGCGTGCGGATCTCGCCGCTCGTGAGGACCGCGGCGAGCGGGCGCTGGACGATCGACATGAACGCGACGAGCTCGCGGCCTCTCGCGCCGGCCAGCGCGAGGTCGTGGATGTCCATCACCGCGAACTGCGCACGGCCCGACAGCAGCAGCTTGACCGCGTCCGTGCCCGAGCCGGGGACGCGCACGCGCAGGTGAACGCCCTCGGCGTCGTCGAATCCCCGCGCGACCGCGGAGTAGATGCCCGCGTGCGCGGCGTTCGGCGTGAAGTCGAGCAGCAGCGTGGCGTCCGCGTTCGGGCGGTCGTCGGTGGGGTTGTCGCTGTCGCAGGACGCGAGGAGCAGCGCCGCGATCGCGGCCAGCGCGAGGAGGGGGAGGAGGCGGCGCATTGGCCCGGCAGGATAGGGGCCGTGCCCGGATGGGGCGGCGTCGCTAGACGGAGGCCGGCACGAGGTGCACGACGTCGACGTCGTCGCGCTCGAGCACGAACCGGATCCCGTCCTCGGCGAGCTGGTGTGCCTCCTCCAGGGTGCCGGCGACCGCGAGCCAGTGCTCATCGAGGTCCGGGGACTCGGCGACCCAGGTGTCCTCGTCTTGGTAGTACCGGACTCGAACTCGAAGCATCCTCATCACAGTAGCCGTCGCGCCTCATCGGGTTCAAGGCCAGCCTGACGGCACAAGACGCGGCGAACGGTGCTCGGCCGGATCGTCTCGCGGTCGTGGAAGGCGAAGATGATCGGCGGACGTCCGGGAGCGGCGAGGCGGCGGTGCGAGCCTGATTGCCGCACGACGCGGTAGTTGAGCGGCTCGCGGGTCAGGATCGCGAGCAGGCGGCGGGCCTTCAGCGACGGGAAGTCGTCCACCCGGCCGATCGTCTTCAGGCCGCTGTGCCGTGTCTGTCGCGCTTTGCGAAATGTCGGCGCAGGAGCTGCGCTGCGCCTGCGAGACTGCGGCGAGATGCGCCGCCGGGTCACGTTCTCGCGGAACGTCACGCTGTCGCTCTCGCGCACGTGCGTCTCGCACTGCAAGTACTGCGCGTTCCAGACGCACAGAGCGCACCTGCACGCGCCCGACGAGGTCGAGGCGCTGATCGACGGCGCGGCGCGGCGCGGGGTGAAGGAGCTGCTCGTGCTGACCGGCGACGACCCCGCGCACCACCCGGGCGTTCGGGCACGGCTGACCGAGTTCGGCTTCGCCGACTTCGTCGCGTACGTGGCGTGGTGCTGCGAGCGCGGGCTGGAGCGTGGGCTGCTGCCGCACACGAACCTCGGCGCGCTCTCGCGCGAGGACCTGGCGCGGCTGCGTGAGGTGACGGCGTCGCAGGGGCTGATGGTCGAGTCCACGCGCGACGACCTCATCGCGCACGAGGGCTCGCCGACGAAGGACCCGGCGCTGCGGCTGCAGACGATCCGCGACGCGGGCGAGCTGCGGATCCCCTTCACCAGCGGGATCCTCGTCGGCATCGGCGAGACGGAGGAGGACCGCGTCGAGGCGCTCGAGGCGCTCGCCGCGCTGCACGCCGAGCACGGGCACCTGCAGGAGGTGATCCTGCAGAACTTCGTACCGCACGACCGCTACTACGGCCGCGAGCCGGCCGAGATCGCGACCGAGGCGGCGCGCGAGTACTGGCGCACCGGCGTGCACGAGGGGCCGGCGGTGCCGCTGCCGGCGTGGGCGCAGGGGGGCGCCGGGTCGATCTCGATCGAAGGCATGGAGCGGCTGATCGCCGAATGCCGGCGGCTGATGCCGGACGTCGGGATCCAGGTGCCGCCGAACCTCGCCGACTGGTGGCCGGAGCTGGTCGCCGCGGGGGCGACCGACCTCGGCGGGCTGTCCGCGAACGGCGACCACATCAGCCCCGAGCACCCCTTCCCGTCGCCGCACCAGGTACGCAAGCGGCTCGCGCAGGGCGGCTTCGCGCTGACCGAGCGGCTGTGCGTCTACCCGCAGTACATGGACGCGGAGTGGATGGCGCAAGGCGTGCTCGACACGATCAAGGCGAAGTACTGGAGCTTCATCCCGCGCCGCGGGTCGGGGCGGCAGGAGCCGCCGTTCGCGATCCGCTCGGAGCTCGTGGGACCGGCGGTCGAGCAGGCACGCGAGGGCGGCTGGCTCTCGCCGCAGCAACTGACCGCCCTGTTCAGCGAGACGCGGCCGGAGGCCGTCGAGGAGATCCGCGCGGCGGCGGACGAGCTGCGCGCCGAGCTGGCGGGCGACACCGTGACGTTCGTCGTCAACCGCAACATCAACGTCTCGAACGTCTGCATCGTCGGCTGCGCCTTCTGCGGCTTCGGCCAGGGCAGGCGCTCGCCGGACGCCTATGAGCACGACGAGCCGGAGTTCCGCCGCCGCGTCGCGGAGGCGATCCACTACGGCGCCACCGAGCTGTGCATCCAGTCGGGCATCCATCCGGACTGGTCGTTCGAGGACTACCTGCGCTGGTTGCGCGTGGCACATGACGAGGCGGCGGTGCACGGCACCGACCTGCATCTGCACGCGTACTCGCCGATGGAGATCGCGCACATGCAGGACGTCTCTGGCCTGCCGCTGTCCGAGGTCTTCGCGCGCCTGCGCGACGCCGGCCTCGGCTCGACGCCCGGCACCGCCGCCGAGGTGCTGCACGACGGCGTGCGCGAGCGGATCAGCCCGAACAAGCTGCCGGTCGCCCGCTGGGTGGAGGTGATCGAGGCGAGCCACGCCGCTGGGCTGCGCTCCACCAGCACGGTGATGTTCGGCCACGTCGAGGAGCCGTGGGAGCTGGCCGAGCACATGCGCGTGCTGCGCGAGCTGCAGGAGCGCACGGGCGGGATCACCGAGCTCGTTCCCTTGTCGTTCATCCCGTTCCACACGCTGCTCGGGCGCACGCACGGGGTGCAGGAGATCTCGCGCCAGGAGAACCTCAAGCACACGGCCGTCTTCCGCCTCGCGCTCGGGCGCTCGATCCGCAACGTGCAGGCGTCGTGGGTGAAGATGGGTCTGGAGACGGCGACCGAGTCACTGCGCTGGGGCGTCAACGACCTCGGCGGCACGCTGATGGAGGAGTCGATCA
>Ga0193706_1001200_pt1 | contig 11988 bp, 12 predicted proteins | sample U3c1metaG_FD_160130 | JGI IMG/M metagenome (GOLD analysis project Ga0193706, IMG submission 160130) | Soil microbial communities from a riparian zone of the East river system, Colorado, United States - U3c1 | ecosystem: Environmental > Terrestrial > Soil > Riparian zone | place: USA: East River... | reverse complement strand
AAGCCGTACTCGTTGATGCGCGCGTAGCACGCGAGCGAGCTGATAAGACCAATATTCGGACCTTCAGGGGTCTCGATCGGGCAGATGCGGCCGTAGTGCGTCGGGTGAACGTCGCGGACTTCGAATCCGGCGCGCTCACGCGAGAGACCACCCGGCCCGAGGGCGGACAAGCGGCGCTTGTGCGTGACCTCGGAGAGCGGGTTGGTCTGATCCATGAACTGCGAGAGCTGCGACGAGCCGAAGAATTCCTTGATGGCCGCGATGACCGGCTTGGAGTTGATCAGGTCGTGGGGCATCGCGGAGTCGATGTCCTGATGGACCGACATCTTCTCCTTGATGGCGCGCTCCATGCGCACGAGGCCGATGCGGAACTGGTTCTCGAGCAGCTCGCCGACTGCGCGGACGCGGCGGTTGCCCAGGTTGTCGATGTCATCGACGCGACCCACATCTTTGCGAAGGCGGAGGAGGTAGTTGATGACGACGTAGAAGTCGTCCGGCGTCATCGTCTTCTGGGTGACCGGGCTGTCGAGGTCGAGCTTGATGTTGAACTTGAAGCGGCCCACGCGTGAGAAGTCGTATTTGCGAGCGTCGAAGAACATGCCTTCGAAGAGGGCCTTCGCCGACTCGAGCGTCGGGGGATCGCCCGGACGCATGCGACGGTAGATCTCGATGATGGCGGCCTCGAAGGACTTGGACGTATCTTTGCGAACCGTATTGAGCAGGATGTCGGAAACGAGATCCCACTCGGGGAAGATCACTTCCATCTCGTTGATGCCACGATCGCGGAGCACTTCGGCCCAGTCGGCCGGAACGCTTTCGCTGGCCTCGAAGAGGACCTCGCCGGTGTTGACGTCGACGACGTCGCCGAGGAACACGGCCTTGTCGAGCGCGGCGTAGTCGACCTTGACGGTGGTCTCGTTGTTCTTCGTCAGCTGATCGGCCATCTTCTGGTCGAGCTTGATGCCGCCGAAGACGGTGCGCACGGCACGGCGGCCGCGGATGGAGTGACGCTCTTTCGCCTCTTCCTGATCGAGGACGCGGCGGTCGAATGTCAGCTCAGCGCCTTCCTTGGCGAGGCGGACCCGGATCGGCGTGTAGAACTGGCGAAGGATCTCTTCATCCGTGGTCAGGCCGAGGGCGCGGAGGAAGACGCTTCCCAGGAACTTGCGCTTGCGGTCGATGCGGACGTAGAGGATGTTCTTCTGGTCGTACTCGAACTCCACCCAGGAGCCGCGGTACGGAATGATCTTCGAGAGGAAGGTGTGGGCTGATTCCTTGGTGAAGAACACCCCGGGCGAGCGGTGGAGCTGCGAGACGATGACGCGCTCGGTTCCGTTGATGATGAACGTACCGTTGTCCGTCATCAGCGGGATGTCGCCGAAAAATACTTCCTCTTCCTTGGCGTCGCGCATGTGCTTGACGCCGGTGTCGGGGTCCTTGTCGTAGACGAAGAGGCGGAAGGTGACCTTCAGCGGGACGCTGTAGGTCATGCCGCGCTCCTGGCACTCCTCGACCGAGTACTTCATCTGCAGGTCGACGGGGTTGCCGCAGATGTCGCAGACCTCGACGCGGTTCTTGTTGACGACGCCGCAGGACGGGCAGTTGACCGTCTCCTCGTGCGGGTGATCGGTGATGATCTTGTTCCCGCAGTTCGCGCACGTCATGCGCAGGTGCTCGAGACCCTTGAGCTGTCCGCACTTGCATTCCCAGTTCCCGATGGCGAACCGGACGAAATCCAGCGAGCAGGTCTCGCGGAAATCGCTGAAGGGGAACACGCTGGTGAAGACGGACTGAAGGCCCGTGTCTTCGCGCTCCTCCGGGAGGAGGTTCATCTGGAGGAAACGTTCGTACGACTTACGCTGCACGTCGATGAGATTCGGCAGCGCCATGTACGAACGGATCTTCGAGAAGTCGTGACGAACCGGCTCCTGTTTCGGCATGGCTCCGTTCATTCGGTGAGACTCCTTTTTCGGTTGCCGGTTGCCGGTTGCCGGTTGCCAGTCTGACGCGGAGTGCGCGTCATCCTTGAAAGCCGAGAATCCACAAACGAAACCGAATACGCGTTTAGGCGAGGCCGGCTTGCAGGCGACGCAAGCCGGAGTCACGCGATTTTGGGCGCTATCGAGAAGGCCGCTCCCCCCCTCTCTGGCCCGAAGTGATGGTGTGCTGCTCTAGACGACAATTCCGGGCGGCGCAGAATTGCACCGCCCGGAGGATGTCCCTGTCATCCCGAGCGTGAGCGAGGGACCTGGACGGGTGGGGCTGCGAGGCAGGAACTTTGCGCCCCGCCCACCCAGGTCCCTCGCTGACGCTCGGGATGACAGTCGTGCTTACTTGACGGAAACCTTCGCGCCGGCGTCTTCGAACGCCTTCTTGATCTTGGCGGCCTCGTCCTTCGAGACGCCTTCCTTCACGGTCTGGGGAGCGCCCTCGACGAGGTCCTTCGCTTCCTTCAGGCCGAGCGAGGTGACCTCGCGGACTGCCTTGATGACGTTGATCTTCTTCTCGCCAGCGCTCTCGAGCACGACCGTGAACTCGGTCTGCTCCTCGACCGGGGCGGCAGCGGCGGTGGCGCCGGCAGCCGGGGCGGCCGCAACGGACGCGGCGGCGGACACGCCGAAGCGATCCTCCAGCGCCTTGACCAGATTGGCCAGGTCGAGAACCGTCATCGTCTCAATCTGCTTCACGAAATCATCAGTAGAAATAGCCATTTCAGCCTCCAAAAATCTTGTCGTAGAGTCAAATCCAAGCGGGCGTGGAACACCCGCGCCAATTGATTACGCTTCTGCCGGTGCTTCCGGTGCTTCCGATGCTTCTGCCCCGCCGCCCTTCTGCTTCGCGATCTGGTCGAGCACGACCGCGATGTTGCGGATCGTGCCGTTGAGCACGACCGCGAGCCCGCGAATCGGGTACTGCATGAGGTACAGCAGCTTCGACACGAGCTCTTCACGCGAGGGAAGGTTGGCGATGGTCTGGATCTCGCCCGCGGCGACGATCTGGCCCGCGAGCATGGCGCCCTTGAACTGCACGGTGGGAACGTCCTTGGCGAACTTCGTCAGGACCTTCGCCAGCGCGACGGCATCGGTGGTGTTGTACGCGACCGCAGTCATGCCCGAGAACGTGCCGGTCAGCTTCTGGAGCGGCGAGTCCTTGACGGCGATGAGCGCGAGCGTGTTCTTGAGGACCACGTACTCCGACCCCGTCTCCCGGACCTGCTTGCGCAGCTCGGTGACCTGGGGAACGGTGATGCCCTTGAAGTCGAGCACGAACGCGTTCGTGGCCTGGCCGATGCCTTCGGTGAACGTGGAGATCGCTTCTGCTTTCTGTTCGCGATTCTTCATGGCGTCTACCCTTCGGCCTTGGTCTCGGCGATGGACGTGTCGATCGAGACCGACGGGCTCATCGTCGAAGAGATGTAAATCGAGCGGACGTACTTGCCCTTCGCAGCGGCGGGCTTCGCCTTGCGGACCGCGTTGATGATCGCGTAGGCGTTTTCCTGAAGCTGTTCCTTGCTGAAGGCGATCTTGCCGACCGGAACGTGGATGATCGCGGTCTTGTCGACGCGGAACTCCACCTTACCGGCCTTGATCTCCTGCAGCGCCTTGGCGACGTCGAACGTGACGGTGCCGGTCTTCGGGTTGGGCATCAGGCCGCGGGGGCCGAGGACCTTTCCGAGCTTACCGACGGAACGCATCATGTCCGGAGTAGCGATGACGGCGTCGTAGTCGACCCAGCCGCCCTGGATCTTCTCGACCATCTCGTCGCCACCCACGAAGTCGGCGCCGGCCTCGGTCGCCTCCCTCTGTTTATCGCCCTGTGCGATCACGAGCACGCGCTTGGTCTGGCCGGTGCCGTGCGGGAGCACGGTCGTACCACGGACCATCTGATCGGCATGCTTCGGATCCACGCCGAGGAGCATCGAAAGCTCGACCGTCTCGTTGAACTTGGCGTAGGCGATCTGCTTGAGCAGCCCCATTGCCTCGTCCAGCTGATACGGCCGCTGTTCGACCTTCCCGGCCGCAGCACGATACTTCTTGCCGTGTTTGGCCATAAGTCTCCTTGTAGTGTTAGCGGCTCTTGCGAGCCTCCTACTATGGTTGCGACAGCTACGCGCTGCCACGGTTCTTGTTGCCTGTTCCCTGTTGCCGGTTGCCGCTACTTTTCCGCCCGGGCGAAACTGTCGCGGCAACTGGCAACGGGGAACAGGGAACTAATCGGTGACTTCCATACCCATGGAGCGCGCAGTGCCTTCGACGGTCTTGACCGCGGCCGCGAGGCTGGCCGCGTTCAGATCGGGCATCTTCAGCTTGGCGATGTCCTCGACCTGCTGCCTGGTGACCTTGCCGATCTTGGTCTTGTTCGGCACGCCGGAGCCCTTCTGGATGCCGGCGGCCTTGAGCAGCAGGATCGCGGCGGGAGGGGTCTTGGTAATGAACGTGAACGTGCGATCGGAGAAGACCGTGATCACCACCGGGATGATCAGACCCTGGTCCTTCTGCGTGCGGGCGTTGAACGTCTTGCAGAACTCCATGATGTTCACGCCGTGCTGGCCGAGGGCCGGACCGACGGGGGGAGCCGGGGTGGCCGCACCCGCGGGGATCTGGAGCTTGATGTAACCCGTAACCTTTTTAGCCATCGTAAATCCCTTGTGGTAATCAGTCGCGTTTAATGTCGCGCGTAAAAATAATCGTCAACGTGTCTTGCTGGCGGAGCCGCCGGCCGCCCCGCCCTCTTCGGACGGGTCGAAGCGGTTGACCTGCAGAAAGTCCAGCTCCACCGGAGTGGACCGCCCGAAGATCGTGACCATGACCTTGAGGGTGTTGCGATCGAGGTTGACCTCTTCCACGACGCCGGTGAAGTTCGTGAACGGACCGTCGATGATCCGCACGTGCTCGCCGTGCTCGTAGACGTGCTTCGGTTTCGGCTTTTCCTTGGTCGTGACCACCTGCGTCAGGATCTGGTCGACTTCTTCCTGCGTGAGGGGCGTCGGCTTCTTGCCGGTCCCGACGAAGCCGGTCACCTTGGGGGTGTTCTTGACCAGATGCCAGGCATCGTCGGTCATGTCCATCTCGACGAGGATGTAGCCGGGGAAGAACTTGCGCTGGACCTCGCGCTTCTTGCCGCCCTTCATCTCGATGAGGGTCTCGGTCGGAATCTTGATCTCGCCGAACTTCCCACGCATGCCGAGGGCGTCGATGCGCTGGTTGAGGTTCTCCTTCACCCGCTCCTCGAATCCGGAGTAGGTGTGGACGATGTACCACTGCTTCGCGATCTGCCCGGCTGCTTCAGTCATTGGATTTAGACGCTCGCTCCGAACCGTGTGAAGAGGAAGTCGATCGCCTTGTAGAAGACCAGGTCGCAACCCCAGAGGAAGAGCGCGAAGACGATGGTCGAGATGAGGACCACGACCGTCGTTCCCACGACCTCGCTACGGGTGGGCCAGGAGACCTTCTTCATCTCGGAGTTCGTGTCGTGGAAGAACTCCTGCGTGGAGAGCCACCACTGCTTCGGCTTCGAGACCTCTGTTTCGTTTGTTGGTTCCATTGATGACCCCAAGCTCTCAGCTGGCAGCTTTCACCTCGCGAGGAGAACAGGTTCTCCTCACGAGGTGCCGGCTGCTACCTGAGAGCTGATCGAATTTGGCAGGCCAAGAGGGACTTGAACCCCCAACCTGCGGTTTTGGAGACCGCTGCTCTGCCAGTTGAGCTATTGGCCTGCAAGACGCCGCAAACTGCTGAGAAAGCATCGCTTTCCCGGATAATTCCCTGAGGGGAATGTTGAGATCCTTCGCCGTCTTCGCGGCTCAGGATGAGTGCTCGCGCCAGAAAGCGGCGCTTGCCTCACTTGGACTCGCGATGAACGGTCCGCTTCCGATCGTGCCGGCAGAACTTCTTCAGCTCGAGCTTCTCGGTCGTGGTCCTCTTGTTCTTCGTGGTCGTGTAGTTGCGCCGCTTGCACTCGGTGCACTGCAGCGTGATGATCTCGCGGGTTGCCGCCATTTTCGTTCTCCGAACGGATTGAGAATTGAGGATTGAGAATGGAGAAAAAGGCCGGTCGGGCCGTTCTCCCAAACTTTCTCAATTCTCAATTCTCAATTCTCAATTTGCTACGTGGAGCCCTCGACCAGATTTGAACTGGTGACCCCGTCCTTACCAAGGACGTGCTCTACCCCTGAGCTACGAGGGCCTGCTTGTTGCCTCAAAACTGGAGCGGGAGACGGGGTTCGAACCCGCGACCAACAGCTTGGAAGGCTGTGACTCTACCAACTGAGTTACTCCCGCCTACTACTTCGCTTCGCTTCGCTCAATTCTCAATTCGCGCAGCGATGGTGGAGAGTGGAGGATTTGAACCTCCGTAGGGCGTAGCCCGGCAGATTTACAGTCTGCTGCTTTTGACCGCTCAGCCAACTCTCCCGACTTCGCTGTGTTTACTTCTGGAGCTGGCGACGGGACTCGAACCCGCGACCTGCTGATTACAAATCAGCTGCTCTACCAACTGAGCTATGCCAGCGCCAATTCCTGGCTAAAGTATGGATTTCAAAGACACAACCAGCCTACTGACGCGGAAACTTCGGAGAAGGTTCTACGGCGGCGGCCGAGGAACTGCGGGTTATAGCAGAGAGCCAAACCCGGCGCAAGGGGGAGGCTATTCCGTTCTAAAGCGAGGAGTTGGGCCTTCATCCTTCATCGGCGGAGCCCCGCGTCTGCCGCACCACCTCGTAACAGAGCACCGCCGTGGCGGACGCGACGTTGAACGAGTCGACGTGGCCGAACATGGGGATGCTCACCGTCCGGTCGCAGTGCTCGAGCACGTTCCGCCGCACGCCCTTACCCTCGTTCCCCATGACGAGCGCAACCTTGCCGGTGAAGTCGATCGAGTCCGCCCGGTCGCCGGCCCCATCCGCAGCGTAAACCCAGAAGCCCTTTTCCTTCAGCGTTTCGACCGAGCGGGCGAGGTTCGTCACATACGCCACCGGCACCCATTCCGACGCGCCCGACGACGCCTTCACGGCCGCCGGAGTCAGGCCGACGCTCTCATGCTCCGGCAGCACCACGAGATCGACCGCAAACCCATCCGCGACGCGGAGGATCGCTCCGAAGTTCTGCGGATCCGTGATCCCGTCCAGGACGAGCACGAACTTCGTCTCTTCCTTCGCCACTGTGTCATCGAAGTCCGCGAACTTCCCCTCGGACACATCCGCTGCGACGCCGTTGTGGACGCCCCGGCCGGCGAGCTTGTCGAGCTGAGCCACGGGCAGCATCCGCACCGCCACATTCGCCTCTTGCGCCTCGGCCAGAATCTTCTGCATCCGCCCGCTGTGCTCCCTGGCGATCGCGACGTACCGCACCCGCCCCGGATGCGCACGGATGGCTTCGAGGACCGGATTGGCTCCGTGGATGATCATGGTCGCGGAGTGTATCGGAACGGACGCTGTCACGAGTGCCACCGATCGGGAGGTGTCCCGAGCTCCGCCCCTCACCCTTTACCCTCTCCCCGCCTCACGCGGTGAGAGGGCAATCGAGTACTGGCGATGCTGCAGTCGAAGCTTGCGGCACTCGCGAAAATCAGTCCCCTCTCCCCCGGTGGGGGGAGAGGGCTAGGGTGAGGGGCGGAACTCGGGCTGCGCGAGCTCGGAACACCCTCGCGCCAACCTGCTCGCGATGCCCGGCCCCTCGTAGATGAACGACGTGTAGAGCTGCACGAGATCCGCGCCGGCGCCGATCTTCTCTCGTACATCCTCGGGCGTGAACACCCCGCCGACTCCGATGAGCGGATACCGCGGGCCGACGCGCGCGCGCACTCGCGCCAGCACCCGCGTCGACTTCTCTTTCAGCGGCTTCCCCGACAACCCTCCTGCCTCCGTCATCCCCGGCAGCCGGTCGATCGTGGTGTTCGTGCAGATCATGCCCTCGGCGAGACGCGCGCAGACGTCCGCGATCTCGTCGATCTGCGCCTCCTCGAGATCGGGCGCGATCTTGATCAGCACCGCACCCGCCTTCACCGATCGCACTCCGAGAAGCAGCGCCTCGAGATGCTCGGGACGCTGCAGCTCGCGCAGTCCCGGCGTATTCGGCGACGAGAGATTGAGCACGGCAGCATCGGCGTACATCGCCACGCGGCGATAGCACTCCACGTAGTTTTCGACCGCGCCTTCCAGGGCCACGTCTTTGTTCTTGCCGACGTTCACGAAAACGGGCACCGCGGTCGCCCGTGTCCGCAGGCGCTCCGCAACCGCATCGGCGCCGTCGTTATTGAAGCCCATCCGGTTGATGAGCGCCTTCTCCGCCGGGTATCTGAAGAGGCGCGGGCGCGGGTTTCCGGCCTGCGGCCTGAGCGTCACGGTGCCGACCTCGATGAAACCGAACCCCAGCGCGGCCAGGAACGGGATCATGGTCGCGTTCTTGTCGAAGCCACCTGCGATGCCGATCGGCGACGGAAACGTCAGCCCCAGCAGCGTGCGTTGCGCGGATGCGGGCGGACGGCACCAGCGCTCGATCGCGCGGAGCAGCAGCGGCACCTGCTGGATGTGCTCGATCTGTCCCGCGGTCCACTCATGCGCGCGCTCGGCGTCGAGATGAAACAGAGCCCGGCGCAGGAGCCCGTAGATCATGACGCGAGAATGAGCTCGACCCGTGCGAGCGGCGACAGCACGCGCGGATCGACGTCACTCGCATGCTGAATGAGCGGGATCGATCGCACGAGCTCGGGGCCATGCTCGGCGCCGGTCATCGCGAGACGGAGCGGCATGAACAGCGCCTTTCCCTTCGTGCCCGTCGTGACCTTCAGCCGCTCGACCATCTCCTTGTAGCCCGCCTCATCGCGCGGCGCGCCGTGCTCGCGCAATTCTTCGGCGAGCTTCTCCGCGAAGGACCGCTCGACCTGTGGCGCCGTGTACTCGCGCACGAAGCTCAGCGCGCCGGCAAACTCCGTCAGCCGATGGACGCTCGTCTTCACGACGTCCACACCTTCCTCGAGCCACGGCACGTCGAAGAACGGCCGCACCAGCGGCACGAGATCGGATGCGCTCATCGCATGGATATACTGGCCGTTCAGCCACTCCAGCTTCTGCTGATCGAACACCGCCGGCGCCGCATTCACACGCTCGAGCGAGAAGTTCGCGATCGCGTACTCACGCGAGAAGATCTCCAGTCCGTCGGGAGACGACCAGCCCAGGAGGGTGAGGTAGTTGAGCATGGCATCGGGAAGATAGCCCTCTTCCGCATAAGCCGCGACGCTCGTCGCACCGTGCCGCTTCGAGAGCTTCGTCCGGTCCTGCCCGAGGATCAGAGAGACGTGGGCAAACGCCGGGACGTCCCAGCCCAGCGCTCGATAGATGAGCACCTGCCGGTGCGTGTTCGTCAGATGCTCTTCCGCACGGATGACGTGCGAGATCTCCATGTCGTGATCGTCGATCACGACGCAGAAGTTGTATGTGGGAAAGCCATCCGAGCGGATGACGATGAAGTCGCCGAGGGACTCTTTCCTCCACGTCACCTCGCCGCGGATCGCGTCGTGAATCGTGACGTCACCATCCTCGGGAACATGAAAGCGGATCGCGTGCGGAGCGTCGATGCCCACGTCGACGCTCTCCAGGGCAGGGCGCCGGTTCCTCCAGCACGTCAGGTCGTAATGCGGCGGCCGTCCCTCGGCCTCCGCCTGCTTCCGCTTCGCGTCGAGCTCTTCCTCGCTGCAGTAGCAGCGGTACGCGACGTCCTTCGACATCAGCTGCGCGGCGGCAGCGTTGTATTGCGGACGGCGCTCGCTCTGCCGGTACGGCGCGTGCGGCCCGCCGTTGTCCGGACCTTCGTCCCACGCGAGGCCGAGCCAGCGCAGGTCGTCGAGAACCATCTGTTCCGACTCGAGCGTGGAGCGCGCCTGGTCGGTGTCCTCGACGCGGATGATGAACGCGCCGTTGTGACGGCGAGCGAAGAGCCAGTTGAAGATCGCGGTGCGCGCGCCGCCGACGTGGAGATGGCCTGTGGGGGAAGGTGCGAAGCGGACGCGCATGAACAGCGGGGAGTCTATCGCGAGGGGCGCGACCGGGGCGGTTCTCGGTTCTCAGTGCTCAGTTCTCGGTGCCGGGTTGCGCTTTTCAGAACTGAGAACCGAGAACGGAGCACCGCCACGACCCGTCAAACCACGCCGGTTGAGATCTCCACACACACGATCGCCATCACGCAGATCCCCTCTCCCCTGCCGATGAAACCGAGGTGATCGGTCGTGGTGGCCTTGATGTTCACGTGGCCCTGGGGAAGGTCGAGGAGGTCGGCGATGAACGCGGCCATGGGCTCGCGGTGCGGCGCGAGCTTCGGCTGCTGCGCGATGATCGTGACGTCGAGGTTCGAGATCTCGCCGTCCATCTCGGTGAGGATGCGTTTGGCCTCGAGCACGAAGCGCGACGAGTCTGCGTTGCGCCACCTCTCATCCGTCGACGGGAAGTAGTTGCCGATGTCGCCCGCGCCTGCGGCGCCGAGGAGAGCGTCGGTGATCGCGTGCAGCACGGCGTCGGCGTCGGAATGACCGGAGAGGCCGCCGGTCTCGGAGATGCGGATGCCGCCCAGGATGAGAGGGCGGGCAGGATCGAATGGGTGGACGTCGACTCCCTGTCCGACCCGGATCACGACGAGGCGCTCCACTGCTGCAGATAGGACTCCGCGATCGCCAAATCCTCGGGGACGGTGATCTTGAGATTGCGCGGATCTCCCGGAACGCCCTTCACGACGTGTCCGAAGCGGGCGGCGAGGCCCGCCTCGTCCGTGCCCTCGAGCGACTCGCGTTGCGCTCGCTCCAGCACTTCGCGCAGGATCTCGGCGCGGAAGCACTGCGGAGTCTGCGCGGCGGCGAGCATCGTGCGGTCGAGCGTCTGCGCGATCGTGGCGTCGCCGTTCATCATGTGGATCGTGTCGGCGACCGGGATGACCGGAAGCGCCGCACCCACTTCGCGCGCGGCCGCGACGACAGCGTGGAAGGTCTCACTGCTGAAGAGCGGACGGGCCGCGTCGTGGACGGCGATGAGCTCCGCGTCGCCGGCCTGCTCGACGCCGCGCATCACGGACTGCTGCCTCGTCTCACCGCCCGCGATGAACATCACCCGCTCGCTGTTCTTCACGCTGGCGAGGAGCATCTGCGCGACGGGCACGATCACGCGCGTCACGTTCTCGTCGATGAGAAAACGCTCGATCACGTGCTGGATGAGCGGCTTGCCGGCGAGCGGCTGGAACTGCTTCGGCAGAGAGCCGCCGAAGCGGGAGCCGGTGCCGGCGGCGGGGATCACCACGACGATGCCGCTCATGCCGCCGCCCGTGCCGCCGCCGCCCGATTGAGGATTGAGGATTGAGGATTGAGGATTGAAGGCGCGACTCTACGTGCAAAGGGTTTCACAATCCTCAATCCTCAATCCTTAATCCTCAATCCCGTGGGACGGCGCGGAGCGCCGTTGTCACACGGCCATGATGTCCGACTCTTTGTGCTTCAGGACGCTCGCCACCTCGTCGATGTGCTTGTCGGTCAGCTTCTGAATCTCATCGAGCGAGCGCTTCTCGTCGTCTTCGGAGATGGTCTTGTCCTTGAGCAGCTTCTTCAGCTTCTCGTTGCCGTCGCGCCGGACCTGACGGATGGCGGTGCGCGACTCTTCGGCCATCGCGTGGGCCTTCTTCACCAGGTCCTTGCGGCGCTCCTCGGTGAGCGTGGGGATCGGAACGCGGACCACCTTCCCGTCGGACGTAGGGTTGAAGCCGAGGTCGGAGGTGCGGATGGCCTTCTCGATGGGCCCGACCATCGACTTGTCCCAAGGCTCGACGATGAGCAAGGCCGGCTCGGGGACCTTTACGCTGGCGGCCTGCGCCAGCGGTGTGGGCGTGCCGTAGTAGTCGATGAAGATGCCGTCGAGCATGGCCGCATTGGCGCGGCCGGTGCGCAGGGTCTTGAAATGCGCGTGCAGCGCCTCGATGGCGCCATGCATGCGGTGCTTGACGTCGCTGATGACTT